>Ga0163147_10000979_pt1 | contig 44286 bp, 30 predicted proteins | sample OliLakLV19MP6G1_FD_148597 | JGI IMG/M metagenome (GOLD analysis project Ga0163147, IMG submission 148597) | Freshwater microbial mat bacterial communities from Lake Vanda, McMurdo Dry Valleys, Antarctica- Oligotrophic Lake LV.19.MP6.G1 | ecosystem: Environmental > Aquatic > Freshwater > Lake >...
CGCCAAATGTTTCGATTTGAGCGAATTGCGCCCTGTGGCAATCCACCCCACCACCCCATCGGCGGTTTTCTCCCATATCGGATGCAATACCCGTGACCGAATTCGGTTATGAGTGTCTTGTGTGGCAAAATTGCACCAAACATCGTTATGCGCCCCCGCAATAAAATCATCGGCAAGGCTGGTTAATATATGTGTCGCCATAAAGTTTTTCTCCCAAAAATAAATCAATTTTATTCACTATATCAGATAATTACGCCTCTCAAGATTAGCTCTTTTTTAGGCTTGTGTTTTTAATTGAGACATCGTATCATTTAGACTAATCGCCCAGTGAGTTAAGGATACATATCACATGAAAAAAACAGACCTGTTTCCCATTGCCATGACCATTATTAGTGGGTTTTTAGGCGCAGGAAAAACCACCCTACTCAACCATATCCTCAATGCCAATCATGGCATGAGAATCGCCGTCTTGGTCAACGATTTTGGCGCAATCAACATAGATTCGCAGTTGGTGGTTGGTGTTGAAGGCGAAACCATCAATTTATCGAATGGGTGTATTTGTTGTACGATTCGCGGGGATTTGCTCCAAGCGGTAATCAAACTGGTGCGCCAAGAAAACCCACCCGAATATATCATCATCGAGACCAGTGGCGTATCTGACCCTGTAGCGGTTGCCAACACCTTTTTTATGCCAGAGGTCAAACCCGTGATTCGGCTAGATAGTATTTTGACGGTGGTAGATGCCGAGCAATTACGTGATTTGGAATCCGAGAATTATGACCTCGCCATAGACCAAATTGCAGTGGCGGATATTATCGTGCTAAACAAAGTAGATTTGGTCACAGCCGAACAATTAGAGACAGTGCGCGATATGATTCGGCAAATTAGCCCCGATGCGCGTATTTTAGAAGTCACACACGGCAATGTCCCGCTTGAATTGGTGCTAGGTGTCGGCAAATATGCCCCAGAAAAAGTTGCCCAACGCCCAGAACGGGATATTCATGTGCATGGTGTAGAAGATGACCACGACCATCATAATGACGACCATAACCATGACCATGAGCATAACCATGACCATAACCATGAGCATAACCATGACCATAGCACCGTATTTAGCACATGGAGCTGGGCAACCGATAAATCACTCTCGCTCAAAAAATTACGTGAGCTATTTGAGGAACTGCCGACCACCATTTATCGGTCAAAGGGTGTGATTCATTTGGCAGATGTCCCCGATAAAATGGTCATTTTGCAGATGGTCGGCAAACGTGCCAGCCTGACAATTGCGGGTGAATGGGGCGAGGATATGCCACGCACGCAGATTGTCATGATTAGCTCATTCGGCGGGATAGATAACGAAAAACTCCGCACGCAACTGGAGGGGTGCATTGTGACTGACAGCGAATTAGCGAGTATTCCCAATAGAACCGAATGGATGCGCTATAACTACTAATCAATTTATTTGCCATGTGATATATAAGGAAAGATGTATATGCAAAAACTACCTGTTACCGTCTTATCTGGTTTTCTTGGGGCGGGTAAGACCACCCTACTCAACCATATCCTCAACAACCGCGAGGGCATGAAAGTCGCTGTTATCGTCAATGATATGAGCGAGGTCAATATAGATTCGCAACTCGTCCGTGACGGCGAGGCAAAATTGAGCCGTACCGATGAAAAACTGGTCGAAATGACCAACGGCTGTATTTGTTGCACCCTGCGCGATGACTTGTTACAAGAAGTTGGCAAACTTGCCAAAGAAGGGCGATTTGATTATCTGCTTATTGAATCCACAGGCATTTCTGAACCCCTGCCTGTGGCGATGACATTCTCATTTCCAGTTCCAGATGAAGCAATCAGCCTCATAGACATTTCTCGGCTCGATACAATGGTCACGGTGGTAGATGCCAATCGCTGGCTCATAGATTATCGTGAAGGGGAGCGCCTCAAAGAAATGGGCATGGGCGCAGGCGATGGCGATTCACGTACCCTATCCGATTTGCTCATTGACCAAGTAGAATTTGCCAATGTGATTATCCTCAACAAGACCGACCTTGTATCAGAAGAACAAGTAGCAGAACTCGAAGCCCTGTTGCACACGCTCAATCCAGATGCCAAACTCATCCGCGCACAAGAGGGCAATGTTGCACTGAAAGAAATTCTCAATACAGGATTATTTGATATGGAACGCGCCCAATCATCGGCGGGTTGGCTCAAAGAACTTGAAGGCGAGCATACCCCAGAGACCGAAGAATATGGCATCAGTAGCTTTGTATTTAAGGCACGCCGTCCCTTTCATCCCAAGCGGTTATTAGAATTTCTCAAAGGCAATCATATGTCGAGTGTATTGCGTTCAAAAGGCTTCTTTTGGCTGGCAACCCGTCATGATTGGGGCATTAATTGGTCTCTGGCGGGGCATATCGCCCGTGTATCGCCATCTGGAATGTGGTTTGCGACCACTCCCAAAAATCTGCGTCCACAGGGGGAAGATGTTGAGGAATATGTCACCAAATATTGGCAAGACCCCTATGGCGACAGACGACAAGAATTGGTCTTTATCGGCATCAGTATGCCCAAAGAGGTGATGCTAAAGCAACTCAATGAGGCACTGCTAACCGATAGTGAGATGAAACTTGGTGAGACGGGTTGGGCGATTTTTCCAGACCCATTCCCACAATTTGTTGGGCAACCACAATAAAGGAAACTATGCACACTCAAAAACTCCCTGTAACCGTCCTATCGGGTTTTCTTGGGGCGGGGAAAACGACTCTGCTCAACCATATCCTCAATAACCGCGAAGGCATGAAAGTCGCAGTTATCGTCAATGATATGAGTGAAATCAACATAGACGCGCAACTCGTCCGCGATGGCACCGCCAACCTTAGTCGTACCGATGAAAAATTGGTCGAAATGACCAACGGGTGTATCTGTTGCACCCTGCGCGATGACCTGCTGGTCGAAATTACCAAACTCGCCAAGGAAGGCAGATTCGATTATCTGCTCATCGAATCTACAGGCATCGCGGAACCACTTCCCATTGCCGAAACATTCACCTTTCCGTTGGATGATGAGGGCGCAAGCCTCGCGGATGTCGCACGACTCGACACAATGGTAACAGTGGTAGATGCCAAGAATATCCTCAAAGAACTAACAACCCTCGACACGGTTGCCGATAGGGATATGGGCAATAATCCCGATGATGAACGCACCATTGTGCATTTGCTCATTGACCAAATTGAATTTGCCGATGTGATTGTGGTCAATAAGACCGATTTAGTCATGGCAGACGACCTTTTTCGTGTAGAAGCCTTGCTCAAACGGATGAATCCCCGCGCAAAACTTATTCGCACCCATCATGGCATTGTCCCACTGAGTGATATTATCAATACGGGCAGTTTCGATTTTGACACGGCATCAGGGTTTGATGAATGGCTATCTGGTGAAGAACACACCCCAGAAACAGAAGAATACGGCATCCGCAATTTTGTCTATCGGCAACGGCGACCATTTAGTCCTAAACGCCTGTATCAAGCCATCACCCAAGAGGATATTTTGGAGGGTGTGATTCGGTCTAAGGGCATCTGTTGGCTGGCGACCCGTCATGATATGGCGGGGATGTGGTCACAGGCGGGGCTTATCCTGACCCTAGAACCTGCGGGAACATGGTGGGCAGATGTGCCAGAAGATGAATATCCAGACGACATGCGCGATGAACTCAAACGGCTCATCGTGGATGATTTTGGCGATAGACGGCAAGAATTAGTGTTTATTGGGGTAGATTTCGATGAAAAGACCCTACGTTCTGCGCTAGATGCCTGCCTATTAACCGATAATGAGATGAAACAGGGATACAAGCGGTGGGCGCGATATAATGACCCATTCCCGTTATGGGATAGCGAAATGACCGTGTAATCCTAAAGTATGAAAAATTTTGTGCTACGAATTATCCCTATCAGAATAGTGCTATAATTGATGATATGCTCACCAATAACATAACCTATGCTGGAGAAAAATTATGACTAATGAAAAGAAGAAGGGTATCAATATGAGAAAACTGATTAGCCGTGCCATGTTACTGATGATGGCTTGGCGTTTTCTCAGAAATCGTGCCAATAAAGCCAATGTAGAGTCACAAGAGACCACTGCCTAAAATCATAATGCCCATCACGAGATTATATGATGGGCATTATGGTTATCGGTGTATCGTGTGTTAGCCGATTAAGATTTTAGTGCCTGAGACATCGCCATCACCCGTTGGATAAATTGCCATATATCGCGCAATGGGTAAACACGATAATCTTGTAACATCTTCCCCACAGCCCAAATAAGTCCGCCACCATAGGCAAGCGCAAATAAAAAGCGAATGACGGAAGGAAAAAACGAGAGGAGCAGAAAAACGGGCAAGTATGCCAGCAACACCACGCCCAAAGCCAGCACCACCGAAAAGCCAATGTAATCTACCTGACTTCGCAACATATTAGGGATTTGTTGGGTGAGGATAACCCGACGCATATATTCATACATCGGGCGACCCAATGAATTCCCAAACTTATACAACCAGATATTAATGGCATACCCAATCCCAATCAATCGCCCTGGAATCATATAAATTAGCCACGCCATGACAAATACTGCCGACATGAGGCTCGCAAATAACCCCACCCAAATATCATTTGAGAATGCCCATAATACTAGCACCATAAAGTGAAAAGAAGTAAGTGTTGCGCCAAGTATCAGATTCCAAAGTAAAGAAACCGAAAAGGTATCTGCCGAAAGGTCAATGACATCATTCTCGCGCAAGCGAATTTCGCTGGTAATAGATGACGGGCGGACAAAATGGGGTATCACGACAATCCGTGCGGATTGACTCGGTGCAAGCGTGTATTCATGCCCACCATAGGGATTTTCGTGATGCAAATATGCCCATGCAACGCCTGCTGTGCGCGGGATATTCATGGGTTGCGCGTCATTATTTTGGATAAAAAATGCTTGTGGCGTGCGGTCTCTGATGGTGACTGTCCCCACAGAAATACCAATCGGCTTATCTATGATGGTATTGGTTGGACCTGGGTCAAGCACCACAGGCGATAACCAGCTCCATTCTAACGGTTCAATAAAGCCGATAGTCGTCTGAGTGGGTGCAATCGGGGGCTTGACCTCTAGCTTCTCATAACAAGTGGTATGATAATAATCGTCACCCACTTTAACAAACGATTGCAATTGCGGGACTGGGTCAGTTGGATTGAGGGTATACAAGCAATATTTGCATCCAATCCGCGAGGGGCGTGTGAGTGTCACCATGCGAACCTCGATGGGTTCAGATTTGACAATGGCATACGATGGTGGCACAGCATTTTGTTGGAGTTGCGTTGGGGCTTGAACAGGGCGCACCGATGGTGGATTGCCAACCTTCACCTCGTGATGCACCATATACCGAAAAGTGATGTGCTGACCCAAGTGAATATAATCACCACTCGATAATATCAAGCTAGAGCGTGGCGGGGCTATCTTTCCGTTGATACGGGTATTCATGCCCGATTCCAATACGACTAGTGTGTGTCCAGACTCAGACCCCATCCACTGAATTTCGATATGAAATCTGTCAATATCGGCAAAACTAAACATCACATCATTAGACACATCTCCCCCCATTTTGATAACAGGCTTGGTGAGGAAGAATTTTTGACCCTCTGGAATACCCAGTTGTGCCAGTAAAAAATATTGTGTATTCGACATACGCGCCTCTATCTATTGCACATGGTCGCAGAATTCATTCAATCACAATGGGGGTACGATTGACCCATTTAAGTGGTTGTGGGCTTTGGATTTGTGCTGGTCGTACCTCTGTTTGTGGCTTGGACGGCAATTTTTCATAACAGGTGCTATGGTAATGGTCAAGACCCACCCTAACAAATTGCTGTAATGTGGTGTTGGGGTCGGCTGGATTAAGCGTAAACAAGCAATATTTACACCCAATACGGGTTGGATTAGACAAATATACCGATGAGGTATGCGTAACAGGTGGTGGCATAACAGGTTGATTGGGTTGACCATAGCCTACTTGCGGTTGTTGACCATAGCCAGATGGAGGCGGATTGATGACCACCTCATGATGCACCATATAACGAAATGCTACCTGATTGCCCAATTGAATATAGTCACCACTAGCGAGTAATTGCCCCGTGAAGGGTGCAATCAGTTTGCCATTAACGGTTGTTATCATGCTAGAATTGAGTTCAATGAGCTGAAACCCGTTGTTTGTCCATTGAATTTCGATATGAAATCTGCCAACGTCCTGAAAGGTAAAAACCACATCATTACGCGAATCGCTACCAAGCCGAATAATCGGTTTGCTCAGATAAAACGTAGACCCCGCAGGAATGCCTTGTTGTGCCAATAGAAAATATTGCGTACTCGACATATACGCCCCTTATCTGCTCTGAAATTCTAATGCCCATAAAAATGGGTCTATTACCCGTCTGGGATTGATATATACGGCGGCATCATCGCGGCTGACATCCTGCCCCAATGATGAGATGACAGTATAACGGGCTTCGATATTTGTATCTTCGATCAATTTAACCAATGTGCGCCCACCTAATCTGCGATTTTGGGCATCATGTTTCAACCAATCTTTGACCTCATTGCTCACACGGTGCATCCGCTCCAAATATTCCAGCAAACCCTGTCCATCGAGCCGATGGCTACCATAACCCGTCTGAATCTCTGACCACACATGATCATCTTGCAAATAATGTTTGAGACTTGGTGATAGGTTGGGGATAATATCGGCTTTGGCAAAGACAATAATCAGTTTGCGCCGTTGACGCGAAAAATTAACCCCATTGCGCTCCATTGTCGTGATATAGGCGTTGAGCAGATGATCCATAGATTCGCCACGTTCATTTTTGATGAGGTCGGGAATACTGATGAGCATCACGGTGGTGGGTGTGCCGATGAGAAATGGAATTTCTTCGTGTGGGACATTGAGCGATTCAAAATACTCACCCGGGTGATCCATCACCACCAATGTCCGACTGCCCCATCGGGGAATTTGTTTCAGTTGCATGATATACACTTCGTTTTGATTGCGCTCACGCGGTTGTGTGGAGTTTGGCAAAAGACCGCGCTCGACATCAGTACGCAGATTCTTCTCTTTCTCAATATCCAATTCAGTGAGTGAGCGATGGGTATATTGCCCCCAATGGGCGTCGATACCCATTAAATTAAGCCTTAACACATCCAAAAAGAGTGTCTTGCCATGTGACGACATGCCAAACATCTGCACAAATAACGGCGGGGCTGTTTCGTAACCCTTGATATACGCGATGGGCATCACATAACCACACTCTGGGCAGGGATAATCGCGGTTACTTTCTTTTTCTGGAACTTTAATTTGTCGCAAACAACGCGGACAAGTGAAGCGAACTTTTTTGGCAAAAATACCGAACATATCAGAACTCCTCAGCTAAAATTTTTGTCTTAGGCGCATATCAACGGCTTGTGCAAATTGTGGGGCTGGCATGGTATTCTTAAATTTCCGTTGAATTTGTTGCAACGATTTTGACGAGAGACGGCTCACAAATTCGGTGAGAGGGGCTAAATGTCGCCCCGCCCCCACATCCAAAAAGGCATCAATCACATTGATAATGATGTCTTCGGGATAGTTCTGACCCGTAAGATGTTGTGCGATAAACGGCGCAGTGAATTGTGTCACCAAGCGGTCTGGGGTGGTAAATTTTGGACAGAGTTGTAAGAGTGTTTCTTCAAAGAGATTATTCCCATTTTGCAAAGATGTATTCACCGCATAGTCGAGGGTTTGCGATAATGCCTCTGACTGTTTATACCGATTAAATAACCCCTTCTTCTGATTTAACAGCGCCAAAATACGCAACGGCAAATATTGCGCCACATCTGCGAGTGCCAATAATTTATCGGCTTCATTGGCTAAATCGGTGGTGTTGGTCATCAATAGCCAATGATAGACATAATGTGCCAAATGCTTGACATCTACCTGTTGTTCAATTGCCATGCGGAATTGGGTTTGTGGTTGCCATCCCAACCGAGAGAGTGCCTGTGCAAAATTTTGTGCCATCGCAGAGCCAAGATGTATCTCTAAGGCGCTAATAATACGCGGAAAAATAGCTCCCCAGTGAAATTGTACAAACTGTTGGGTGGCTACGGCAGATAGCTCGAAATCGGGATTTTGCCAACGATTTTCTGCCCATAGCCCCGCCAAAAATTGTGCGGTGGGAATCATTTCAATCGTATTTGTTACCGATTCCTTTAAGGAATGCTTCAACCAAGTGCCGTAGCCGACCGCTTTTGGGGCGGTAGGCGGAATATCTGGCAAGCGCGGTTTATCGTATTCAACTATGATAATTTTGGCATTCGACAGGCGTTTGCGCCCCCCCACTGCCCAATACATACCGGGTGTGGGCTGACAACCATCTACGGCTGTATCAAAACTCAACGCCAACCGTTCTTGTGGGCTGGCAAAAAAGTGGATGACGCTCATCAACTCTTCGGTTTGAGTGGCATCTGCAAGGAACATCAAGGTTTGGTCGGTACGACCACGTTCCATCCAATCTTCCAGCTTTGCTAATTCTGGCGCAGACCACCCACTCGGTGGTTCAACCGTCCTGCGTGGGGTCGCAGAAACCATAATGGGTATAGTCGCCTTTTTTGCCCCAATTTCATCAGCCAATACCTGTGGTTCATTGACAAAAATAGGTGATTCACGTTCTGCTTCCAAGACCAAAAATGGATCATTTCGCACTCGTGCAAAATCGTTTGGCTCAAAAATGAGGGCATGGGCAATAAACGCGCCCCGCCGACCTTCTTTGTCATTAATCCGCATATCGGGTTCAATAATGGTGCTATAGACAATCGCTACACGCCCTGTTTCTAATGTAAAAAACTGGAGGCGATCACCATCGCCCTGAAAACACTGAACACGGCGCTCAATGGCGCTCACTTCGGTGGCAGATAATGAGGGTGAATGAAATACCACCTGATAGCCACTCCGCCCTTTTGGTGAATATTCTGCCTCAACACGACTATATAACAATTGTGAGGCAGACAGCGTAAATGATTGAGCCACTGGTCACTCCTTACAAATTAAGCGAAAACCAAAATTTTTAATACGCGCCCCTTCACGGCTATTGGCTAACCGTTGTGGGTCGGTTGGCGAAATAACGATGCTCCGATACCCATGCCCAACAAACGCATTTTGTTGCTCATCTTCATAAACAAAATCCAAAATCCCGTTGGTGAGGTGCATTTGGTCTGCCAACGAATCAATCTTATTAGAAGTATTCTTCTTGAGTGCCTCTAAAACGGCACGCACACGCGGTTTTAATGCCCCTACCTGCGAAATTTCGGCAACAATATCGCCCATTGGAGGGGCAGATGCCGCATAATCGTGAATGGCTCGCCATTCTTGTGAGGTGAGCAAACTATAGCCACGCCCAGCCCACGAAGCAAAGCGTTGTGCCTCGCGGGGCAAAATACCTGTCACAAATAAATGGGTAAAATTCGATTTATTGACCTGTGCAGGCGACACCCGCTCACTATATGACAATAAACTGGTATACCACGATTCATCGAACATGGCTTCGGTGGTAGCACTCATAAAATATTCAATCTGAATTTTGGTGATAGGCAAAAAATGCACGTAAGCATTCACCGTCGGAATATAAATGAGGGGAAATCCTGTTGAATCAAACCGAAAATGGTACATTGCTACAGACATGGTAATCGCTCCTAGTCTTTACGTAAAACAATCGTCATAAAGCGTTCAACAATATCGCGGGCATCGAATGAGGCATCATCCACCTCTAATTTATGCTGCCATGTAAGCGGAAAGTCGGCAGTTGTCACCACAAATAAATTTTCGTGCCAATCGCTATAGATATAGTCGTATAAATCATGAATATTGGCTTCGGTAATAATCATGACATACGTGGTGGCGGGGTTTAATTGGTCTAATGCCAAGCCGACAAGTGGAGAATATTTGCGCTTTGGAACGCCATCGGGTCGCAAAGCAGAAAAAGCGGGTTGCATATTACCCATATAGTAGGTGTTAATATCCATCCGTTGTGCCGACAGTTCATCATAAATCATGCCCAGTTTATCGCCTGTGGTGAACATTTTTGCGGTGCTATCTACCAAGATGATGGCTTGTGTGGCAGGAGGTTCACCGCCGCCAGACGGCATCAACGACCACAGCAACGGGTCTAACACACGAAAGCGCGTCAAAATCACACCCGCTTGGCGGTTATCCACATCGCTCCCTGTGGCAGATGTGATGGCAAAATTAATGGTCATCTTGCTCGATTTTATCCGATTAATCAGCGCCCCACCGCCCTCGACATCATCCATCGTATAATCTTTGAGTTCTTGTGAGATAGCACGCATCTCTTGGATATAGCTATAATCATCAAACGGGATAAGGTTTGCTTCGTTGCGTTTCATATCTTTAAGATTGCGGTACGGGTCTTTGCCCATATATCCGCGAATAGCTGATGGCAATTTATGGACAATTTTATCGCTCTTGGTGTAGATAATCAGCACATCGCGTCCCCGCGTTGGCGTGCCAAGTTGATCCATCCCCGCCAGATACACTTCTATTAAATCAAAAATAGACCGCCCAGATTTATCTTCTTCTAAATCTGCCAAACTGACCAAAAACCAGATGGTCTGGGCATGGATGATGGCATTGGCATATAGCCCAACCGTCTGAATATCGTCAAAGACCTCACCCGCCAAATCATAAATGACGAGGGTATTGCTTTCGACACCCAAAAAATTGTGAATCCCAATCAATAACGGGCGTGGCTTGGCATCTTTGGTGGTTGAATCTGGCACTTTGCCTTCTAATACTTGTTTGCGAATACCACGCACACTATCAAATGTATAGGCATCCAAATAGCTATGAAATGTGCCATCAGAGATTTTACCCAAATTTTCGACAGTGACGGCAATGCTATCGAGTAAGGTAGATTTGCCGTGCTGTGTCATCCCCACCGTGACAATGAACACGGGTGGGGTCTTGCGGGTGGCTTGGATATATTTAGGAGGCACTTCTTCACCACAACTGGGACAAACGTTATTGGTGGGCGAAAGATTGTGCTTACTGAGGCAATACGGGCAAATAATCATCACTTCCTCCGCGTAGTTCTACGTAAAATATCTTTGGCTATTTCTTTGAATGGGTCTTTTTGAGCATCTTCACTGGGGATAGGCAGGCGTTCAATGCCCATCGGCATGGTGAAAGATTGCTCACTAATCACAAAAAGCCGACCAGCCCATGTATCATCATCCACAAAATCCTGCCAATCTGCGAGTGGCTTATTGGTGATAATCGCCACAAATTGGGTTTGGTCTGGGGTATATCGCTCCAAAATGGGACCAATAATCGGCGCGTAGTAAGGCAATCCCTTTGGCAACAAATCATCGGGCTTGAGGGTGGTTTTTCTGGCTTTGGGTTCTAAAATAGCCACCATTTCCTGCCGACCCAAACGATGCACAATGGTTAACACCTTGCCATTGGCTTCGGATAAAATGCCCCCCAGCAACCGAATGGCAAAATTGGGCAAGCGTTCACGCATCGAATGGTCGCGTCCAGAGACATCTAATAAGACCACTCCATAAGACACATCTTTGTCTTTTGGCAAGGGGGGCAAATCGCCATCGCGCTTGCTGTATAACTGCAAGCGGATACTATCCAATACGGTTTGCACATTCACCCGAATCTCGCGGTGTTCTTTGCGATGCGACAATAACCAGTCTTCCTGATTGGCAATTTCTGCCAGCACTGCATCTCGAAATTGCTCATTTAAGTTGGGCAATTCGAGTAATTCATTGGCAAAATCTGATGAAATGCCCTTTGGCGGAGCAGATGGTTGATATTTCACCGTCATGGATTTGGGCTGGATATTGCTCCTGCGTCCGCGCCCACCACTACCTCTTCTGGCGGCATTTTGTGCCTCTTGGATCGCTCGCTGACGGCGCACCTGCTCCTCAATTGCCCAACGAATGGTCTCGTTGACCAATTCGATAAACTGCAAAAATCCTTCGCCAACATCGATAAACAGCGTCTGCAAGCGCAAAAGCGTCTCTCTGACGATGAGCTGGTTCATCGTCCTATCGGCATCATCTTTATCTTCAATATAGGCAATGCCCCGAATAAATTCAGAGACCGTCCCGTCTTCTGTCACTAGCAGACGCTCTGACCAGCGTTTATTTTTTGCCCAGTCTAACACGGTCTGAATAATGCCATTAAACTCGGCAAATCCGGGTTCCAGTTGCATAAATGGGGGAAACAAGGTGAGCAATGGGGAAAGTGCTTGCACATCATCCCAATTTGCCCCTTGCCGATAGAAGTTAAACAAAATTTTGGTGCAGGCTTTACCAATTTGGGCTTTGACGGGGTCGCCACTGATGAGCCATTCATGCACTTTTTCAGTGGTCTTGATGAGGTCAATCCGCGACCATAGCAAAATAGTCGAGCCAATGGTCAAGGTGACATCACGCGGGGGGATGGTCTCTGGGACAATATCTAATTGTGTGACCCATTCATCCAATTTTTGCCATAGCGCATTTTGGTCTTCCTGTGATACATCTTGGTCTTTCTGTAGTGGAATATCATTCTCTTTCTGCCGATATAGTGCCAATTGGTTATGCCATACTGTGGTATTTATGGCATGTAATTCGGTGATGATTTGTTGTTGCACACGCAATTCGATATTGCGTGCGACCACTGTATTAAATTCTTTGGGGACACCCAACCATTGAAGTGCGCCCACAGGTAATTTTTCCAGCAGGGGCGAGGGATTGCCCAATAGAAATAATTTGCCAAACCACTCCCAAGTTGGTTGTGGCGCTGGTGATTTGTCTTTGCCTGTATCTTTGTCTATATTTTTGTCTTTGGATGCTTGGAGTGCCTCCAAGAACGGATTATATTCTTTGGGTGCTTGAATATTACCCAGCAGACTATCTACAAATTCTGGCAAGTCGTGTATATCGCCACGATTCAGGCTCAAGATAAAGTGACTGGCTTCGGCAGTGATGGGCAGAAAATTGAGCGAAGGGTTATGGATGAGAGGCATTAAGAGGCGCGGACGAGAAAAATCGAGGTGCAAATCGTCTTTTCTAATGGTGCCAAAATCCACCGATTCTGCCTCAAATCGCCCCAAATGTAGCGGGGTGCTGTTGGCAAAGGATTTTTCATCTGCCATTTGCCACCGCCCTATCCACCCCAAATGATAAATCCGTAGCGGGGTCAGTGTTGCCAAACGTTGCAGAATATCAAATATCCATCCATAATAATGTTTATTGGCAGATTCTCCCGCATCCACCAAAACCACCCCATATTGTTGCACAGGCAATGCCAAGACCACCCCATCCATGATATAACAGCGCGTCAATAATGCCATCGCACTACGGCGCACCTCATCATGAGGGCAATCTAACCAGCAAGCGATGAGGGCATCTATGAGCATGGGACGTGTCCGTTGATGGCTCACATTAACCAAATGGAGCAAGGCGGGATAAACCTGCGCCCGCCAAATATTATCTTGGTTTTCTATGTCAGCCTCATTCATGGCACTCAGATAGTCATACCATGTCGCCAATGTCTTTACCGCCGTGTGAATGGGAGTTTGGTTGATAAGTCCTAGCATTTCGGCAGTATTATGATGAATATTTTCCTCTGCCATCGCACTACCCAAGAACAGGGTGAGCAACATCTTATTCATATCGGTGCCAATATTAATACTGGCATCCAGCATCGCGGGCAACAATCCCAACAATTGCAGATGTCGTTCTTCTATCACCTGCACCTTCGATTCGACTGTCATCTGAAAAAGATAATTAATGGTCATGCGCCCCAATTGCCAATCGAGCGTGGATGTCTCTCTGGTGAGCCATTCTTTGAGCAAATTCACCATATCATCGGGGCTATTTTGCGAAATTTGTTGGATAGTACGGATGATTGCCATGCCCAACTGGTCTGCCATTGCCATTTTACGGACTGTGACACGCTTAGAAACCTCTTGGTCTATAAGTTTTTTTATCTCCACAGGGGATGGCACTTCATCATCTTCTGTCTCTTTGAGTGTCTCTTGAACCGCTTGAATGATGGTATGGCGGGTGATTTTTTCGAGTTGAGATGTATCGAAATTATTGGTAGCAACACACGCCTCTGTGAGCCATTTTTGCAATTCAGTAAGGGTATTTTGGGCAACCCGCGCCTCACTCAAGACCGTTGCATCGGCTGATGATGGGCGTGTCGCAATCTGGCTAATGATCTCGTATATCGGCGAAATTGCCACAATCGCCGCCCACAGGTAATCATATTGTTTCGATTTTATCCAATTGCCTAATATTTCGAGGATAAAGGGGTGATTGTTGACATTGCGTGCCAAATAACTAAGGGTAAACGCCACACTACTTGCCACATGCCCCTGTGGATGTGATGCCAACTTGTTGAGAACAGCATCCAACCGATTTTTGCGAACTTCGCCAATCTGACCAATGGCAGTGGCGATTAATCGCCAAATTTGAACATCATAATAACGAGATTGTCTAATTAAATCACCCAAAAAATCAATCAGACCCCATAACAAGCGGTGGTGATTGACGATTTGGCGCTCAATTTCTTCGATATATTCTTGTGGACGCGCCACATCAAATTCAAGTACCTCGCGTCTCCGTTTGAGAAGCAACACCTCATGGAATTTTTCGTCACTAATGGGGCGGGCATCATGAAGCCAATATTCATCTATCATCGAATCACGCAAATGGGAGATAGACAGGTCGTATAGCTCATCTAAATCGTGTTGAGATAACCCACGAAATAAGACCACAAACATGGCGTATAATTTTTGATTGAGTGAAAGATTCTCAAACCACGGACGGGTTTGTGTGCGTCGTTTTTCTTCACCAACAATCTCATCAATGAGTTTTTTGGCTTCTTCATCGCTTTGGGGAATATTGCTCTGCGCTCGCCTAAAAAAATTGTCTATCTCGCTGGGACGTTTGACCTGTTCCAAGATAATCCGTGCAATTCTTTTAATCTGTTTGCGGTCTTCGCTATAGATACTGGTTGTCTTTGGGTAATTTCTGTTTAAAAATTTAACATAAATCTTATCTAACGAGACACGCAAATTCCCGTATTCATCGGTGGTCTCATACCTCAGAAATTTGCCCAACTCTGGATAATCTTTTACACGATAAGTCGTTGTGAGGATAAGCGTAATCTTGTGTTGGGATAACATCCATTTGAGGCGTTTGACATATTGCTCAGAAATCTCGCGGATTTTTCCGCCTGCCTCATCAAAAATATCACGGATGATTAAAATAGACCCCTGTGGCAATTTCTGAGATATGCTATCTTGGTCAGAGACCTTATCATCGCCAACTGGTTTAACATTATTAATGCCAGGGCGCACAATATCAAATAGGCTTAAGCTGGTGGTGGCGGCTTCTGGGACATATTCATATATTTGGGGTTCACTATTATCACCCGCCAATTTGAGCGCCAAATGCAATGCGGTCGCATATCGGCCTGTGTTGCGCTCGCCACAGATAAAATACATTTTATAATCACGCGCACTATTCACCTCAGCTTCATCGAAAAAGGCGACAAATCCAGCAGGTTTAACAAATACACGCTCTAATTCCTTATAGTATTGGCGCTCCACCCTGTAAAAAAACAGGTTCTGCAAATTCGTATGGGCATACGATTTTTCTTTGGCATCTTTTTGATTATCGGCATTCGATGGTGCGTCTTTGTCTAATGTCTCTTTGAAACGCTCATTGACACTCTCTCCCTCACGCATATCCTCCGCCGATGCACCTGTTTCTGGTGGGGTATCATCTAGTGGGCGGATTTCATCCAGTGGGGTATTGGTTTGGGCATTAGCCTCATCCTGTGTCACACCGATATTCATCTCTGGCTGTTGCGATGTGCCTGTCGTCCCAAAAGCATCGAGCATCCCGATATTGGGATAATTTTCTGGTGTAGGCTGGTCTATGGCTTCAAATTCATCCGCCTTTGGATGCTCAATATCGCCATTTGGTGGGTCTGATGGCGACTCAAATTTGGGTTGTTCCGTGTTTGGGTTGGTATCATCGTTCATATTTCCCCCATGTATTGGTGACGTGGCTAATCAATATTGGCATTGCCCATTGTATATCGTCTACACACAACTGGCTGGCACGTATTTGTGCCTTTTGCATGGCATTTTCTGGTGGCAAAGAGCCTAAATGCTGATAAAACGTCTCTAAAAATATCTGAAGCACTATCGGGCGTATCTTGGCAGGAAAAATAAGGATAAGAGGCACATCCAACGACATAAAAGCCGATGGAAGCAGGGTATCTTGGGTAGTCTCTAACACAAAAACTGCCATCCATATCCGATGCCCCATCCGTAATGTGGCGGCAATATCGGTTATGGGGAATTGTGTGGGACGGCGTTGCACATCACAAAAAAGGAGTCCAGATGCACTGGCATACCCATGATGATGCCAGATATTAAATGGCTGTGCTGTCTCAGATCCATTGGTGAGGCGATGCAAGAAACGTGGGGCAGTAATCCGTTTTTCTGGCACAGATTGATAACCAGCAGATTGGAATATGGCTTCTTCTGGCAAGTCAAAATCATCATATCCCTGTGGTATGGCGTTGGTGAATAAGATGCAGGGGAGTGCTTTTGGCGCTATCACAGAAATAGTCTGGGTGGGATTTATGACAAGGCGCAAAATGGAACAAGGGTATTGTAAGACAAAAAAGCCGTTTCCGTTATGAATCCATTCCCATGGCAAGTCTATATACTCATCCGCAGAATGTGTTTTGATGAGCAGAAGTAACGAAGCATCTTCTTTTTTGGCAGTATCGATGGCTTCCATAAAGCGGCTACTGATTGGATGAGGGAAAAATGTGTTATAGAGAAGCCTACCCTGCCCGATGGAATCTAATAATTTTATATCGGCAGATTGTGAACTATGGGGCAAAAGGGGCAAAACAATATCGGCTTGGATATTCTGCCTCTGTGGGTCACGCGCCAAAATTTTACAACTACTGCCGTTCTTGATGAGCGTCAACTCAAAGGTGTGTCGCACGGGAGGGCGTTTCCGTTTTTCTTCTTCCTCTTTTTCTTTCCATCTTTCTGCTTCTTCGCGTTCTTGTATTTCTTTTTCTATTTTTATCTTTTGCCTTAAATCGGCAATACTTTCATCTAATTCAGATAATTCTGCCTCTAATACCTCCAATTGATAATCAAGCGAAACCTGTGTGGCTGGGTTAATTTCAGCGAGCCAAGATTGTTCGACTGCATCATACTGTTTCTGCAACAGTGCGCGTTTTTTTTCATTACGGTCTAATTCACGTTGATATTGCGACATTGCCCCACCCTATTCGTTATGATTTGAGTTGTGCCAGTTCCGTCTCAATCTCGGTCATCTTGCGCTCCATATCATCGGCTTGACGACCCAATAAAACTCGACTCGCAGGGTTTAGATTCACATTCATATCAGCCACCACTGCATCATATTGCTCCGACAAAATTTCTAGCTGTTGTTCGAGTCGCTTCATACGGCGCATGTGTGCTGGTGTACCCGTTGTGGGTATATTGGTCTTGACGTTATTGACCGAAGATTCCAATTCGCGCAAAACGGCAACCGATTCTTTGGGTGCTAATATGTATGATGCGATAGGGGCTTGTGGTGTAAGTCCCAATTTATCGGTCATAACACCTATCAATTTTGTTAGCATGAGGTCGTATTCGGTGGCGGTTTCCCATGCGGTAAAATCGGCATATTGGGTAGATTGAATGACGAGTGGCACATCAGTGGGTGGGACGAGTTCTAGCAATATGGGGAAAATGGGGTATCCAAGACTGCTGGCACGCACTAATTCTGCACGGCAAAATGTGGACTGAATATATCGTGGAGAAAAAACCGCAATAAGCGCAATGGCATCATTAAGGGCATATTCAAGCGCCTTAATCCAATCATCTCCCACACGGATGCCATCTAACCTATCCATCCATATAGAAATACCCTTAAGGCGCAGGTCTTGTGCTAATTTTAAGGCAAAATTGACATCTTTGCTAGAATAACTGAGGAAAATATGTGTTTTAGACATACAATTTCCTTTATGATACCCCGATAAATTTTATCTTCTTACAATCATAGACTATTATATCATTTACTGCAACTGTTTGGATAAATACAGACCATAATGTAACAAATTTGGCGTTTTTCTACCCGATTGTTAGATTATGGTCTGTCTCATTTTCATCGCCTAATATCACGCTTTGGGGGTGAGCCAATAGTCCCCCCCACCGCGCTCACGGGACATAAATCCAAACTCGACCAATGCCCGCCGAATGGTTGCATAATCGGCGTGTATGTCTGTGATAATCTGGTTGGTTTGTCTCTCGCTATACCGCACACCCACCTCAAATTTTGTCGCTAACCAACGCAATACCACCAACCAACTTTTTTCTTTTGACGATAACTGTATCAGTTTGCCATTGCGGGTATTGTCGCGCAGGACTTTTTTATCTTCTTCATCCCAATTGAGCGCATCAATCCACGCATTTTCCGAAAGAATGGTTTCTGGATGTTTCATTGGCTCTTTTATTTGAGCAATGAATGTTTTTAACAGGTCTAATTGCTCAGGCTTCAACATATAAAACCGTTGATTACCCGCCATACGCAAGGTCAAAAAACCCGCCGTATGCAATTTGCTCACATGGTGCGATACCGTTGGTTCAGATAAACCGATTATCTGTGCCATCTCGGTGACAGTGCGTTCTTGGTTTGCCATCATGCGCGTCATTGCCAACCGATTTTCATCGGCTAGTGCTTTGAGCATAAACAGTAAATAGATTTGTTGTTTGCTATCCATAAAAATATCTCTCATTCGACATCTATCGAATGAGAAGCATAAGGGAATTTAACTATTTGTCAAGCAGGGTATTTATCCGAGGTGTATTTCACATTGGGTGCGGATATACGGCTACGCCTACTCCGCCCGTACAATTTTGCCTGTTTGACGGGATTGTAGTGGCGGGTTGGTACCTTGAGGTGCGTATATCCGCCATAATGTCCCTAAACTGAAATACACCCACATAGATGGTTATCTATATAAGGAGATTGTGCGCTATAATAAAATTATCGTAAACATCCACCCATAAGGATATTTTTTATGTCAAATACGCTTATTCAGTTAGATAACCCTACCAGCCAATCGCCGCGTATCGTATTGGGAGATGCGACACATATCGCAGAGATGTTTAAGGCGCTGAGTCATCCTGTGCGGATACAAATCTTAGACATGATTAGTCAAGGTGGCGGGGAATTATGCGCGTGCAATCTCGAACAGCATTTTAATCTCACCCAACCGACTATCTCGCATCACCTCAAAACATTACGTGAAGCAGGTCTCATTGAGTCGGAAAATCGAGGTGTATGGGTGCATCATCGCGTCAATCAACCTGCATTAGATACATTACAAACATGGCTAAAAGGAATATAAACAATGGCAGAGACATTTTTGTATTTGACCACCATCGGGCATAAATCGGGGAATCCGCACACCATCGAAATTTGGTATGTGGAGCATGAGGGCAATTATTACCTGATGAGTGAACATGGCGATAAATCACATTGGGTACAAAATTTACTCAAAAATCCGCAGGTGCAATTTAGTGTCGGGACTCGTGATGATAAAAATGCGCTTGTGCCACATCGGAATGCGGTTGCCCGCACGATCACATCAGAAAATGCGCCAGATATTTTGGAAGCTGTGAACACAAAAATGCACGAAAAATATAATTGGGGCGATGGCTGGGTTATTGAGGTGACTTCGGGTGGGCTAAAGCCTTAAAACTGTTATGATGCCTATTGGTCTGAGAATATCACAGCGCGATAAGTAATAGTGTTTCATTGGAAAATAAACCCATTAAGATATGTTGTGAACTGTTAACAATCTACTTGACTCAAAATAGCTTTTCTGTGCTATAATCAACAAACGCCTATGGCGCATAAGCACAACCGTTTCTATCCGAGTAGTCAGGGAGAAAAACAAGTGGATTCGCAAGCAACAATTGTTGGTCATAACGAGCCTATCTCAAATCCATATCATGAATTTATCGAGATTCGCGGTGCCAGAGAAAACAACCTCAAGGGTGTCTCTTTACGGATACCAAAGCGCAAAATTACCGTGTTTACAGGGGTTTCTGGCTCTGGCAAGTCATCTATCGTGTTCGATACCATCGCCACCGAAGCCCAACGCCTGCTCAATGAAAATTTTAGTATGTTCGTCCGCAACTTTCTGCCACGCTATTCGCAACCCGATGCCGAAGCCATCGAAAACCTGAGCATGGCGATTGTTGTTGACCAAAAACGGATGGGTGGTGGCTCTCACTCCACAATGGGAACAATCACCGATATTTCTCCCGTATTAAGACTACTCTTTTCGCGTTTTGGGCAACCCTTTGTGGGATATTCCAATGCGTTCTCTTTTAATGACCCACAAGGCATGTGTCCAGAGTGCAATGGGACTGGTCAATCTATGGGAATTATTTCGGATAGCTTCTTGGATTTGGATAAATCGCTTAACGAAGGCGCGGTGCAAGTTCCGGTATTTGCGGCATGGGAACGCGATAGTTATGCCAGTTCTGGCTTCTTTGATAACGACAAAAAGCTAAAGGACTATACAGAAGAAGAGCTGGATTTGCTCTTACATGGCAAAGACCTCAAGTTCAAGATGACTATGGGTACTAACAACAGCATGAACTTGACCTATAACGGAATTATCGAAAAGTTCACCCGTTCCTATATCCGCAGAGATATTAAAACACTCGGTGAACGGACTCAGAAGGCAGTAGCACCCTATCTGACCATGCAAACCTGTTCCTTATGTAAAGGCGCACGACTCAGCCAAGCGGCGCTCAGTTGCAAAATTAGCGGATACAATATCGCACAACTATCTGCGATGGAAGTCGGTGAACTCATTGGCGTACTGCGACAAATTACAGACCCCAAAGTCGTAACGACCATTGCCACCCTAACCGAGAGATTGCAACATCTGGTGGATATTGGTCTGGAATACCTCACACTCGACCGCCCTACCGACACGTTATCGGGTGGGGAATCTCAGCGCGTCAAAATCGTCAAACACCTGAGCAGTAGCCTTGTGGATGTCATGTATATTTTCGATGAACCCAGCATCGGGTTACATCCGCGTGATGTGCATCGCATGACTGACTTGCTTTATAAATTGCGTGATAAAGGAAATACCGTAATTGTGGTCGAACACGACCCCAGTGTCATCAAAGTGGCAGACCATATCGTGGATGTGGGTCCGCGGGCAGGCACACATGGCGGGACAATTGTCTATGAGGGGAACTATGATGGATTAATCCACGCCGATACGCTAACTGGTCGGCATTTGCTTTTGGAATTGCCCATCAAACAAAAATTCCGTCCTGCAAAAGGGCAATTGCCGATTGTCAACGCAAACGCCAATAATTTGCACCATGTGAGTGTGAATATACCCGTTGGTGTGTTTACTGTTGTCACAGGGGTGGCTGGGTCTGGCAAAAGCTCACTCATCAACAAAGTATTTTTGCAACAACACCCCAATGCGATTGTGATAGACCAGTCGCCAGTCGGCACAAATAGTCGCTCTAATCCCGCCACCTATACCGGCATCATGGATGATATGCGCGAGGCATACGCCAAAGCCCATAAAGTGAGTGCATCGCTATTTAGCTTCAATTCCAAAGGGGCATGTGAAAATTGTCAGGGATTGGGTGTCATCTATACCGATTTGGGATTCCTAGACGGCATCAAGACCCCGTGTGAAATTTGTGGTGGCAAGCGATTCAAAGATGAGGTGTTGAGATATACGCTCAATGGCAAATCTGTCACCGATGTGTTGTCTATGACCGTTCAGCAGGCACTCGAATTTTTCGATATTCCAAAAATTGTGAAGCGACTACAATCTATGAGCGATGTCGGACTCGATTATCTGACCTTGGGGCAACCCCTCAGCACACTCTCGGGCGGGGAGTGTCAGCGCATCAAACTCGCCAGCGAATTGCATAAAAAAGGCAGTGTGTATGTGATGGATGAGCCAACAACGGGTTTGCACATGTCTGATATTAGCCACTTGCTAGAGATGATGAATAAACTCGTGGATACGGGCAATACGCTCATCGTCATCGAACACAACCTCGATGTCATCAGAAACGCCGATTGGATTATAGATATGGGTCCCGAAGGCGGTAGCAAAGGCGGGCAGGTGATGTTTGAAGGCACACCACAGCAGATAATCCACGCAGAAAAGTCTCTTACTGGGATATATTTGCGGAATTAATGGGTTTGCAAAGAGGCTATCGCATGGGATAGCCTCTTGTATATCTTATAGGAGACATATCATCATGAATATGGCGTTTGATGGCGAAATTATCTACTGGCGCGGACCTTCCCCATTCTTTTTTGTGGCAATACCCCCAGAAGAGAGCGCCGACCTAAAAGAAATCTCTAACCGTGTCACGTATGGTTGGGGTGTGATTCCTGTGGAAGTGCGTATCGGTAACACCGTATGGAAAACATCGCTATTCCCCAAAGACGGGTTATACCTTGTGCCTATCAAGGCGAGTGTCCGAAAAGCAGAAAATCTTGAGGAAGGCGATATGGTGACAATTGATTGGGTAGTGGTTAAAAAGTAAGTGATAGTTGATGATAATGCTTCCCATGATACAAGAAACTATCACGTATACCTGTAGTTGTTGTGGAAGCACTAACATCGTACGCAATGGTACAAATAAATGTGGCAAACAACAATACCATTGTAAAGATTGTGGTGCTTATCGCGTGCTGAAACCGCGACAAGGTTATAGCAAAGTAACCCAAGAAACGGTGCTAAAAACCTGCAAAGAACGGGTGAGTTTGCGTGGCGTTCAACGGATTTTCGGCATCAGTCGGCACAGTGTCACCCATTGGATTAAACACCATGACAGTCGCAAAAATAGCGGTATCAGAAGAAAATATCAAGAATAATCGGCATATCTTGATATTTTCTTGATGCTTACTCCATCCTTCTTTATCCCCTCTTGAGGCGATTTTCTTCATAATAGAGAGTGTAAGTTAATAGTCGCTATAGGGAGGTTTTATGACCTTAGAATTGTTCGTTGCAGGGATAGTCGCACTTTTGCTGGTGTGCTACCTTGCCTATTCGCTCATCTACCCAGAGAGGTTTTAGCCATGACTTGGCAAGATATATTACAAATTGCCCTCTATTTTGGGTTGCTTATCATCGCCACACCCCTATTGGGGGGATATATAGCGCGGTTATACACAGGTAAACCGACCTTACTATCGCCTATTTTGCGTCCCGTTGAAAATCTGATTTATCGGTTGGCAGGGATAAATCCTACCGAAGCGCAACCCTGGCGTAAATATGCACTCGCCCTGTTGATATTCAATGGCATTGGGTTTTTAGCCGTATTTTTATTGCAGATACTACAAGGCATACTGCCACTCAATCCCGCAAATTTGCCTGCCACCAGTTTGCATCTGGCTTTTAATACCGCCGTGAGCTTCACGACCAATACCAATTGGCAAGCCTATGGTGGCGAGACCACCATGAGTTACCTCACCCAAATGCTTGGTTTGGGGGTACAAAATTTTTTGAGCGCATCCACAGGCATCGCGGTCATGGTGGCGCTCACACGCGGACTGGCAAATAAATCGTCAAAATCGCTGGGCAATTTTTGGTCAGATATGGTCAAAGCGGTGCTATATCTTCTTTTGCCACTCAGCATCATTATGGCAGTGGTTTTGGTCGGTGAAGGGGTTGTGCAAAATTTTAACCCGTATGTGGAAGCACAAACCCTATCTAGCGAAACGCAACTCATTCCACAAGGACCCGCCGCATCACAAATTGCTATCAAACAACTTGGTACGAATGGCGGGGGATATTTTAGCGTCAATAGCGCCCATCCCTATGAAAACCCTACCCCATTGAGCAATTTTATTCAGGTATTTGCCATTTTGCTCATACCCGCATCACTCACCTATGCCTATGGGGTGCTGGTTGGGGATAAACGACATGGCTGGACGATATTCATCGCCATGTTCATTTTACTGATAGCGGGATTGTCTATCATGCTCATCAGCGAGTATAGCACCAACCCAATTTATGGTGTGGCTGGTTTGATGGAAGGCAAAGAGACGCGCTTCGGTGTGACCAACAGCGTGCTATGGGGTGTCACAACGACTGCCGCTTCTAATGGCTCGGTTAATAGTATGCACAGTAGCTTATCGCCATTGGCGGGCGGGATTACATTGTTGAATATATTGCTCGGAGAAATTATCTTCGGCGGAGTCGGCGCAGGCATGTATGGCATGTTCATTTTTATCATGCTCACGGTGTTCATCGCGGGGTTGATGGTCGGGCGAACACCTGAATATCTGGGCAAAAAAATCGAATCGCGGGAAATCAAACTGGTCACAATCGCGGTTTTATTGCCCAATGCCACCATTTTATTATTGACGGCATTGGCATTGCTCATTCCAGAGGCATTAGCCAGTCGTACCAATACGGGCGCACACGGATTATCCGAAATTCTATATGCGTTTGCATCTGGCGCGGGCAACAATGGGAGCGCCTTTGCAGGACTCAATGCCAATACGCCGTTTTATAACATCGCTATTGGGTTAGCGATGCTCATTGGGCGGTTTGGGGTGATTTTACCCGTCTTGGCAGTGGCGGGTAGCATGGCGGGTAAAAAAGTCGCCCCCCCATCACAAGGCACATTCAAAACAGACTCGCCGTTATTCGTTATTTTGCTCATTGCCGTCATCCTGATTGTAGGCGCATTGACATTTTTCCCTGTTTTATCGTTAGGTCCAATTGTGGAACACCTCTTGATGAGTGCTGGAAGGACGTTTTAAGCCATGAGTACCACTAAAAAATTAGCTCTATTTGACCGTCGAATTCTAGGGCGTGCAGTAGCGGATGCGTTTCGCAAATTGAACCCCGTCAAACAAGCCAAAAACCCTGTGATGTTTATCGTGTTGGTGGGTGCAATTTTGACCACAGGCATTTTTCTACGCGATTTACTCGCGGGGCAATCTGTAGACATGGGATTTAATCTGCAAATCGCTGTATGGCTGTGGTTTACCGTCCTTTTTGCCAATTTTGCCGAAGCCATCGCAGAAGGGCGCGGTAAAGCACAAGCCGATGCACTCCGCAAAACGCGCACCCAAATGACAGCACGCCGTTTGATTAATGGGCGTGAAGAAAGTGTCTCTGCCTCACAATTGAGCAAGGGCGATATAGTCGTGTGTGAAGTGAATGACCTCATCCCCAGCGACGGCGAAGTTATAGAAGGCATCGCCAGTGTGGATGAAAGCGCCATCACGGGCGAATCTGCTCCGGTCATCCGCGAGAGTGGTGGCGATAGAAGTGCGGTCACGGGCGGAACACGGGTTTTGAGCGATAGAATTGTCATACGTGTGACCAGTGAACAAGGCAACACTTTTATTGATAGGATGATTGCCCTTGTCGAAGGCGCACAACGCCAAAAAACACCCAATGAAATCGCATTGACCATTTTGCTATCGGGCTTGAGCATCATCTTTTTGCTGGCAGTCGTCACCTTGCGCGTATTTGCCAATTATAGCGAGGCAGAAACAGGCATTATCCAAACCACCGCAACTGTGCCTGTGTTAATTGCGTTGCTGGTATGTCTTATCCCCACCACCATTGGCGGGTTAATTAGCGCCATCGGCATTAGTGGCATGGATAGAATGATTCAGCGCAATGTGTTGGTCACAAGCGGACGTGCGGTAGAAGTAGCGGGCGATGTGGATGTGCTACTGTTGGATAAAACAGGCACAATCACACTCGGCAATCGTATGGCAACCAGTTTTATCAATGCGAATGGCGTGAATTTAGACCATCTGGCAGATTGCGCTCAATTGTCGTCTATTGCCGATGAAACACCAGAAGGACGGAGTATTGTCATTTTGGCAAAAGAAAAATTTGGTCTGCGGGGGCGTGATGTCTCGGAGATGAATTTGACCTTTGTGCCATTCACCGCCCAAACACGCATGAGTGGTGTGGATTTTCATGATGAAAACCGAAAAATTCGCAAAGGCGCATCCGATGCCATCCGCCAATATGTAGTATCGCTCGGTGGAATCTTCCCCGATGATGTCCAAAAATCGGTGGATGATGTGGCACGAAAAGGCAGTACACCATTGGTCGTATGCGAAAATGAGCATGTGTTGGGTGTGATTGAATTGAAGGATATTATCAAAGGCGGGATTCAACAACGCTTTGCCCAATTGCGCCAAATGGGAATCCGTACGGTGATGATTACGGGCGATAATGCGCTCACCGCCACATCCATCGCCGCCGAAGCGGGTGTAGATGACTTCATGGCACAAGCCACACCAGAAGATAAATTGCGCCGTATCCGCGAAGAACAGGCAAAAGGGCATTTGGTCGCCATGACAGGCGATGGCACAAATGACGCGCCTGCTCTCGCACAAGCCGATGTGGGTATGGCGATGAACACAGGCACACAATCTGCCCGTGAAGCAGGCAACATGATAGACCTCGATAGCGACCCCACCAAACTGATAGAAGTGGTGGAAATTGGTAAGCAACTGCTCATGACACGCGGCGCATTAACCACCTTTAGCATCGCCAATGATGTGGCGAAATATTTTGCCATCATCCCTGCCCTATTTGGTACGCTATATGCCACCTCATCTAGCGCGGGACCGTTGAGCGCCCTCAACATTATGGGATTATCGTCACCACAAAGCGCCATTTTGAGCGCCATTATCTTCAATGCGCTCATCATTATCGCGCTCATCCCATTGGCACTAAAAGGGATTGGCTATACCCCAATGGGAGCATCTGCCGTCCTCCGACGCAATTTACTGATTTATGGGTTGGGCGGGCTAATTGTGCCGTTCATCGGTATCAAACTCATTGACCTATTCATCACCTTTATCGGTTTAGTCTAAAGTGAGGCAAGTATGTTAAAATCAGTCATCAGCGCATTACGCTTGTTCGGTATTTTAACCATCATCACAGGCGTTATGTATCCACTGACCATCACCCTTTTGGGACAAGTATTTTCTCCCCACCAAGCCAATGGTAGCCTTATCGTGGTAGATAATCAGACTGTGGGGTCATCGCTCATCGGGCAAGCCATAGATGACCCGCGTTATTTTTCATCCCGTCCATCGGCAGTGAATTATATGCTCGGTTCATCAGCAGACAGTTTGGGGTCATCGGGTGCGACCAATCTTAGCACCACTAGCACGACCTTAGCAGATAACGCTAGTGCTTATGAAAATGCGTTTCGTGAGGCGAATGGACTATCTGAGGATGTGGTCATCCCCAATGAGATGATATTCGCCTCTGCGAGTGGATTAGACCCGCATATCAGCCCAGAATCGGCGCGGTTACAAATTGACCGTGTGGCGACTGCCCGCAACCTAGACCATCAAATCGTAGCAGATTTGGTCGAAAGTTCCATCGAAAATCCCTATTTGGGGCTATTGGGGCAAGTACGGATAAATGTTTTGTTGCTTAATCTGGCATTAGATGAATTGGAAAATGGCTAATGGATACAAATGATAACCGCCCAGACCCCGATGCGTTACTCATGGCAATTCAAAAACAAACAGCAACACAAGAACGGGGAAATCTTAAAATATTTTTGGGGATGTCGGCTGGTGTAGGCAAGACCTACACCATGCTGGGGTCTGCCCATCAATTCAAGGCAGAAGGTGGCGATGTCGTTGTGGGATATATCGAGACCCACAAACGTCCAGAGACCGATGCCTTACTGGTCGGTTTGGAAATTATCCCGCCATTACAAATTGATTATCGTGGGGCGATGCTCAGAGAAGTGGATATAGATGCCATTCTCGCCAGAAAACCACACGTTGTCCTGATAGATGAATTGGCACATACCAATGCACAAGGGAGTCGTCATACCAAGCGATACCAAGATGTGCTAGATTTAATAGAAGCAGGCGTGGATGTATGGACAACCGTCAATGTCCAGCATTTTGAAAGCCGTGCCGATGCGGTGCGCCAAATTACTGGCATCACCATCCAAGAGACCATCCCCGATTCGCTATTGGACTTTGCCAACGAAATTGAACTGATAGACCTCTCACCACAAGACCTTCGCAAGCGCCTTTCTGAGGGAAAGGTCTATACCTCAGAGCGAATTGATGCGGCGATGAACAATTTTTTTCGGGTGGGAAACCTAACAGCCTTGCGTGAAATGGCGTTGCGTCTGACCGCAGAGCATGTAGACCACAAATTGCAAGATTACATGCAAATCAAGCGAATTGCGGGTCCGTGGAAATCTGGTGAACGATTGATGGTGGCAGTGGGGTCTAGCCCATTTTCTGAGCGCCTCATCCGATGGACACGGCGTGTTGCCTATAATTTAGAGGCAGAATGGCTGGCAGTATATATCGAAACGACCAATCCACCCACGCCAGAAGACAAAAAACGCCTTGCGCGTAATATCACACTTGCCCGTAGTTTGGGTGCAGAAATTGTGATGGGCAGGGATGATAATATCCCCCAAGCCATTATCAAAATCGCCCAACAACGCAATGTCTCACAAATTGTCATCGGCAAACCACAACATACCCCGTTACAAAGCATCCTGCGCGGGGGTTCTTTGGTAGACAAAATCATCCGTATGAGTGGCGAGATAGATATTTTGGTGGTGACGGGCGATGAAGGCGCATCCGAAACGTCTCATCGCCCGATATTGCTCAATCCAGAATTTCGGTCTAAACGCCATCATTATTTATGGGCAGTTGTCGCATTTATCTTTATTATGGCGCTAGATTTTGTCATTTATAATTTGTTTCTGCTAGATTATCAGGCATTGGCGCTCATAGATTTATTCGGTGTGTTATTGGTCGCCACCTATATAGGCAGAGGTCCTGCGGTTTTAGTCGCCACATTGAGCGCCTTATGGTGGAATTTTTTCTTTACCACCCCACGCTTCACATTACAGATTGAACAAACCCAAGACCTTATTTTATTTATCCTCTATTTTGCCATCGCTATCTTCACAGGCAATCTGACCGCACGGCTTCGGCAACAAGAAAAACGCGCACAATATAATGAAGAGCGCACGAAGGCACTTTATCGGCTTGCCCATGAAACGGCAACGGCTATTGATATGAACGATGTGTTACAGACCGCCATAGACCAAATTTCGCGGGTATTTGATGCGGATATTGCTATTTTATTGACCGATGAGGATGGCTTGCGACAACCTGTGAATTTGACGAATACCATGCCTATCAGCGAAAAAGAATTTGGCGTAGCGCATTGGGTATATACCCATAAAAAGCCCGCAGGACGCTTTACAGACACATTATCTTTGGCATCTGCCCAATATATGCCCCTGCTCACCCCAACCCGTGTTGTTGGGGTGATAGGCATCCGCACGCACCGAGATGAGCGCCTATCGTTTGACCAAGAAAGCTTATTAGAGACATTCATCAGTCAAATTGCGCTGGTGATTGAGCGTGAATTGTTAGATGAATCGGCAGAGCAATCTGCCATGTTACGCGAATCGGAACGCTTATATACCACCTTGCTCAATTCCATTTCACATGAACTCCGCACACCGATTGCGACAATTAAAGGGGCATCTAGTAGCCTGCTCAATCATGCTACCAACGATAATATCCAAAACCGCACACAACTCATCCATGATATAGAAGATTCCGCAGACCGCCTCAATCGATTGGTAGAAAATTTACTCGATATGTCACGGTTAGAAAGTGGGCGATTATCACTCAAATGGGATTGGTGTGATTTAACCGATATTATCGGCGTGGCGCTCAAACAACTTAGTGAGTGCCAATCACGCGATATTCAACTAGATTTGCCCATACAGTTACCCCTTATCTATATGGATTTCGGGTTAATGGTGCAGATTTTTGTTAATTTGTTAGATAATGCCTGTCGCTATACCCCACCAGATAAACCTATTCGCATCACAGCAAGCCAATATCAAAAACAATTGCATGTGTCTGTGATAGATAAAGGGACGGGAATCCCCCCAGAATTATTAGATCGTGTTTTCGATAAATTTTACCGCTTACCCAATACGGTTACAGGCGGCACTGGCTTGGGATTATCCATTAGTCGGGGATTGGCAGAGGCACATAAAGCCACCCTCAAAGCCGAGAATATGCCAGAAGGCGGGGCAAAATTCACCCTAATTTTATCACTCCTGCAATCTCCCCCCCCCGTACAGGAGGCAAAATATGACTAGTGGCGCACACCTATTGGTGGTAGACGATGAATTACAAATACGGCGTTTTTTGCGGATTAGCCTAGAAGCACATGGCTATCGGGTAGATGAGGTCGAAACAGGTGCGGAAGCAATTCGCAAAGTGGCACAGCTACGTCCAGATTTGGTTATCCTCGATATGGAATTGCCCGATATGGATGGGTTAACAGTGTTAAAATCGTTGCGCGAATGGACATCCACGCCTGTCATCATCCTATCTGTGCGTGATTCTGACCAAGATAAGATATTGGCATTAGACGCGGGTGCAGATGATTATGTCACCAAGCCGTTTAGTGTAGATGAACTGATGGCACGAATACGGGTGGCACAACGGCATAGTATCCCCCAAGAAACATCTCCGATTTTCACACACGGGCGCTTATCGGTGGATTTGGTGGCGCGGACGGTGAAGGTGGATGGGGAAATTATCAAACTAACCCCTACTGAATATGCTTTATTGCGTTATATGATTCAATATGCAGGTAAAGTTATTACCCATCGGCAAATTCTACGCGAGGTGTGGGGCATCGAATATATGAACGAGACGCACTATCTACGCGTTTATTTCGCCCAATTGCGCCAAAAAATCGAAGAAAATCCTGCAATGCCTCAAATTCTGCTCACCGAATCGGGTGTTGGCTATCGCTTAAGCCAAATAACTTGATTGCTAACTTGCACTTTTCAACCCACAAAAACAGTGGTCTTCCCCGCTATAATGGGGTAAGAGTTTCCCAAATAAGATAAAATAACGGACATAAAAAGGGAGGCAAAACTGAGTCACTGGAGCAAATACTAATGGAGCAACGAAAACAAATTCATACGATTATTGGCTTAAGAGAACATTTCAATTTGGGAGTATTTTTTAATAGTTTGTGGCTGACATCCGAGGCTAACGCCTTGTAGGGACGCGATTAAAGGCTTGTCCGTAGTTGTTTTGATGGTTTTGCGTAGATACAAGCAACACATTGAGCAAAATGCCCCTCAGCAGATTCAGATGTTCAAAACACACGCCTGTTCTGCCTCTTGCAGGTAACTCCACTAAAAGCCACACCCTCCCCCACTCAATCTAGCCAATTCTCCTCTACAAACTGAGCCACGAGTTGTCTTTAATACCATACGAGATAGACCCATCATGGAGTTACATGCGGAATAACGAGCCATGTCGGTAAACTATCGCCTCATAAAACAAACAAAAATCATACTAAAGAATGATACAAAACTCAATTACAAGGACACCTAATTATCTGAAGTGAAGGCTTATACTGTATTTATACGAATAAAGTAAAAACATAATCCCATTGTGGAGAAACAGTAAAATAACTATGAATAAAATCCTAGTCATTGATGATAACAAAGATTATCGAGAAGACCTGATGGAAATCTTGCAATTTGAGAATTATACGACATTAGGTGCGGAGAATGGTCTAATCGGTCTAGGGATGATTCATCGGCATACACCCAATATCATTGTGTGTGATATTGATATGCCTGTTATGGATGGGATAAAAGTTTTGCAGACAGTAAAAGCCAACCCAGCCCATGCAAAAATCCCGTTTATTATGGTATCTGGACATAATGACCGAACAATCATAAACGCAGTTTCTAGCTTAGGTGCAGAAAGCTATCTAACCAAGCCGATAAACATCGAACAATTTCTGATAACCGTCTCTACTTTTTGTAATAATGGGGGTATAGAAGCCCCGATGGGGATGCTGAATAGTCAGCCTCTACTCTATGAGGGTTAGGATTTGTTGACATTTCATATATCGCTGTTCATTGTGTCATTTCAGGACGGCATACATGCCGATAATCGTGTTTGTGGTCGTAGGAATGTGATATATCACGTCCGCAAATGGTGATTATTTTGTCATTTCAACAAATGTCAACGCAACCTAGTTATGAACCGATAAAGTTTCTTTAAGGAGTAACCAATGCTCAATCATATTATTCTTCCTTTAGATGGCTCACCACTCGCAGAGTGTGTATTACCTCATGCCCTAGCCATTGCCAAAGCCTTTAACGCAAAAATTATCTTGGTGCATGTTTTAGAGCAGTCCGCTACATCATACCGATTACCCAAAGTAGACCCTTTGGATTGGTATCTTAAAAAATCAGAGGCGAATTTATATCTCGACACCATCCAAAACCTTTTACAGGAGCATTATTCATCTGTCAAAAGTGTTCTGTTAGAAGGCAATGTCATCGAGAAAATTGTTGAATTCGCACAATCCACGCCATCGGCGTTACTTATCTTGTGTGGTTATGGCGAAACGCGGGTCAATGGTGGTGGGGTGAGTAATATTGTCCAACGCATCCTTCAACTGGTACGAGCTTCAACCTTGATTGTTCGCTCAATTCAACTGCCTACTCCTTTCACACCAGATTTGCACTATAAAAAGGTATTGGTCGCTTTAGACGGGTCACAGCGAGCGGGATGTGTCTTAAATATGGCAACAGCGCTTGCAGAAGAATATCAGCCAGAATTACTACTAGTGCATGTCGTCAGCAAACCAGAAATGGCACGCCACATGCCCTTAAGCCAAGAGGATGCAGACCTTATCAATCGTGTCATTGAGCGTAATCAAGAAGAAGGTAGCAAATACTTGGAGCAAACACAAACACGCTTCACCAACAAAACACAAACCCGTTTGCTGGTGAGCGATAATGTTGCCGCCACATTGCAAAGTGTGAGCGAACAAGAACAGATTGACCTGCTGATATTAAGCGCACATGGATATTCTGGTGAGACAAAATGGCCCTATGGGAGCATCACCAACAGGTTTATCACAGATGGCACAACCCCTTTATTGATTGTTCAAGATTTGCAATGGGAATCCACCGCATTTGAGCAGTCGCTTATAGAAACGCGCCAACCGATAAGGTTAGGAAATGACAGATGAACAAGATATATTGCTTATCACCGATATAGTGGAAATAAACAACGAGCAAGAAGAGGTGGTTTCGGTAATCGAAACACCTCTTATTCTATTGGCACGTCAACTATCCATCGAGTTTGAGCTCACCACCCACAAAAGGGGCAAGCCCCTGCTATTGGAGCAACTAAAACAGGATGAGCAACTCATTACCGATGCGTATCGGCATTTTAGCCGAGTCACTCAAGCAGACCAGCCACTCCCTTATGCGGCAGAGTGGTTATTAGACAATTTTTTTGTGGTACAACAAACCATACGGCAAATTCGCAAAGATATGCCAATTGGCTATTATCGCCAATTACCCAAACTGAAAAATTCGCTATGGATAAACATACCACGCGCCTATAGCATCGCCACAGAAATAATTCGCTACAGCAACCATCAGCTTAATATGGAGCAAGTCGCCTATTTTCTGGAAGTCTTTCAAGCCAATGTGCCTTTGACGATGGGTGAATTATGGGCATTCCCGACCATGCTACGGCTTGGCATCTTAAACAGCCTCGCAATGACACTAAGCGAATATTTGGATGAATCCATACAACAGCCCTCTATTGTCGGGGACGATACAACAGTGCGTTTTTGTATCACCAGTTTGCGCTTGCTGGCTATTCAGGATTGGAAAATCTTTTTTGAGCAAGTGAGTGTTGTAGAGCAAATGCTACAATTAGACCCCACAAATATTTATGGGACGATGGATTTTAATACCCATAACGATTATCGAAAGGTCATCGAAAACCTCGCACGCCTATCAAAGCACAAAGAAGAAGATGTCACCAGCCAAGTCATCCTCTTTAGCCAAGATGCAAATCCAGAATCACCTCAAGCACACGTTGGCTATTATTTGCTTGGTGAAGGCTATCACCAATTAGAAACATGGTGTAGTTATCGCCCATCGGGATTCCGCGCCTTGCACCGTTGGTTATTGGCGCATCCAACCGCCACCTATTTGGTCGGCATTGGCATGATCACCCTTTTGCTCATCGTGGCATTTGTCAGTTATATGACCACACATGACGCGGGCATCTTACAGGTGTTGCTGGTGATTCTCCTCACCTTTTTGCCCGCCACTGCTATCGCCAGTGGCATTATCAATTGGGTAGTGACGCATACAATTTCACCCGCGCTTCTGCCACGTATTGATTTTCAGGATGGGATACCGCCCGAATACCAGACAATGGTCGTCATCCCCACTTTGCTCAATGATGCCAATGAGATTGACTCCTTATTACAGCAATTAGAACTACATTTTTTGCGAAATACCAATTCATCGCTCTTTTTTGCGTTACTAACCGATTATGCCGATGCCCCAGACCAACAAATGCCCAATGATGAGGCATTAATTAGCCGTACCCAAACGGGGGTTGATGCCCTAAATGCCAAATATCATCAACATGCGTCTCCATTCTATCTGTTCCATCGGGAACGCCAATGGAACGCCTCTCAAAATACATGGATGGGATGGGAACGCAAGCGCGGTAAATTGATGGAATTTAATCATTTGCTTCGTGGAAATACAGAAACATCCTACACGGTACTGGTAGGTGACATGAGTGTCTTACCAAATATTAAGTATGTCATTACCCTCGATGCCGATACCATCTTGCCAGAAGGAAGCGCCCGCCAAATGGTTGGCATCCTCGCCCATCCGCTAAATCGGGCTATATATAATCCAGAAACGGGTAAAGTAGTTTCTGGCTATTCTATTTTGCAACCCCGCATAGATATTAAACCGACCAGCGTCAACCAATCGCGCTTTTCTCGGATTTTCGCGGGTGATATTGGCATAGATTTGTATACCCATGCTGTTTCTGATGTCTATCAGGATTTATTTGGGGAAGGCAGTTATGTCGGAAAAGGCATCTATGATGTAGATGTGCTAGAGGCATGTCTCGCCAATCGTATCCCAGAAAACACATTACTCAGTCACGATTTATTTGAGGGCATCCATGCCCGTGTCGCATTGGTCAGCGATATTGTGATGTTAGAGGAATATCCAGCGCGGTATTTGGGTTATACACGGCGAATGCACCGTTGGATACGGGGCGACTGGCAATTATTGCCATGGTTGCTCCCGCATATCCCGACCGATATTGCGGGGAAGAGCCAGCCCAATACTTTCTCCACGCTCGACCGATGGAAAATCTTTGATAATCTGCGTCGTAGTTTGGTCTCGCCTGCGTTGCTCCTGCTCTTGGTTGTGGCATGGATGGGATTTATCGGTGACCCGCTATTCTGGACGCTGATAACCCTCACCATACTCGGATTCTCGCTGATTATCTCTGCATTGACGAATTTACGCTATAAACAAGCAACCGAAACGATATTCCATGCGCTGGGTACCTGTCGTGTGGATATGCTACGCTGGCTGTTTGCGGTGATTTTTTTGCCATATGAAACCATGCTGGCACTCAATGCCATTGGCACAACGTTGGTGCGCCTGTTCATCACGCGCACACGTATGTTGCAATGGACAACCGCCGCACAAACTGCAAAACAGTTTAAGCCGTTGCGTGGCTCAGAATCTACATGGCGCGAGATGAGCGTTGTTCCCATTTTTGTGCTGATAGTCGGCATCATGATTGCACTCGTCAATATGACCGCACTTCCTATTGCCTTGCCCATCCTCATGGTCTGGTTTATATCGCCACAAGTCGCTTATTGGCTGAGTTCATCTGCTAAACATACAACCCCACCCCTATCCGATGTACAAACTGCCTCGCTACGCCATCTGGCACGGCAGACATGGCTCTTTTTTGAGCAAACCGTTGGACCTCAAGACCATTGGCTACCACCCGACCATTTTCAACATTCACCTCGTCTGACCGCCCATCGCACCTCCCCCACCAACATCGGGCTACTGCTCACATCAACCTTATCGGCATACGATTTGGGCTATATCGGGTTATTAGAGTTAAGCACGCGCTTGCAGGCAACATTAGATACGCTTGACCAACTCGACCAATATCGTGGGCATCTTCTCAATTGGTATGACACAGAGACGCTCACAGCACTCGCACCCCGTTATGTCTCTACAGTGGATAGCGGTAATCTGGCGGGATGTTTGGTAGTGGTTGAACAGGCATGTATTGCCTTACCCAATATACAGGTCATTCGCCCTCAACGCTGGCAAGGCTTATTGGATACATTAGGGCTTTTAGAGGAAAGCCTAAACAACCTCTATAGCGATAGGGTAGATAAATCGGTGGTGTCGTTACAAAAATTTGTGGCGTTGCTCAGAGAAAAAATTCAGGCAACGGTGCATCTTCCTCTGTTATGGGCGACACGCCTTGAAACATTAAACGGCTCTGATTGGGAAGCACTCTCTCATCAGATTGTCGCTGTATTTGAATCTGGCATAGCACCACTCAATGTAGAAAATTTGGTGGCGTTACGAATTACCTCAGAACGCTTTCATCATCATTTGCTAAATATGCAACGGGATATGGAATTTTTCGTGCCGTGGTTGTTGCCATTCAGCAACCCGCCTGCGCTCTTTGTCTATGCCCAAGCCCATTCGCCCCTTGCCAAGGCATGGGAAGATTTGCTGTTTGTCGCGCCATCATCACCGCCTAAATTAGGTGAATTAACCGCCATCTGCAAAACACTCACAGGTTATTTGAATCATTTACGGGCGCATTTACCCGTCAAAGACGATTCAATAACACCGGCACAAGAAGCCATTAGCTGGTGCGCTCAATTACAAGAAAATCTGGATAAAACACAAATACAGGTTAGCGCATCATTATCCGATTATCAATCATTGACGACTCGTATTGAAACACGCTTTCAGGTGATGGATTTTGGTTTCTTATTCAACACACAGCGCAAAGTATTTCATATTGGGTATAACGTCACTGCCGATAAGCTAGATGATAATTTTTATGATTTGTTGGCTTCAGAAGCACGTCTGGCGAGTTTTTTGGCGATTGCCAAGCGTGAAGTTCCGTCTAGCCATTGGATACATTTAGGCAGACCGATTACACGAGTCAATGATACGCTCGCATTGCTATCGTGGAGTGGGACAATGTTCGAGTACCTCATGCCCACCCTCTTTATGAGAAGTTATGAGCAGACCTTCTTAACCCAAAGTTGTTATGCAGCAGTCAAAAATCAGATGGCGTATGGTCAATCGCAAAAAGTGCCGTGGGGTATTTCTGAATCATCATATTATGCGTTTGATAACACATTGACCTATCAATATCATGCCTTTGGCGTGCCAGAATTGGGTTTTAAGCGAGATTCTCGTGATGATTTGGTCATCGCGCCCTATGCGTCCCTATTGGCATTATGGTTATACCCACAAGCCGTCTATGATAATATGGAACATCTCGACAAAATCAATATGCGCGGGCTTTTTGGATTTTATGAATCGGTAGATTATACGCCCTCACGGGTGCCACTGCGCCAAGATTATGCGATTATCCAGTCGTATATGGCACACCATCAAGGCATGATTCTCACATCGTTGACCAATTATCTGCTAGAAGATGTCATGATTGAGCGTTTTCATGCCGACTTGCGTGTACAAAGTTTTTCGATGTTGCTCCAAGAAAAAATCCCCACACAAGCGCCTATCGAAGAGCCACTTCCCATTGAAATCATTGCACGGGTCAAACCATCGGTGCAAATCAATATTGCTCCATGGCAGGTGCAAGAAGATACCACTGTGCCACAGGTGCATACCCTATCCAATGGTCGCTTAACCACCCTAATCACCAATGCAGGGGGTGGCTATAGCCAGTGGAAAGGCTTATCGTTGACCCGTTGGGAAGCCGATACGACCTTAGATACCAGTGGTCTATGGATTTATGTGCAAGATATACAACGCAATAAGGTGTGGTCTGTCGGATACCAACCGACAACAACCCCGCGAGACTATCAGCATGTGGTATTTTCTCCGCATCAAGTCGAGTTCCAACGCCGCGATTATGACATTACCGTCAACACACAAGTGATGATAACAGCAGATGATGATGTGGAAATTCGACAAGTCAATCTCATTAATCACAGTGATGAAGTCCGCTATTTGCGCGTAACAAGTTATGGTGAAGTGCTACTCGCACCCCAGTCTGAGCGCCACCCCGCCTTCAATAAATTATTCATCGAAAGCGAATATATCCCCCAAAGCAATATGTTGCTATTCCAACGGCGGTTACGGGGAAATGAAGAACCTATCTTCTTGGGGCATTTATTGATTACCAGTCCCGATATTGTGACCACAGGCGAGTATGAAGGGGATAGAAATCGGTTTTTGGGGAGAGGTCATACACCAAAATCACCTGCTATCTTCGCAGATGGTGGCAATCTGTCTAAGACAATCGGAACAACCCTAGACCCAATCATGGCACTTGGTCAGGATGTGAAATTAGAGCCTTATGGCAGGGTGAGCATCGCCTATTTGACCCTTATCACACGCTCACGCGAACAAGCAATCGGTCTTGCAGAACGGTATCTGGATTGGGCAATGTTGGAACGTGCGGTTGAACTTGCCCGCCGTTATAATGAGCAAGCCCTCCAAAAACTTGAAATAGGCACACCAGCATTAGCACAGATACAACAAGTGTTATCACTCTTGGTCTATCCACATAAAGGCTTACGCGCTTCTGCGGATATCATCCGCGTCAATACAAAAAGCCAACCCGCTTTATGGTCGTATGGCATTTCTGGCGACATGCCTATTTTGCTCTTACGAATCGGTGATGTAGATGAACTGCCACTAGTACTAGAAATTCTACGCGCACATACCTATTGGCGCGACCACCAACTCAACATTGATTTGGTCATCCTCAATCTGCGTGATAGCACCTATTCGCAGGAGCTACACGAACAAGTTCACCGCCAAATTGCCCAAGCCAATGGGAGTATGTGGCTCAATCGGCGTGGTGGAATTTTTGTGATTAATGCCGACCAAATGGCACAAGGGGACCAAGTTCTACTCGAAACAGTGGCACGAGTCATTTTAGATGGGAATAAGGGATTAGTTGGGGAACAATTGCCCCGCCCCTCTGCCAATCGGATATCATTGCCTTTCTTTATACCCTCATTAACCAATGGCGATGTGCCAATTACAATGCATGCCCTGCCCCGCCCCACTGATTTACAATTCGATAATGGCACGGGTGGCTTTAGCGCTGATGGCAAGGAATATGTGATTTATCTGGAAGCGGGTCAATATACGCCTGCCCCTTGGGTAAATGTCATCGCCAATGAGGAATTTGGCTTTCTGGTTTCAGAATCTGGTGCAGGCTATACATGGGCAGGTAATAGTAGCGAAAATCGGCTCACCCCATGGCGAAATGACCCCGTTAGCGATATTCCGGGTGAAGCACTTTATATCCGTGATGAAGAAACAGCACTAGTTTGGTCGCCCATGCCATCACCAAGCCGTGATGCAGCGCCATATCTTATCCGACACGGCGCTGGCTATTCGCAATTTGAGCATCATAGCAACGGACTCAAGCAAAAAACACGGCTATTCGTTGCGCCAGATGCGCCCATCAAAATCATCAAACTCCGACTAGAAAACACATGGAATCGTCCGCGTCGTGTGACAGTTACCTATTATGCAGAATGGGTGCTAGGGGTCAATCGGAGCGCATCACAGACCTATATCGTCCCAGAATATGACCATGCCAGCAAATCACTTTTGGCACGCAACCGCTATAATATCGAATTTGGGGAGCGAGTCGCATTTTTGGCGGCGAACAAAGCCCCACATGGCTTGACAACCGACCGTACCGAGTTTTTGGGGCGTATGGGTGATATAAGTCGTCCTGTGGCACTCAATCGTGTTGGCTTAACCAGTATCGTTGAGGCAGGGCTAGACCCGTGTGCAGTCATTCAGCTTCATATTGATTTGCCAGTCGGTGGGAGCGAAGAAGTCTTTTTCCTGTTGGGTCAAGGACAAAACCGAGAAGATGCCTTGCAACTTATCCAGACGTATCAAAAACCCGAGCAGGTTGAAGCAACATGGCTTGCTGTGACGGAATTTTGGAATCAAATTTTGGGGACAGTAACCGTCAAAACCCCAAATGTCGCAATGGATATACTGTTAAATCGGTGGTTGCTCTATCAGAGCCTATCCTGCCGTATTTGGGGGCGGTCTGGGTTTTATCAATCCAGTGGCGCATTTGGTTTCCGTGACCAATTACAAGATGTGATGGCGTTGTTATTAACTGCGCCCAAAATCGCCCGTGACCATATTCTGCGGGCGGCGCATTATCAATTTGAGGCGGGCGATGTACTCCATTGGTGGCATCCACCCAATGGAAGGGGTGTTAGGACACGCTGTTCGGATGATTTGCTCTGGTTGCCATTTGTGGTGGCACAATATGTCCAGACCACAGGCGATAAAGCCATTTTAGATGAGCCTGTTCCATTCCTACGCGGTGAGCCGTTAAAAGTAGGCGAAGATGAACGTTATGGGCAATATGAGGCAACCACAGAGACCTATTCCCTCTACGAGCATTGTCTACGGGCCATCAAACGAGGCTCAACGGCGGGAATTCATGGTCTACCCCTAATGGGTGCAGGCGATTGGAATGATGGGATGAATCGGGTGGGCATTGAAGGGCAAGGCGAAAGTGTTTGGCTAGGCTGGTTTTTATGCAGCATCTTGACGCAATTTGCGTCTATTTGCCAGCTACGATTCGATACTGACCAAGCCAGTATCTATATGCAACAAGCCAATTTGCTCAAGACCGCATTAGAGACAACAAGTTGGGATGGCAAGTGGTATAGACGCGCCTATTATGATGATGGGACACCATTGGGAACAAAAGAAGGTCTGGAATGTCAGATAGATTCAATTGCCCAATCATGGGCTGTGATTTCTGGCGGGGGCGACCCCAGCCATGCCCAACAAGCAATGTCTGCCGTTCAGGAATATTTGGTGCGCCAAGATGAGCAATTATTGTTGTTATTCACACCACCATTTGATAAGACCGAACTAGACCCGGGTTATATCAAGAGCTATCCGCCCGGAATCCGTGAAAATGGCGGACAATATACCCATGCGGCACTTTGGGCAGTATGGGCATTTGCCCAATTGGGTCAGGGCAACCTATCTGGTGAATTATTTGGGTTATTAAATCCCATTTCGCACGGCGATACACCAGAAAAAATCGAAAAATATCGGGTTGAGCCGTATGTGGTCGCCGCCGATGTATATAGTGTTGCACCGCATAATGGGCGTGGTGGTTGGACTTGGTATACTGGCTCTGCAAGTTGGATGTATCGGCTTGGGATTGAGCAATTATTAGGCTTAAAACGCAAAGGCAATCGCTTAGAATTTGCCCCGTGTATCCCTGCCGATTGGACGGGGTATACCATCACCTATCGGAATGGCGAAACGGTCTATACGATTCATATCCATAACCCGCATGGTGTTAATGGGGGTATCGTACAGATGATGCTCGATGGCAACCTTATTCCCCAAAATTATATCCTGTTACAAAACGATGGGTTGCCTCATGAGGTACATATCGAATTAGGCAAACTAGGAGATAGGCAAAAATAGCTATATTAGAGAAGATGCCAGATAAAAGGCAACGCAACGATATTGTTGTGTTGTTTTTTATTATGCAAAAAAGCTAAGTAGTTATGCGAAAATATATGTGTAAATGAATTATATAGAGTTTAATGAATCAAGCAATGTAGCGATGGTTGACCCCAACGGGCAATCTCCCCTTACGTCGCTACATGGCATCACTTTACCACTTTGTCGCATTGATTTTGCCCCACAAGTCATCCTCTCCCAGATTAGAAGAGCAAAAACACGCACCACAACCGAAACCATCTTTCCACTACGCAACTTGAATATCAAAACCCGTTATGCCGATGGTGAAAGCCTAAATGACTTAGCCAATGCCTACGGCGTCTCTACCCAGCGTATCTGGCAGATAATCAAAGGCAGGAATAAGTGAAAGGTTTCGCTATGAATAACCAGCACCTACTAATTAGTTTGTCTCATAAATGATTCGGAACAATTCATAGGGGACGATTAGCGTAGCATATATCGTCCCTAATCCGTAGTAATTGCACCCCGCATAACTAAAATCAATGTGGATGAAAATATTCCCAGTTCACAACATACCAATGATACCCTTCTTCGCCTCTTACAGTACCGTTCCCATCTACATTCATATACAACAGCCTAAATTCATAATCTTTCTCTTTTTGGGATTGATTAAGGCTATATCGAAGCGTTACGGATATATTTGTAGTAGCTGGAGCAGTATCAGTAATCTGAATAATCTGAAAGCCAATTAATTCAACTTTACCAAAAGTATCTCGTATACGCTTTGCCATTTTATTCTGAGAGTCGCTACGTTTTATCTGCACACAGCCAGCCATATGACCGTAATTCTTAACTTTCCATAGGCTGAGAAATTCAACAAGTTTTTTCTCTGGTGTATGTTCATCATAATCGGATAGGTTTTCAGACAAGTTGCTCTGCGACTCTGTAAATATACGCGGTTTCCAATCCTCTATCTTTTGTTTGGTCTCTTGGTTCTTTACATATCGATTAAGGGTTTCCAATATGGGATGTTGAGGTTTGGATGGTGGTTCTTCAAGTTGTTTTCTCTCAGACTTTATAGCCCAATCACGCACTGCAAATAATGCCGCCCATGTTTTGGCAGCAACAATTTTATTGTCATAGCCCAAATCATTACCGTGTAGAATACCATTCCTATATGGGATAGTGATTTTTTCAGTTCTAGTTGTATTACGTCCTTTTTTGAAAATACCCACTAATACAACCAATCCACGCTTATGTGCAGAAATTGAATCCCATGCTTCAAGCTTTGTTGCATTAGAGAAAAAGCCTCTTCCATTATTCAATTCGTTAACTAACCCATCCAACAATGCGAGTATTACTGGAATACAGGCGTGATAACGCTCCTCTTCATAATCTTTTAAAGCAAGTAAAGCCAATCTGGATCTTGGCTGGAAAGCCTTTATAGCTTTCATTTGATTAAGCCCAAACTGTACAGTGGTTGGAGTGAAATAATCTACAAGGATTTGCTCAGCCATATCAATATCGCCTGTATCGGCGGTCGCAATGGCTTTTTTAGCGACTACTAAACTGAATGTCTCATAAATAACCCAACCATGGTTGCCGAAGTAATCATTAAATCGATCTAAAAGAGTTGCAAGTTCTTGTGCTTGAAGTGCTAAATTATCTGCCATTTCGAGATTGGTTTTGATTTTAACGGTATCTACCCCTAGAATTTTTAGCAGAGGGGATATAAATGGTAATATGCGCTTTAAGGTGACGAGTTCTTTTGCTCGCCTCAAAGTTTCTTGAATAGAGGGGATATCACCTATTTGGGGTTCATTCATCTTATATGACACTCATCACTTGATGTAAAAGAAAATTTCGTCATTTAGTTCTTGAAAAATTATATCTCAAATCGTTATGATATGCCTATATGTCCAAAGAGGCGCAGATACTCCAATATGATATGTTCACAGGACAACCTGTGGACAATCGCACACCGACTCAGAAAAAGCGTGACCAAGAAATTAATGCCCCTCAGCAGATTCAGATGTTCAAGACACCCGAAATCGTGCAATTGGGAATGAAGAAGAAAACGCTGTATAGCGAGTGGATGCAGAAAGCACCACCCTTTGTGATTCATCAGATAGATACCTGCACAGCCGATGAAATTGAACGTGACCTCATGTGCGAATCTCAGAAAAAAACAATCATCCCGTTTGGAGATACCCCACCAGAAGGTATGCCCACCCCTTACTTTAACACAAGATACTTTGGGTACTTGACAACACAATATTTCGTGGGACAATTGTGAATATTCTCCTTTAGATTGTTATAGTAATGCTGTTTCAGCTTATTGTTTATAACCATGTACAAGGGTTGATAGTGATTCACCGAGGAATGAAAGCCTGTTGGTGTGATTTTGAGATACTTTCATCTCACTAAAGAAAAAATATATTTATAA
>Ga0163147_10000984_pt1 | contig 44242 bp, 20 predicted proteins | sample OliLakLV19MP6G1_FD_148597 | JGI IMG/M metagenome (GOLD analysis project Ga0163147, IMG submission 148597) | Freshwater microbial mat bacterial communities from Lake Vanda, McMurdo Dry Valleys, Antarctica- Oligotrophic Lake LV.19.MP6.G1 | ecosystem: Environmental > Aquatic > Freshwater > Lake >...
CCTCCAAGGGAGGGGAATGAACCACCCCGCCTTTCAGGCACCCCTCCAAGGGAGGGGAATGAACCACCCCGCCTTTCAGGCACCCCTCCAAGGGAGGGGAATGAACCACCCCGCCCTAAAGGGCACCCCTCCAAAGGAGGGGAATTTTGGCGACAGACGAGGTGGTGTAATATGGCACACACAAGGCAGTGGCAAAAGTTTGAGTATGGTTTTTTATTCGGGTAAACTCATTATTGAGCCACGAATGGAAAATCCAACATTGGTAATACTTACCGATAGAAACGATTTGGACGAGCAATTGCATGAAACCTTTACTAACTGCCAACAACTTTTAAGACAAGAACCACAAAAAGCAGAAGACCGAAACCATTTACGAAAGTTATTAAAAGTTGCTTCGGGCGGTATTGTGTTTACTACCATTCAGAAATTTATGCCAATGCAAACGGACATTGTGCAACCCGAAAATCCTAATATAGCAAGAGAACCAAGCGTAGAATATATTGGAGCAGATATACAAGCGTTAAGCGAACGAAAAAATATTGTAGTAGTTGCAGATGAAGCACACAGAAGTCAGTACGATTTTATTGATGGCTTTGCCAAACATTTAAGAGATGCTTTGCCAAATGCAACTTTTATAGGATTTACAGGAACACCTATAGAAAGTACTGACAGAAACACACAAGCTGTTTTTGGTAATTATGTTGACATTTACGATATACAACAAGCCGTTGAGGACAAAGCAACCGTTCCTATATTTTATGAAAGTCGTTTGGCAAAAGTTCATTTTGCCGAAGATGAAAAAGTACATTTAGATGAACAGTTTGAAGAACTGACCGAAGGCGAAGAGTTGAGCAATCGCCAACAAATGCGAGCCAAATGGACACGGTTAGAAGCTATTGTAGGAAATCCAAATCGTATTGCAAAAATTGCCGAAGATTTGGTGTATCATTTTGAACAACGCAATGCTGTATTAGAAGGCAAAGCAATGATAGTTTGTATGAGCCGTAGAATTTGCGTTGAGTTGTACGATGCCATTATCAAAATTCGTCCTTTGTGGCATTCAGACGATGACGACAAAGGAACTATAAAAGTGATTATGACAGGCAGCAGTAGCGATACTTTGAATATGCAAAATCATATTCGCAGCAAATCAAAACGCAAAGTTATTGGTGACCGCTTAAAAAATCCGAACGACAGTTTGAAATTGGTCATTGTTCGGGATATGTGGCTCACAGGTTTTGATGCACCTTGTTTGCATACTTTGTATGTGGACAAACCAATGCGAGGACATAGTTTGATGCAAGCCATTGCAAGAGTAAACCGAGTATTTACAGAAGGTAAATCAGGCGGTTTGGTTGTAGATTATTTGGGCATCGCACAAGAATTGAAATCGGCATTGGCAGAATACACCGCAAGCGGTGGCGAAGGAAAACCAACCCTTGACCAAGAATTGGCAGTTGCTAAAATGTTAGAACTGCACGAAGCAATAGATTATCAATTAAGACATTTTGATTGGCGTAAATTTTTTACCCTTTTGCCGGAGGATAAACTAAAATTCATTCCTGTAATTGTAGATTATATTTTCAGTCAGGAAAACGGAGAGCAAAGTTTTACAGACAATACAAAAAACTTGCTGAAAGCATTTGCTATTTCCGTTCCACACGACAAAGCAATGGCAATTCGTGATGATGTTGCTTTGTTTCAAGCAATCAAATCGAGGTTGGTAAAAATATCAGACAGAAACGAAGGTGGAACAGGTGGTGAAGAAATGGAAACGGCAATCAAACAAATCATTTCAGAAGCCATTACAGCTGACAATGTGATTGATATTTTTGATGCAGCAGGATTGAAAAAACCAAACATTGAAATATTAGACGAACGCTTTTTGCAAGAATTAAAAGACTTGCCACAAAAGAATTTAGCCATTGAATTATTGAAAAAATTGCTCAAAGACGAAATTAGGAAACGGACAAAAATCAATTTGGTTGAAAGCAAAAAGTTTTCTGAAATGTTGGAAGATGCTATAAAACGCTACCACAACGGAATGATTGACACCGTTGAATTTTTAGAGAAAGTTTTAATTCCATTTGCAGAGCAAATAAAAGAAGCCGACAAACGAGGCGAAAAATTAGGATTAGATTATAGAGAATATGCTTTTTACACAGCATTGGAAGTAAATAATACCGCAGTTGCATTGCTTGGTGACGAGATATTAAAACACATTGCCCAAGAACTTTTAAAAACAGTTCGCAACAGCACGACAATTGATTGGACAATTAAAGAAAGTGTTCAATCGGGACTAAGGAGAAACATAAGAAGAATATTACGCTTACACGGTTATCCGCCAGACCTTCAAGAGAAAGCAGTGGACACAGTTTTAACACAAGCAAAACTGTTAGCAGACGATTTTATAAACAATAAACCGACAGACGAATAGCCAACGATTTTGGTGGCACATTTGCATTTTTGCCAACACACAATGCCATCGCAAAAAAGGCAAAAGAGCCACCAAGCCAACGCACAAAGACAGCAGTAACAATGGACAGAAACAGCACGACAGAAAGAACGCCAGCCTGTAACAGCGGTTTGGCAAAAGTAGCGGTTCAGTGCTCCGCAGACATATTTCCCGCTGAGGCGGGACAAGTTGTGGTTAATCAAACATTGGTTCTCCGCATGGGCAGGTTTGTGCTAAAAATTGCTACCTTCGCCAAGCGCCAACCACTTAGCCGCAAAACCTTACCACCTGGCCACAAATGTTCAATAACCACAAAAAACCCGGCGTTCCATTCCGTCAAATAATAATGTCCTGGCACTTATTCTAAAAAATCCTAGTTTTTTTAGAACTTGCCCCTGCTTGCTGTTTACATTACCCTTTGAATCGGGATAAATAGGAAGACACCGGAACAAACATACCCTACGCACCGTGGACGCCCTGAAGATAATTTTCTGCTGCTGCTTCCCTTTATTTGCAACTGCACAAGTTGTCTTACCGGTTACGCATTTGCCTTTCGGCGAAAAAAAAGCAGGTGTGGCGCCGGAAGTGCTCATCCTGAAAGACCATAGCCAAACCATAACCCTGCATCAGGCTTGGGATACTTTGACACAAGGCGGTTTTCAAAACTTGGCTGATTTTGAAAAACCAGGCAAGTTTCAATTTGGTCAATACGCTTTCTGGATGGCTTTTGTGCTGGAAAACAGCTCAAAGGACACGCTCAAACTTGTCATTGAATCTCAGGGCAAAGACTTTATCTGGGTAAAAAAAGGAGCGCATTTTGAAAGCATACTCAATGGGCATTGGTTTCCTTTCAAAGACAGATTGAGGCTACTCCCCCTGCGCGATAAAAGAGGTAAACAGTTTTCAGATTTACCCTGCCTCAAAAGATACTTTAATTTGTACCCTGCACCACTACAAACCGTTTCCTGTTTTTGTACCGAAAATTTTCCAACCGGAAGTTTATCTCTCTGAAAAATTAGACAAGGCAAAGTATACCAACCTGTTGTATCTATTTTTCATTGGCGCTGCTTTTATCATTATGCTCTTTGCTGCGGCACAATACTTCAAGCAACGCGACCCCGTTTTTTTGTGGTACGCTTTGTACTTATTCTCTATGATTTTTGTTGCCTGGCGCAATGTGGAAGATGACAATCCGGCGCTTTATTTTACTTTTTGGATACTTCCCTGGGGTTGGACCAAAGTGTTTCATACCGCAGCCCATTTCATTACCTATACCCTGTTCATTTTCTATTATTTAAAGCAAGACCATGAATCGCCGGCGTTCATGCAGCGGATCGTCCGGTTTGTACTCACGATATGCGCAGTGGCAGGTTTGGCAGAACTCATCCTGTTGTCGCAGGGCATGCGCTACGAAAGCTGGGTGTTTTATTACGGATTTAGAACGCTGATGTCCTTGTTTTCGCTGTTCTTTCTATACTTGCTTTGGCAGGAGGGCAGCGCACTGGCGCGCATCGTTTTTTTGGGTACCCTGTGCATCATTCTTGGGGAGGTTGTTTCTTTATTTTTAGTTTCGCCGGTTTCCACTTTTGCGGGTGCCGTTGGCGTATTTCTGGAGATCATTTTCCTGACCTATGGTTTGGCATACCGCGCAAGTCTTTTTCAAAAAGCACATTATCAACTTCAAAATGAGCACATTGCCCAACTCGAAGAAAACGAGCGCCTTCGGGAAATTGCCAAAAAAGAAGAGGTAGAAGCGTTTAAAAATCGCTTTTACGCCAACATCACTCACGAATTCCGGACGCCGCTTACGGTGATCCTCGGGATGTCAGAATCCCTGCTTGACAGCGCCGATGTGCAAGTACAAAAAACAGGAAAATTGGTCAGCCGGAACGGCAGAGACCTACTCAACTTAGTCAACCAACTGCTCGATCTTTCCAAAATGGAATCGGGTAAGCTGGAATTACACCCCAGTCGCGCAGACGTCCTGCAATTCATCAAAATCAATGCGGAGGCATTCGAGTCCTTAGCGGAAATGAAAAAACTAAGCCTGCGTGTAACAACTGAACCCAATACCCTTTGGGCAGATTTTGATCCGGATCGCCTTCAGCAGGTGATCGCCAACCTCGTTGGCAATGCCGTCAAATTTACCCCGGCAGGCGGAATGGTGCGCGTCACGGCTCGTTTTCAGGAAAATTCCACCTTAGAAATAGCAATTAGCGATACAGGGATCGGAATCCCGAAGGAAGCAATGCCCCATATTTTTAAGCGGTTTTATCAGGTGCCGGCCTCCCCCCAGCCCCTTCCGAAGGAGGAATTAGACCCCTCCCAGCCTCCCCCGAAAGGGGAGGAGTTAGATGGGTTTTCAGCCGATGAAAGGGGTACTTCCACATCAAACAATACGGCGCTCAACTCGGCTAGTTCCGGCATCGGCCTTGCGTTTACCGATGAATTAGTCCGGCTGATGGGCGGTAAAATTGAAGTCGAAAGTGTCGTGGGCCAAGGCAGCGTCTTTCGGGTCATGCTTCCGATGTCCGCACAGGAAAATGACGCCCCCATCGGGTTCAAAACGCCTGATCCGGCCACAGGCGATGAAGTTGTTGTGTTCCAGCCGGTCGAAGCATCCGTGGAAACCGAAAATTCACCCCTGCCTGATCCCTCTGGAAATCCGCTCCTGCTATTGGTGGAAGACAACGCCGACCTGATCCAATACCTATCCGCATTGCTCGCCGGGGATTACCAGTTGATCACCGCCCGAAACGGTCGGGAAGGGCTGGAACAAGCCTTTGAGCACCTCCCCGACATCGTGCTCAGCGACGTGATGATGCCCGAAATGGATGGCCTTGAGTTTTGCGATCTACTCAAAAAAGATCCGCGCACCAGCCATATTCCGGTGGTCATGCTCACCGCCCGTTCGGCCGTTGAAACCAGAATTGACGGCCTGCAACGCGGCGCAGATGCCTGGTTGATCAAGCCTTTTCACCGGGGCGAATTGTTTGCTACCCTAAATGCGCTGTTCGAAAGCCGGCGGCGACTGCGCCTGTATTTTCAGCAGCAGGTTCTTTCCGACACCCCGCCTGAACCTGAGATGGCACCGCTTGTGGCCAAAGAAAACGAATTTCTTGCCCGCGTCCACAACCTGCTCGACGCCCGCCTCACCGACGAGCGCTACGACATCGAAGCCCTCTGCCGTGATTTGGCGATGAGCCGAATGCAGCTCCACCGCAAACTCACGGCGCTTGGCGGGCAGCCGGCAGCGCTGTTTATTCGTTCGCACCGGTTGCGCCACGCCCGGCAATTGCTGGAAACCACCGGGCTTACGATCTCCGAAATTGCTTATGACAGCGGCTTTTCTGACCCGGCATATTTTACCCGGTGCTTCCGGGAGGAGTTTGGGAGGTCACCTTCGGAATGGAAAAAGGGGTAGAATCAAATGTTTTTTGGGGATGTTACAATAGTCCAAGGATTGGTTACGGGAGTGCAAGCCCGGAGGTAAAAATCGCCGGAATTTTGCATAGTTGGGTAAAAATGACGCTTACCCATAAATACGATCCTGTTTATCTTTAATATTTCCATGCGATGAACCCAAAAATAACCTTTAAACAACTCCAGGCTCACTTTTTTTGGACAGCGATAATATCTTTCCCAATGCTGCCCGTTTCCGCTGTAACCTTCGATAGCGGCACCTCCGGCAACTGGAACCTGGCAGCCACGTGGACGCTCACCTCCGGCACGGACGCCGATGGCGTTCCTGATGCGGACGACGCGGTGACCATTAAAGCCGGGCACAACGTCACCGCAACCGGTGGGAGCAGCTGCACCACCATCACAGTCAAATCCTCCGCTACCCTGACTATACAGAACAACCTAAACAACAGCGGGATTTGTCTAAACCAGGGTGCGTTGGAATGGACGAGCGGCGTATTCGATGGCACCGGCGTCATCACCAACGACGGCACGATCAATATTTCCGGAATCGTTACTGCCTTGCACAATACCGCTGCGGACATCACCAACAATGCGGGAGGAACCATCAACTGGCTCAATGGTTACATTGATGGCGGCAGCAGCGGGCAGACGCTGACCAACTATGGCACTTTCAACCTGATCGGCGACAACCCCAGCTTCCGCAACTGCGAAATGGCCATTATAAACAAGAGCGGCGGTAGCATTGTGAAAGGCGGCACGACGTCCGCCGGCCTGAGTATTGACCTCCCTTTCACCAATGAAAGCGGAGGGATGGTAACGATCCACTCAGGCGCTTCCATCTCGTTCAACGGCAACTTCAACCTTACCCAAGATGGTGCTTTTACGGTTGACGGCACCTTAAATTTTGCGAGCGGTACGCTCTCGCAGAGCCAGGTTTTTTCCATCAACGGCACCTGCAATGTCACACTTGGAACGCATACCTTCGGCGCAGGCTTTAGCGGTTCAGGCACGCTGGTTGTCAGTGGCGGCGCTTTAACTTTTGATGCCGGGAGTACCCTTTCTACCAAATTGACACAGAGCAATGGCACACTGAATGACAATGTCGGCCTGACGCCCGGCGAAGTAAACATAACGGGCGGCACTTACCAAGGCTCGGGCAGTCCCACTTTTGCCAATGGTTTCACCTGGAACGGCGGCATCATTACCGGCAGCGGTGCCGTAACCGTGAGCGGAAATTTCGTTTCAAATACAGGGACTCTTAGTTTATCAGGCAGTAAAGAACTGCGCATCGCCAGCACAGGAACCATTACCTACAATACCCCCAGAGCCATTGCATTCAGCAGCGGATCTTCCAAACTAACCGTAGCCTCCCCCGGCAGCCTGACCTTTGACGGCAGCAGCACGTTGAACATCACCGGTGGAGGGAGTACGCTTTTTGCAATCGAAACCGGGGGCAGTTTGGTAAAAACGGGCAGCGGCACGGCTACGATTCTACCGCTTGTTTCCTTAGCCGCGGGCAGCACAATCAGCATTGACAATGGAGCGCTCATTTTTAATGGCTTCAGTCAGACCTACAACTTTACGGCCGGCTCGGTCAGCATCACTGCGCCGGGCAGCTTCACCCTGGCGAACAGTGCTGTTTCTACGTTCAATTTATCGGGCATCACCATTAGCGGCACCGGCACTTTGATCACTTCCGCGTCAACAATCAACGTGAACGCCGGCACAAGCATCACGTCAAAGTTGACCACCAATAGTAGCAATTTCAACGATAATATTGGCTTGATCCCAGGTGAAATGACCCTGAGCGGCGGCCTGTACCAGGGTACAGGCAGCGCCACTTTTGCCAATGGTTTTATTTGGAATGGCGGCCAGCTAAACGGCAGCGGCATGGTGACGATGTCCGGTGTCATGACCGGTACCAGCGGTTCAAGGAGTCTTTCTGGCAGTAAAATATTGCGCATCACCGGCATGGGAACATTTACTGGCGGGGGCATACAACTGTCCCAAACAAGTTCGCTCCTCATCGCCAGTGGTGGCTCACTCACCATTGATAATGCAGCAAGCGCCAGCATCAGCTCCGCGCTGACCGCAACCATGGAGGTGCAGACAGGGGGCAGTTTTATTAAAACAGGAGCAGGTACCCTGACCGTTTCCAACGCTCCTTTTGTCAACAATGGCACGTTGAGGGTGAGCACCGGGGAACTAATACTGGGTAATAGCACGACCCACGCTGGTAGTTTCGATGTGGTGTCAGGGGCAACACTGAATTTCAGCAATACCTCTACAAATACCACTTTTTCAGGCATAAATTTCACCAACAACGGCACCGTGACGGTCGCCACAGGCCGGTCTTTGTTATTCAGCGGCGCATCGCAGCAGTATCTGCATGGCAATGGAACGGCTATTCCCTCGCTCACTTTAAACAATGCCCAAAATTTGAACATCCAGGGCAGTCAAAATATAACCACCTTCACTTTTACCAGCGGCAAAGCCTATTTGCAAAATGGCGACCTGGCGATAGGTACACTGGCAGGGGCTGACGCAAACAAGTATTTTGTGACCCAAGGTGCCGGCAGGTTGTTACAAACCGTTCCTGTCACTGCCACACTTTTTCCCGTCGGGCCTACGATTTCCAGCTATAACCCCGTAACCCTGCAACAAGTAAGTGGTACGGCGTCTTTCGGCGTGCGGGTCAGGCAGGGATTTGATTATCCGACGAACGGAGACGGCTATGTGAACCGGCAGTGGACTATAGACCACACCGGTGGTACGCCCAACGCCAACCTCACCTTTCAATGGTCTCCATCGGATGCTACGATGACTTTTGACCCCAACGATTGCCATATCTCAAGGTACTCGGGTGGCGGCTGGAATTCTTTTGGAGACGGCACAGCTGCATGCGGCGCAACTTGCATCCGAACCCAAAACGGGGTCACCCAGTTTTCGCCTTTCGGAATTGGAACAGCAACAGCTTTACCCGTTGAACTCGTCAATTTTGAGGGTCTTTTGCAAGACGAAATGGTGCTACTCACCTGGCAAACCGCTTCCGAACTAAACGCAGCCTGGTATCAGATCGAGCGCAGCGCCGATGGCGTAAACTGGGCCAACATCGGAAAAGTGGCGGCACAGGGCAATACCAATCAGGCGCACGACTATACTTTTACAGACCGCTCGCCCCTTCCACAGGGCTACTATCGCCTGCGCATGGAAGATTTAGATGGCTCGTTTGAATATTCGCCAATCGTTTCAATACAGCTAAAAACCAAGGATTTTTCATTAAAAACCTTGTATCCCAACCCGGTTAATACGGAATTGACGCTTCAATTTTTTTCACCCGCAGCAATGGAAATACAACTCAAACTCACGGACGTTTCCGGAAAAATCCGACATACTGAACGCATTCATACTTTGGCTGGATTTTTTAATAAAAATTTGAATGTTAGTGAATTAGAACCCGGTATTTATTTCATTGAAGTAAGCACGGATGAAAAAAGGAGCGTGCATCGGTTTGCAAAAAAATAAACTGTTTTACTGATTTTAAAGGGATGTTACAATAGTCCAAGGGTTGGTTACGGGAGTGCAAGGGGCATATTGGCGTTTCGTATATCTTGCAGCTCGAAAACAGAGACCACATTAACAGACCAATGAAAGAATCAAACTCCTCCTCCCACTCAACAAACGATTCCGCGCCCCCTCGTGGAGGAGGATCGTCTTTTGCAAACAGCCCGGCCAAAAGCCAATCCAATGCGATAGAAATTCCTTCCATTTCCCTGCCTAAAGGTGGCGGTGCACTTAAGGGCATAGATGAAAAATTTGAAGTCAATGCCGCCAACGGTACGGCGGGTTTTAGCTTGCCTCTTCCTTTGTCGCCCGGTCGCGGCGGGTTCTCGCCCGCGTTGTCGCTGGGCTACAATTCCGGTGCCGGCAACAGCATTTTCGGCATCGGCTGGGGGTTGCAATACGCTTCCATACAACGCAAAACAGACAAACGCCTGCCGCGTTACCGCGACGCGGAACAAGGGGACACTTTTATGTTCAGCGGGTTGGAGGATTTAGTCCCTGTATTAAAAGAAAACGGTGCGGGCAATTGGGAAAAAGAAGCGTTTACTGCCGGAAATTACCACATCAGGAGGTACCGCCCACGGATTGAAGGCGCTTTTTCAAGAATAGAACAAATTTCGCATCCGGTTAATGGGGTGTGGTGGAAAGTAACCGCTTCCAATAATGTCGTCACCTTTTTTGGAAAAAGCCCTGCGCCAAAGCAGTGGAATTGCTGCTGAAGGTACACCTCAAGAGCACTTCCGATCCCGCCGCGCCGATGGTACAGGATTTTTTGCTGCCAGGAGCGACAGATGCAACCAGGGCATTGGATTACCGGAAATTTGGCAAGGCTGCCTTTTGGGTCGTAAAACTCAAAATTTCAGACGAGGAACTGGAACAAATCCTCGAGCACCATGCGCGTATCGGTTGCTTAGATTTCAATGCGTTGCCAGTGGCACCGGCAGTGGCCGATTGGGCAGGCTTCGAGGCATTGGTGAACCTTATCCGTGCCCGTGATTTATTGGGCTTTGGCACAGGCAATTTGTTTGCGGTGCTGAAAAATGCCCGTGAGGATAACCCCAGTAAAAAACAATGGATGGATACGCTGGTTCGGGTTAGCGCCTGGGATGCTGCCACATTGGCCGCATTGGTCGGCGCCGATACGGTCGCAAATAACGGCGGTATCCTGAAAGCAAATTTCCCCGCCGATTTTCGCAACGGCGACCTCCTGCTCCATATCAAAAAATCGCTGGATATCCTCTACACGATTGGGGTAAGTGCGGAAACCATGAGAAGTATCGTCTTGGCGGAAGTCACTTCCGATACGGCAAAAGCAGTCAAACAAGCCGCCCGGTCAAAATATGACGATGCACATTGGCAGAAAATCGCCAAACCGCTGCGGGATGCGCTCCGGGAACAGCAACGGTCGGCCTTGGTAGCCTACACCGTACATCGTTCCGACCAGTGGAAAAACGCCGAAGAACTCTACGAATACCTGCTGATCGACGTGGAGATGAAACCCGTGGCTGTGACCTCGCGGCTGAAACAGGCCATCTGCAGCGTGCAGTTGTTCGTTGACCGTGCCTTGATGAATCTGGAACATAGCAGTACCGATGGTGCCCCAATTTTGTTGGACCCTGAACAGGCCGAAGAATGGAAAACCTGGCGGAAAATTTATCGGGTATGGGAAGCCAACCGCAAAATATTCCTTTACCCGGAAAACTGGATCGAGCCGGAGTTGCGCGACGACCAAACGCCGTTTTTCCGCGAAGCGATGTCACAGTTGCTGCAAAACGAACTGACACCCGAGGCGGTGGAAGACGCTTTCCGGGGGTATTTGGAAAAGCTGGACGAGGTGGCGCACCTGGAAACCGTCGGCCTGGTGCGCCAGGAGGAACCCGGAGAAGACGGCCGGCAAGCCATCGACATCCTGCACGTATTTGGGCGGACCTATACCCAGCCGCACAAATATTTCCACCGCTCCTATGAGCAAGGCGAGTGGTCGCCCTGGCTGAAAATAGAAGCCGACATTGACAGCAATCACCTGGTTCCCGTAATCTTCAACCGGCAGCTGTGTTTGTTCTGGTTGTTTTTTACCCAGGAAGCGATGGAAGGCGAACAGATTGACCCGACCAAAAAATTGCCCAAAACAAGGTTGTACTGGAAAATCCAAATCGCGTGGAGCGAGTATCGGAAAAATACCTGGGCGGGGAAAAAACTTTCGAAGGCTTATGTCCAATCCGCAGATACGGACGACAAGGCGGTTTTAGAAAACCTGCGCAAAGGGCTGTTCCTCCGCCATTATCAGGAGGGAGACCGGTTGTTTGTGAATTTAAGCCCGGCAAAAGGTGATTCTTTTGAACCTTATTTTAAGATAAAAGGAAAAAGCAGACCCGTTTGCCATGCTTCTTTTATTTTTGAAAACACGGCGAGCGAGCCGGTCATAGCACTTGATCTTTTGCCGGGCCGATATCAATATTCCTTGCTTCCGGCCAACGGCAAGACGATATTGGAAGACCAGCTGATCCAGGGAAGCTCCGCCGCTGATGAATTGGCCTTGCAATATGAAACGGTGAGTATAGGCGGTATTGTACGAATTGATTCCCAGGAGTTGGTATTCAATAAAATACCAACTCCCCACTTTAGCCTTTCGGTGGAAGTCGGTGCGGTACAGCCTTTCGAGCGGCCTTTTGTCTATCAGGACAGCAAGCACAGTTTTTTGGTACTGATTCGCCGATACGCAATGCTTTTCTGGCATTTTATATTCCACCTCAGTCCACAACAGTCCTGGAAGATTATTATATTTTAATGTATGAAAGCGCCCTATCAAAGGGCATAGAAGTCTGGGAAGTTGAAAAATTAATAGTAGACGGCAGTACGCCTTTTGAACAATGGAGGCCTTTCGACTTGCTTTGCAGCGGTAATGTTCATTTGAAGCTAAATACGATAGGAACTGTCTCGATGTTCCGGCATCTTGATTGGGATTACCAGGAGCAGCACGGCTCAAATAGTTCCTCAAGTGGAAGAGCGTCTTATATTCAGGCAAAAGGAATAAAAAGACTATCCGTAAAAGTACAATGAGTTGGCGGTTAGTTTGTGCCCATTTGCATCGCAAAACGAACTGTCTCAAAATCAAAAAAACGCCCGAAAGGCAGAACCAATTTGTGTGATGAAAATAATCATTCCATGACCACCCTTCAATCCAAAGTTGCCATTTCTTTCATTTGCATCACGGCAATCCTCTGCTTGCTGTTAGGCGGGATATTGACCGGGATCATTCATTTCTGGAGTGAATTAGGCAGCGGTGGTCGGGAACTGATTATCAGTATAGCGGCCTTCCCCCTGCTCCTGCTTTTGGGCTTTTGGCAGGGCTACTACCACCTCCGTATGGAAGGTGGACGGGTGAACCTGCGCGGCGTTTTCCGGCAGGAGGATTTTTTTATATCCCAAGTCACCGGGTATGCGCTCACTTATATCAGAATAAAAGGTCGCGACACAATCGAATATTTACATGTAGGATTACCCGGGGAAAGGTATTTTTCCCTTGACCCGCAATATTATCGCAATTACGGGGAGCTTCGGGCAGCGCTTATCCTGGAAAAAATGCCCGACCCTGTCTTGTTGACCAAAGCAACCAAATACCAAAAATGGCAGGAATTTGTAACATACAGTTGCATTTACGGGTTCGCGGTTGTCATGCTGAATGCCTATATGGATTCCCTTGAATTTAAAGCCGATCCGGGGGATCATGCTTTACCCATTTTAGGTTCTATACTTTTCACTTTTTTATTTGTGCTCTGGAAATGTTGGGCGTATGCCCGGCTGCCCAAAAAATAAAAAGGTCATAATGTACTGGTAAAAGTTGACAAAGATTCGGGAGCAGAAACAGACCTGCTTATTCTCAAGAGGTAACACCTTTTGGAAAGGTGTCACCGGTGTCATCTCAGGGATAGTCTCCCTGTTACAATAGTGCAAGTACTTGTTCAGATAATGCAAGCCATTCGACAAACATTGCCTGATCTTGCCCCTGGTTTTTCAATAATAATCAAATAGTAAATCAACATGAAAAAAACACTTTACACCCTTGTTTTTTCCACATTCTTAGCCGCCCTTTCCGCCCAAAACTGGACGCCCATGGCGGCAGGTCTTTTACCAGACGATTACGTCATTTTCAGCATTTCTGCCGTGGGCGACGACGTAGTGTGGGCCATTGCTTCCAGGGTCTATTTCGGGCCTCCTATTCCGACTACACACCGCCCGTACATTCTGCGCACTTCCAACGGCGGCCAAAGCTGGACGGTGGCTGAAATTGAAGAAGCTGCCGGCACCATTAGTTTCCAGATCGTTGCGGTGGATTCACTGACCGCCTGGATCACCACACAGGACTACGGTAGCGGAGCGGGACGAAAACTCTATAGAACTGCCGATGGAGGCGATCTCTGGACGCTCAGGCTAAACAACGTCAGCTCAGGCGTGGCGCTGAACTGGTTTGATGACGGGCAGCACTGGCTGGCTCAAAACCGGCAATTTACGAGCCGCTCCGACAACAACGGGGCAACCTGGGCCAATACCACGATATCGGGGTACAACACGACCGAATCTCAACTGCTGTATTCCGGCGCAAATATGTCCTGCACAGTAGGGGATACGTTGTGGAACGGCACCTCTGAAGGGCGCATCGTCCGCTTCAGGAACTATGGCGAAACCCCGGAATTTATCTCAACAGGCTTGGGCATTGGGACTGAAATTTATTCCATTGCCTTTCAGGATCACGAAAATGGTTTGCTGTACAATCGGAATAGTTTTGGCATTAACCGCATCGCCAGAAGTACAGACGGGGGCGCGACGTGGACGAATTTAACGCAACTACCCGGCTCCTTTGGATGGAACATCGCCGCCGTTCCAGGGTCTCCCGGTTCGTATGTGCTGGCTTCAAATTTCAATCACATTACAGGCAAGGTGGCCATTACGCAGGATTTTGGCAATACCTGGTCGGTCGAAACCCTGAATAAACCACTCAATTCAGTTGTCTTTACCTCCCCTGAAACCGGCTGGGTCGGCGGTGGGAAATTGACTTCCTCTACCTATCCGGCCTTGTTCAAATACAACGGCTCGCCTTTGCTGGTTGGGGTTCAAACTCCGCCCACACTTTCGGGTTTTTCCGTATTTCCAAACCCGACAACGGGAGTGATTTCGTTTGATTTTGGAGGTTATTCTACAGGAAATGTAGTCAGCGTCACGCTCCATGATTTGTTCGGGCGAATCGTTTTCGCAGCGGAAATCAATGACAATCAATTAGATTTGAAGGCTTTAAATTCCGGCATTTATGTATTGACCATGGAAGCTGAAGGAAAAAGAGGGGTGTCCCGGATTGTAAAATATTGAAAGCAAAGGGGCACTCGAACGCTAAAGAGCAGACCCCGACTAAATGGACGGACTCTATTTAGTGTCTGTCCATTTAGTCCCGTGTCTGTTCTTTAGCGTTCGAGAACAAGGCGTGTTTTGTGCATCGTAATGTGGTAGAAATAGGAGACCTCCCGATTTTTTTTGAGCTTGGCCTCATAGGAACCTAATGCCGATAGACACGAAGCATTTCATATCGTTTAGCGTGCCTTATGTACGCAATGTTGACGCTATATTGCGTACATAAGGCCCGCTAAACCTTATCATTCAATAATTTTTCTACCGACATTAGGGTTCTATGGGATCCGTTCATCCAAATTCGACTTATACGCCGCCGTCGTCTCCTTCACAGCCTCCGTCATTAGATATCTATACCGCCGAGCTTAGGCTGTGCATAACACATCACCGGTTGTCACTCCCGTCAGGGAGTCTGCAACAGAAGCAAGGCTGTAGGCGCTTTTGCAGACTCCCTGACGAGAGTGACAAAGCCAGGTAGGTCATGAAAATAGGGACAACAGTCAGTAACGCAAATGCGCAGACAAAATATGCATAGCAGACGCTCGCCGTTAATGGAACCCGTTCATCCAAATTCGAGCTGTTTCCTGTTTTTCATAACCGAAACCTACCGGAGTGAGGTATAGACAAAACCCCAACGTTAAATTCTGTCAAATAATAATATTCCGGCACTTCATGCTTTTAAACATATATTTCACCATATTTGCGAATAGGTTAGAGCTTTTTCGGGAAAATCCGAACAAGCTCTTATTCATCTTAATCCACCCCCTACCCTATCCCTATGGTTTACAACGATTACTTTCAGGCCATAAACGACCACAAGCTTTTTGGCGAGGATGCCACTATAAATGGTGCATTTGAAAGTTCTGTTACGTGGAAACAAGCTGATATTGACACCCTTCCACTCATCCTTTGCGGCCCAATTCTCCGCCGTTGCGAACCAGAATCCGTCACCGTTTGGGTCGCCCTTAAAGAATCCGTTACTACTGCTGAATTGTTGGTATACGCCGACGACAGCGGCAGCAAATCGGGTGATCCTTTGCTGGCTGGCATTTCGCCGGGAGTCTTGAAGCAATTAGGCAAACACCTCTTTATCGGTGCCATCACGGCCAAGCCGGTGGGTGACAAAAAACTGGAATACGGCAAATCTTATCTCTACAACTTAACATTCGGCACTAAGGGCGATTTGAAAACTGAATCAGTTCTGAAAGGCGCCGTTATTACTTACCCCGGCTACGAGTTGCCCGCCCTGATGCTTCCCCCCGGAGATGTATCCAAACTGCATTTTGTGCATGGTTCCTGCCGGGAGATGACCGGGACGGGAGAAGATGCGATGGTAGCCCTGGATGCCCTTCTGCTGGAAACCTGGAACACCAACCGCCCCCAACAACTTTTTCTTACCGGCGACCAGATATACTCGGACGAAGGCAGCGCCATTACCGAACACCTGATCACCCAAACGGGTAAGATGTTGCTGGCAGGTGCAGATTCTGGCGAACGCTGGGAGGAGATAATCCGCAAAAAAGATGCAACAGGCAAAGACGAAACCGATGAGGAGGCACAGATTTGGCCGTCTAAGGATCCGATCCATCTGGGGACGCGCGGCGGCGGCGAAGACAACGACGAAACACGTTCTTACATTCACGAGGATTGTGGTTTCACCGCATCCTCCAACCATCACCTGTTCACGTTAGGCGAATTTTTTGGAAGCTATTTGTATGCATGGTCAGACGTACTATGGCCTGCATTTTACAAAGACTCCCTCAAAAACAAAAATGGCCAGCTCGCCAACATCAAAACAAACCTGATCAACCAAATCAAAGACCCTAACCGCGCAGACGGTTACAATAGCGAGGAAAGCGAAGGCAAAAGCGGTTACTGGATTTATATTTACGAAGTATTGCGAACCCATTGGGACGATATCCAATCCTTTCGTTTGTTGCTCAACCCGGATGGGCTTTTGGAACCCGAAAGCAAAATTGGAACCATTATTGAAGCAATAGAATTACCCGCCGATATTTTAACTTCCCCGGAAATCGGGCTACTGGAGGATATAAAGAAAGGTTTGAAGAAAAAACAAGCACAAAGTAAAGACGAAGCACAAGAAGAATTCAAAACCAAGGTCAGGCAAGTCATGACCATCATCGAAAAAATCAAACTACCTGTCGCCATCCTCAACCGGATGCACTTTGCAGAGGGACTCCCCAAAGTGCGCTGCGCGCTCGCCAACATCTCTACCTATATGATGTTTGACGACCACGAGGTGACCGACGACTGGCACCTCACCCGCGAATGGGTGCAGCGGGCATACAGCCTGCCCATGGGCCGCCGGGTGATGCAAAATGCACTGTCTGCTTTTGCGGTTTTTCAGGCTTGGGGCAACACGCCCGAAAGGTTCGAATTCAATCAGCCCGGCGGAAAATTTTTAAATGCGTTACAAACCTGGATTGAGCACAAATGCCAGGACACAACGGCCGAGGAAACCCTTGCGAATGCACTTAAAATACCATTTACCGATTCCAAAATCGCCGAGTTTCAACAAATCGGCAGAGGCGAAGGGTTGCCTGAAATATTTGACAACCCCCTTGTGTGGAATTTCAGATATGAACACCCCAAGTACGAGGTATTGGCTTTGGATGCCCGCACCTTCCGCAGTTTTCCTGGCGCTTTATACCGGCCTTCCGAACACCTGAGTAAAAAAGCCATTGACGCCCAATTGCCTGCCGCAACAGTGCCAACCGAGCTGACCATCGTCATTTCGCCCTGCAATGTGGTCACTATCCCGATGTTTCGGAATTTCCTGACCACCGTAGCATTGCCTCATATCCAGATTTTTACTAAATGGAAGGAAAAACGCTTCAGGATGCTGGCTTATGACCCTGACCAGGCCGACTCCTGGGAAATTGGATCGCCCGTATTTGAATACTTAGTAAAAAGACTGGCTACCCGCGCCTTTAAACGCGAAACCGAAAACCTGCGCCAAAGCCGGGTACTCATTCTTTCGGGCGACGTCCACTTTAGCTACGCCGGGCGAATGGCGTATTGGGCAGATGAAAATTCAGCCACTGACCGCAAGGAAATGATCGTAGCACACCTGACTGCGAGCGGCTTTAAAAATGAAGCCGCCGCCTGGAGCAAGCTAAAGCTTGACGAGTTTGGCTACGAATTTTCCGATGTCGGCGCAGGCGACCAACAACTGCCCGATCCCGAAACCATGATCGGATACGCCAAACGCCCCGTGGCCCTGAATAAAGAAAAAACGGATGAAATCATGCTCCGGACTCGGTGGTTTCCAAATTACTACCCCCACATGATCCTTGAAGAGCCGCTGGTTTTGCCCTACCATAAAATCCATCCGGAAGTGAAAGTGCCCCGCCCGGAGTGGTTTTACCGGGTAGATTTCATGCGCGGCGAAAAAGCAAACAACGTAACAGACGTAAATGTCATCACCAATATGAACCACTTGCTCTACGCCCGTGGGCAAAAGCCTTCCACCGAGATCATCCGGCGCAATAACTTCGCTTCGGTCACCTTTGACTGGTCAGGCGAGGGAACCCTGACCGGTGGCATCAGTGCGACAGACAAAAGTTTTAACATCCTCCTTAAACCAGGGCGTCCCTTTCCGCAAGCGCCTTTTTTTGTGCGCATCGGCGACGAAATTATCTATGTACTCAAAGCCACGTCTACTGCTTCCAGCTTGGAAGGCGATGTCAAATTTGAACAAGTACGCCGGGGCAGGGGAAATACCGAGGCCGCAGCGCATGCGATGAACCAAACCGTTCGTATCCGCCGTTCGGCCAATCAATTGCACTGGATCAACGACCGACCGCGGAATACCAGCGAAACAGTGGCGCAAAAACTTACCCGTTTCAAAGTTCCGCTGGATCCCGATGATCCTCAATTTGCCAAACCTTCACCCAATGTGATTTGATTATGAAAACAGATCCAAAATTGGTTTCGCGGCACAATGTCAGTGAAGATTTGCTGGTCTTCTTCGATCTGGTCACCCTGCTGTTTGCTACCCCCCGCTTGTTTATTGATTTTTTCTACATGACGGGTTATGACCTCGGCAAATTGAACAAGCCGGGTCCTGCCGGAGCTTCCAAGTTTGACAAAGCGTATGCAATTGCACTGGAAACCCGCAATTTGTATGAAAGCGTCCGGGAAAACATCCCAGCCGACTGGACCTCCTGGGAAGCTGTTAAAAAAGGGCTTTTTTTTGGAAAACAGGTCTGGGATTCTGTCGAACAAATTAAAGGAGTCCTCGAATTGGCCGGATCGGAAGACGACCTGGATATGGATTGGGAAGCTTTTTTCCTGCATCTTGTTGAGCAATTAGTCCTGCGCTCGCATCAACAATTGATGCCGGCAGCCATGCAAACCTATATCCTGCTCGATTGGGTGCATCCGGCTCGAAACCCCGACCTGACTGAACCCGAAGTAGATACTACCGGCAGTGTAATCCGGTACCCCTACCGGGGCATCCGTTTCAATAAAGACGGATTAGGCGCTTTCTTCCGCAGTCCGCTGGAAGCCATGCGCAACAAATATTTTCCTTCGGAACTGGCACGCGATGTATTGGCCGATCCGGGAGAAGATGAACTTTTTGTCCGACTGCGCGACTGGCTCAAAAGCCTGCATCCTGCCATCGGTGCCATCTACGGATACAAAGACATAGATGGCTTAGACCTAAGCGACGCCCAACGCGAGGCTTTCGCCAAAACCCTGTCGTTGTGGTTCCCCTTAGGCGATAGCCTGGAAGCCGGTATCAGCCTGCGCCGCATTGTCAAGTCGGGTGGTCGGCAAGCGATAGAAGTCGCCCCTGCTTTATACTGGACTAAATCAACCGGGGAAATTGACCGCGATGCCACCGGCGCGGATTTACAAAATAAGTCCTTCACCAGCGGCCTCAACTGGAAATGGGATCTTTTGCTGAATGGTTCGCTCAACGCTTTTACGTTCGGCCCGGGGGGCATCAGTCTGCCAGATACTCCGGGAACACTGGATTTTCGGATTTCTGGCAAACGCGGCGGCGATACCCCCGACCCGGAACTTGGCCCCGCCTACCGCATCGGCCCCGACGAAGGAACCCGCCTCGAAATCGGGAATATGGCCTTTTCCCTGGCGCTGCATTTGGATGCTCAAAAGCAGGATGCGGCTTTTGAATTTAAAGCATCAGACTGCGGCTTCTACCTGATTCCCGGAGACGGGGATAGTTTTCTCAAAAAAATATTGCCGGAAGACGGGATTCAAAATACGTTCGACCTTGCCGTTGGTTATGCCAATGACCGGGGTTTTTATGTGGAAGGCGGGCTTGGTGGGGAAATCGTCATCCCAATCAACAAAAAATTTGGAAAATCCGTCACCATCCCCGATATTCAATTGGGCTTTCGCAAATTAGAAGGCAACCAGCGTTGGATGCTCTATGCTTCGTTGTCGGGTCGGCTGCAACTGGGACCCATTGCAGCAAATGTGGATAAAATGGGCATCCGAGCCTTGTTGTCTCCTCCTGGAAATGGCCAGACAGGCAACCTGGGCTTTGCCAATGCAGAACTGGACTTCAAAGCGCCCGACGGCATCGGCATCGAAATCAACGCCAAAGTCGTCACCGGTGGCGGCTACCTGTACTGCGACCCCGACCGTGGCGAGTACATGGGCGTAGCGCAACTGAACATCAAAAACAAAATTAACCTCAAGGCTTTCGGCATCCTGCTCACCAAAATGCCGGGTGGTCAAAAAGGGTATTCCTTTTTGCTGATGATCAGCGCCGAATTTCCGGCGGTTCCGCTGGGGTTGGGCTTCAAACTGACCGGCGTAGGTGGCCTGTTGGGCATCCACCGGCGCATCGAAGTAGCCAAACTAACCGAGGGGTTGCGCACCAATAATTTTGATGACATCCTTTTCCCCAAGGCGCCATTGGAAAACCCTTACGGCCTGCTCAACAAACTGAATGCTATTTTCCCGCCTGCTGAAGGCCAATACGTGGTCGGCCTGATGGGGCAAATCGAATGGGGTCCAAAAAATTTAGTCACCATCGAACTGGGGTTGATCGTAGAGTTTCCGGAACCGGTGCGATTGGCCTTGATTGGCGTATTAAAAGCAGTCGTGAGCAAAGAAATAGCCGGCGAAGAACGCACCGTGCTGCAATTGCAGGTCAACTTTGCGGGTATTTTTGACTTTGAGAAGCGGTTTATCCGTTTTGATGCGACCCTTTTTGAGTCCACACTGCTGGGCATGAAATTAGAAGGGGATATGGCCCTGCGCATCAAATACGGCCCATCTTCCGATTTTGCCCTCACCATAGGCGGATTTCATCCTGATTTTCAACCGCCGGCATTAGACCTGCCCGCCAATATCCGACGCCTGCAAATCACGCTGCGCCCCGACAACCCCAGCATTATTGTAACGGCTTATGTGGCGGTCACGTCGAATACCTTCCAATTTGGAGCAGCGGGTATTTTTAAATTTGAAAAGTGGGGGGTCAAAATCCGCGGAGAATTGGCCTTTGACGCCCTTTTCCAATTCAGCCCCTTCCGCTTTGAAGTGAGTTTATATTTCCTCTTATCCGCCTCGTGGCATGGGTACGAATTTGCCGCCATTGAGATTGACGGCATGTTTTCCGGCCCTTCACCCTGGTATATTGCAGGTAGCCTGCGCCTCAAAGTCTGGATTTTTAGCAAAACCGTTCATATTGAAGAAGCCTGGGGCGAAGACGACAACTCCCGGCTGGAATCGGTGCGGGTGCTGCCTTTGCTAACGGAAGACCTGCGACTTCGCTCCAATTGGGAGACAAAGACCGGGCGCACCCGCGGGCTGGTTACCCTGCGCCGGGACAAAGAAACTGCGGCTGCTTCGGAACAAATGTTCCTCCATCCCAACGAATTGATTGTCGTGCGGCAAAACACGGTTCCTTTAGGGCTGAAAATTGACAAATTTGGAGAACGCAGGCCCGAAGGCGCATCGAAGTTCAGGATAGAATTGACCGGCTCTGACAATAAAGCATTGGCGGCTACGCCTGTAAAAAACCACTTTGCCTCCGCACAGTTTGTCAGCCTCAGCGACGAACAAAAACTACAGGCCCCTTCCTATGAGCTTTTTGAATCAGGTTTGGGCTTTGAGGGGATGGATGAGGTTTCCTTCGATTCATTGATGACCGTACAACCCGTGGAATATGAATACAAAATCATTGGCGACCCGGATACGGCAACAACGGATAAAAAAACGATTAAGGAAACCGCCGGCAATTTTGGCTTCGGGCTGCGCAATAATGCTGTAGCCAATTCTGCATTTGGCCGCATAGCAAAAGCTGCCCGGCCGCCGGTTAACGCCCTTGCAGAAAAATACGTAGTCGCATGGCAAAAAGACCTGAAAACTTACCAGCAAATCGAAACGGACAGCGAGGCCGAAGCGCGGCAGCTACTGCGGGATTTGATCCGGGAAAACCCGCGCAGGAAAAGTGAATTGATGGTATTGCTAAAAGCGGAGGCCGTCAATGGGTGAGTATGCCCGAAAATCGCAGGCGTTGAAAAATTAATCTAATCCACCTAATTATTCAAAATAATGTCCAACTACACCTTCCTCCCCTGGTTGCGACGCGGTGCAATCCGTTTAGCAAATGCCCCCGCAGCAAAGGAACGGCTCACGGTACCGCTGCACCTCAAAGTGATCGGAGAGGATGAAAGCCCGGAAATTATTGATCGCAAGGCCAATCTTTATGGCCCGGGCGACGTAACCGGGATAGACTGGCGGGCTATTGTTCGGACTGTTCCGCGGGCAAACGTTCGCGATTTTGAAGCCAATTTCTTAGCTTTCATAGAATTTTATGATGAAGATTTTCCCTGGCGCTATACGCCCGCCTTGCCGGAAGCAGGCAAGCTAAAACCCTGGATTTGGCTGACCGTGCTGGAGGAAAACGAATACCGCAGGATCAACTCCATTTCAGGCCAACTGCCCGTCATTGAAATTCTGCCGGATGCGATCCGCGATGCCTTTCCCAACGCGGATACAACGCCATCGTGGGCACATGTACACCTGAATTTCAAACCCTTGGGCGCCAACCTTCAGGGCTTACTGGATCACGTGCAGCAACAATTAGACGAAGACCCCAATCTTGGTTGTACGCGTTTGTTGTGTCCCCGCCGACTGAAGGCTCAAACCCGCTACCGGGCTTTTCTGCTGCCTGCGTTTGAAAAAGGCCGTTTGGCAGGCCTGGGCAGGCCGGAAGCCGACATCGCCGCAATACCAAACGCCAACGCCTCATGGCCCAATATCCAACCCGGCCAATCCGTCAATGCGATCCAGTTTCCTGTTTACTTCGAATGGGAATTCGCCACCTCTTCTGATGGTGACTTTGAAGACTTGTCCCGAAAACTAAGCCCCATCACTGCCGAAGAGCTGGCTGCATTGGCAGATGCCGCGCAATTGCTTGATGTAAGCGACCCGGGTTGGGGGGTAAAAGTAGTAAACGGCATCCTCCGAATGGAAAGTGCCTTAAAACTACCCATACCTTTGCCTGCAATCCAGGGGCAGAAAGCCCATAAAAAAAAGCTCCGCGAAAAGTTAGCCCCGTTGCTCAATCTGGGCGTCCAGCCCTTAGACAACGTCACCGCAAAAAACAACCAACACCCCTACTTTCAGGATGATGACAACCCGGCGGTGAATGCTACGCTTGACGACGACCCAATCGTTGCGCCTCCGCTGTATGGGAGTTTTTACCGTCCCGGCGAAACCATGCAACTCGAAAAAGAACAAGACTGGTTTCAACAACTCAACCTGAATCCGGTTTACCGGGTGGCGGCTTCTCAGGGAACATCAGTCGTTCAAAAAAACCAGGAGGAATACATGGATCGAGCCTGGGATCAGTGGAGTGTTTATGCAGAAATCCAAAAAATAAGCCGGCGGTGGGAGTTTTCGCTGCAGGTGAGTCAAACTTTGTTTGTCAAGCGATTTGACCCCATGTTGTCCAACAACACCCCATCTGAAACCAGTTATCGGGCGGTCGGTTTTTTCGCCCCCATGCACTCGTCTATTAGCTTGCGTGGCGAAAACAACCAGGTCAACAGCATGGTCTCTAATCTTAGGGCAACCCGCTGGTCATCCACCCATGCGCCCTCTTTTAACAAACTTACGCGTACAGGCGGGCCGCTCATGCGCCGTTTTGAAGAAAAACCCCAGGGGAATTTATTTTTTACTACCGCCGTCATTTTTGCAGCCATTCCGAGTAATCCTTTAAAAAGAGCCGTGGATACCGTTGTTGCGCACTTGCTAAAAAACAGCAACCTGGGGGCTTACCTTCAAAGCAAAGGATTCGGTGACGTCGCGTCTTGTAAAACTGCATTCAGCGCCTGGCAACCCTACCTGGCACCGCGTTTTACACCACCGCCGCCAACGCCCAATATCCAGTCTTTAATAGCGGCCATACGGGTTGAGGTACAACCAATGACCGCCATTGAAAACCGGTTTATAACCCTGATTGAAACAACCTATCCTTTCCTTGCTAACCCTGCTGCGCCTCCCCAGGATGCGCCTGTTTTTCCGGAAGCCATGTATAAGGAATTAGCCGATCGTTCGAGTGATTTTATTTTGCCGGGTCTTGATCGTATTGCGCCCAACCGCGTGGCTATTCTCGAACCTAATCAGTCCTTTATTGAGGGCTATCTTACCGGTCTGAACCACGAAATGGCCCGGGAATTTCTCTGGCGGGAGTTTCCCGCACCGCTCAATGCAACCTATTTTCGCCAGTTTTGGGATGTGCGCAATGCCCCGGCTGGCGCGCGGGATATTCTTCCGATCAGAAGCTGGGCTAAAAACACGGACTTGGGCACCCACCGTCCCCCTCCACCTTTGAATCCTTTGGTGGTCGTTGTTCGTGGCGACCTGCTGCGAAAATACCCCAATGTTGAAATTTTTATGGTACAGGCTGGTTGGAAAAACAAACAGGCCGGATCGCATAAGTTGTTGCTTGACCCCGCTGATCCAACCAGTTGGAACAATTCGTCAGACAAGGTGCTTCGCCCGCTTTTTTCGGCAAGCATAGCGCCAGACTACCAATTCTTGGGATTTGCCCTTACCCCGCAGCAGGCACGCGGCAATACGAATGACGCGGGTTGGTTTGTCGTGTTTAAGGAACGCGCCGGAGAAGTGCATTTCGGACTTGACATGACCACGGAAACGCCTGGAGACCCTTCGTGGGAAGCTTTAGAGGAAATCGCAGCGAATCAATGTATTGACACAGCGTCCGCTAAATTTGCCAACCTCCCGCGGGCCGGTAAGCGCGCCGACCAGTTAGCAGGTATGCTCTACCAGAAACCGTTTATGTTATTCATCCACGCAAGCCAGCTTTTGCCTGAAGCATAAAACATGGAAGATTTAAAAACACTAAGAGAACGCGTCCGCCAAAGACGAGCCGCTTTTGCCAAAGCGGATCAGGCCTATTATCAGGCGTTGCAAGCCCATTCTTTTGCCCTTCAGGAACCCGGAGGCGAACTGCCTGATGCAGAGGAAGTGGAAAAGAAGCGGGAAGAGCGGGAGGATGCCCGTTTCAACCTCCAGGCAGCCATCAACTTGCTGGCGCAAATCGGAACACCCCAGGAACTCATCCGCGAAATCCCTGCAAATTTGCCGTTCCTGCTGCTGCCTGTGCGGGTAGAAGCCCGTTACTTCACCTTTCGGTATGTCGTGCGCAACCTGAAACCGGAAGACTGGATTGAGGCAGAAAGTATCCCCGGTGGTGCGCAATACAATCGGACCGGCATGGAATTCGACGAAGAAGGTACGCCGACCTATCAGGTTCCCGCTTTGCATTTTTCCACCAATCCCTTTGTTTTCAATCCGATCAGAAACCAACAGTTCAAACCGGCCAGCAATCAATACATAACGCGCAAAGCAGACCGACACGAACTCTGTATCCGGATTTACCCCGATGAAATTTTCACCGAAGGGCACGAGCAGGCGCTTACGCCCACAGAGTGGGAGGCGGGAAAAGTATTTTGGGAAAAAATTTGTACCCGGGTCGAAACCGAGGAGGCGATCTGGCTGAATTTTACGGCAACGATTCCCCCTGCACGCGCCTCCTGGATCGTGCGGGTGACCAGGCCAGCCAATTTTCCGCAGGGCGGGGAATTACCCACCACGCCTCAATTCTCTGCTCCCCCACCCTTCAAAGACGGCGCTTATACCCTGCCGCCTGTTGCCCATCTTTTACCCGACCGCTTTGTGGTTCGTCTATACAAGGGCGGCCAATTTAAGGAATTTTCGGGCAATCCCATTGCTGAACCTCTTCGTTTGGGCCTTGACCCGACCGACAAACCGTTTGGCAATCAGGAGCAGGCGGCGTTGTTTACCGGCGAAAATGCACAACTGACTGCCCCTGAATACCTGCGATGGATTCACGACCTTGAAACAGCAGAAAGTATGGGGTTGGCCATCCGGGTTGATTTGACAAATCATCCGGAATATCAGGATGGAGTGGACAAAATTTTTGTATTGGGTGCCAAATTTTCAGCCGATGAAACCGAATCCACCCGAATGTTGAACGCGCACCTCGAAAATTGTTTGTACAAAGAAGAGGGTCTGGCTGTTTTGCCCCAAGGCACTCCAACCAATAATTTTGAGGAACAAAAGTCGGGCTTCAACCGCAGGGAAGCTGCATCGCTGGCTTATTTCCGATCGGAATGGCTGCCGGAGCAACCCCATGCTTTAGGTTTGGAAACGGATGAAATGCGCTTGCGCCGATTTTTAGGGTTACCTCAAAATTTCCGCTTGCCGGGCGGCCATCACACCGACATGGACGAAGCACTGCACATGAACAACTTGTTGTGGCATGCTACCTGGGGGTATTACCTGTTGCAGTTTTTTACGCCTGCGCTAAGCGAACCCAAACGCGAATTGCTGCGAAAGTTTTTTTCAAAATATGTCAGCGGAAGGGGCGCTTTGCCCGTTTTGCGGATCAACAGACAACCTTACGGGATTCTCCCGACTACCGCCTTTTCTTATTGGGCTTATCCGGAAAATAATCCCGAAGAAAATTTTCTGAGCAAATTGTGGACCGATTTTCTTTCAAAATTAAACATTCAGTGGAAAGGCTTCAGCCAAGCCATCCAGTCGGTAGCAAACCAGGACACTTTAAATCAGCGATTAGACGAAACCTTTTTAAATATGCTGGCGCTAAGCCCATCCGCGTCCCGGTTTCAGTCGCAGTGGCTGTCCGGAAAAGGGCTAAAAGACTTGCTTACCGACTTGCTTGCCGAAACAGACGCAGACCTAAACAAAATTGTCAAAGCAGAAAATGACTATGCGGAGGCGAATAACAAAGTAAGCGGGGCAGAAGCAGAAATAGCGGGCATCAACAGCGAAATCGTTGGTTTACAGATTGAACTGCATCAGGTATTCAGGGCCTCTAAAGCCGCCATTGTCCGGATGATTAATGAACTTAAACAAAGGGCAACCGCCTTAAAAAATGCTCAAGCGGGATTAAAGGCCCGAAGAGACACGCTTAAAAACCAAAGGGATATCCTGTTTGCTAATAAAGCCGCTTTGCAACAAGCGCGGAGTGAATTAGCCGCAGCCCATGCAGGCATTAGCCCATCCGGTAATTTAAAAGCGGTGCTCGAACAAGCGGGGATAAAAGGGGCATCATTTGATGCGTTTACCAGCGCTTATACTTCCTTTTTACAGGACATGCCACGACCGGTAATTGACGGCCTCCCGCTTGCTGAAGACCGCCCGCTGGAAAAGTTGCCCGGCAAAGCCTGGAATTATTTGGAATGGCTGCAACAGGCTACGCTGATCAAGATTTGGAACAACAACCGGGCCACAGCGCCAGCCGGAGACGGATCGGAAGACAGCAAAGCCGGAGACGCCCTGTTCGCCCTGCTGGCCCGCCAGGCTACCCTGCGCGCCGTTCTGGAAACGGGGCTGCGGATGGAAGAGACCAATCCCGGCCGCTGGCTCTTGAAAGCCAGAAATTTTGATTTGGAACATTTGCAGCCCCCAATCATTTCGTTGGACCCGAATGCGCTTGATCCCAATAACCGCTTACATCAACAATATAAACCCATTGTTGACGCTTACAAAGCTAACCTTACCGCGCCTTTTCAACTCAAAACTGACCGGCGTGAATATTTACCGGGTATCGAGGTTCACACCCTGGCAACCTGGCTGGAAAATGCAGGCGCCAACGCCCAAACCCAATCGCTTGGCGAGGTCGAAACCGCATTAAAACTGTTCAGCACAATGCCTACTGCGCGTTTAGAGCGCCTGTTTACAGAACACTTAGACCTGTGCAGCCACCGCTTAGACGCCTGGATGCTCGGCCTCGTTCATCAACGGCTTGATAAACAACGCCGGGCCAAACCAGAAGGCATCCATCTTGGCGCTTTCGGGTACCTGCTGGGGTTGAAACCCAACCCACAGCGAGCCATTGTGATTGAGGAAGTCCAACCGGTCTATATGCCTGCAAACAGAGAAAATTTCCCAAGGGCAGCGATACCAGTTGTTCACAGCACCGGCGCTCAGCAATGGGGGATCAATCTGGCAAAGAACACAAAGCAGGCGTTTTTCTACATCGGCGACAACCCGAATCCCCGGCTGCGCCTGAACGGGCCTGCCAATCGGGTGGAACCCGAACCGGATGCAAACTACCCCAATAGTGACGGCTACCTGCATTTGCCTTCCTTAGCCCACGCGTCCACTGCCGCCATCCTGCGGGCCGGCTATTTAGGACACCGGGCAGATACCCAAACAGAAGCGCTTTCGATTAACCTGAATTCGCCCCGGGTTCGACAAGCGATGCAATTGTTGGAAGGTATGCAAAGCGGAGGGGGTCTCGGTGAAATATTGGGCCACTACTTCGAGCGGAACCTGCATGAAAACCAATTAGACCGATACCGACTTGACCTTCGGCAGGTATTCCCCCTAAAAGCAATGGAAGGTACGCCCGACACTACTTTATTAGGGAATCTTGACGGCCTTGCCCTGCTCAAAGCATACGCCGCCAATGCTACCGGGTGGCTGAATCAGGTGCGTACTGAAAATGCACAAGGCCAACTTATCCCGATTCCTCCGGTGGATAAACAACGGCTCTCCATGCTTGCACAAGCGCTTGAGACTAATTATCTGGATGCAACCGGCGATTTGTTGTTGGCAGAAAGCGTGTATCAAAATACAAAAGGCAATACCGACCGGGCCGCAGCAGCTTTTCGTGCGCTCAATTCCGGTGGACAGGCTCCGTCGCCTGATTTTATCAATACCACCCAAAACGGCTTTGGCCTCACGCATCGGGTTGGTATTTTATTTGAACAATCAATACCTGGTAATAATGGCGCAGTGTGGACCACTATGGGCAGCCCGCGCGTTGACCTGGCACCAGGACTCAACCGATGGCTTGCCCGCCAACTCCCTCCGCCAACAAAAATTGCCTTTTCGGTCAGTTTGCCTAACGCAAAAAAAGTCGTGATAAAATTGGCTAACCTCGAAATAGAGCCGCTTGATTTGCTTTATGCCTGCCCTACTACCTTCCGTACTGGCGGACAAAGCGCCTTGCAATTGTGTGTGCAACTGAAAGCGAATGCCTTATACGGAACTGCCGAAAATGAACTTTTTGAGGTAGACTTCAGCGATCGCACTGGTTTCAATGAAGCGGATGTCAGCATTTACGAAATCAGCGCTTTGCTGGCTTCCTTGCGTACCCTCCTTTCCAACAGCCGGGCGATGACCCCTGCTGATTTTGGGCAGCCGGGCAGCGGGGACAATGGTGTTGTCATGACACAACCCCTTCAATCCCGGTTATTAGGTTATGCCGCGCCTGGAAATAAGGTATTCCAGCTTATAGGATCACTGAGGAACAGCGCCACTGATTTGAAAAACGCCCGATCAGCAGGACTTGATCTTGAGGAGATCAGGAGCAAAAGCTGGTTGCTTTTCGGGCATTTGTTCCAGGCATTCCTGCTTGGCGTGGAAGAAGCCGGGGCAGAAGGCGCTTTTGCGATTTCTACGGAAAATATTCCAATGCTGGCAGAAAAAGCAGAAAAAATTGCGCAGGAACTTGAAAGTCGCTTAGATGAAATACAGACGCAATTTGCGGGAATTTCTTCAGATACTGCCCTTTCTTTCAAACAATTGCACAAGGCTGCTGAGGCTCTTCTGGGTCGGAATATCGCTGTAATTCCGGAGTTGCAATTGGCGAATGCCCGGGTTGTAAAAACCGCTTACGATGGCCGGGTCTTCTTGGAAAATGCAGGTTCGGATGCCCTGGATCACTGGCTGAAAGAAGCGGCATTAGTTCGACGTCCGCTGGCTGCATTGCGGCAAATCGTACTCCTGCGTGAACTGTTTGAGGAAGTCGGAGACCGTGAAAAAGTGCCCATAGCCCTACAATTACCTTTTCTTACGGGCAGGCTCCAACCCTGGATCGGAGGGCCTGTTTCGGAAAAAGAATTAGAAAAAATCAGGCCTGAAGAACGGGCTAATCTTTCGTTTGTCTTGGAGGTGCCCGGGGAATTCACGCCTGATTCAGCTTTTTCAGGCTTGTTGGTAGACGAGTGGCCGGAACTGATTCCTTCCGGTAAAACGGATACTGGACTCGCATTTCAATACAACCAGCCCAATACGGAACCGCCGCAGGTGATCCTTTTGGCCACTGCCCCGGTTGAAGGCGGCAACTGGCAATGGGAGCACCTCATGGGCGCTGTCGAAGATGCCCTGGATTTAGCTAAAAAACGATTGGTTTCGCCTGCACAGGTTCGGCAAAATGATGCGTTTGCCCGTGTGTTACCGGCCATTGCACTGCCTTTTACCCCCGAAAACAAAAATATTCCGGTAACGGAACTCAACAGCCCCGACCCGCCGGGGGGATAGGCGGATCTGTATTGGATTTTTTAATGTTTAAATTCATGACCGACAATGCCTGATAAGGACGCTTTTTTATACTGGAGCAGGCTCGCGCCTTCGCCCAACAATGAAGATATAGCCGATGCCTTGCGTTGTGAGGTTCGGGATCCATTATGGCTCCTGGCGCGCCAGTGGCAAATGGGGGAATTTCGGGCCGAAGACGCCGGAACTGCGGCATTTTCACATGTCATAGCTCATACGACCCCCTTGCAATATCTTTCCGGGGCAGGCCAACAGCCTCCCATGCAACTCACGCACGAGACCCCGCTGGATGCGGTTATGGAACGCATAACCCCTGAATTTGACCTTTCCTTACGTATAGAAGCGGGTCGGGAATGGCGGAAACTTCTGTTCAAGGCAAACAAGCAGGCAATTTGGGAGGCATTCCGCCAAAGTCCTTTGTTTCAATTCAAGACCCCTGCGCCGGCGTTCGACCCCGACGACGCCGAACTCAGGGCTTTTTGTCATGAACCCTACGCGCAAACACTGGCGGCTCTTGGCAATGGCCGCACCATTGACGGCGCAAAATTATATAAGGAATTGAAAACCCACGAAGCTTCGGAGTTTCTACCTGCTGAAGACCCCGTTGTCAATGCCTTAGGCAAACAATGGGTGGAATGGGTGCAGCAAAACTTAGGCATTGCCCCTGCCAATGCATCCGCTTGTTGGGATGCATCAAGGCTGGAATACCAGGCAAAGGCTACCGCTATTTTAGCAGGCAATCAGGTAGCTTCCCTACAGGCGCCGGAACACAACGGTCAGTTCATGAACTGGTATACCTGGCAAGAGACTGAAGGATCGGACATCCCGGATGAAGCCCTGAACAAAGCGGCCGTCCAAACCCATCGCAAAACTTTAGTGCCAACCGCTGTTTCCTTCCCGGGTATGCCCCGCGCCCGGTGGTGGGAAATGGAAGACAGTACCATTGACCTGAGCAATATACGCGCCAGCAAAACTGATACGGGGCTGCTACTGATGGCAGAGTTTAGTTTATTGTATAGCAATGACTGGCTACTGACGCCGTTGTCATTACCGGGTGGCCGTTTGTCAAAAATACAAAGTATCCGCGTTACCGACGTTTTTGGGGTTCAGTCCATCATCAATAAGCAATTTGCTGCCGCCACGAATCCTGATTGGCGCTTGCTTCAGGTGGGCGCTGCCAGCCTTGAGGGCTGGCTCTGGCTGCCTCCCGTAAACGCCTCCAGGTTGCAGAGCGAGCCTGTAGAAGCAATCCGGTTTATCCGCGACGAAATGGCGAATATGTGCTGGGCCATTGAAGAAATAGTACCGGACGGGCTTGGTAAAAGCATGGAAGGCGCGAGCACAGCGCTGGGGTTGGAAAACTGGCTGCAAACCTTTGGAACAAGTATTATCGAACCTGTGCCGGCTTCCCAGTCTGAAACTGCCGATTTCAAGTACCGCATTGGTAACACCGTTCCTCCCCACTGGATACCGTTCATCCCTTTCCGACCAGATTCTAATAACCCACAGATCATATTGCGGCGTGCGGCCATGCCCCGCTTGATAGAAGGTCAGCTACCGACGCGCATCCGCCCCCGCACCCAGTTATTGCGGAATACCATAGCTCTGGGCAGTGCCCGTTACGACATTCGGGAAGAAGAAATTCCTGCAATGGGAATTACGGTGCGAAGTATCTGGCGGCGCACGCGCTGGTTGGATGGCAGGATCGTCACGTGGCTGGCTCGGGAAAAAAGTCTTGGGAAATATCCGGAAAGTAGCGGGTTGCAATTTGATCAACTGGTAGATAAATAAACACCAGGAACCCCCAAGTAGGAAATTTCGCCCACTTGCCCATTTGCTTATTAGCACACTTGCCCCTTCCACTCCGCATAGGTACCCAACCCTGCTTCTGTAAGGAAAGGAGCTACCATGCCGACAAACAAATTGCAGTAGTGACGGATAATCTGCTCCTGGTCGCCGTCAAAATGAAGCTCGGAATCCCCAATCCAGCAGTTGGCAAACACCATACTCTGCAAAATCAGGCTGTCGTACAGGCCAGGCGCCCATTCTGGTCGGAGTAGCCCTTTTTCCACCCAATACAACATCAGCATGCGAAACTCGACTTTCCGCGATTCCATCAAGTGTCGGAAATGAGTGCGGAGGGGTTCAATGCGCCGGGCTATTGCCGGAAAATCGAGCAATAGAAATTTGTATTTGTACATCACCCGAAAGGTCGCCTCCGTTTGCTCAACCAGCCAGGCAAAATCAGGTTCGCCTTGCTGACGCAGGACGTGAATTTGCGCATTTAAATCTTCTACCAGATTCAGATACAACTGGTGCACCAGTGCATCTGTGTTTTTATAATGGTAAGTCAGATTCCCGGGGCTGATGTCCAAAGCGCCTGCAATGTTCCGGATGCTCACGCGTTCGCTGCCAATGGAGTTGAACTGCCGAAGCGCTTCTTCCAGAATTTTGTCTTTTGTTGTCGGCTTGTTCATCGGTTGACTTGGTTTTTTTGTCGAAAACAAAGATAGTACAATTGTACTAATCAAATTGTTTTAGTACATTTGTGCTAAATTAGATGTTAGACATTAGATGTTAGGTGTTAGACAGGGGAATCTGGAAGCGTGCAAGAATAACCCACAAAATACGGACATTCAACCATCTAACATCTTAAGTCTAACATCTTAAGTCTAATATCTTAAATCTAACATTTCAAATCTCAAATAAAATGAAGATTAAATTGGATGAATTGGAACCGAAGCCTGGTAGCCGGGTGCTGGGCGCAGCAGCTGATATTTACGGTGTTTTCGACCATTGGTCAGCAGCAAAAGAAGGGGACAACACCCTGAAGCTGGCGATGAAATTAGTCATCAAGTTTATCGGAGTCGCGGTAATGATCCTGCTTTCGCCTTTCCTGGTGATCGGGTTGGCCATCGCGTTCATTGCAGTTTTCTAAAATGCCCCGGCCATTAAATCACCCGGTCTTTCTGGTTTGTGCAGGCTTATTCATTGCACATCAGATTTTACAAAAAATTGGGCATATTTCCCTGCCCTGGTTAGACAACCACTTGGATTGCCTGCTTTGTATGCCTTTGCTGATGACGGCATGGCTGCTGGAGCGCCGGTATGTGGTCTTTAAAAATCCGGCTCACCGGCTTTCCCTTACAGAAATAGCGGGTGCCACACTGATTTTAGTCCTGCTTTTTGAATTGGGATTCCCCGCGCTTTCCCCACGCTTCACTTCCGACTGGCGCGATGTGCCTGCGTATGCTGCGGGAAGTATACTTTTTTGGAGATTCCTCAATGCCTGACCGTGTGTGCCGCAAGAAAGCCATTTCATACATACTTTAGGAGCGTGTCGTAAATAACTTACTGGTTCGCGCGTAGGCTTTTTCCATCAGGCTGCGTTGATCGTCGGTCGCGTAGCTTAGGCTATGCTCCCTTCTCGCGCCTTGCCTGATGAAAAAATCTGACATGCTGAGCCTGTCGAAGCACCTCGCCCAATTCACGCAACTTATTTACGACACGCTCCTAAATGGTTAAATATTCTACAATTCCATAAATTAAAATAAAATCTATTCTTACCCGAATAGTTTTTTTGCATATCAAAAAATTTAGTGCGGTCAATTCGCACAAAATTGAACACGATGGGCAACGAACCCGATGAAAACGGTATCTTTGATAGGTGGTTTGCACTAAACCAATTTAAGAGAGGAAATCAAACACCAGGAGAAGACAATAAAGCGCGTTATCTGTTCAATTTACCAAAATCTTTGGCCTTAACGACTTGTGAAAGCCCCCACCCTATTTTTACGAACTTCAACCTTTTAAAGTGAAGTATTGCGATACAATGGCGATGCCACCCTGACGCTTAAGACAATTGACCAATCTTAATTGGAAAGAGAAATTGCCTTTGCTAATTTTTTATTTGCAACTCAGAACAAACATTATTTCCTAAGGTATGAAACACATCAACGCACGAATTTTAATCTTATCCCTGATACCCCTACTTGCCTCCATAACTCAACAAGCTATGGCGCAGTGTACAAACCCAAGCATTAACCTCCCTGATCAAAGTCAGCCGGTGAATAATCCTGCCGTTTCATATTGCACGGAATTTACGATTGATCCAAGTGTAACGGGCAATCCGCTGGGATTGTCTATGAACATTACCCATACCTGGCAAGGAGATTTAAGCATCAGAATTATTGCTTGCGGAAATACCCTGATGGTCATGACCCGGCCGGGTGGCGGTCAGTGCGGCGGCGGGTGTCCGTGCGGTAGTCCAAACGATATGGGAGGAACGTATACCTTTGCAGACGGGGGCGGGCCAAATCCAGATCTTGGCGTATCAAGTACCGGTGGCGATTATGGCGTTTCTACCGACCCCTGCGGCGCAGGAACGGTAAGCTCCTTTGCTGAACTCCTCGCCGGCTGCCCCTCATCTGGAACCTATACTTTTACTGTTTGCATCACAGACCACGCAGACGCCGACATTGGCATTGCGACCAATGTGACGCCAATATTTGCAACCAACCCCCTTTGTGGTTGTACCGATCCCGCAGCATCCAATTACAACCCTGCTGCCAACGTGGATGACGGAACTTGTATGTATTGTAATTTCTCAGCCGATGCAACAGTAACCCAGCCAACCTGCGGCCAAAATAATGGCGCCATCAGCGTTACGCCAACAGGTGCGGGTTTCACGTATGCCTGGTCGCCGGCAATCACCAACAATTCAAGCGTCAGCAACCTTGCCCCCGGCACTTATACGATCACGGTGAGCCAGGCTGGCTGCACCAGCATCACAACAGTAACCTTGAACCCCAGCACCCCGGTAAGTGTAACCGCAACGCCGACAAACGGAACCTGTGGACTTGCCAATGGTTCCATCTTTGTATCGCCAAACGGCCCGGGTCACAGCTACAGTTGGTCGCCTCCAACCGTCACCGGTGCCAACCCCATCAATCTTAGCCCCGGGGCTTATACCGTCACCGTCACCGCTCCCGGGGGCTGTACCGGAACGGCTACTGTTTTAGTCAATACGACGCCCCCTGCAGCACCCATGATTACGGGACCACTTAGTTTTTGTGCGGGTAATGCAACCATTCTGAATGCCGGAGCCGGATATCAGAGCTATGTCTGGTCAAACGGCGATGTCACGCAGCAGACCGTAGTCTTCGCGCCCGGCGTATACAGCGTAACGGTAGTCAACTCAGACGGCTGCCAGGGAACGACCAGTGTAACGGTCATCCAAACGCCGCCGCCTACGCCGCCGATTAACGGGAATTTATCCTATTGCGCCGGTGCCTTTACTACGTTGAGCGTACCCGGGGGCTTTAACAGCTACTCTTGGTCAAATGGATCTACGGGAGCGAGTACAACCGTTTCCTCTCCCGGAACATATACTGTAACCGTGACTCAAAACGGTTGTACCGGCACAAACTCAGTTACAGTAACAGAAGTACCCACTCCCCAGCCGACGATTTCAGGGGCACTTGCCATTTGTGCAGGCAGTTCAACCACCCTGACTGTAAATGGAAATTACTCCTCCTATGCCTGGTCGGGCGGCGGTGGCAATGGCCCTTCACGGGTTGTTTCAAATCCCGGAACCTATACAGTAACTGTCACGCAAAACGGTTGCACCGGCACTGCTTCCGTCACGGTTACCGTGTCGCAGCCTCCTTCGCCCGTCATCACCGGCGCTTTGAGTTTTTGCCCCGGAGATGGTACCATCCTGAATGCCGGGAATGGTTATTCGAGTTACCAATGGTCAAACGGCGGGTCTACAACAGCCACGTTGAGCGTTGGCACACCCGGAACCTATTCGGTGACGGTGACCAATGCGGCAGGATGCGTGGGAACTGCTTCGGTCACAGTTACCCAAAGCAGCATCCCGACGCCAGCCATCAACGGCAACACCAGCATTTGTGCGGGTCAGTCAACGACCCTGACCACAGGCAGTTTTTCATCTTATGCATGGTCTCCCAGCGGCTCTACCCAGTCAATTAACGTAAACGCCCCCGGCACTTATAGGGTCACCGTTACAAATGCTGCCGGTTGTCAGGGCAGTGCCAGTGTTACAGTGAACCAACCGGCCTCACCTACGCCAACCATTGTTGGCAACAATAGCATTTGCGTTGGCGAGAGCACAACCTTAAATGCCGGGTCTGGATTCAGTAGCTACCTTTGGTCGCCCGGAGGCAGCACGGCACAACAAATTACTGTTTCGGCAGGAGGCACTTATAACGTCACGGTTACCAACGCTGCGGGATGCCCGGGAACGGCAACTTTTAACGTTTCTCAGGCGTCGTCACTCACCCCAGTGATCAGCGGTATTTTAAATTTTTGTCCGGGTGATCAGACTGCGCTGGGCGTGGTGGGCACTTACGCTACTTATACCTGGTCAACGGGCAGTACGAACGCCAGCATCAATGTGGGAACCGCCAATACCTATTCGGTCACGGTAACCAGTGCCGGGGGTTGTATCGGCTCCACTTCCGTGAGTGTTGTGCAATTGCCAACCCCGACCCCGGCGATCACGGGCGATCTGGATTATTGCGCCGGCCTTACGACCCAGCTTAATGCAGGCTCCGGGTATGCGAGTTACCTCTGGGGCAGTGGAAGCACCGGGCAGTTCGACACCATTTCCACCCCGGGTTTGCAGTCGGTCACTGTCACAAACAACTTAGGCTGTGAAGGCACAGCAACTGTTACGGTGGTGCAAAACCCGAACCCCACGCCGAACATCACCGGTCTGACTGCCATCTGCCCTACCAACGGATCAACCGTGCTTCAGGTAAGCGGCGGCCCTTATATCAATTACCAATGGTCTACCGGCCAGAGCAGCGCCTCAATTACGGCTGACTCAACCGGCTCGATTGAAGTTACTATTACGAATAGCAATGGCTGTATCGGCAATACCCAGACTCAAATCACCCTGCTGCCTCCACCTATGCCCACCATCAGCGGCCCGGCGGCCATCTGCGAGGGTACAAGCGGTACACTGGTGGCCAGCGGCGGTTTCACCGATTACAGTTGGTCAACCGGAAGCAATACCCAAAATACGACCGTTTCCGCAGCCGGCAATTATGACGTTACCGTAACCGACAGCAATGGCTGTGCGGGATCAACGAACTTTGATGTTACCGAAAATCCGTTGCCGGTCGTTTCCATCGCCGGCGATCTGGATTTTTGCGCAGGGGAATCCTCCCAGCTCAATGCAGGCGCCGGATTTGCAAGTTATCAATGGAGCAATAGCCAGACCGGACAATTCAATACCGTTAACGCCAATGGTAATGTTTCGGTAACGGTTACTGATGCTGCGGGTTGTCAAAACTCAGCGACGGCTTTAGTGACCGAATATAACCTGCCCCAGACTCAAATTGCAGGCAGTTTTAGTTTTTGCATCAACGGCACTACGACCCTGAGCGCAGGTGGCGGTACTTTCGCTGCTTATCTTTGGTCAAACGGCTCTACGACGCCTTCCATTTCCACAGGCCAGCCAGGCGACTATGCCTTGCTTGTCACGGATGCCAACGGATGCTCGAACGGTGATACCGTGACGGTGCAAGAACTCACTGAACTGACGCCATCGGTAACCGGCGACCTGGCTTTCTGCGATGGGGAAACCACCCTGCTCGACGCGGGAACCGGCTACAATACTTACCTCTGGTCGGATGGCAGCGATACACCGCAATTGACCGTGAGCAGCTCTGGCACCTATAGCGTGACCGTTTCCAATGCCGATGGTTGTATAGGCCAAACGTCCGTTATTGTTGTCGAAAACCTCCTTCCGGTGGTCAGCATCAACGGCGCAGCTACTTTCTGCGAAGGCAGTACCAGCACGCTTTCCGCAACATCGGGTTTTGAATTGTATCAATGGACAGGCGGTTTAGACACAGCAACCATTCCGGTGACTTCCGGTGGCAATTACCAGTTGACGGTCACCGATGTGAATGGTTGCCAGAATACGACCTCCTTTGCTATCCAGGAAATTCAGTTACCGACGCCTTCAATATCCGGAATTCCGGCTTTCTGTCCGGGCGCTTCCGCAACGCTGACCGCAAACGCGGGTTACCAAAATTACTTGTGGAATAACGGCCAGACTGTAGCAACCATCTCCGCTGCGACGACGGATGATTTCAGTGTCACCGTCACGGATGCATTTGGTTGCACCGGCAGTACTACTGTTCAAGTTGCAGAATACGTTACTTCAGTCCCGGTTATTTCCGGCGTACTTGACTTTTGCCCCGGCATTGGCACGTCGCTGAACGCCGCAGGAAATTTCGTCAACTATTCCTGGACGGGCGGCATACAGTCACAGGCGCTTTCGGTTAGCCAGCCCGGGGTTTATGGCGTAACCACAACAGATGGCAATGGGTGTCAAACCAATGCGGCTGTTACCGTGTCAGAATTTACCGTTACCCCTCCCGGCATCACAGGTATTGATGAGTTTTGCGCAGGTAGTATGACCACCATTACGGCCCAGCCGGGTTATGCGAGCTACCAATGGTCGAACGGAACGCCAGGCAACCAATTGACCCTCAGCACCGGTGGCACTTATACCGTAACGGCAACAGATGTTAACGGATGTTTGTCCAACGCTTCAATTACCATTACCCAAAACCCCTTGCCTGTTGCGGCCATCAGTGGCGACCTGGATTATTGTATCGGCAATTCCACAACTTTGGACGCCGGAGCATCTTTTGCCGCTTATCAGTGGACCGGGGGCGCGGCGGCGCAAACCTTGACGGTCAACACGCCGGGAACTTATAACGTCACGGTAACCAATGCGTTTGGCTGCCAAAGTTCAACGGCTGTGAGCGTTATTCAAAATCCGCTGCCGCAACCTCAGATTCTCGGAACTGCTGCTTTTTGTGATGGCAATACCTCCACGCTAAGTTCCAATACGGCTTTCGCCAATTACCTTTGGTCAAATGGTGCCTCCAACGCAGCCATTACGGTGGCGGCCAGCGGTAACTACGGATTGACGGTCACCGACAACAATGGCTGCGTCAATTCCACTGCCCTTGCCGTTACCGAACATCCTTTGCCACAATTTAATATTCTTGGCGATCTGGATTTCTGCGACGGTCTGAGTTCAACACTCAGCGTAAGCAATCCTTACCCAACCTACCTCTGGAGCAACCAGAGCAGTGCTGCGTCTTTACCGGTCAACAGCAGCGGCAATTATTCCGTCACGGTCACCGATGCGAACGGCTGTCAGAATTCCAATACGGTTGCAGTGGTGGAATACCCGCTTCCGCAGGTTGCCATCACCGGAACCCTGTTTTTCTGTGAAGGCAGCAGCACGACGCTGAATGCGCCTTCCGGCCTGGCTGCTTATGCCTGGAACAATAACCCGGGCGCAGCAAACCTTACGGTAACGACTCCCGGACAATACACCGTTATCGGAACAGGTGCCAATGGTTGCAGTGCTACTGCAACCGCAAGCGTACTGGAAGCAGATGTTCCGGTTGCCGTCATCAACCCGGTTTCGGAGCTCGACTGCGCCACCCGCGAAGTGGCGCTGAGCAGCAATGGTTCAAGCCAGGGCAACGGATTCCTGTATCTGTGGAGTGGCCCGGATATTCAGGCCAGTGAAGCGAATAGCCCAAATCCGATGGCCGGAATTGCAGGTGCCTATACGCTCACCATTTCTGACCAGACTTACAATTGTCCAACTGCTACGGCCACCATTAATTTGATTGACCTCGCTTACGAGCCGGCTGCCAGCCTGTTGGTGACCGATGTGCTCGATTGCAATACAGCTTCCGTTCAACTGAACGGTTCCGGTTCTGAAAGCGGCCCGGGTATTGTTTACCGGTGGTACGATGCAGCGGGGAATTTGCTTTCCTCCTCCGGTGCCCAAAATTCTTACCAGGTTGGTCAGGCCGGCGCTTATACGCTGGAAGTTTTTGACCAGCTCACGTCCTGCGTTTCGACTGTGAGCGCTACGGTAGATTCGGATTTCAACTACCCGGTTGCCAACGCCGGCTCGCCAAGGCACCTTGATTGTCGCAACAAACTTGACTTGCTTGACGCAACCGGATCGAGTCAGGGAACGCAGTTAAGCTATGCCTGGTCTACGAGCTTAGGCAATATTGTGCAGGGATCTGGCACGACAACGCCTGCCATCAATGCACCAGGCACCTACAACTTAGTGGTAACCAATAATCAAAATGGCTGCACCTCCAATGCATCTGTTCAGGTCACGCAAAACATCCAGCAACCCAATGCCAACGCCGGGCAGGATCAAACCCTGAACTGTGTAATTTCATTGGTTACCCTGGACGCTTCTGCCTCGGTCGCTTCCCAGCCGTTGTACCGTTGGGTTGTTGCCGGAACTGCCGACACAGTGGCCATTACGCCAACCTTAGATCTGAATGTACCCGGCAATTATGTGCTCTGGGTCATTGACAACCTGAATGGATGCGCCGATAGCGACGTCGCCAACGCTTTGTTGGACGAAGCTTTTGTACAGGGTTTTTCGGTTACCACAGACCAGCCGACCTGCTTCAACGACACGGATGGCAGCATCGTCGCGCATAGTGTCCAGGGAGGAACACCGCCATTCGTATACAGCCTGAACGGTGCCGCTTTCCGTCCGGGGGGCGTTTTCAATAACTTAGGCTCGGGCGAATACAATATTCTGATTCAGGACGCTTTAGGCTGTGAATACCAGGAAGATGCTTACATCGAAGTATCCAATGACCTTCGTGTAGACGCCGGCCCCGATCAGTTTATTGATTGGGGAGATTCTGTGCGTATACAAGCCCAGGTCAATGTCCCCTCCGATGAAATTACTTCGATGAAATGGCAAAGTCCCGGCACACTACCTTGCGCAAATTGCCCGGAATTAGTACTCGGCCCATTGGAAACAACCGCCTATTCAATTGTCGTATCCGACGAAAATGGCTGTGTTGCCAGAGACCAGGTGACCGTTTTTGTGCGCCGCAACCGCGATGTTTTCATCCCGAATGCGTTTTCGCCTGATAACGACGGCACGAATGATGTGCTGATGATTTTTGCGGGCGATGAAGTGGTACGCGTTAAATCGTTCCAGTTGTTCAACCGCTGGGGAGAATCTGTCTTCGAAGTCTACAGTTTCCAGCCCAATGATCCGATTTATGGCTGGAATGGCACAGGAAGAGGTGGGCAGATTTTCAACGCGGCCGTATTTGTTTACCTCGCTGAGGTTGAATTCATAGATGGTAGCACGCAGTTGTACACTGGAGACGTGTCGCTGATCCGGTAACGGATGGTTTTATTAAAAAACGACAGGAGCCGCCCCGGTCTTGGGGTGGCTCTTGTTTTTTATGGTTGCAGCATCAAGCCGTAATAAATCAAAAAAAAGGTAGATATTTGTCTTTCAAAATTTACAAACAATTATGGCCGGCGAAAAAATCATTTTTTCCATGTCGGGGGTGAGCAAAACCTTCCCGCCCAGCAAACAAGTCCTCAAAAATATATGGCTCTCTTTTTTTTATGGCGCTAAAATTGGCGTGCTGGGTCTCAATGGCTCCGGAAAATCTACACTCCTCAAGATCATTGCGGGCTTAGACAGCAATTATCAGGGGAAAATCGAATTCGACGGCACCTACAAAATTGGCTACTTAGAGCAGGAGCCTGTGCTGGATGAAACCAAAACGGTGCGCCAAACCGTGGAAGAAGGGGTGCAGCACATTGTGGACACCCTGCGGGCTTATGATGAAATCAACCTCAGGTTAGCTGAACCGATGGACGATGACGAAATGATGAAAATCATTGATCGCCAAAGCGAACTCATGGAACAGCTTGACCACCACAACGCCTGGGAACTCGATCACCGCCTCGAAACCGCCATGGATGCCCTGCGATGCCCGGAAGGCGATGTGCCCGTCAAAGTGCTTTCGGGTGGCGAACGCCGCCGCGTAGCGCTATGCCGGTTACTCCTCAGCAACCCGGATATCTTGCTCTTAGACGAACCGACAAACCATTTGGATGCTGAATCGGTGGACTGGCTGGAACAGTACCTCCAAAGTTTCCCCGGCACCGTCATTGCAGTAACCCACGACCGCTATTTCCTAGACAACGTAGCCGGCTGGATACTCGAACTCGACCGCGGCGAAGGCATCCCCTGGCAAGGCAATTACTCCTCTTGGTTAGAGCAAAAAGCCCAACGCTTAGAACAGGAAGAAAAAACTGAATCGAAGCGGCGAAAAACACTGGAGCGCGAATTGGAATGGATCCGAATGGCTCCCAAAGCCCGCCAAAGCAAAGGCAAAGCCCGCCTCAATGCTTATGAAAGACTGGCCGATGAAGACAGCAAAGAAAAAGAAGCGCGCCTTGACCTGATTATCCCGCCTGGCCCGCGACTCGGCGATGTGGTCATCGAAGCGCACAACCTCAGTAAGGGGTTCGGCAACCGCCTTTTGTTTGAAAACCTTAGTTTTTCCATCCCGCGCAATGCCGTAGTGGGCATCATCGGCCCTAATGGCGTGGGTAAAAGTACCCTGTTCAAAATCATCATGGGGAAAGAGCAGCCCGATAGCGGTGAAATCGTCATCGGTCCCACGGTAAAATCGGCTTATGTGGATCAAAGCCACGAAGGTTTGCTGCCCGATAAAACCGTGTATGAAATCATTTCAGAAGGCAATGACCTGATCACGGTTGGCAACACCTCCATCAACGCACGCGCCTACATCAGCAAATTTAATTTTGCCGGAGCCGACCAGCAGAAAAAGCTCGGTATCCTGTCCGGTGGCGAGCGCAACCGCGTACACCTCGCCATCACACTCAAAGAAGGCGGCAACGTGTTGCTCCTCGACGAACCAACCAACGACATTGACCTCAATACGCTGCGGACTTTAGAAGACGCGCTGGAAAATTTCGCCGGCTGCATCCTTGTAATCTCTCACGATCGCTGGTTCATTGACCGGCTCGCTACCCATATCCTCTCTTTTGAAGACGAAGGGGAAGTGGTGTTTTTTGAAGGTAACTATACCGACTACGAACGCGCCAAAAAGGAACGACTCGGCGATGTGAAACCGCACCGGCCAAAATTCAAGAATGTGATTAATCAATAAACTTATTGTATTTATTGGTATCTATTTACCACCCGGTTCACTAATGTCCTGGAAGCTGTGTTCCACAGCGCTTTCCGTTCCGTGTCGTCCGCGTCGGGGACGCGGATTCAGCGGATTGATGTGCTGAATTCCCTCAGCAGCGGCTTCACTTTGGTGAGGTTCCGGACAGGTTTCGTTTTAGCGCTGAGAATCCGCCACGACAAGTTGTCCGAATCCGACGGCATCCGGCAAATCAGCCGCTACATGGACAAACTCGGCCAAAAAGCAGGCTACCTTCTCATTTTTGAGAAAAAATCTTCCGAAGAATTGCCGTGGGAAGAACGCCTGCGCTGGGAGGTGCTGGACGTAGAAGGAAGGGAGGTGACGCTGGTGGTGATGTGATCCGATTATCGCTGGAAAATCTCTTACCTTTACACCATGAAGCGATATTTCAATACGACCGGCCTGTGCAATCCTCAGGATCATTACATGGTGGATC
>Ga0163147_10000987_pt1 | contig 44206 bp, 40 predicted proteins | sample OliLakLV19MP6G1_FD_148597 | JGI IMG/M metagenome (GOLD analysis project Ga0163147, IMG submission 148597) | Freshwater microbial mat bacterial communities from Lake Vanda, McMurdo Dry Valleys, Antarctica- Oligotrophic Lake LV.19.MP6.G1 | ecosystem: Environmental > Aquatic > Freshwater > Lake >...
GACTCTACATAAGAAGCATTCAGCAGAGAATGTTTTTGTAAAGTTACTGCTACTGCTTTTGCTAACAAAGCCGTCATCGTGACGCCTTTTGACTTAATTTGTTTGTAGAGTTTGTCCAGATTGTCAGTAGTAATTGTATAGCCGACGCGGAAACAGGGCACGCTCAAACTTGCTTCCATATTGCGGACTACCGCATTTTGCAGCGCGTTCATCGGTACTCTGTTACCGGAAAGCGCCACTGCTGGGACTGGTGCGGGTGCAGGTTTGGCTGCTGCGGGTGCGGGTGCTGCGGCTGCGGGTGTTGCGGGGACTGTGACTGGTTGCTGAACCGGAGCGGGTTGGGCTTTACCGGCTGCTGCTTCCACGTCTTCTGCAACAATGCGACCGTTGGGGCCGCTGCCTTTGATCGAATTCAAATCTACTTTAAATTCTTTGGCTAATTTGCGAGCGCGGGGAGAAACGACGCTGCGGCCGTTTTGGCGGCTGACGTTTTGCTGCAAACCTGGTGATGCGGTAGCTGCGACAGGGGCTGCGGCTGCTGGGGCTGGGGCTGGGGCTGCTGGCGCGCCGGCTCCTTGTTTCTGAGCTTCTGCAATTTCGGCTTCTGTTTCTGCGACTAGGGCGATCGCGGCTCCCACGGTCGCAACTTCGCCGGCTGGTACAATAATTATTGCTAGATAGCCTTCGTAGAAAGACTCGACATCCATGTCGGCTTTGTCGGATTCAACCACGACTACCGTTTCGCCCTTTTCTACTTTGTCCCCGGCGGATTTGACCCAGGAAACAATTTTCCCCTCTGTCATGGTAGAGCTCAGGGCTGGCATGAAAACTTCGCGAATCATCTGTAAAAAGTCCTTTTGTGTTGGTAATAGGTAATCGGTAATAGGTAATCGGTATTTGGCAATTGATAATTGGCGATCGGCCACCGGCAATACTTATTATTATGCCACTCTCTCGCATTCTTGATGTGTGACTGTTGACTCAAAATCAATTGCCAATTACCGATCGCCAATTACCACTTACCAATTTCTAAATATCACCTCGAATTTCTTCGACTATGCCGTCGCGGAGGAGAATTTCTACTTGCATTTTTTGAATCAAGTTTTCTCCCAGGCCGACAGTGAATGTGCCGTCAATTTGACCTTGACTCACTTCTTGTTCCAGGTCTAGCACCTGCACTTGCTGAAGCTGTTGCAGGTTTTGGTTTTTCTGTTCTAGCAGTTCGCTTTTTCTTTGATTCACCTGCACTTGAATGTTTTCTATTTGCTGCATTACTTGCGGACCTGGGGGCTGCAGATTTTGCTTTTGGATTTCTGAAACCATCCGCTGCCCTTGCATTTCTAACTGTTGTAGCTGAGAGTCTATTTGGTTGATTTGGGCTTGGAGTTGCTGTTGAGCTTCTTCTTTCCAGCGGGGAGTAACGACGACTTTAACGTTAATCGATCGCTTCAAGAGTAATTGTGGTTCCATAAAGTTGTTGCTTGTCAATTAGGAATTAGGCATTAGTCATTAGTTGGTAAACATGAACTAATGGCTGAGGACTGAGGACTCGGACTCGGGACTCGGGTGTTGGGATAATTTTTTCTTTTCCATTCCCCAAGTCCTGCGAATATTTCAAAACATCCCGTCAATCATATCGCGGTAGTGTTGCGTCACAACCGGGCGCTTAATTTTCAGGGTCTGGGTCAACATTCCATTTTCCATCGAAAATGGCTCCTGAATCAACCGGAACGGGCCGATGCGATCGTCCGCGCGGTATCCAGGGCGATTTTGCACCTCTCGGTTCAATTCCTTGCGGAATAAATCTTGAATTGTCTTGCTATTCCAGTCAATTTCGTGTACAGGGGGATTCTGAGTTTCTGCCCATTTCTGCACAGCTTCTGCATTGGGGACAATTAAGGCACCGATGGATTTCTGGTCTTGACCGACTAGCATAATTTGGTCAATGTAGGGGCTGCGGATGCAAGCATCTTCGATCGGCTGCGGTTCGATGTTTTCGCCGTTGGTAAGGACGATCGTATCTTTGGCCCGCCCGGTCAAGATTAAGTCGTTTCCCGGTGTCAGCCAGCCCAAATCGCCGGTGTCGAACCAGCCTTCGGAGTCGATCGCCTTGGCAGTCGCTTGGGGATTGAGATAGTAGCCCTGCATGATTTGCGGCCCCCGCGCCAATACTAAACCGCGCTGGCCTGTTGCCAGTTGCTGTCTGGTTTCTGGGTCTACTACTTTAATTTCCGTATGGGCTAGAGGCCCTCCAGCGGAACCTTTAAGATTGTGCCAAGGGCGGCGGACGCTTAAAACCGGGGAAGTTTCGGTTAAACCGTATCCCACTAACAAACCGATATTCGCTATTTCAAAGAAATTGTCTATATGCGCGGCCAAAGAACCGCCGCCGCTAATCGCCCATTTTAAGCGTCCCCCTGTAGCTTCCCTAACTTTTCGGTAAACCAATTTTTCGGCGAGGGCGTGTACGGGCGACAACAGAATGCTTTTGGTGCGGGCGATTAGTTTTTCGGAAGCAGAAGCCGGCTTCAAACTGAGAGTTAATCCTTGGAAAATGCGGCGCGCCTCGATGTATTGCTGGCTGGCAGATAACAGGAAATTCACCAATTTTTGTTTGTTAGCCGGCTGTTCCCGAAACTGCTTTTGTACGGCCTCATAAATCGATTCCCAGATGCGCGGAACGCTAACCATGTACTGGGGTTTGCAAGTTTTAAAGTCTTGTTTGAAATAGCGGATATTGGTGTAAATTTGCGTGCATCCTTGAGAAAGCAGGAAGTATTCGACTGTGCGTTCGTAGGCGTGCCAACTGGGGAGAATGCTGAGGGCGCAGTCGCCGGCTTCGGGTTGCAAAATTGTGCCGAAGGTGGTGATTTGGTGCAGCAGGTTGCCGTGAGTCAGCATCACGCCTTTGGGTTTGCCGGTGGTGCCGCTGGTGTAGAGGAGGGTGGCGAGGGTTTGATGGTTGTGGTTGGTGGGTTTGAGGGGGCGGTTTGCGCCTGTGGCCATGACTTGGGAAAATTTGACTGTGTTGAGGGTTTGGTTGGTTTCCGGTTCTTCGTCGGAGAGGAGGACGATGAGTTGGATGGGCAAATCGGGGAGGCGGGCTTGCAGTTTTTTGAGTAATGCCAGGTTTTCGACTATTAAGGCGGTACTGCCGCTGTCTTGGATGATGTAGAGGAGTTCTTCGGGGTCGGCGGTGGCGCCTCGAACGGCGTTGGCGGCCCCGGCCATCATGATGCCTTGATCGGCTATCAGCCAGCGGGGGCTGTTGTCGGCGAAGAGGGCGACGCGGGGAGGGATTGCTTCTTCGGGATTGGATTCGATGCCGAGGGCTTGCAAGCCGGCGGCGAATTGCTGGATTTGCTGGTAGAGGTCGGTGTAGGTAAACTTGATTTCTGGCTGGCTGTGGGGATCGTGGAGGGCGACGGTTTGGGGAAATCGCTGTTTGACGATCGCCCAAATTTCAGGTATCGATCGAATGGAACTGTAATCGATCGTGCGGCTGAGGTTGGCGCGTTCAATGTCGCTCATTTGAGAGGGGGCGTTAGTTGCGGGGCGGTTCATAGGGTATTTTCCTGAGTTTATGGAGATAAAATTATTGGCTATAAATTTAATATCACAATTATTTGAGAACTTTGTGGCAGTGTAGTGACAGTTGACAAACTTACCATTGTTTATTTGGAAAATTAGAGATACAAAATGATGAAATTTATAGTTGTACAGAAACCCATGAATTTACGAAAGTTAATAGTAGTTGCTTGTTGTGTGATCATAGCATCATGTGGAAATGTACTTGGAGCCGAAGTTGCACAGACGCAACCAGAAAATAGTAGACGAACATTTGCTGATTGGTGTCGCCAAAAAGCTGATTTGAGTCCTGAAACTAAACATACTGTTGATGTGCTGCTGCAGAAAGCTGAGACTACTGATTGCGATGTGGGCGATCAACAACTTTCTAATCTCACGGAACTCTACCTCGGCGAAAATCAAATCAGCGACATCAAGCCGCTAGCATCCTTGACTAACCTGACTTGGCTCTCCCTCGGCGAAAATCAAATCAGCGACATCAAACCGCTAGCATCCTTGACTAACCTGACTTGGCTCTCCCTCGACAGCAATCAGATCGGGGACATCAAACCGCTAGCATCCTTGACTAACCTGACTCGGCTCTTCCTCAGCCACAATCAGATCGGGGACATCAAACCGCTAGCATCCTTGACTAACCTGACTTGGCTCTTCCTCGATAGCAATAAAATCGGGGATATCAAGCCGCTAGCATCCTTGACTAACCTGACTTGGCTCTCCCTCGGCAACAATCAGATCGGCGATATCAAACCGCTAGCATCCTTGACTAACCTGACTTGGCTCTCCCTCGGCGAAAATCAAATCAGCGACATCAAACCGCTAGCATCCTTGACTAACCTGACTGGGCTCTTCCTCGATAGCAATAAAATCGGGGACATCAAACCGCTAGCATCCTTGACTAACCTGACTCGGCTCTTCCTCAGCCACAATCAGATCGGGGACATCAAACCGCTAGCATCCTTGACTAACCTGACTCGGCTCTTCCTCAGCCACAATCAGATCGGGGACATCAAACCGCTAGCATCCTTGACTAACCTGACTTGGCTCTTCCTCAGCAACAATCAGATCGGCGATATCAAACCGCTAGCATCCTTGACTAACCTGACTTCGCTCTTCCTCAGCAACAATCAGATCGGCGATATCAAACCGCTAGCATCCTTGACTAACCTGACTTCGCTCTTCCTCGATAGCAATAAAATCGGCGACATCAAACCGCTAGCATCCTTGACTAACCTGACTTCGCTCTTCCTCGATAGCAATAAAATCGGCGACATCAAACCGCTAGCATCCTTGACTAACCTGAACGAGCTCTTCCTCAGCAACAATCAGATCGGCGATATCAAACCGCTAGCATCCTTGACTAACCTGAACGAGCTCTGGCTCAGCGGAAATCCGATCGCCCCCAAAACTTGTCCTCTCAAACCAGAGTCTATCTGTAAGTGGGAACCACCAACTCAATGATAAAACTTTACAGTTACGAAAATTAGAGGGATACAGATGATGACACTTAACTAGGTACTCATAATTATGAATTAGAGTGCTTTTTTAGGCGTGTTCGATCGTTCCATCCACAGTTGGGAAATAGAATGAACTTTGCCTTCTTTAACTTGCTGCATAGAGTTGCGGAGGCTGGCTAGGACGAGTTCGGCGGGTTCGTCATCGGGATCTGCGGGCGGAGTGACGATATGGCGGCTGATTAATAGTTGGTAGAAGTCGTCCACAGACATTACAGCGAGTTGAGCGGCTTTATCGAGACTGAGGCTGTGCTGCTGATAAAGTACGATCGCGAGTTCGAGTCGCACATCGGCTTCAGTCAGGGGGAGATTGTCGGGAAGGTCGATCGTAATTTGCATGATTTATAGTATCCTTAATTTCAGTAAAAAATGTGATACTTATCGTTGGAAAAAGATATGATTTTATCAAGATTAATAGTAGTTATTTGGAGCGCGATCGTCCTAGCATTATCTGGAAATAAACTATCTGCGCGGGCAGCAGATCCGCAACTGGGAAACAGCAAGCGAACATTTGCGGATTGGTGCCGCCAAAAAGCTGATTTGAGTCCTGAAACTAAACATACTGTTGAGGTGCTGTTGGAGCAAGCGGGGACTACTGAGTGCGATGTAGCTAATCGAAAACTTTCTCTTCTCACGGAACTTGACATTAATAACAATCAAATCAGCAACATCCAACCGCTAGAATCATTGACTAAACTGACTGCACTCGGTCTCAGAAACAATCAAATCAGCGACATCAAACCGCTAGAATCCTTAACTAAACTGACTCATCTCGTCCTCGGCTTCAATCAAATCAGCGACATCAAACCGCTAGAATCCTTGACTAAACTGACTCATCTCAACCTCGAAAGCAATCTTCTGGGCGACATTAAACCCTTACAATCCTTGACTAACCTGACGGAACTCGAACTCTTTGGCAATCAAATCAGCGACATCAAACCGCTAGAATCCTTGACTAACCTGACGGAGCTCGGTCTCAGCGGCAATCAAATCAACGACATCAAATCATTGCAATCTTTCACTAACCTGACTCTACTTGGTCTCGAAGACAATCAAATCAGCGACATCAAACCGCTAGAATCGTTGACTCACCTGACTGGACTCAACCTCGGAAACAATCAAATTATCGACATCAAACCATTACAATACTTGACTAACCTGTATTCCCTCGACCTCAACAACAATCAAATCAGCGACATCAAACCCTTGAAATATTTGACTGGCATGATTTATCTCTACCTCGAAAGAAATGAAATCAGCGACATCCAACCGCTAGAATCGTTGACTGACCTGAGCAAGCTCTTCCTCAAGAACAATCAAATTATCGACATCAAACCATTGCAATCTTTGACTCACCTGACTGAACTCTACCTCAGCAACAATCAAGTCAGCGACATCAAACCATTGCAATTTTTGATTAAACTAAATTGGCTCCTCCTCAGCAACAATCAAATCAGCGACATCAAACCGCTAGCATCTTTGACTAACCTGACTTCGCTCAACCTTCGCGGAAATCCGATCGCCCCCAAAATTTGCCCTATGAAGCCTGAGTCTATCTGTAATTGGGAACGCTGAAATTTTCTGCTGAAACTTCTTTCCTGTTGAGAAAATTAAAGATACAAGATGATGAAATTTATAGTTGCACAGAAACACATGAATTCACCAAAATTGATAGTAGTTGCTTTTAGTGCGCTCCTGGCATTATCGGGAAATGTACTGTCTGCTTATGCCGCAGAAACGCGATCGCCAAACAAAACATTTGCTGATTGGTGTCGCCAAAAAGCTGATTTGAGTCCTGAAACTAAACATACTGTTGAAGTGCTGTTGAAGGAAGCAAAGACTAATGATTGCGATGCGGCCGATCGAAAACTTTCGAGTCTCACGGAACTCAACCTCGGCAACAATACTATCAGCGATATCAAACCGCTAGCATCCTTGACTAACCTGAAGGAGCTCTACCTCAACTTCAATAGAATCAGTGACATCAAACCGCTAGCATCCTTGACTAACCTGACGGAACTCGGCCTCAACGGAAATCAAATCAGCGACATCAAACCGCTAGCATTCTTGACTAACCTGACTTCGCTCAACCTCGACAACAATAGTATCAGCGACATCAAACTGCTAGCATCCTTGACTAACCTGACTTCGCTCAACCTCGACAACAATAGTATCAGCGATATCAAACCGCTCACATCCTTGACTAACCTGACGGGGCTTAAGCTCGACAACAATAGTATCAGCGATATCAAACCGCTCACATCCTTGACTAACCTGACGGGGCTTAAGCTCGACAACAATGAAATCAGCGACATCAAACCGCTAGCATCCTTGATTAACCTGATTTCGATCAGCCTCGGCAACAATGAAATCAGCGACATCAAACCGCTAGCATCCTTGATTAACCTGATTTCGATCAGCCTCGGCAACAATGAAATCAGCGACATCAAACCACTAGCATCCTTGACTAACCTGATGGAGCTCTTACTCAACAACAATCAGATCGGCGACATCAAATCGCTAGTATCTTTGACTAACCTGGCTCGGCTCTTCCTCAACAACAATCAGATCGGAGATATCAAACTGCTAGCATCTTTGACTAAACTGACTAATCTCTCCCTCAGCTTCAATCAAATCGGAGATATCAAACCGCTAGCATCCTTGACTAACCTGAGTACACTCGACCTCAGCAACAATACTATCGGCGACATCAAACCACTAGCATCCTTGACTAACCTGACTTGGCTAGACCTCGGCAACAATCAAATCGGAGATATCAAACCGCTAGCATCTTTGACTCAAGTGAGGAATCTCTCCCTTGGCGGAAATCCGATCGCACCCAAGACTTGTCCTCTCAAGCCAGAGTCTATCTGTAACTGGGAACCATAAATTCAACCATAAAACTTGAAAATGATGCCCGATCGCACTTAAATGCTTTAGTCGCGATGGCTGTGGTGCCGATAAAGTCCGATCGCCAATTATATCCTGACATCGGCTTCAGTCAGGGGCAGATTGTCGGGAAGGTCGATCGTAATTTGCATGATTTAAGGTATTTTTTAATTTCAACAGTCGATCGCAGTTACTTATAGCGCGACCGCCCTAGCATTATTATGAATTTGCTTGCTTTTTCAAACGCGATCGATAATGTCTCGAATTTGATTAGCTGGGATGTCATCTTGGTCTGACTTGGAGTAGATAACGACCAGTAAGATGTAGGTATCGCCCCTGAGTTGATAGATAACTCGGTAGCCGCCACTTTTGCCCTTTTGGATGTCACTATTTTTCAGTCTGACTTTGAATACAGTGTAGCCAGTACCAGGGATTTGGTCGCCGATAAAGTTGCCAGACTGGAGTTCATTAAGTAGTGGTTGTATGTCGGTGCGGATGCTTCGGTAGCGTTTAATGAGGGTGCGAAGTCGTGTTTTGAACTCATCGGAAAAGACAATCTGGATTTGGGGTATCTCGTCAGTCATCAATCCCCTCCCACAGTTCGGAAATAGGATGAACTTTACCTTCTTTAATTTGCTGGAGGGAGGTACGGAGGCTGGCTAGGACGAGTTCGGCGGGTTCGTCATCGGGATCTGCGGGCGGAGTGACGATATGGCGGCTGATTAATAGTTGGTAGAAGTCGTCCACAGACATTACAGCGAGTTGAGCGGCTTTATCGAGACTGAGGCTGTGCTGCTGATAAAGTACGATCGCGAGTTCGAGTCGCACATCGGCTTCAGTCAGGGGGAGATTGTCGGGAAGGTCGATCGTAATTTGCATGATTTATACTACCTTTTAATTTCAATTGTCTCTGAAGTCAATACTTCGGACAGTTTTTAAACGGCCCTGTAAGCCTTACGGAGGAAGCCCTGCCATTTTTTAGGCATTTTCTGAAACTTAGGGCTGGACTTAAACCTTGAAAAAATAGTCCAGCATATAGCCAGCAAGGGTTTCGGAGACTCGGTTAGATCTAAAACTGTCCGAAGTATTGTGAAGTGCGATCGTTACAGATTCATTAAACTTTGATTCATACGCTGTATTCTTCAAGCTTAAAACGAGTAGATATGTCAGCATAACATAGCTGGGTGCTTAGGGCGCACCTTACCCCCACAATAAAATTGAACTATAAGTGGAACAGGCATCTTGCCTGTTCATGAAACTCGTGCAATATCTCAGATTTAAGCAACATGGCGCGGTGCATCAACCATCGGCGCAGTACCAAACAAATGTCGGAGATAACTGCGACTGAGTTCGCGGTTCCAGCGTCGCAGCCGCACCATCACTCGGGTGAATGTAAAAGTCAATTCCAACACCAAAGAAAGCTGTTTGAGACTAAGTGAAGTATTAAACACATCGTTACCGTGCGTGCGTTCAATCTGATGGTGTTTCAGCAAAGCAATCAGGTTTTTAGTAGAGCCTTTCAGTTGATTGAAATAACTCTGGGAGAATGCCCAGCGGCTGAAACCCCAAAACTTAGCCAAATGATTTATCTCATCCTGTAAAGGCTGGGAAATTGCCTGTTGCAACGCTCCTGTTGAGTGTACCATCAACCATAAATAAACAGAAGTAGCTCCCCACTCGGTACTCAGGCGACTAATCACGTGTTTATAGGTATCTTGCCAAGCGTCACCTGTGGATTGACAGCCATTCACAGAATTGGGTTTAACTTGCAGTTTTTCCGCTGTAAGTTGCTGGTAAATTTTCCTAAATGTCGGGCAATGTTGGCGTTCTTCTTTTTCCCAAACACCTATCTCTAGAATGTTGCCGTTGACATCAAAAATTCCTCCCATAAACCGCGCCATTTGCGGGTAAATATGCTGTAAGTAGCACCAACTTTCTCTACCGTAGCTGCGGATGGGAGCTTCAATTTCTGCCGCACTTGCCAAAATTTGTAAAAATATTTCTGGCTTGACACCAATAATTTGATCGCGATTGATTCCTTGCCAATCTATCGGCTCCCAAGGGCGGGGATGCGGGGTGGAAAATTGCTGGGGTAGATCCGAAAGTCGATCGCTCAAAACTTCCAATGACATATAATGGTCGATGAGGGAGTTAATCCTGGCCCGACTTTGCAAGTAGCGAGGGCTTTGATACTGATTCCCAGCCAAATCAATTGTATACACATTACCAGTAGCTTTCATTGTTTCTGCCTGTTCCTAACTTTTACAGCTATTGTGCAAAAGGCATTTGGGAAGTCGCAATGAGTAACGTGCAGGCTGCTCAATTACTACGAGTTGGGTGGAGTTAGCCGAACTCAGGTGAAACGGCATGAAGTAGGGTGAACTAAACAACAGATGATACGGCTAAGCCCATAAATCGTCTATACTTCAGTCTTGACCAATTCCATAAGTAGAAAGTTGTAAGTAGAAAGTTGGTGGTGCAGGCATTGCAAAAATTTTTTATTTTTAGAACCGCGCTGCACCTCTAAGCTGTTGCACATTAAAACTGTTATACAAGCATTACCCTTGTTTTTGAGTTGGCAACCCCATTTAATTATTAATTGTCTTTCATTTAAGAGGCGATGCCATAAATACTCTAGCTATTCAATTAATGTAAAAAGTCAATTAGCAACATATTCCTTTGTCGAATGCCATACTAATTCAATTAAGTTATAGTGGGGCTGTATTCGCGGATAAATTCTCAATGAAGATTAGGCATTTCTGTTTCAATTCTTTTCAGGGACTCTTCTTTCTTATGAAAACTAGCATTATCACAATACTTCGGACAGTTTTTTAACGGCCCTGTAAGCCTTACGGAGGAAGCCCTGCCATTTTTTAGGCATTTTCTGAAACTTAGGGCTGGACTTAAACCTTGAAAAAATAGTCCAGCATATAGCCAGCAAGGGTTTCGGAGACTCGGTTAGATCTAAAACTGTCCGAAGTATTGTTATCAATGATCCAGGGTAAGCTCATCTAACGATCTTTTGTCACTCTGGATAAAATCAAATAACTGCATACCAACTTTATTCAGAGTCAAATGTTGTATACCCACCAAATTTATTCATCATATTTAATAGTTCTAGAAATCCGGCTTTTAAGCTAGGAATATCAAAAATCAAGAGCCAAGGCTTGAGGAAAATGAAAAAGACATAGGGTTGAATTATGAGGCGTAAATTATTTAAAGTAGATTTCCATCCTCCACTAAAATCCCATTACTTATGCTCACTATATTTTAATACTTCTTTAGATACACAGGGTGTTGGAACGCAATTTAAGCTCTGGGATTTCTCGTCAACACTCTCGTGTGCAAATTGATTATTTCTCTGGTTAGCCTGTAAGCTGCACCTGCAAAAATGCACAACTAACTATTTCCCACCACTTTTCTATCGGCTAATAATTTGTTACCCGAAAATCTGCCCAGCCTAGTTCATTTTTAGCTTATTTAAATCCGTACTCAATCCAATTCCTAAAACCATAGTGCTTGCCAATACTCGAATGTAAATCTCCGGGCAAGTTAGTCATTAAGTACCAACTATTAATTTTTCGCTCCCGGAAAAATCATTGGTCATCTTCCACTATCTAACACCTATAGAGTTAGGACAAATGATTTTTTGAATATATCTTGTCTGTTCATTAGTATTAGAAAATACTCGGTTAAATGTTTGCCAGTCACTGTAAGTAACTTCTTCTTTGTTCAACCAAGCTTTGTGCTGGTGGGGTACTACCATACATTTTAAGTATTTGAGGACTTCAGGATTATTATACTATGGCTAAAGTGATGAAAGAGCGCTACTTCAAAGATGGAGATTCGATAGAGGTTGACCACATCATCCCCAAATCGAAAGGTGGAAGGGAATCGTATGATAATTGGCAATTACTCCATCGACATTGCCACGACACAAAAACTGCGAATGATGGCAGTCTTGGTAACAAATCTAGCTGCAAAAGTGCTAAACCTGAGCCACCAGTGGAACCAAACTTTTGGGTTTGGGAAAACGATATGTTGGTAATGACCTACTGATGACAACAGCCGTTTTATTGAGGAGCGGAATGATGGGAAACTATCACGTTCTGTTTTGGAGAGCAGTGGAGGAGGCGACTCCTTCACTGACTTTAATTATCCTGAAAAAGGGAATGAAGATGCTAGGGATGGAGGGGCAAAACGGTATCTCTGGGCAAGAGGAATCCGCCTCGAAAGAGGGAAAGCGTGGGGAGAATACCCCCTCTACTATTGACGATGCACCCTGAGATAGCAAGTGGACTTCGATGAACCATGAATTAGAATCTCCTTCCGCGACGGTCGGGGAGTATGTCACTGCCCGCGCCTTGCGACCCACCAAGCAATCTCACGCACTATTCCCCTTCCCCTATCTCCTTTGGGGCTAATCGCAGTTTCCGTAATTTATCTTAACTATAAAACTCAAAACTCAAAACTCTTCCCCAGCCCCTATCTCCCTTCAGACAGAGGGAAGCCTTCGTGATTTCCCTTATTATAAATATAAGGTTAACTTCTAAGTACCCTATGTTAAAAATAAATTTTGCACACAATAGGGGAAAAACTAATGAATACTCAAGAAAACGCGATCCACACGGGCAGCGAAAATCAAGTCACGCTACCAAAATCTAGGGAAATATTGCTCGGGGAGGAAACAGAAAAAGCCCTCGGTCAGCAAAAACAAGAAGATGCTCAAACTATGCGCGCTGTCGAACAGTTGAAAGAAGAACTTCAGCACAAAATAGATGAAGAATGTCATCACCAGGTAGATTAAAACTAATAGTTTTTTTTAGGTGTGGGTAAAATGTGGTCTTGCCCACACTCGCATTGGGAAGGCAGAAGGCAGAAGGCAGAATTAAATAAAAAAATTAAAATTAAATTTTTTGGTGGCTCAAAAAAAAGTCTTGGGTGTACGGGTGACCATACACCATTTTTTTTAACATAACTACTTCATTGCAACCAGCATAAAAGGTAAAAAAACAAAAATTAAGTAGGAAAGTGGCAGTTGCTTCAAGACCGAAAATACCTGTTCCATATTCCCTATTCCCTATTCCCTATTCCCTATTCCCTATTCCATTTGTTATTCATTCTTTCTTCCTAGAGGTAGAGTGCAACGCAGCTCCTAGTTACCTATGATGAGTTTAAGTAAAAAATGTCAAATTAGATACAGATAGGGAGAAAACCATGAGCACTGAAGATAGAGCAAAGGCAACTGGCAAAAACATCGAAGGCGCTGCTCAAGAAGCCCTAGGCAATGTTACTGGCGATCCGAAAGATAAAGCAGAAGGCAAAGCCAAGCAAAAACAAGCTGAAGCTGGTCACGCGATCGAAGATGTAAAAGATGAGCTCAAAAAGAAACTAGACTAAGCCTCATCCTAATTGAGAGGGTCAATCAACCTGACCCTTTCAAGTATTCAACTTGTTTTCAGAACGGAGGAAAAAAGGTGAGTTTATTGCAGCAGAGTCGCAAAGTAATTGCGGGCTTACTCTTGGTTTTAATGCTGGCTGTTACGACTGCCTGCGCGCCCAGCATTTCAACCCAAAAACCGACTGATGTACCTGTAGCAATTGGCGGCAGTCAGGGTTATTACGCACAGCTAGAACGTGGCAATACCCCCGCAGGTCAAGATTTTGGTCAATGGGTAACAAAGACGGCTCAGGGCCTGGTTCAGGATGCTTACGTGCGTGACAATAATAAATTGGGAGTTGTAATTACCCCGCAAGTCCGCCCGACTGAAGTGAAAGATTTGGCGAAATCTTTAGCACAAGGTTTTCACCGCAATTTCCCAAATCAGGATGTAAGTGTTTTGGTTTACGCTCCTGACAAAAAACTGATTTTGACTGCTAAGTACGACCAGCAATCAAATCAGATTGAATACAAGTCTTGACCTGGTTAGCAAGCTTAAATGATAGCCGCGTGGCGGTTTAATATTCCGCAGTTTTTTGAAGGCGAAACCAACTCAATTTAAGACTGAAATGTTGTGTAGATTGGAAGAGAGTTACCATGAGTAGCAGCGATAATTACAAGCGTCAAATCATGAACGATTTAGCCCAGGGCGATCGAGAAATGATGCCGGAGACAACTGGTGAAGATTACGAAAACTTTGACGATTTTGCTCAGAGAACTTCGCCTGCTCAGCGGAAACAATTATTCGGGCGTTCCCTGAATCACGACTCCCTCCCGCCGGCTCAGTTGGAACCGGAATTGCAAAAGGCGATCGCCCAAATTAAGCCAAACGAACGTGACGATGTAGCACGGGAATTCTTCAAGCATTTGGGCAAGAGAGGATTGGACGATCGCCAATTGGAAAAGCAGCTAGGACTTTCTACCCACCACGCCAGCCGCATGAATGCTGACGATGTTACCAAGCTGGCCTCGTTTACCTATCACAATCACCCAGATATTTTCCGAGAAGTGCTGGCTGAACAGCCGAGTTTGATGAAGTTTTTGGGAAATCCCGTTGTTGTGGGTATCTTGGGAATAGTTGCGGCTAAATGGCTCAACAACCGAAAATAATCTGGGATTCAGACAAGCTTAAAAGCTGATAATACGTGCAGCAAATAAAAGGACGATCGCCGGGGCGATCGTCCTTTTATATTTTATATCTAGTCCTGTAAAATAACCGTGATCGTGTTTGTCGTTAAGACTTTAGTCCTCAGAATCTGATCAGGACTAAAGTCCTCACTACAAACCTTTTTTATTGGGTCGTTTGAGGCAAATTTATATTATATTAAATTCTCATGATTTAAATCTTAATTATTAGGTTAGTAGGTGTTCGGGTGATTAATACCCCAGGCAAATGACCGACTACGAATTACCGATTGCCAATGGCTAATTATTGCTCAAAGCTAAAAAAAGCTGTACAGCAGTCAACAGCGGTATACCTGACACTCCGCAAAATTAAATGTAGGATTAAGTGTTGCTGTGAATCAGAAAAAAAAGATGAACGTATCCACTATTTGGCGAAAACTCCGCAGCCAGCAAGCCTTCTGCTTGGCTGTACTCCTGGCAGGTTGCCTGGTATTTATCGGTTGTTCCCCCGCGCAGTCAGGGGCTGGCAATTCAGTCGATCCCAAGTTGAAAGAGCAAGTATTGCAGATTATCCGCGAAAACCCGCAAGCAATTTTAGAGTCGGTACAAGCGTACCAGCAACAGCAGCAGCAGTCTCTCAAAGCAGCGCAGCAGTCATTTTTGCAGGAGATGAAAACTAATCCCAAATCTTCGATCGGGGATTCTCCGAGCACGGGATCACCTTCCCAGCAAATTGTACTTTTAGAATTCTCTGACTTTCAATGTCCGTTTTGCGCGCGCGCTCACGATACTGTCAAGCAGTTTATGGCAAAACACCAGGACAAAGTTACTTTAGCTTACAAGCATTTTCCCTTGACTTCTATTCACCCTCAAGCCCTGCCAGCAGCTAAAGCAGCTTGGGCTGCCCAACAGCAGGGCAAATTCTGGGAATACTACAGCGCTTTGTTTGAAGGGCAGAAAGAGTTAGGCGAACCATTGTACGCATCGATCGCCCAAAAGCTCAATCTAAAATTAGATAAATTCAACACCGATCGCAACAGCCCCGCTGCCGAAGCCGCCATTGGGAAAGACGTGCAACTTGCTCAACAACTGGGCATTGAAGGCACTCCATTTTTTATTATGAACGGCCAAACTTTCTCCGGGGCGATCGAGCTTTCTGAAATGGAAAGCATTCTCGCTTCTGTGTCGAAATAAGTAATTCCTGACTCTTGGAAACCGAGTCTAAAAATTCGTTCCCAGCCTGCTTGGGCTGGGAACGAGAAAAACCAGAAAAACTCGAAAAATCTTTGATTAAACCGCAGCCAACTCTGGAGTCGGACGCTTGCTGTGGCGGATACCCTCGATCGCCCCTGCGTAATCCTTCGCCTTAAACACAGCAGAACCAGCGACGATCGCATTTGCGCCCGCTTCCAGAACCTGCCAAGTATTGTTCCCCTTCAAACCGCCATCTACCTCAATCCAAGGATCGAGGCCCTTGTCGTCGCACATTTTACGCAACTGGCGAATTTTCGGCAAAACAGCCGGGATAAAACTTTGACCGCCAAAGCCCGGATTGACGCTCATAATCAGCACCAAATCGCACAGTTCCAGCACGTACTCGATCAACTCCAGCGGCGTCGAAGGATTCAGAACCACACCAGCCATTTTGCCCAATTCCCGAATTTGGCCGAGAGTGCGGTGCAAGTGAGGCGAAGCATTATGCTCGGCGTGAACCGAAATAATGTCAGCACCAGCCTTAGCGAAGTCCTCGACGTACTTCTCCGGCTCCACAATCATCAAGTGGACATCGATCACCTTGGTAGTAACAGGGCGAATTGCCTCAACAATCAGCGGCCCGATAGTAATATTAGGAACAAAGCGACCGTCCATCACATCTACGTGAATCCAGTCAGCCCCAGCTCGATCGACAGCCTGAATCTCTTCTCCAAGACGGCTAAAATCGGCTGATAATATGGATGGAGCAATAACGATTGGTTTTTGGGATTGGGTCATGGCTAAGTCTGTTCTCCTGTCTGCTGTGCTGTATCCAGTTTATCAAAATACGAGTCTCCGGGTCGAAAAGTTGCCCACGATCGGTCGCGAGATTGGGAGGGCAGAAAAATTTTGCCTCTGACAGACAAGTTTGGCGATCGCGCACCAGCCCCGCTCTCCGAATTTTGGTTTAGGAGAGCAATTTTCCCTCTAACAAATAACTTTTGTGCAAAATGCGACCTTCTGCAAATTTTGAGTAGCGAATTATGAAAAATACAGATCCCTTAGAAAATCCTGAACTCGATCGTGCCAGTCTGTTTGTATTAATGATCCCCGTCATCGGCTTTTTCCCCGCCCTGTGGACTCTTTACCGCCGTCAGGGTAGTCCCGAACGCAAAGCCATCAGCCGCTTGGCAATTGCCCTTGCTTTTAGTTGGCTCTTAGGACATATTCTTTTAGAAGCTGGAGCGATTTCTGCGGAATCTCCGACACTTCCCATGTTATTAATGAGTAGCCTGCTAACCACCAGCTATTTCATCGTTGCTCTGGGACTGATGGTTCGCCTCTGGAAGCGTCAACCGCTATGGTTGCCCGGAATTAGTCGCGTAGCCGAGCAAGTAGTAGGCAAACATTTATCATAATTTAGGGTTCTTTTAAGCCCCTACCCTATTGATTGAGTGCGTCTTCAGCTTGATACTACATATTGCCATTATCTTTTTTATTTTTGTTGTGTGTGAGGAAGCCAGTGCCAGCTCAAAAAATTCCTAATCAAGACCCTATCCAACAATCAACTGCTCAACCTGCAACCAAAAAAGCTTCCCAGCCCCATCGAGGCCGCTGGCTGGGTTTTGGTTTTGGTTTGGCTGGAGTAGCCATGCTCTCAGCCACAGCCGGAGCATTGCTAGCCGTCTCCCTTTCTACAACGCCGCTTCAGCAACAAAAGTTGAGCCCTGAAGAAGCAGCAGTATTTTCTCAAGGCGACATGGCAAAGCTCAACATGAAAATGCCGGAGCTGACTCGGCCAGTTAATATTTTAGTTTTAGGACTTAAAGTTCTGACCTCTGACATCGAAGGAAGTGCCAACAAAAATGTCGGATACGAGGTTTGGGAAAACTCGTTTAAGGGGTTAACCGATACCATGCTGTTGGTTAGGTTTGACCCTCAAAATAAAAAGTTAAGCGTGCTTTCCATTCCGCGAGACACCCGCACCTATGTTGAAGGCAGGGGTGTCGTGAAAATCAACGAAGCTAATTACTACGGTGGCCCGGCTTCGTCAGCGAAGTCAGTCAGCGGACTCCTGGGCGGTGTGGGAATTGACCGCTATGTCACAGTTAATATTCATGGCATAAAAAGTTTGGTCGATGCCCTGGGTGGCATTACTATTAATGTCCCTAAAGACATGAAGTATACCGATCATAGTCAGCATTTATATATAGATTTAAAGGCTGGCAAGCAGAAGCTCAACGGTGAACAAATCGTGCAATATTTACTTTACCGGCACGACGATTTGGGCGACATCGGGCGGGTGCAGCGCCAACAATTGTTGATGCGGGCTTTTGTGGAACAGGAAGTTAATGTAGGTTTGCTGTCTCGCTTGCCGAAGATTTTGTCGGTGATTCAGTCTCATCTTGACACGAATTTGAGTATAGAAGAATTGGTAGCTTTGGCTGGTTTTGCTACTCAAACCGATCGCGCTGGCGTGCAGATGTTGATGGTTCCCGGCAAATTTAGCGATGCTAAGGACTACAAGGCAAGTTTTTGGTTGCCAGACCAATATGCCATCGAAACTATGGTGGCGGAACATTTTGACTTCGGCCAAAATACTTGGCAAATTGAGAATGCTGATTCGACTTTTCTGAATGTGGCGATTCAAGATAGTACCGGAGATCCATCGGCTGTTGAAGATTTTGTCAATAAATTGACTCAAGCAGGTTATCGGAATGTTCAGGTTTATAAAGCTTGGCCCGAACCGCTGGAGGTAACTACTCTAGTAGCTCAACAGGGCGATATTAAAGGTGCTCAAGCGATTCGCCAGTTTTTGGGTTTTGGAGATGTGCTGGTTGAGAGTACCGGTTCTTTGCAGTCGGATGTGACAATCAGATTGGGTCAGGATTGGTTGGAGAAAAAGGCTCAGTCCGGCGGTGCGGCTAAGTCTTTTTAAACTGGATTATAACTGGGGTATTTGTAGGGACACAGCCTTGCTGTGTCCTCTTATTTTCTGTTGGTATGAGATGGAGGCGATCGCTTTTTTGTCGATTTACTGATACTATATTTTTTGGTGATGATGAATCACGATCGCAATACCGATACTTCCCTCCGCAATCAGAACTCAAACAATAATCAACAAGGGAAAGTTTCAGATATTTTATAAAGGTAGGGTTGATGAACAAGGGTGCTAAAATAGACCGACAGCGGGAACATCAGGCAAATGAACGCACGTTTCTTGCATGGTTACGAACTTCACTCGCTTTAATTGGTTTTGGGTTTGCGATCGCTCGGTTTAGTTTATTTCTCCGTCAATTTCAAGCTACAGTGACTCAGCAAGAAGTTTCTTCCCCTCCCTTCTTCAACTCCGAAACTTTAGGGCTGAGTCTGGTCGTTTTTGGGATTGTGGTAATTGCCTTAGCAGCATGGCGTTACAATCGAGTTTTCTGGCAAATTGAGCGAGGTGATTATCGCCCAAATCGTGTGCTAGTTTGGATTCTGACTGGAGTTGTAATGATTTTAGGAACGTTAAGCATTCCGTTGTTGCTATGGCGCGATCGCGGAAATATAGCTCCCACTTCAACTCCTAAAAATTCTCAATTGTAAGTTAACCCGATCGCTTAGCTAATGTGAAAATAACCCCAACCATATCATTAAGATTTTGTGGATCTAGATTGTCTATGGTGTTAGAGAGATGCGGAGAGGGTTCGATGGGGAGAGCATTTGACGATTTTGGATCTGGTCATCGAAATATACAATTTAAATGCAGTACAGCTTAGAAACCCCCCTTATTAAGGCGGCTAGAACTTCATAATATATAGCAAGTATTTATTAAATTGGTATAATTTTCTCCAAAAGCCGTAAAGCGCAGCTATCCTGCAGGGAATCGCTCTTTAATCCAATCGAGTAAAATTGGATTGACCAATTCCGGCGCTTCATCTTGCGGGCAGTGTCCCACTCCCTCCAAAGGAATAAACTTTTCAACAGCCGGAAACTTTGCCAATTCTCGCCCCAGGGCGATCGGCTCCCAAGGGTCATCTGTCCCCCACAAAATCAAAGCAGGACAGCTCAAACGCGGCAACAAATCCTCCGGTAGCGGCCCTTGAGAATAACTGATAAATGCCACAAATACTTCGACTGCGCCGCTGTCTTTAGCAGGTTCCAGCAGCATATTTACCAGTTCGTCAGTGACAGCTTCAGGACGATGATAGGCTTGCAAAAGCACTTTTTTTACTGTTTTTGGCGTTGCTAATTGTTTAAAAAATAATTGACTTATCCACTTGACATTTAAAATTTTTTGTGCAATAGGCGCTCCAAAACTGCGATACCAAGGCATTTCGGCGCGCTTGCGATCGTGCAGCAAGCGCAGGGAACAATTGAGTAAAATTACGCCAGAAGCAATATCGGGAAAATCCACGGCGGCTTGCATAATTGCTACGCAGCCGATCGAATTTCCCACCAAAAAAGCAGGTCCGCCCGCAACTTCCCGACAAAAATCAGCAATCAACTCTCCCCAAGTTTCAAAAGTATAGTCAATCTCAAGCTTGGGCGCGGGCTTAGCAGAACCGCCAAAACCGATAAGATCGATCGCGTAACAGCGACAACTAGCAGCCAAAACAGGCAAATTCTTGCGCCAGTGGCCCCAAGAAGCGCCAAAACCGTGGACAAACACCACCGCAGGGCCCTGGGAACCCGCAGCCTGGTAACAAATCGGAAAGCCTTTCCACATCCAAGTTTGAGGCGCAACAGCAGTTAACGTAGAAGAAGTCATTGAAGTAAAAAAGTGAAAATTAAAGAGTTAGGAAGGACTGAAGTCCTTACTACAAACCGTATCGTAATTCGAGGCAACCACTAAAACATAAATCGCAAACCTTCCTTCTTCCCTTCTCCCTCTCTGCGCCCTCTGCGCCCTCTGCGGTTAAATCCTCTTTCTTCTTCCTTTGCACTACGAGCCGATACTATGCCACCATTAAAGATGCTGAATTTTTTGCCTTATTGAAATTTCCCCTATGCCAACGATCGCCCCAACATCTGTCGTACCGTTTCTCGGTTCCGAAATTGTACCCGACTACGACACAGCCAGAGTAGTAATCTTGCCAATTCCCTACGAAGCTACCACCACTTACCGCCGAGGCTGCGAAAACGGGCCCGCGAAACTACTAGAAGCTTCTCATCAACTCGAATGCTACGACGAAGAACTAGATTCGGAGGTTTGCTACGATGTCGGAATTTATACCGCAATGCCGATCGCCGATACCCGCAACAGGCAACCAGTTTCATCCTCAGAAATGCTGCAAGTCACCCAAGCCGCAGTGCATAAGCTAGTTACCGAAAATAAATTTGTCATCTCCCTCGGAGGCGAACACAGCATCACTGCAGGCGTTGTCGAAGGTTATCGCCAAGCATACCCAAACGAACCTTTCACAGTCGTGCAAATCGATGCCCACGGCGACTTGCGGCACGAATACGAAGGTTCCATCCACAACCACGCCTGCGTGATGCGACGTATTGTAGATATGGGCTTACCGACACTGCAAATCGGGATTCGCGCTATCTGCAAGGAAGAAGCCGACTTGATTAAAGCAAAACAGCTAAACGTGATTCGAGCTCGCGAAATTGCTACTCAACCGGATTGGGCCGATCGGGCAATTGCCAGCATAACAACTAAGCGAGTATTTTTGACGATCGACTTAGACGGCATCGATCCGACTTTAATTCCAGGGGTGGGAACACCCGAACCGGGCGGGTTAAATTGGTATTCCCTCACCGGATTTTTGCGCCGCATCTTCGAGTCCTACGAAGTAATCGGGTGTGACATTATGGAATTAGCACCTCTTGTAGATTCTGTAGTCTCAGAATTTACCGCGGCCAAATTAGCATACAAACTTATTGGATACCAAGCTCTGGCTCAAGGTTGGCTAAAGCCAGACGAGGAATAAATCGCGAAGTACGAATCAAAATAGGTTGCTGGCAAGGCTAGAATTAAGCTAAAGCCAAACAACAGCCAATTTTATTCGTACTGACAGTTTCATCTTTCATGCTGGCAAATACTGCTCTTCACCTCCTGAAAACATGAGTTTACTAATCGATACAACGGGTACTCCCATTAACGGCTACGCTCCCGATTTTGAATTGCCGGGAGTTGACGAAGAAGTTCACCATTTAGCTCGATATTTAGAAAAATTTCGGGCGATAGCGGTGATATTTATGTGCAATCATTGCCCTTACGTGCAGTTGTATCTCAATCGTATGAAAGAACTTCAAGCAGATTTTCAAGATCGAGATGTTACTTTAATCGGGATTAATGCTAATGATGCAAACCAGTATCCCGACGACAGTTTTGAGAACATGAAAATTTTTGCGGCTAACAATCAACTTAACTTCCCGTACATCCGAGATGTTGCTCAAGATGTGGCTGAAAGTTTTGGGGCTTCTAAAACGCCGGAGGTTTTTTTGTTAGACCAAGACGGCAAACTGCGCTATAAAGGTTTAATTGACGACAACGCTGACGATCCGGCGGCGGTGCAGGTTTCTTATCTGCGGAGTGCGATCGACCAATTGCTCAAAGACGAACCAGTAGAACCTTCTACTACAGAGGCGATCGGTTGTTCTGTTAAATGGCGAGAATAGGGAGAACACGTGAAATCCTTAAGGAGATGGCAGTACCCATTAGTGTGAATTTAACGTCAAACGTAGTGCGAGTCTTCTGTCTAGCGATTAAGGCCAGATCCCCCCTAGCCCCCCTTAAGAAGGGGGGGACAAGATTCTGCTCAAAGTCCCCCTTCTTAAGGGGGATTTAGGGGGATCTGGCCTCTGCTATAAACGAGAAATACAAAGATTTTCACACTTAAGTTGACACTAATGATCGGTGCCGTGTGCCTACCGCACTATTATTTAACAAACCGCGAAGACGCAAAGAGCGCGTTCGGCGAAGCCGTTCCCGAAGGGTAGGAAGAAAAAGAGGAAGATAGTTTGGTAGCAGTTTTGATATAATTCAAAATCAAAGATTAAAAACTATTTCCGATGAACCTAAAAAGAAAACGCATTTTCAACTTGATAATCGCAGCCGTCGCGACACTGGTATTGCTGATTAGTTGGAACTTATTTCAGAATGTTTCCCCAGCCACAGCACAGCAGCGCACGTCTTTAACTGTATCCGCCGCCATCAGTCTCTCACCAGCCTTAACAGAAATCAAAACAGTATATCAAAGCAGCAATCCCAATACTACTATTAGTTATAATTTTGGTGCTTCCGGCGCACTAGAGCAGCAAATTCAGCAAGGAGCTCCGGTAGATGTATTTTTCAGCGCCGCGACTAAACAAATGGATGGTTTGCAGAAAGCTAATTTGCTGCTAAACGAGACGCGCCGCAATTTGCTAACAAATCGCCTGGTTTTGATTGTTCCTAAAAATGGCGATGCTTTGAGCGATTTTAAACAGTTGACAGAGGCGAAAATCAAGAAAATTGCGATCGGCGAACCGAAAAGCGTACCAGCCGGACAATACGCTCAGGAAATGCTAACTAAGCTGGGATTGTGGCAGCAAATAAAGCCAAAATTAGTGTTCGGAAATAACGTCCGCCAAGTGCTGACATTTGTCGAAAGCGGTAACGTTGATGCCGGTATAGTCTACACCACAGATGCCAAATCATCGAACAAGGTAACTGTGCGACTAACGGCGGCAGAAAACTTGCACTCCCCCATTGTTTATCCCCTAGCAGTTATCAAAAACAGCCGCAATCCCGCCGCAGCAAAAGCCTTTGTTGAGTTTTTAGCAGGCGATCGGGCTAAAATAGTATTTCAGAAATACGGATTCGGTACAGCTCGTTAATTAGATTAAGACGGCGGTTGAAACCGCGCCTACAAAAACGAAGTCCGCCTCCGCGGACTGAATAAAATAACATAATTTTAACCGCTTGCTCTTCAACCCACGGAGGTGGGTTTTGTCTGTATAGACGCGGTTTCAACCGCCCGGTCTTCTTAATCCCAAATATGGAATTCGACTTATCTCCATTGTGGATATCCCTAAAATCATCAGCCATCGCCACATTCTTTACCTTCTTTCTCGGAATAACCGCCGCCCGGTGGATGCTTTCAACCCGCATCCGAGGTAAAGCCTTGATTGAAGGCATTTTCATCTCTCCCTTAGTTTTGCCGCCCACAGTAGTGGGATTTTTGCTGCTGCTGCTGTTTGGGAGAAATGGGGCGATCGGTCAATTCTTGCTACAATTCGACTTAACTATAATTTTCACTTGGCAAGCCGCCGTAATTACAGCAACTGTCGTATCATTTCCCCTGATGTACAAAACTGCTTTGGGAGCTTTTGAGCAAATTGATGCCAATCTTCTCAATGCAGCTCGCACTTTGGGAGCCTCGGAGTGGCAAGTCTTTTGGCGCATTATGTTGCCGCTAGCATGGCCGGGAATTTTAGCAGGAACTATTCTCGCATTTGCTCGCGCTTTGGGTGAATTCGGCGCGACGTTGATGTTAGCGGGGAATATTCCCGGACAAACTCAAACTATCCCGATGGCAATTTATTTTGCTGTGGAAGCAGGGGATATGGGGCAAGCTGCTATTTGGGTTTTGATTATTCTTAGTCTTTCTGTGACGATGCTCACTGCTGTTAATTTTTGGACTGATTTACAAAAGAGATCGCCCAAACCGAATTCGAGCCAAAGACTGCAATCAAATCTTCCTAAAGTCGCGTCTACTTTTACCACAAATTCCCAAAAACAACAACCGAAAAGCGGACTTTGTTTAAGCATTTTTAAACCTCTCTCCAGCTTTGCCTTGGATGTCGGTTTCGATAGTGGCCCTGAAGTGCTGGGAATTTTGGGCGCGTCGGGTTCTGGCAAGAGCATGACTCTGCGCTGCATCGCCGGTTTGGAAACTCCAATGAGCGGTAAAATTGCAGTCAATGGCAGGGTTTTATTTGACTCAGCACAGGGTATTAATGTAGCTTCTAAAGACCGCCGCATCGGTTTTTTGTTTCAAAACTATGCTTTATTTCCTCACCTGAGTGTTGCTCAAAATATTGCGTTTGGCTTGCAGCATTTATCTGAAAGCGAGCAAAAACTTCGGGTAAAAGAACAGCTAATTTCGGTGCAAATGTCGGGACTGGAAAACCGCTACCCGCACGAACTTTCAGGAGGCCAACAGCAGCGGGTGGCTTTGGCTAGGGCGATCGCCCCTTCTCCAGAATTGCTGCTGTTAGACGAACCGTTTTCTGCTTTGGATACTCACTTACGCAGTCAACTGGAACGGGAGTTAATGCAGACTCTGGCTAATTATCGGGGAATTACTTTGTTTGTCAGCCACAATTTAGAGGAAGTTTACCGGGTGTGCAAAAATCTGTTGGTGTTGGCTGACGGAAGTGCGATCGCCTTTGATACAAAACAGAACATTTTCGATCGCCCTGGCAATTTCACTGTCGCCCAGTTGACTGGCTGTAAGAACTTCTCTGCCGCTAAACCGATCGCAGAAACTGTCGTAGAGGCGATCGACTGGGGCTGTACTCTGACTGTAGTCGAACCAATTCCCAAATCTCTAGTTTCTGTGGGAATTCGAGCTCATCAAATCAGTTTTGTTACCGAGTGCGATCGGGAAAATATATTTGCTTGTTGGATCGCCTCAACGGTGGAAACTCCTCACCGGGTGACATTATATCTCAAATTGCACTCGCCTCCCAATCATTCCCAAGATTATCACTTGCAGGCTGAAGTTTTCAAGGAAAAGTGGCGGGCGATTAAGGATAATTCTTTTCCCTGGTATGTTCATTTCGAGCCAATTAGGTTAATATTAATGGAAGCATGAGTTGACAAGATAAGACGGTAATTTCAACCTCGTCTACACAAACAAAGATCAGACGGCGGTTGAAACCGCGCCTATACAAACGATGTCCGCCTCCGCGGACTGAAGATAAGATGCGGTTTCAACCGCCCGGTCTTCTTGGTCTTCAACCCGCGGAGGCGGGTTTCGTCTGTGTAGACGCGGTTTCAACCGCCCGGTCTTCTTCAACCTGCGGAGGCGGGTTTTGTTTGTATCGACGCGGTTTAAACCGCCGTGTCTTCTTATCTAATTTCATCTACACCAAACATTAAACCATGACAGACAAAGTTAAGAAAACCGACGCCGAATGGCAACAACAACTAACGCCAGAACAGTTCAAAGTCGCCCGAAAGAAGGGAACGGAAAGAGCTTTTAGCGGCGAATATCACGACAGCAAAAAAACCGGAACTTATAAGTGTATTTGCTGTGGCACTGAGCTATTTAAATCAGAAACAAAGTTCGATTCCGGTACCGGTTGGCCGAGTTTCTACGCTCCCGTTAGCGAAGAAAATGTCAAGTGCGAGTCGGATAACACCTTGTTCATGCGCCGAACAGAGGTACTGTGCGCTGTTTGCGACGCTCATCTCGGTCACGTATTTAACGACGGGCCCAAACCTACCGGTCAGCGTTACTGCATGAATTCTGCTGCTCTTAATTTCGTCCCCAAGGATTGAGTCTTTTAGGGGCGGGTTCGCGTGCCCAACCCCTACTCCCCACAAAAAATCAATCCGGTTGTGGAACAGGCAAGATGCCTGTTCACCTAGCATTCACTGATAAAAAATCAATCCGGTTGTGGAACAGGCATCTTGCCTGTTCACCTAGCAGCCCACGCAACAAACAAATTCTCTGGCAGCACAAGCGGGATGCCTGTTCTGGGTAATTGATGTTCAAAATGCACCCGTACTGCTATCTTATTGTGGAGGCAAAAAGAGTAAAAAAATAGTGGCGGCATGGGGATGGTTTATCAGCGAGTTTTGCTGAAGCTCAGCGGTGAAGCGCTGATGGGCAGCTTGGGCTACGGCATCGATCCGATAGTCGTTCAGTCGATCGCCCAGGAAGTTGCCCAAGTCGTGTCCCAAGGCATTCAAATCGCGATTGTTGTCGGTGGCGGCAACATTTTTCGCGGGGTGAAAGCTGCTTCGGCAGGGATGGATCGGGCAACGGCTGATTATGTGGGCATGATTGCTACGGTGATGAATGCTATCACTTTGCAGGATGCCCTGGAACAAGCAGGAGTGCCAACGAGGGTGCAATCGGCGATCGCCATGCAAGAAGTAGCTGAACCCTACATCCGGCGGCGGGCAATTCGCCACCTAGAAAAAAAACGAGTAGTGATTTTTGGTGCCGGTTCTGGCAACCCTTTTTTTACTACTGATACTACAGCCGCTTTGCGGGCGGCTGAAATTGATGCAGAGGTGATTTTTAAAGCTACTAAGGTAGATGGGGTGTACGATTCCGACCCCCACCTCAACCCCAACGCGCGCAGGTATCAAACCCTCACCTATGCCCACGTCTTGAATCAAGATTTGCGGGTGATGGACAGTACGGCGATCGCCCTTTGCAAAGAAAATAATATTCCTATTATGGTATTTGACCTCTCGGTGTCGGGCAACATCTACCGAGCTGTAATGGGAGAATCTATTGGAACTCTTGTCGGAGGTTTTTGTGAAGTTAGCTGACGCAGAAGATCATATGCAAAAGGCAGTTGAGGCTACTCAACGGTCTTTTAATACTATTCGGACGGGACGGGCCAACGCCTCCCTCCTCGATCGAGTCATGGTAGATTATTACGGAGCACCAACTCCGATCAAATCCCTTGCCAACATCGGCACGCCGGATGCGACTACGATCAACATTCAACCGTTCGATCGCACAGCGCTAACATCGATCGAAAAAGCAATTTCCCTGTCCGATGTAGGACTCGTTCCCAACAACGACGGTTCAGTTATTCGCTTGAACATTCCGCCGCTGACGAGCGACAGACGCCAAGAATTTGCCAAAATGGCCGGGAAGTTTGCTGAAGAAGGTAAAGTTGCAATTCGCAATATCCGCCGCGATGCCGTTGACTCGATTCGCAAGCAGGAAAAAAGCAGCGATATCTCTAAAGATGAATCCCGAGACTTGCAAGATAAAATTCAAAAGCTGACGGACAAGTACATTGCCAAAATAGAAGAAGTTCTGGCAGCGAAAGAGAAAGATATCACGACTGTTTAGGGAATGGGAAATTGGGCAGGGGGAATAGGAATAGTTTTGAGATTGCCGAGATCCGGCCGCGAACAACGAGCAGACGCTTAATGATTTGTGAGTTGTGAGTTAAAAACTCAAGATTTAACACTCATTAACTTACCAATTCTTCCTGCCCCATCACCAATCACCCATTACCAGTTACCCATTACCCAAAATGTTTGATTGCATTATTGTCGGTGCAGGCCCGGCAGGCAGCACAGCAGCTTATCACCTAGCAAAGCACAGACGTTCTGTTTTGGTAGTAGAAAAAGCATCTTTGCCCCGTAATAAGCCTTGTAGTGGCGACGTTTCTGGGGCGATCGCCCAATGGCTGGATTTTGACCTGACGCCAGCTATTTCTCTGAAAACTAACAAAATTAGCTACACATGGAAAATGGGAGATCTGGTGCAGGTTCAGATAAATTCCCCAATGTGGATGGTACAGCAAGATGTATTTGACGATTTTTTAATTAAACAAGCTCAAAAAACTGGTGCGGAACTTAGACACTCTACACAAGTTAAAGGAATTGAGTTTAAAAATTATGTTTGTGAAGTTAAAACAAACTCAGAACCTGTTTCTGGCCACTATTTGATTGCTGCTGACGATGCCGGCGGGCCGATGACTAAGAGGCTGGGATTGAAAGAACCAAAACTCTGTTTGAGTCCAAGTTTAGAAACTCGCTCAATCAAGGGCGATTCCCTCAATTTCAATTTTGGTACTATTAAAAAAGGTTTTATCTGGAGCTTTCCCCAAGCTGACGGCTACTCTTTGAGTATTGCTGCGATGCGTGGCGACAAGCCAAAAGATATCAAGAAAATGTTGGCAGAGTACGCACCTAAGTGCGGTGCGGATGTTAGTGTCAGCAACGTGCGGAAATACCCCAGGAGTCTGTGGGATGGCGATCGCACATTGCACTCGCAAAATTCGCTGCTCGCAGGAGACGCAGCCAGTCTCGCCGACCCCCTGTCCGGTGAAGGAATTAGACCTGCCATATTCAGCGGATTTAAGGTTGCTGAGGCGATCGATCGAGCTCTTGGATGTGCCTACGACGCTAAGGAGCCGTACACTGAATCGATCGCCCAAGAATGGAACACTGATATGGTTTGGGCCAGTCGCTTGGCCAGGGCGTTCTATCAGTTTACAGGAGTTGTTTATAGAGCGGGCCTCCAATTTCCGAGGACTACTCAGTTGATGAGCAAAATTTTGTGTGGCGAACCGCGTTATGCCCATATCGCTAACCGCGCTTTTCAAAAGCTGATGCCGTTTTAGAAGGAATAAGAAAGAGAGAATAAGAAATATTATTTAATCACAATTGTTGATCACTTCCTGATTCCCAATAGCGGTAAGGTGCGCCGAGGTGCACCCTACATAATTAGGTTCTGTGCAAATCCTGTAAAATTTAAGACCTAAAATCTCTAGCAACCGCGCCCGACGGTTAGGACGTTCTTAATTCCTGAAACCCTGAATTTTATTATTATTGCTTCTTCCTTCTCTCCTAGATAACTAAATCCTTCTTCCTTCTCTCCTAGATAACTAAATCCTTCTTCCTTCTTCCTGAAATCCATTACATCCGTTACCCAACTTCCTTCTTCCTTCTTGCTTCTTCCTTCTGCTATAAAATCTAAAATCTAATGATAATTTATTTTTATAAAGTAGAGGAGCCTTACGGCTGCTTTTCTAATTTTTCACTACACGACATTTCTCTGCACGGTCAATATTGGTTGACTGTGGAACATTACTATCAAGCCCAAAAATTTGTCAGCACTGATCAAAGATTAGTGGCGGCGATTCAAGCCGTAGCAACTCCTCAAGAAGCCGCTAAATTAGGTCGCGATCCCAACCACCGGATTCGCGCTGATTGGGAAGCCGTGAAAATTCCCATTATGCGCGAAGCAATTTTAACTAAGTTTCTCGCTCATACAGACATTCAAGCGATTCTCCTCGCCACAGGGGATCGAGTAATTGTGGAGGATTCGCCAACGGATTACTACTGGGGCTGTGGCTGCGACCGAACCGGTCAAAATCATTTGGGTAAAATTCTGATGAGCGTGCGCCAAGAAATTAGTCAGCGCCTTGCGCGCTGATAGAAACTCAAATTATTTCGTTAATTATCATTATATGAAGTTATACAACAAATGTCAAGTTATCCTAACAATGAAGAATTTTCATAGTAAGAGTTGAAGATTGCGAGAAATTTATAAGAGCATTAAAATAATAATTATTATTGGGTTAAGTCGCTCTGCAGGTTGAAGGCAGGGACTCAACCTGCGCGATCCCAAATTTTCCTTCCCCCAGGGTTCCAAAGGCGATACACCGTCGTCTCTCACCAGTTTGCCACCGATTAATTGTACAGATCGGTTGAGTCAAAAACTCAGGCTGATGCATTTGACTTCGATCGCGACCACAGCAAATCAAAACTTCTTATTATCATTGTATAATTACAAAAGGAGATTTATGCAACTCAGAGAAAATACGCAAGAATTACATCATAAACTAGACAGAGAAGTTTTGGTGCGGCGGATAACAGAACGCATCCGCCAATCTCTAGAATTAGAAGATATTTTAACCAGTACGGTAGCAGAAGTGCGGTCTTTTTTGAAAACAGATCGCATTATGATTTACAGGTTTAGTGCTGACGGCAGTGGAGAAGTTGTTGCTGAGTCAATTAATAACAACCATCTCCCTTCCTTCAAAGGACTGCACTTTCCAGCAGACGACATTCCCGCGAGCGCCCGGGAGATGTATGTCACTATGCGCCAGCGGACAATAATAGATGTTAACTCAGGGACGATCGTCCTGAGTCCCCTCGATGCTGCAGACACCGGTCAACCTTTAGTAAAGGAAGAGATGCACTACAGATCGCTCGATCCTTGCCACACAGCTTACCTGATGGCAATGGGAGTGCAATCTTCCTTAGTCGTGCCGATTTTGCACCGCAGGATCGCGTCGGAAAACAGCAAAACAGATAATATCTGTGATGCCTCGACGTGCCTGACTCGATACGAGCCAGGAAACAATCAAAAAATTCACATCGAACTGTGGGGACTTTTAGTGTCTCACCACTGTGCCCCCCTCAATATTTCAGCAGCAGATTTAGAAGTAGTTCAACTCGTATCAGATCAATTGTCTAGCGCTATAGCCCACGCGCTCCTCCTCCAGCAAACCCGCTCTCAAGCCGCCCGCGAAGCTACCGTGAGCCGCATAGCAGCCCTGTTGTACGGTCACGTCAACATTCAACTGCAGCAAGGTTTAGAAGCCACCGTCACCGCTTTGGGCGGCAGCGGTGGCAGACTCTATCTCAACCAGCCGAAAATCAACGGTGAAAAGTTATCTGATCCCAAGATTGAAGGAGGATTGCCAATTGCCCCGGCCCACAGTGATGCTACCTTTGAACTGTTCACCACAGGAGAACAACCGACACTTCCCAACTGGGAAAAAGTTAAGGCGATCGAAGCTCATCCCCTCTGGCAGGAATGGCTAACCAAAGGATTCAAAAATACCGAAGAACTTCCCAAATTTCCAATTTTTACTAATTCTCAATTCCCAGTTTTGATAATTACCGACTTATACAAACAACCTCTATTTAGAGTTTTACTTCCCGCTTTCCAATCTACTAAAATTAGGGGTTTGCTGGTAATTCCCCTCCACTACAAACAACAAGTAGTCGGCTGTTTGACCATTTTTCGCAATGCAATAGATACCGAAAAAATGTGGGCGGGGCGGTTTGACAGCAGCGCTGCACAAACCCTTCCCAGACAATCCTTTGAACTCTGGCGAGAAATAAAAAAAGGTCACTCGCCCGAGTGGAAGTACGAGGAAGTTGAGCAAGCTTTAGCTATAGGCAGCCAATTTTGTTCGGCAATTGGGCAGTACGTTCTTTATAAAGAAGTGCAAACCCTGAATGCCAACTTGGAGCGCCAAGTTCAAGAACGCACCGCCCAATTGCAACAATCCTTGGACTTTGCCAAAGTATTGACGCAAGTTAGAGACCAGATTCGCAGCACCTTAGATTTAAAAATCATACTGCAAACTATTGTGCGAGAAGTCAGAGTTTTGTTGGATACCGATCGCACGGTAATCTACCAATTTGCAGCAGACAAACAGGGCGAGGTGGTTGTCGAAGCTGTTTGCGGCCAGTGGCGGTCAATTTTGGGTATCACATCTCCACAAGAATGCTTTCCCGAAGGCTCAGACTGCTTTTATCGAGCCGGACGGGTGCGAGCAATTAATGATATTTATACTGAGGATTTAACATCCTGTCACCGCGAATTTTTGGAAGAGTTGCAGGTGAGAGGAAGTTTAATTGTGCCGATGAGAGGCAAAGATTCCCAATTGTGGGGGTTGCTGATTGCCCATGAGTGTTCGGGGCCGAGAGTTTGGAAAACCGCAGAACAGGAATTGGTGCAACATTTAGCCGCTCAAGCTGCGATCGCCATTCACCAAGCAGAACTTTATCAAGAAAGTCTCAATGCAGCAACTGCCGATCGATTAAAAGCCGAACAGCTAGCTAAAACCCTCAAAGAACTGCACAATACCCAAGCCCAACTGATTCAAACCGAAAAAATGTCCAGTCTCGGACAACTCCTGGCCGGAGTCGCCCACGAAATCAATAACCCCGTTAACTTTATCTACGGCAATCTGTCCCACGCCAGCGAATACACCAAAGATTTACTCTGCTTGGTGGAACTCTACCGCCAGCACTACCCCAATCCCAACCCAGAAATTAGCGAGTGTTCCGAAGCAATCGACATCGAATTTCTTGCCGAAGATTTGCCAAAAATTTTGGGTTCCATGACAGTCGGAGTTGAACGCATCCGCCAGTTAGTTGTATCTTTGCGTAATTTTTCCAGAACCGATCAAGCCGAGAAAAAAGCCGTTGACATTCACGAGGGCATCGACAGTACCCTGTTGATTTTGCAGCACCGGATTAAAGCCAATTCTGAGCACAGCACCGTAGAAATTATTAAAGAATATGGCAATTTGCCCTTAGTAGGATGCTATGTCAGCTCGCTCAATCAGGTATTTATGAATCTGATCGGCAATGCCCTTGACGCCCTAGAAATGGGAAAAAAAGAGCGAGTTATGAATCTTCCCTTTAAAGCGGCAAGTGCAGCGGCGACGCATTTAAGCTCCCAAATACTGCCTATCGAGTCAGGAGATATAAATGCCACCACCGAGTGTTTGATTCCTGATTTGCCATCCCCTTGCATTCGGATTCGCACTGAATTAATCGATGAAAAAACGGTAGGAATTTGCATTGCCGACAATGGTCACGGCATCCCCAAAGAGTTAATCTCTCACATATTTAATCCGTTTTTTACTACTAAACCCGTCGGTCGGGGTACGGGTTTAGGACTGTCTATCAGTTACCAAATTGTAGTTGAGAAACACCAAGGCGTACTTAAGTGTGTTTCTGTACCCGGTCATGGTACAGAGTTCTGGATCGAGATTCCCCTGAATTAGGCAACTGTTAAGGCAAGATTAGCTTCACCAGCACAGAACCGATCGATCCCAGAAGACTCATCAAGTTGCCGCTACCCCCAGTGCGCGGCTCCGTTGGTTTTTGGCGCGCCACAATGGCTTCGGATAATTGCTTTGACAAATCCTGACCTTGGGGATTTCCTTGAGTGGTAAAGAGTTGGTTTGCTCTGGCCGCGTCTTGAGCCGCACCGCTGAAGTCTCCCAAGTCAGCGCGAGACATACTGCGGGCAAAATAAACGGCTGCTAAATCCGATTTCAGATTCATCGCTTGATTGTAATAATCAATGGCGTTTCTGTAGTTTCCGGCTTGAGCTTCCAGCACTCCCAACCGGTAAAAGTCTTCAGCGGTGCCGATATTGGTTGGCATTCCTCTAACTCCGAGCAGTTGCGCGTTAGTTAAATTGGCGTTGAGCAAATTGGCGTCGCTGAGATAGGCACTTCTCAAGTCTGCACCGCTGAGGTTTGCACCGCTGAGGTTCGCCCCTGTCAGGTTGACGCCAAACAGGCTAGTGCCGCTGAGGTTTGCACCGCTGAGGTCAGCCCCCGTCAGGTTGGCTCGACTGAGGTTAGCCAACCTCAAGTCAGCACCTTTGAGATTGGCTCCTGTTAAATTGGCTAAAACCAAGCCCGCACTGCTGAGGTCGCAGTTGGGGCACTGTCGGGTGGCTAGTAATTGTTGCGTGTGTTGGATGTTCTCGGCGGGTGCAGGAGCGATCGGGGCGATCGCGCTCAGCAGCGTTGCAGCAGCGAGGATTCTGAGTTTCATTTTAACCGTCCAAAATCCAAAATATTAAATCTAAAATAGCTTTTCTCGAAGCAATTGAAAATCACCATAACACAAGTTCACCCAACAAATCTTTTGACTTGCCGTATGTAGGGGTTCTGTGCGCCATCAGCACCCTACATTGAAGTTATCGGCCTTACCTGAGTGTCAAATAAAGATTTCGCTGCCAATAAATAAGGGTAATGAAAACCTCATTACCCTTTAGCCGCTGTTCTCGGCAACCATAAAAATTAACAATTGACACTCTCAGCGCTGAAGCGACTGAGATTCTTAAGAAATTTCGTTCTTAATATCCCTATTGCTAGGGTTCCTGGGCGCAATCCTTTTACCAAAAAATGGTGGGCTGCTATCCTTGCCTCTCAGCAAGCTCCTCAAGCGTTTAAGGGTTTTTAGCCCTTGGTTACGTGGAGTCCCCGCGTACCTTTAATGTATGGTAGGCATTTGCTTAAGAGGTTTACACCTGTGTATCCATCCACTATAATTAGTGTAAGGGTTTTTACCCTTTTTACAATACCAAAAATGTTAAGAATTAAGAAAGAATCACGGCGGTTAAAACCGCCCGTGTCGCTTACATCGAGCGGGCTAAAGCCGCTGAGTTTTCCGCTTTCCGAACATTTTTTATAAATTAGTCGTGAATCGTGCCGTCGGGCATCGTTGTACCCTTAAGATATACTCCGCTCAGGTTAACTTTTGTAAGGTTTGCTCCCAACAGGTTTGCTCCGCTTAAGTCTGACGCACTTAAAATCGCTTCAGTCAAGTCTGCCCTAATTAGACTCGCCCCCATTAAGTCGGCTCCGCTAAGGTCTACTTTGCTCAAGTTTGCGCCAATTAAATCGCATTCTGTCAGCACCGCCCTACGCAAGTTTACTCCGTAAAGATTTACTCCGTGCAAGTCTGCACGGCTGAGTATTGCCCGAGATATGTTGGCTCCAATTAAAGTTGCTTGGATCAGGGAAGCTCCGCTCAAGTCTGCTTTGCTGAGGTTCGCTCCCATCAACTCAGCTCGATGCAGGTTAGCTTCAACTAAAAGTGCTTCTGTGAGGTCGGCTCCACCTAAGTCGGCTCTGCTCAAATTTGTCTTGCACAAGTTGGCTTTGCCAAAGTTGACTCTATTGAGTTTCGCTTTGCTGAGATTGGCTCCAATCAGGTCGGCTTCATACAGATTGGCTCCAATCAATTCTGCTTCGTAGAGGTAGACCTCGTGCAGGTAGACCCCGCTAAAATTTCTTTCTCCTATTGCGTATAGCTTGAGCAGTTCGTCAACGTTCATTGTGGCTTCTCTACACCTTTTAAATGAAGAATACTGTCAGCAAGCTGGTTGCACCGGATGTTCTGCTATTTTAGATTCTGAAATATTCACACCCAGCCTGAAACTTCCCTCAATCTGCAAGGTTTGAGTATAAATTAGATGGTTTGGTGAGGGTGAAGGACAAAGCTGCATTCTCTTTTCCCTTTGGTTAAAAATTAATCTTTAAAAATTTTAACAACAAGTTCGATCGCACTTCCTAACTAAATCCCAAAGATTCTACGTGGAAACTCCGATCGAACCCATAACTTTTTGTGGCTAGTTGAGCTTACTGAGTAGCACTGTGACCAAAATCACAAATAAATGTTAGTAGGATCACATAGAAGTCCCCCTTTCGATCACAGCAGGCGGGCAAAAATAGCCGATACTTATACTGTAATGCTGAGAAATTGACAATACCACCCTCGTGGTGTTTTACTCAATTGGCGATAAAGCCAGTAGTTTCACAGATACTTGCCCGCGGCAAGAAACTCGGTAACAACGTCACTCGGCGCTACCCGCTCTGACCGATGAGAGTGCTGATATCTAAGGATTTTTCGCACAGCGAAAGCCAAAAATGGACTTCGGGGACTAGGGGAATCTCTGTATAAAAATGCGATCGCTGGTGTACAGACATTCGCTTGTTTGCTAGCACCTAATGACTAAAAATCGCCCATACGTTCGCAAAAAATACCAATAAATACCAGGAAAACCATGATAGATGTTTAACAATAAGAGAATAAATGGTATTCCTTAAGAGTCACCTATTGCCGCTAATGTTACAGTCGAGCCGTTAACGGCTATCAGTATTAGCAATGACGCTTGTCCATCAAATACAAAACTGACCCAGAAACCGGGTTTTTTACCAAAACAAATCGTTGCAACCTTGCTCCAGGTTCAAATAATCCGGTTTCTGAGCGTCTGAGTGCCTCCAGGAAGGAAAAAGTTTAATGAGAACGATCGCTTTGGTATTGCTTCAGGGCAAACAAAAGGTCAGCATTTAGGATAGGAGCAGCTTTTGCTCCATTGTCAAACAAAGGTATTGTAGAACGCGAATCGTGAGGTAATTGATATGGCTGGAGTATGTAAACTTAGCATCACAGAGACAAGTGAAGAACTAAAAAACCTGTTAACTGAACAAAAAACGGCAAGCGGCTTTCAAAAAATTCAAGCACTTTACCTGTTCAAAATTTGTCATGTTAAGACAGTTAAAGAATTGGCAATGACGATCGGGGTAAATCGAATTACAGTGCAGCGGTGGCTGAGAAAGTACCGCTCTGACGGACTCGAAGGACTCCTCGAAACAAAGCACAGCGGCGGCCGTAAGCCGGCCATTCCTCCTCTGGCCCGCGCTAGTTTGGCAATGCGCCTCAGCGACCCCCAGGAAGGTTTTAAAAGCTATGGAGAGATTCAAGAGTGGTTGCAGCAGGAATACAGCATTGAAGCTTCCTATAAAGCGGTTTACGCAACAGTCAGATACCACCTAAAAGCCAAGCTGACGAAAGTCTAGACAGTTCATACCAAGTCGGATTAATCACCGATTATCTAATTGTTTGCCGTCAGCCTTTGAAGATTTTTAGGACTTGCGTCATCACGACAAACCTGACTAATTCTTTTTTAACAAAACTCGCTCTCATAAACTGCGGAGCATATAAATTATATGTTGTGGCAATGGGGGTGAGGGGGAGAAGATTTGATGCTTTTCCCCCGTTTTTGAAAGATGCTCAAAAAAAGCGTCAGAAATCATAACTTGCAAGTTTTGTCTAATTTGCAGGTTTTGTTATATGGAGGTAAAAATTGGCAGTGGCTAAGGCAAAAACCGATCCAAAGCTGCTTTCAACTCTTCGATTTCCGTATCGATATTACCTTCTTTCGCTGCTCTGGCAATGCACTCAGTTAAGTGTTCGTCAAGAATGATTCTCGCTACGCGATCGAGCGCGCCTCGAACCGCAGCAACTTGCACGAGAACTTCGGGACAGGGACGGTTTTCTTGCACCATTGTTTTAATGCCGCGGACGTGTCCCTCAATCCGAGACAAGCGATTTACCAGCCGCCGCATCGATTCTTCATCGTGATGGTGAGGGTGGGCTGATTTATCGTCGTGATGGTGGTGGGAATTTGATGGCAAGGATTTGTCAGTAGAAGTATCAGATAGAATCATGGGGGTTACGAAGGAAATTTAAAAGTTAGAATTCAGAATATGTTGAGTTGGTGCGGGCTCGTGACTCATGTATTGTAACTGTCAAAATATATTTAGGATCTTCATAGTGGCAGATTATTGAGTCCGCACGATCGCACACGTTTACCAGACTAACCCAGACTAACAAAGATTGACGCTATGCGACTATTTAAGTTTTTTCGCCCCACACCTCGAACGGGTGCTCGTTGGTTCGCCCTAATTTTAGGAATGACGATCGCCCTGAGTGCGTTAGCAATCAATCCTGCACCCGCTGCAGCCGCTGACGGCACAAATCCGCCCAACTTACAGTTTCAGAGTTTCCCAGCCACTCCCGCGAATCCGCAACTGTTAGCATTGCGGGGCGGGGAACTCCCGGGGGATACCGGCAGTTTTGTGACGGCGGCAGTCGATCGAGTCGGGCCAGCAGTTGTTCGCATTGATACCGAGCGCACAGTCAGCCGCAACCTCGACCCGTTAATGGAAGACCCCTTCTTCCGCAGATTTTTGGGAGAAGATTTGCGAAGCATGACGCCGAGACAAGAACGCTTGCGCGGTCAAGGTTCTGGCTTCATTATCGACAAAAGCGGGATTATTTTAACCAATGCTCACGTAGTTGACAAAGCCGATCGAGTGACTGTCACCCTCAACGACGGGCGGACATTTCCAGGAGAAGTCCAAGGTACTGACGAAGTAACAGATTTGGCTGTTGTCAAAATTAATACTAAGCAATTCGACTTACCGACAGCCACCTTGGGAGATTCCGATGCGGTGAAAGTGGGAGATTGGGCGATCGCCGTGGGCAACCCCCTCGGATTTGACAACACCGTCACCTTGGGCATTATCAGCACCCTCAAACGATCCAGTGCAGCCGTCGGCATTCCCGACAAGCGGCTCGATTTCATTCAAACCGACGCCGCCATCAATCCCGGCAATTCAGGCGGCCCCCTGTTAAACAGCAGAGGAGAAGTGATTGGCATCAACACGGCGATTCGAGCTGATGCAATGGGTATTGGCTTTGCAATTCCGATCGACAAAGCCAAGGCCATCTACGCGCAGTTAGCCAAGGGAGAACAAGTCAGCCACCCGTTTTTGGGGATTCAGATGATTGCTTTGACTCCTGAAATGGCCAGAGAGAATAATGCTGACCCCAATGCTCCTTTGATTGTCCCGGAAGTTAAGGGAGTGTTAGTGATGCGAGTTGTGCCAAATACGCCTGCTGAGGCAGCGGGGGTTCGCAAGGGGGATGTCATCGTTCAAATTGACGGTGAGGGAGTGACTGAGCCCGAACAGTTGCAAAATTTGGTGGAAAACAGCCAAATCGGTCAAATTCTGGAACTGAAGGTGCGCCGCGGTGCCCAGATTAAAGAACTTGCGGTTCAAACTGCTCAACTGAGGGATTTTTAACTAAAAGGGGAAGGGGGGAAATCGTTAGAAACCCTTTCCTTCTTCCTTCTTCCTTCTTCCCTCTTCCCTCTTCCCTCTTCCCTCTTCCGACTTCCATCGGACTGAAATCCGTTACATCCATTACAGAATCCGTTGCCGAACTTCCTTCTTCCTTCTTCCTTCTTCCATCGGACTGAAATCCGTTACATCCGTTACATCCGTTACATCCGTGGAGCGAATCCGTTGCCGAACTTCCTTCTTCCTTCCTCTATATGACACGAGTTCAACTTGCCTATCCCAAAATTCCCGATAGTAAAAATTGCCCTAATGAACAATGTATAGCTTTTGAGAAGTACGATGGCACTAATTTGCATTGGGTTTGGGAAATTGAACTTGGTTGGTATGCTTTTGGTACGCGCCGCAGTAGATTTGATTTGGATGAGATGGGAATTGCAGAATTTAATGCTGCACATCCAGGTTTAGAAACAGCACCTGAAGTATTTAAGAGAGACTTTGCTAGTCCGTTAGAGTCTATATTTCGAGAGAACGAACAGTATGACTGCGCTGAAATTACTGTGTTTACAGAGTTTTTTGGTGCTAGCTCGTTTGCGGGAATGCACCAAAAGGACGATCGCAAACAACTGGTGCTTTTTGATGTGGAAACCGATCGCGGTATGGTTTTTCCCGATCGGTTTATTCAGGATTTTGGTAAATTAAATATTGCGCGAGTGATTTATCGCGGCAAACTGACGGGCAAGTTTATGGACGATCTTCGCAAGGGGAAATACGGTGTAGATGAAGGTGTTGTGTGCAAGGGAGGCCGCAATTCTAATAATCTGTGGATGGTGAAGATTAAGACTGATGCGTATATGCAGAGATTGCAGCAAGCTTTTAAGGATGATTGGGAAAATTACTGGGAGTAATATCAAACTGATAGATCAACTGTCACCAGCCAAAGTGGGAGATCGGCAACCCCGTTCGATTTGACAATACCGTTGCGTAAGTCATCAGGAATTAAAGTATATTGGTCATAATCAATAGACAGCCAATAAAAAAATCAGGGAAGATTTAGTTATGACATCTGTGCAGCTTGAAAAAAAAGCCATGACTGAAGAAGAGGTGGTAAAGCTATGGGAAGCGTTCCAAGTATTTGACGCGGACGGGAGCGGTGGTATCTCATCGGAAGAATTGGGTCAAGTGATGCGATCGCTAGGCCAGAGTCCTAACGAAACCGAGTTGCGCGACATGATCAAGGAAGTGGACGTAGACTTGTCGGGCAGTATCGATTTTGAGGAATTCAAAATGCTGATGGTGTCCCAGCTAGGCGATCGCCAGAGTCGTCTCAAAATGGCATTTAGTGTATTTGATGAGGATGGGAGCGGTCAAATCACTAAAAACGAGCTGCATGGTGTGATGAGCCAGTTTGGGCTGACAGAGCAAGAGCTCGATGAGATCATCAAAGAGGTAGACCATGACGGCGATGCCTCAATTGACTTTAAGGAATTCTGCAAACTGGTACCCGATGAGTCAGAGATCACCACAGGATATCAAGACTCGCCGGTTCCGGTTGTCAGTACACAGACAACCGAGATTTCAGATAGTACAGCGGCTGCGATCGCAAGTACAGCAACTGCTATCAACGAGGCAGCTTCTGCCACTATTGAACCTAATCTACAAGAAGCACCCACCGATAGCAATCCAGAAATAGCGCGGCTAAAAGAACTACTCGCGCAACACCCACAAGCTGAGAAAAAGCGCGGTACGTCCCGCTTGCAGATGCAGATTGGTTTGTTTCGTCTGATCCAGGGAGCAGCCTACCGCAGCTTCCGCGAGAGTTTTTCCGCCAACCACGAGACTCACCTCCGTGTGAGAAACTTGCCATACAGAATCGTTGATTTTGTGCAATTTGTCAGAAGTGCGATCGGGCTTTATAAAGGATTGGGTGTAGTAGAGTCGGCGTGTAACCCTTTACTGGATGCAGTAGTTAAATCGCTCGAAGATGAATATGCCAGACTACAAGATCGCATCAAAAACTGGAAGAGTATAGAAAAAACTCCAGAAATGTTGGCTGAACAAAAAGCCATGTTGGAGGCGCGGGGTAAGTCTGCAACTGCCAAGGAAAAGTTTGCGGCGGGAGTGGAGTTTGCAATCACCATCAAGAAGAAGAGTCTCAACTTGCGTGACATCGCCGAGGGTGTGCTTGCCATCAACGAACTCAACCGATTGAGAAAAATGGAACTGAGTGAGGAAATGGCACCGCCACCAGCCAAATCTGAAGGAGATCCCAAAGAGTACCTGAAGAAGTGGAACCGAGTCATCCTCTCGGATGCCTCAGAGGAAATCAATGGTGCGATGATGCCAGTAGCATATTGGTATGAAGACTTTATGCCGAAGTTGCTAGCTGCCTTCAGCGTCAGCACAGCAGCAGACATCCCCTTGAACACGGTGCCTGACGAAGCGGCTTTAAACCAGTGGTACGAAGCCACTAAAACGTCAGGGGAATTTGGGCGCTATGGGGCGGATGTTGTAGAAAGCTTTCCCAAATGCGCTCCAAAACAGAAGCTGATGCTTCAACAGGCATGGCGCTTGACACACAACTACCTGAATGGGGTACAGAAACGGCGCGAACGCTTGGAGTTTGGGCGCGAGTCTGGTGAACTCTCGCAATATGTATCGTTCATCGATGTGTATATCGATCGCAGTGAAATAAAGAATTCACAAATGCGCGTCAGTTTCCCTTACTATATTGGCCCTGCGGTGTGGCGTTTCTTCCACACTACGGCTGAAATCGTCTCTACCAAAACCCCCCAACAGCAAAAAACTCTGGTGGCAATCTTCAAGGACTTCTTCAAGCTGTTTGCCACTATGTATCCCTGCCCCTACTGCCGCCACCACCTCAACGCCTACGTCGTGCAGAATAAAGAGGTGGAAATGTACCCTGTGGAGTACCTCGTGCTTGGGCGCGACCCGCGTCTGAATAACTTTGAGGTATCAATGGAGGCGAAGCTGTCCACCGTAGTAGATGGCGCTTCCCTGCGCTTATTCTTCTGGAAGTTGCACAACACTGTCTCCTCATCAATTGCGCGATCGGAGGAGTGGTATCACAAGGATGAAAAAGCATTCTACACCACTCGTCATTGGCCCAGCATTGACTCTGAGCTAGCACGAGCCAAGGCCCTCAAACACATCAGCATTGCCACCGATCGGATGTACCGCCTCTACGGTATGCTCAAGCCTGCGGCACGACTGACAGGGGTGAGAGCAACATTACAAAAGCTTTTGGATAAGAGGGATGAGGAAGGCATCAAGGAAGCCTGCTTAGTTGCCCAAGATTACATCCAGGAGTTGGAGGAGGCGATCGTCACCGGAGAATTCCTACAAGAGACATATTACTTTGACCCTGACCTTGTGGATCAAGCTCCAGTCTTTAGTCCTGAAGAAGAGGAGTTTGCTCGCAGCGGTGTGTTCGTAGAGGTTGCTTAAATATAAGCAAGTAAAAAGTTAAGCTTTTAAACTTAACTTTTTACCAATACTAGAAATAGAAATGTAACGCACTAGCTCATCTGGCAAAGAGATAGATACTTTCATAAAAAATACTCGATAGTGTTGGAAACTCAGTTTTTTTGGCTTGTTCGGCTAGCAGCACTGCCTTACTTATTGGCTCACCTTACGGAACAAAAAGACGACCAACGCCCATCCAGGTTTCGATATCCAGCAAGATTTCCAGAATACGATCGACACAACGATTTCGATAGACTCGATCGCCTAAAAATCGATCGGCATCTCCAACCGTAATCACAGGTAAGGAATCCACTGTATTTTCTTCTCGGATCACCTGTTCCAGGGAGTCTTCACCCTTCATGCTGCGGTTTGCAGTAAGCAAAATCATCTGATTTGCTTGAGCTAGTCGCCAAACAACTCGATCGTTACTGTCGATCGACAAATTCATCTGCTTGAAAGTGACAAAACGAATTGGGAGTAGATTTAACCAGCCTTGACTCGCAATATTGCCCAATAAAATCTCTGCATGACCTCCGAGATTGTGATCGATCAGAAAATTCATGCTTCTAGTTCGTGTTTGGCTTTCTGCTCTTGAAGTTTTGCCCAAAGAGCCTCTCTACCGGGTTTGGGTGGCATCGCTGCAACGCGGGCAGAATGTTCGCGATTGCGCTCTTCCCAGTAATGCTGAATTTCCTTAGCTTGCTTTAAAACAATTTGATATTCTGCTTCGACTTCTGCACGATTTGCCTCAATGTAGGATAAAGCAACCTTAATCTGATCGTCTGTTAAGTCAAACAAGGAACGGATAAACTTCGGGGGATACTGAGCCGTCAGGTAGTCCATCACATCATACAGAGTGATGCGCGTACCTGAAATTGTCAGTCCGCGCTCTGTACGAATAATGATTGGTTGGTTGTTGGATACTGAAACCATACCCATAGCCTCTGAAACAGTCTAGGAAATAATCCGATCGTACCTTACAAATTGGTAATGTCGTGTTTGTAGAAACCTTTGAGCAAATCCACCAGACGCCCCCTACACAAAATTAGCCGGATCTTGATCTCGCCGATTCTTCAGCAGAATCGGAGAACCTTGGCCATCACCCACTAAGGCCGCCGTTTCCTCCAACGCTTCCCTCAGTCGCTTAGCTGCGTAGATGGACATATCGCGGGGCACATTCACCCGATCGCGCAAATACCGCAAAGCCGCATCAGAACCAGCCGGCGGCGTACAAACTTCGCCAGTCATCATCAAAGTTAAAGCACAACGCAAAGCCTCATCGAATAAGTTGTCATCAGCAGGGTTGACTCGAACAATGTTGCGCTGGTGCTTAATGACGCGGTGGAGTGCTTCAGCGCGGGAGGTTTCCGGTTCTGGATACATCACATCCGGCAGTCCAGCCCAAGGCCCATTATCCACGCGGGCTTTATTGAGAAGCATCTGAGGTTCGCCGTTTTCATAACAGCCGCCCATTTGAGGCGGTAAATCGTGGACGTGGGTGTGGAAGTCGCTCTGAGTGCCGCGATAGGTGGGGCGGGTTTCCATCGCCGCAAACCAGTCAGCAAAGCGCGGGTTTTCTTCCCGCATCGAGTAGCCTTTGTAGTAGTAAAGACTGGCATTCATCCGTTCGACGTAGGGCGTAAAAATTACATCCGCGGTGCCAAATTCATCGAGGAAATAAGGCCCCGGAGTGCTAGCCAGAGCCTTTTCTACCTGGGCGACGACGCTGATAAATTGGTTGCGGTTGTGCTGTTCTAATTTGGCTGAACTTGCTGGGTAGCACAGCCAAGAGCACCACGCTCTAAACAGC
>Ga0163147_10000990_pt1 | contig 44177 bp, 34 predicted proteins | sample OliLakLV19MP6G1_FD_148597 | JGI IMG/M metagenome (GOLD analysis project Ga0163147, IMG submission 148597) | Freshwater microbial mat bacterial communities from Lake Vanda, McMurdo Dry Valleys, Antarctica- Oligotrophic Lake LV.19.MP6.G1 | ecosystem: Environmental > Aquatic > Freshwater > Lake >...
ACAAAACACACTGTGCTCTGGCAGAATCATTCACGCGGGGTGCCTCCGTGTCTACTTGGGCCTTTATTCACTACCCTTTGGACGCAGCGGTGCCCCGCTCAGTTCACTTCTTCATGAATAATCCGGGCTAGCGCGTGCTCCCGTTACCGTCCGCGAAACAATCAAAACGTCGCGCGGACGCCGATCTGAATCTGGCGCGCGGACGTAACCGTGTTGCGAATGCGACCGAAGGTGGTGAGCGGGGCCTCGTTATCCGCCGCGCCGGTGAAGGCGGACAGAGAAGGAACCCCGAAATTCGCGCGGTCGAAGATGTTGAAGGCTTCAACCCTGAACTCGAGCCGTCCCGTATCCGAGAGCATCCTGAACGGGAAGAACCGAACGAGCGACAAATCAACGTTGCAGAGATCCGGGCCGGTGAAGGCGCCGCGCCCGGTGTTGCCGAAAGTACCCGCGGCGGGAAGGACAAACGCGGTCGGATCGAACCACTGATCCGGGTTCCCGGTCACCGCACTCTCCGGCGTGCGGCCGGCGGCGAGCGACGGCCGATCGAGGCCGAGGCCGGGGCCGATCGAGGGCGACCAGCGCGAACGCGACCGGTTGTTCACCACGAAGGCGGTGAGGGGGTTTCCGCTGCGATAGCGGCCGATCATCGAGGCCTGCCAGTTGTTCGCGAAGTTCCAGGTGCCGGTCAAGACCAGATTGTGGGTGGCGTTGAAGTCGGCCGGACCCTTGTTGGTCTCGAGACCGAAAGGCTCGGGGAAGGCCGAGGTCGTGCCGTTTGTCGCATCGGAGAAAAACGTCGAGGCCTGCGTGGTGTCGATGGCGCGCGACAGGGTGTACGACACCTGGAGCCTGAGGGTGTTCGTCGTATGGCGCAGGTCGAAAATGCCGGCGTTGTACCAGGAGTCGCCATCGCTCGTCTTCTGCTCGATGACACCGTAGGCGGCGTTTGGCCGCGCGCCCGTCACGGAATAGAAGACCGTGCCGTCGGGGCGAAGCTCCGGGGTAGGAACGTTGACATCGCCGCTGCGCAGGAGGTGGGTGCCTCGCGAGCCCGCATAACCCACGGTCAGCACGGTGTTGCCCCAGAGTTCTTTCTGGACGTTGAGGTTGTAGACGTGAGCGCGCGGGTTCTGAAGGTCCCACTGAACCGGCCGGATCGAGTTGGTGGCGGCGCGGGCGAAAGGCGGTTGCGGGAAGGTCGGGTTGGCGATGATGGCGCGGGGGGTCACCGGCGGGTTGGTGATGGTCACGATCAGGTTTTGCTGATTGTTGACGTTGAAGTAGAGGCCATAGCCGCCGCGCAGCGCGAGTGTCCCATCACCTTTCACGTCCCAGGCGAAGCTCATCCGTGGCGAGAGGTTCAGCTTTGGCGAGCGGCCGTAGGGCCGGCCGAGGGTCGGCGTCTGATCCATGATGGAAACCATGGTCGAGTCCCGGCCTTCCTCGTCCTTCGGAAGAGTGGTCATCTCGTAGCGCAGGCCCGCGTGGACGGAGAAGCGATCGGAGACCCGGAACTCGTCCTGCACATAAGCGCCAAAGAGGGTGTATTTCCAGAGCCGCTCGAGCGATGCCTCGGGCGTGAGACCGACGAAGCGGATGGGCGTGTTGCGCAGGAAGCCTTCGAGGTTCCCGAACGTGTAGATGCCGAGGCTGAAGGTGGGATTGTGAAGATCGCTCTTGTAGTGCTCGAGCAGCACACCGCCCTTGATCAGATGCGACCCGCGTGATTGAACGAAGGAATATTCACCGCCGAGCACGCGCTGTTTGATGACGAGATCGCCCGAGGTCTGGGGGCCAAAGCGACCGGGGATGCCGCCGATGTCGATACCGCCGACCACGGGCCGCCCGGCCACAAAGGGCGGCAGGGGGCTCGCGAGATTGGCTTCCACGGTCTGGCCGATGCGGGTATTGCTCATCGACAGACGCAGGGTGTGAAGGGCCGAGCCCGAGGCCACATGCCGCAGCTCGCCGGTGAGGAACTGGTTCGTGGAGAGGAAGGTGCGCGGAAACTGAGGAAAGTCGGTGGGCAGATACTGGTCCGCGGTGTCGCGGGTGTAGCGCACGAACATCTGGTCCTTCAAAGAGAGGTTGTGATCGACGCGGGCCTGGAAGAAATCCTGATCGACGGTCTGATCGAAGGGGAAGCGAAGCTCCGCGAGACCCCCGCCGAGCGAAGCGCCATTGGGCGCAGGGAAGGCGTCGAGGTAGGGCTTCACCGCGGGGGCCACACCCACATTGCGCAGAAGTGCCGGGTTGCCCGGAGTGGGCAGAAGTCCAAGGCGGGCGTTCTGGTCCGGGACCACGGTGGACACGTTCTTCCCGAGGTTCTCGCGCAGTCCTTCGTACCCGAGGAAGAAGAACGTCTTTTCCTTCCTGAGCGGACCCCCGAGGGTGGCGCCAAACTGATTCCGTTGAAAGTCGGGCTTGACCCCCTGGTCGAAGTAGTTCGGCGCATCAAGGGCATCGTTGCGGTGATACTCAAAGACACTCCCGCGCCAATCGTTGCTGCCCGACTTTGTGGCCACCAGGATCTGGCCGCCGAAGTTCCGACCGTATTCGGCCGAGTAGCTGTTCGTCTCGACCCGAAACTCGCGTACCGTCTCGGTGCCAAGCGTCGTGCCCGCGGCACTGCCCGCCGGCCCGTTGGTGAAGTCGTTCAGCAGCGTTCCATCGAGCATGTAGACGTTTGAACGCGGGTCGAGACCGTTGATCGACGCACCCACCCCGTGGGCCACGACCGATCCGCCGTCGCGGTGGTTGAAGGCGAGGACGCCGGGCTGAAGGAAAGCGAGATCGGTGTAGTTCCGGCCGTTCAGGGGCAGGTCCTTGATCTCCTGTTCGCCCACGAGGAAGGACAACTCACCCGTTCCCGTCTGCACCCTGGAGCCTTCGGCCAGAACGGTCACTTCCTCATTTCGAACGCCCGGCTCGAGGGCGAGGTTCACGACCGTGGGCACGCCGAGGACCACTGACACGTCGGGCTTCACCGCGGGTTTGAATCCCTCAAGACTCGCACGCACCTCGAAGCGGCCGAGGGGCAGGCCGGGCATGACGAAACGTCCGTTGGGCCCGGTGATCACCTCGCGGATGAGGCCCGTATCGCCGTGCTTCGCGACCACGGCTACGCCGGGAAGAGCCGCTCCGGAGCTGTCGCGCAAGACCCCCTCGATGGAGCTCGATGTAGCCTGGGCCCGCGCCCAGGGGGCGCTCAGCAGGAGCAGGGCGAGGATGGCAAGGCGGGTGACGTTCTTCATTTTTCTCTTCTGTTCAAAGGGGGTCGGCTCTCCTGGGGCGAGCCTGGCACGGGCCACTTCCCAAAGGTTCCCGCGGCAAACTACGGCCGAGTGGCTTCCGCCGCTTCGTCGGTGTTCCCGCCCGTTGCCGCCTTGATGTCGTAAACGAGAAGGCGATCCTGATCGCGCAGGAACAGTTTCCCGTCCGCGATCGCGGGATACGGCCAGCTTAGAGGCGAGCCGCTCGGAATTTCGAACGTGCCCTTCTCCTTGTAGCCCGCGGGCGTCGCCTCGATCAGGACGACCACGCCGTTTTCGTAGCGGAAGATGAGGTGGGAGTCGGCATAGGCGATCGCCGCCGACCCCTTGCCTTCGTTCCGAATGTCTCCACCCCAGACCTTGCGGCCGGTGGTGAGCTCGACACAGATCGGAAGACCCATGCGGTGTCCCTGTCCGGCGTAGATATGGCCGCCGACGAGCACCATGCCGCCATGGTGATTCTGGAACGTCTTGCCGTCGAGGAAGTACTGCTCGGTGGCGGAAACCCCGTCGGCGGTTTTCGCGAGCTTCACGAGACCGCTGCCGGTCTGGTAGCCGGTGGCCGCAAATACATAGTCGCCGGAAACAAGGGGGGTTGAGATGTTCGCGGTGTTGTTGGCGACTTTGTTGTAGTTCCAAAGGAACTTCCCGTCGGAAGCGCGCACCCCGACCACACCCCGGCCCATCAACTGAACGTATTGCCTGACTCCGGCCCCGTTCGAAACGACCACGGACGAATAGCCGGCGCCGTCGCGGCCCAGTTCCCCCATCTCTCCCGCCTTGGTCCGCCAGATTTCTTTGCCGGTGGCTTTCTCGAGGCAAACCAGCAGAGAGCTCGCGGCTCCGGGAGTCACAACCAGGCGGTCACCATCGACGAGCGGCGATTCCGCCCACTTCCAGCCGGACATGACGTTGCCGCCGAAATCGCCAGGCAGACTCTTCTGCCAGCGGACCTTGCCGGTGGCGGCGTCCATGGCCAGAAGGTCGCCCTCCGTGCCGATCGCATAGACCACCGCGCCGTCAGCGGTTGGCGTGCCCCTTGGGCCCGCGTAGCGGTCTTCCGTCCAGGCCGGACCGATCTTCGTTTTCCAGAGAATGGACTTCGTCTCGAGCGAGAGGGCGATGACGAACTGGTCGGCCCCGATGTCGCCCATGGTGAAGAGACGACCGTTCTGGATGGAAACGCTCGAGTAGCCGCTCCCAAGCCCGCTCGCCTGCCACGCCAGCCTGGGACCGCCCGCGGGCCACTGCTGAAGGAGACCCTTCTCCGCCGATTGCCCGTCCCGGTTGGCGCCGCGGAACTGGGGCCAATCGGCCGAGGATTCAGTCGCGGGCACAACGGCCAGGAAAAAGGCGAGCGCTTTGGGGGCAAACGTTTTCATAGGGACTCCGAGGGGCCTTTGGGCCGGAAACGACGGATCGTCAGCCGAAACAGAGGATACGTCCGTCGGTCGCCGCAACCAGAAGCCGGTTCCCGGCCAAAGCCGGGGAAGTGGCGACAGGCGCACCTGTCTCGTACGAGAACACGCTCTGCCTCGTTTTGACGTCCACGCCCCGGATTCGGCCGTCGTGTGAGCCGAAAAACACACGCGAGCCCAGAATGACGGGGGACGAGTCGATCTTCCCCTGGGTTTCGACCGTCCAACGCAGTTCGCCGGTCTTGAGGTCGAGAACATGCAGCGCTTTGTCTCGGGAGCCCACGAAGACGAGCCCCTGCGATATTGCCGCGGAGGAATAGAAGGGGAACTGCTTAGTGGGCGTGTAGCGCCAGACCACGGCCTTCTTCTCAAGATCGATCGCGACGACGTCGTTGCTGAAGGTGCCGAATACGACCAGGCCGTCGCTCATCGCCGGTGAAGCGGCGGTGTATCCGCCGAAACGGACATCGACCTTCACCGCTCCCGTGGCCACGTCCAGGCCCCGGAAATGGCCGTCGCATCCCGCCACATAGGCGAGACCGTTCTGAATCGCACAGGTGGAGTGAATCTGCGCTTCGCTCTCGTGTTTCCAGCGGGGCGACCCGTCGGCGAGGTTCAAGGCATGGAGCGTCCCGTCGTAGGAACCCACCACCCCGACCCCAGACGCCACCGCGACCGAGGCCTTGATCTCGGACTTGCCTTCGGTCGGGTGGGACCAGAGTTTTCGGCCGTCCCCCGAAGCGAAGGCGTGAATGCTTCCCTCGAGGTCTGGAACCACCACGATCCCCGGTGCACCGGTGGGAGCGCCTTCAAATCCCGCCTCGATCTTCGTCCGCCAGACTTGTTTACCGGCGCCGAAATCGAGGGAGATGAGGTCGCCGGCGCGCGTCGCCACCACCACGCGGTCGCCCATCACCACGGGCGAGGTGGGTTCACTCTCGGCTTCAAAGCTCCAAAGGAGCTTCGGCGTCGCGGGCAGGGACGAGGTCGCGCCCACGCCGGTGAGAGCCGCGTCGCCGCGGAAAATGGGCCATCCCGGGTCGGCCGGAGGCGTCTGCGCGCGAACCCGGGCAGGAAGTGCCGCGAGGGTCGCCCCGGTAGCACAGCGCGCGAGCCACTCCCGACGTGAAGGCCAAAGGGTCATGAGTTCCCCTCCGAGGGCTGCGTCACTTCGCGGCGGACTTAGCACCTTCCTTGATGGCGAAGACGCGGTTACGAGCGAGGAGGTACAAGACGCCGTCCTTGGGATAAGGCGTCGCGTAGACCGCCGACCCCATGTTCATCTCGGCCAGCAGTTTCCTGGTCTTGCCAACCGCGAGGACGGACACGTCGCCATCCTCATCACCCAGATAGATCTTCCCGTCCGCGACCAGAGGCGAAGCCCAGACCGCGGCGAGCATGTCGTGCTTCCAGTACAGCGCCCCGGTCTTTTCATCGAGGGCGTAGAGGAAGCCGGAAAGGTCGGCGGCGTAGACGATGCCGTCGTGGATCGCCACCGTGGAGATCGTGCGGTGGAACTCGTCTCCGCCACGGCGCCAGACCACGGCCTTGTCCGTGATATCGCCGGTGAGCGAGGCATCGATGACCCAGAAATTCCCCACCCCTTCGCCGTGCTCGGGATCCTGCCCGACACCGATGTAGACCTTGTCGTCGTGGACCACCGGAGTCGCGATGATGTCGTTCTTGGTGCCGCTGCCGCCCAGGCGATACACCGCGTCTTTGGGATTGGCGTTGAACTTCCAGATGAGTTTCCCGGTTTTGGGCTCGAAGCCATAAACCCAGCCATCACCGCCGCCGAAGACCACCTGAGGCTTGCCTTTGACCATGCCGTAGGCCGCATTCGACCAATTGCCGTGAATGATTTTGGTGCCGGGCTCAGCACTCTCCCAGAGGAGTTTCCCGGTCTTCGCATCGATGGCCACGAAACTCGGAGCGAGGGGCGAGGGAATGTTCACGTGGCCTTCGTCGACGCCGTTGCCGGTGGTGGCGTAGATGACGCCGTCGACCACCAGCGGCGAACTGGCCGCGAGGTTGTGCGGGAAGACGTCGGCTTCCGCCATGAGGTCGTAAGACCAGATCACATCACCGTCGATCGGGCTTTTGCGCGGCTCGTCGGTGACGCCGTCGTTTCCGTTCGCGAAGCCGGCCACATCGAGGGCCACGATGCGCGCCTGGTTCGAGGTGTAGTACAACCGATCGCCCTCGATGAACGGCGTGGAACACACGCCCTGCTGGGGCCAGTCGTTGACCCGGCCCGAGGAAAGTTTTGGGGTCGCCATCTGCCAGGCGAAATTGCCGGTCTTCACATCGAAGGCCATGACCACGCCCTGGTCGCCTTTGATCTCCGGATTCCGGTTCCCTTCGTTGTTGGTGCCGATGTAGACGCGGCCCCCTGCGACCACGGGACCCGCGTAACTCTGCGAACCCGCGGGCTGCGACCACAAGATGTTGACACCGGTGTCGGCGTCCCAGGTGGCGGGAAGGCCCTTCTCGGCGGAAACGGAGTTACGGTTCGGAAACTCGCCGAACAGGGCGCGTTCGGGCGACTGGGAACCTACGGTCCGGGAGCCGTGGGGGCTCAAAGCAACAGCGACGAGGGCGATGGGGAGGAGAACGCGGCGCATTTAGTTATGACCTCAGCGGTTCGAGATGACTTTGAGATTGTCCCACGCGATGTCGGCCGGGGAATCGCCGTAGAGACCGGGGGCGCCCGCCTCAAGCACCACTTGGTCGTCGAACTCTATCGTCCAGGCCGAAGGCTCGGCCTCGCCGCGCTTCCAGACCTTGCCGCGCACCATCGTGCTGGCCTGGCCGGGCTCGACCACGAGCTTCATCCGGTACCAGACATCGCTTTCGACGGTGAACGGCACGTCCTTCGAGAAGGCGAGCTCAGAGGCCCACGACCGGATCTGCAATTTCTGATGGACGCCCTGCATGTCGAGGGTGTAGCCATTGCTGATGAGCCCCACGTCGCCCATGCGGCGGCCCTTGCGAGTGGCGCGCACGTCGGATTCCATGGTGTAGCCCTTCATGGTCGCTGGCCCGATGAAGACGGTGGCGCGGTTCAAGCCCACCTGCACCGGGACCTTGGCGAGAAACCTGCCCTCGGGGAAATCGGCGACCGAGAGACGTCCGGCGCCAACCCAGGTCCCGGGCACCTTGCCGCCTTCGAAGTCCTCGCTCCAGGGGAGCGCGTCGAAAACTCTGACCCGCGCGCCCGCCTCGATGGTTCCGGCCTTCGCCATCACCTTTCCGGCCTGAAGGGCCGGGGCAGGGGCCGCGGTGAAGACGCCCTGGGCGTCGATCGCGCCGGTGAGGCCGGCGAGGGAGAAGACCGCGGCGGGTGCTTTGACCCTTCGGCCGAGTGCGTCGAACGCGCGCACCTCGAAGGCGATTTTTTCGCCCGGCTTCACCATCAGCTCGGTCGGGAAGACGGAGATTGACGTGGCGGGCTGGTCGGAGGCCGGAGTGGCCTCTTTCGGCCACGGCATCACGGTCGCGGGAGCACCCGGGGCCGGACCCTTGTAAGCCGCCTTCTTATCGCCGAGGCAGTAGAGGAAATTCTCGGTGAGCAGATACAGCCGGCCATACGCCGGAGCCACCGAACCGAACACCTCGACGTGACGGCCCTCGGGCATCTTCAGCTCGACGTGACTCAGGGTCTCGAACTTGTCGGGGTGGGGCTTGATGATGTGGACGTTGCCGTTCACCTCGGTGGTGAAGATCTTTCCATCGGCGAGGGTGGCCGAGCCGCGGCCGATGGTGCCGAGCTTGGTTTCGAAGAGATGCTTGCCGGTGGTGGCGTCGAGCGCATGCATGTTGCCGGAGTTGTCCACGACGTAAACGCGATTTCCATCCACAAGGGGCGCGGCGAAGCCTGCGGTGATGGCGTTGGCGTTCCACTTGCGGCCGGTGGCGGTGATGTCGCCCTTGAGCGTGCCGTCGATCGCGATCACCTGACCCATGAAACCGCCCTCGAGCGGTTCTTCGCTTTGGTTCGCATACACGATGCCGTCGCGGACGGTGACGGGGGCGTTGAGGGAACGGGGAGAGAACTTGAAGTTCCACACGAGCTCGCCGGTGCGGGCGCGCAGAGCGTAGATCCAGCCATCGGCCCCGCCGCCGATCAGGAGCCGCTCCCCGCCGATGTTGGCCACGATCGCGTTCGCCTGGTTGTTGAAGTCTTCGACGTTGGCGGTTGCAGGCGACACGAACCACTGGACTTTGCCGGTGCGCTTGTCGAGAGACGCGTAACGCTGACGCAGAGGGGCGTGTTCGCCCCACGAGACACCGACGATGCTGACGATGAGCGAGTCGCCATCGAGGAGAGGCGAATGGGTGCGGCCGCCGTAGCCGGAGCTGCGGCCCATCTCTTCGCCGAGACGCGCCTCCCACACCGTCTTGCCGGCACGATCCAGCGCGATGAGCTGACCGTCGCCGTTCTGCGCGTAGAGATACCCGGTTTCGGGGTCGCCCGAGACGCTGGCCCAGCCAACGCGTGCGAAAGGGATCGTCGTGTTGTGAGCGAGGTAACGGCGCTCCCAGAGTTTCGCGCCATCCTTGGCCGACCAGCACCCGATCGTCTCGTACCGGCCATCCGCGCGGGCGGAAGCGCAGACCCGGCCGTCGAAGACCGCGGGGGTCGACCGGCCGACGATCGGAACCTTGAAGACCACGTTTTCCGAGGTGGCGGGCGACCAAGTGGAGATGAGGCCGGTCTCGGTCGACGTTCCGTTGCCGTTCGGACCGCGCCATTGCGGCCAGTCGGCGGCGAATGTCGTGGCCGCCGACACGGCGAGAACGACCTGAAGAATGGTGCGCTTGAGTCCCATGGTGATTTCGCCTTCTTTTGTGGGGTCGATACTACGATGCGACCCGAGACACCGCCCAAACGAGGCCGGTGACGGTTAAGACTAAGGACATCGGCCGTTGGACGAGGCGTCGATACTGGTTCGGATCCTTGAACGGCAGGCTCAGAAGGAACGCGACGGCGAGGACCGTCACCTGGCCGAGTTCAACTCCCAGATTGAAGAGGAGCAGGGCGGCGAGCCTCTGGCCTTCCACGAGCGGCGTCTCGGCCAGAATCCCGGCAAAACCGAGACCGTGAAGCAGGCCGAAGAAGAAGACCACCGCGATCCGCGCTCTCGAAACCCCGGAAGAGCGCAGGAAGTTCTCGAGACCGACGATCCCGATCGAAAGGGCGATCAGGGGCTCGACGATGCGCGGGGAGAGGGAAACCACGGCGAAGGTCGAGAGGGCAAGGGTTGCGCTATGGGCGAGTGTAAAGACACCGGTCTGGATCAGAAGCGCCTTCATGTCGCGGCCGCCGAGGAAAAGGGCGAGGACAAAGAGGATGTGATCGACGCCCAGGGGGACGATGTGTTTGAAGCCGATGACCACGAAGCTCCACCGGCCGGCATTCGCCTCGCCCGCAGTCAGCTTGATGCGTGGGCATTCCTCGCCGGGTAGACATATGTGGAACTCGTTCCGGCCGGTGCCCTCGTCGGCGAAGGTCAGTTCGATGGCCGGAAACGCGCGCGACGCGAAGAAATGAATCTCCTTCCCCTCGGCCGGGACACCGCCAGCAAGTCGGACCTCGAGGCCGAACACCTCCACGCCCAGGCGCTCGGGACGCGGCCGGAAATGCGGAAACGAGATTTCGAAGTCGACGGGCTTCCCATCGACTCGGACCCGCAGGCGTCGCGAAAGCACACGCCGCAGGCCCTCCTCGACGGCCTGAAAATCCGCATCGTTCATCGCGAGCAGCGTCTTTGCGGCCTGTTCGGGATCGATGCTTGGATCGACCCCGAGGGCCAGGGCATCGAGATCAAGGCGAAGCGTCGCTTCAAAGTTTCTGGCCGCGTCGACCCTCAGGGTGGTGGCCGTCCGCTCGAAGGTGTGAGCGAAGGACGGCGGGCTCGCGAAGAGCGAAAACATCAGCGAAACCACGGCGGCTCCTCGGAATATCCGCCTTCGCACTAAGATCGCGCGCACAGCAGGTCGGGCCTTCGGGACGTCTTCGGGATGATCCACGGGGCCGCGATTATGGAGGAACAATGGCCGAGAAAGATAAGCCGCTGACGTTCGTCGAATGGGTGATCGTGATCCTGGCTTCGCTCGGTTTCGCCTTCGACACCTATGAGCTGCTGATGCTGCCGCTGATCCTTCCTCCGGCCATCATGGCGCTTGGCGGCTACAAGTTCGGTTCGCCTGAATTCGGCATGTGGCGCGACTTGATGTTCTATCTGCCTGCGGTCTGCGGCGGCATCTTCGGCCTGCTCGGCGGATACCTCACCGATCGCTTCGGACGTCGCGCGGTTCTGGTGGGCAGCATCCTTCTCTACGCGGGCTCCGCGGGTGCTTCGGCCTTCGCCACCACTCTTCCGGTGCTGCTGGCCCTTCGCTGCATGACGTTTGTCGGCGTCTGCGTCGAGTTCGTCGCGGCCGTCGCGTGGCTCGCCGAATTGTTCCCGAATCCGGCGCGGCGCGAGCGCATTCTGGGAATCACCCAGGCGTTCTCGTCCCTCGGCGGCGTCATGGTTACCGCCTTCTTCACCTGGGTGGCCAAAAACGGCGACTCGCTTCCCGCGATCGCGGGCGGCCACGAACCCTGGCGCTACACCCTGATGTCGGGATTGATTCCCGCCCTGCCCCTCATCATCCTTCGCCCGTTTCTGCCCGAATCGCCGGTGTGGCTGGAGAAGCGCAAGGCGGGGACTCTCAAACGCCCGAGCCTGGCTGCGATATTCGCTCCCGCGCTGCGGCAGACCACGACCATCAGCACCGTCATCTTCGCCTGCTCTCTGGGCGCCGCTTTCGGCGCCATCCAGCAGATGCCGCAGATTGTGCCCGGCCTGGCCGAGGTGAGTTCACTCCCTCGCCCGCAGCAGCAGGTGATCGTGGGTGAGGTGCAGTTCGCCCAGGAGATGGGCGGCCTGACCGGCCGCATTGCCCTCGCTGGTTTGGCTCTGTTTATCGTTTCCCGCCAGCGGCTGCTCCGCGCCTTCCAGCTCCCGGGGCTCATCATCGTCCCCCTCGTCTTCTACTACGCCATCGACAGCTCGGTCTCCACGGTGAAGATCGGGATCTTCCTCGCCGGCTTCTTCACCGTGGCCCAGCTCAGTTTCTGGGGGAACTATCTGCCCCGCGTGTATCCCACCCACCTGCGCGGCACGGGCGAAAGCTTCGCGGCCAATGTGGGCGGGCGTCTGATCGGCACCTTCGCCGCGGTGGTCACCGGCCGCCTCGCACTGCTCATGCCGGGAGACTCGCCGTTCGCGCGTCTGGCGCTGGCCGCCTCAGCGGTGGCCCTCGTCGTCTACGCAGTGGGTTTGATCGCGAGTTTCAGGCTGCCCGAGCCCACCGCCGAGAACCTGCCGGACTAGCGCCCCCGGTCCGCGAATTTAAGCGGTATGCGATTCAGACCAATCGCCACCCCTGAAAGCCCGTAAAAAGCGCGGTGGCAACCAGAAGGACGCCCACCGCTCGAGCAAGGGCGAGATTCGCAGACGGCTTTAAATGGAGCCAGGCACGAAGGCGATCACCCGCGATCACGACACCCCCGTAGACCACCGCCTGGGTCGCCGCGATGATGCCCCAGAGGACGACCGCCTGAATCCCCATCGCCCCGTAGTGGGGTTTCAGGAATTGGGGAAAAACGGCGAGCATAAAGAGGTACGCCTTCGGGTTGAGCAGGCTGGTGAGAATTCCCTGCTGGAACGTCGCGAGGTGCGGACGCGCCCGCGGCAACGTCATGTCACCGAGAGTGCTGTCGCTGCGTAGAAGCGACACGCCGATCCAGCCGACATACAGGGCACCCGCCCACAACACCAGATTGAAGGCGGCGGGCATGAGCTGCAAAATGGTCATGACGCCGAGGGCGCCCATGGCGACGTGACAGACGCCGCCCGCGACGATGCCGGCGACGGCTGAAAAGCCCGACGCCCGCCCACCCACCAGGGAACTCGTGAGGATGAAGGCCATGTCGAGGCCGGGCAGCAGCACGATGCCAAAAACCATGACGAAGAAGAGCCAGAGGTGGGCGGTTTGTTCCATGGCGGAGAAGCTAAACGGTAATTAGGGCGATATCCGCCCTGATTTATCTGTACTATTTTTCATTCATGGAACGGCCAACGACACGTGTGCTGGCGGTGCTCGAGCTTTTGCAGACCCACGCCCGGATCAGCGGTTCCGACCTTTCGAAGCGGATAGGGGTCGACGGACGCACCTTGCGTCGATACATCACCATCCTCGAGGAGCTCGGAATACCGATCACCACCGACCGCGGACGCCACGGCGGCTACGCCCTTGTTCCGGGTTTCAAACTGCCTCCGATGATGTTCACAGATGACGAAGCGCTCGCACTCTCGCTCGGGCTGCTCGCGGCGCGCAGCCTCGGCCTCAAGGACGCGGCGCCGGCGGTGGCGAGTGCTCTGGCCAAGCTCGAACGCGTGATGCCCGTGAACCTGAAACGCCGGGTTCGGGCGATCGACGAGACGGTGTCGCTCGACGTGAGGCAACCCGGTCCGTCGTTCGGCAGCAACGCGGCCCTCGCGGTCCTGAGCGCCGCCGCGCAAAACCGGCAGCGCGTCCACTTGCGGTACGTCACGGCCGAGCGCGATGCGAGCGACCGCGACATCGATCCTTATGGCCTCGCCCATCGCAGCGGCCGCTGGTACGTGGTCGGTCACTGCCACTTGCGAAAGGACCTGCGGTCATTCCGTCTCGATCGGATCGAGGAGGTGCGGCCTCTCAACATTTTTTTCGAACGCCCGGCGGACTTCGACACCCTGGGCCACCTCGCCTTCTCCGCGGCGACGCTGCCCCGCAGGCACACCATCGAGGTCCGTCTGCACACCGACCTCAAGACCGCGCAACGCGAACTGTGCGACACCATCGGCGTTTTCGAGCCGACTCCCGAGGGCGTGAATCTATTCGCTCAAGCCGACGACCTCGACTGGTTCGCAAGGCAGCTCGCGCGGGTCGCGTTCGAATTCGAGGTGATCGGTCCCGCGGCCCTGCGTGACGCCCTGCTCCAATGCGGAGTGCGCCTCCAGCTTCGGGCTGCCATCAAGCGCCCGCGCCGCACGAAGCCGGAGGCTCCCCCGAGAAGCATCACACCCCGTAACGTTCGAGGAAGTGCCGTTCCGCCTCGGAGTCGCCGATGAGGATGAGTTCCGCGTTTGCGCTCGGGTCGCGAGCGTTTCACTTCCTCGCCGAAGGCCCGGGCCACAACGACGTCATAACGTTATGACGCTATGATGCTGCCGCCATGGAAACCACCCGCACCACCGTGTATCTGGAACGCGACCTCCACCGCGCCTTGCGCCTTCGTTCCGCCTCCTCGGAACACAGTCTCTCCCGTATCGTGAATGAGGCGGTGCGGCGGGCGCTCGCCGAGGACGCCGTCGATCTCGAGGCGTTGAGCAAAAGACGGAACGAGAAGAGCGTCGATTTCGGGGCCTTCGTTCAAGGGCTGAAGCGCGTTGGCCGCCTATAGCGTTCAGATCAGGACGTCTGCTGGGCGAGAGCTTGAAGGCGTTGGGTCCAAGCGTGATCAGGGTCGAATCGTGAGCCGCATCCGCGCTCTGGCGAACGACCCTCGGCCGGCCGGCTGTGAAAAACTCGCGGGAGCGGCGAACGCGTGGCGGGTGCGGCAGGGTGACTATCGGATCCTGTTCACCGTTGACGATGAGGCCCGCGTGGTCGACATCGTCAAGATCGGCCATCGTCGCGAGGTGTATCGACCGTAAGGTCGCAAACTCGGAGCGCCCCACGCTCACTCGGCCTTCCCCGTCGATGAGGATGATTTCCGCGTTTGCGCTCAGGGGGCTCGAACGTCGGGGGTCGCGAGAGTTTCACTTCCCGGCGAAGCCCCATCTTTGGGGGGGGCCTGCGGTCAGTTCTGCGGGCGGAAGTAAAGGACCAGCGAAGCGCCACCGGCAACCAGGAGATAGCCGGCCCAAAGGAGCGGGTTAGGAGTCTCCTTCGGCGGATGGATGGCCATGGTCACGAGGACGTTGATGAGAGGGGCGCCGCCGAAGACGATGGGCATCACGTAGTTGGGCAGGCCACCCGAGCGGAAGGCGAAGATGATGCAGACCGCACCGATGGCCCCCAAAGCACCCGCGGCCGTTGCGGTGGTGGAGCCCACGAGGTTGAAGCCGCCGAGTTGCCCCTGCGAGGCCAGCACGACCATCGGCACGAGGACGCCGATGAGGAAGTACGCGATGCCCACGCAAAGGAGCGCTTTCATCGGACTGCCGAGCGCCACCTGCCCGCGGTGAAGGGCGGCGCCATATGCGCCCCAGGAAAGTGCGGCAGCTATGGCAAAGAACAGCCAGGTCATCGAGGTTTGTCCCTTCATGAAGGGGGCTAGCCTATCGCAGGCCTGCTGACGCGCGGGTTCTCGAGGACCTTGAAGGCTCCGAAGGTCGCGGCGGCGGTGGCGAGCAGGCAGATGGCGGGAAACAGCAGGGTGAGAACCAGTGCGGGGTGCGACGCGCGGGGCAAAGGCACAAGGGCGATCGCGGCGGCCAGGGCGCCGATCGAGACCGAGGTTATGGCCAGGGTCGCGATCTCCGCGGCCACGACCACACGGAGATCCCCGGGGGCAAAACCCGAGGTGCGGAGCACGAACCACTCCGCACGACGCTCGAACACCGAACGGGCGGCCACCGCGATCAGGGTCAGGGTCGACAGAGCCGCGGCGAGCGCGCCGAGCCACTGGAACGACGCGAGGTATGTGTTCTCGACTTCGTAGTAGCGGGCCAGCCGGTCGGCGAGGTTCGATACCAGAGCCCCGCGATCACGCCAGGCGTCGCGCAGGGCCTGGGCGATTTCCGCGTCTCCGGTGGGCGCCTCGACGAGGAACACCCGGTACCCCTCGGCCTGAGGGAAATAGGTCTCGAACCCTTCCTCGGCGATCAGGATCTCGCTTCGAAGCGCCGTCTCTTTGAGCGACGCGACGAACTTCAGACGCAGCGGCTTCCCGTGGCCGTCCAGGATCTCCATGGTGTCCCCGAGCGACTTGTGGAGGACGTACTGCAGTGAGTTCGCATCGACGATGGCGGGCACTTCCGGGCCCAGGCCGCTTGCGGGCGTAAGGAGCGTCCAGGGGTTCGCGCGCTCGGCCTCGGTCTTAGCGAGACTCGCGGCGAATGGGAAACGGCCAAGGTCGCGGAACGATTTCTCGACGCCCAAAAGGCGTGGATTGAGGGGCGCGTAGAGATTGAGGCAGCTCGTGTCTTCGCCCTCACGCAGGCGAAAGCGCGAGATCGGGGTGCGACCGAGCGGTCCCTCGGCATCACCGAGTCCCGAACGCCGGCGGCCTTCGGGTGTCGCGAGGTCATCGAAGACGGGACCGCTGGTCTCGACGAAAAGATCGAAGCCGCCGCGCGGCCCCGCGGGAGTGCGATCGGAGGTGTCCTTCTTCGCGAACGAGGACACCGCGAACACCACGAACGTGGCGCTCGACAACAGGGTCGCGACGAAGAGTACACGCGAGGGTCGGAAGCGCAGGCCGCGAAGGCCGACGCCTGCGGGAGTGGCAGGTGTTTTGCCTCGCGTGCCGAGAGCCCACCGTCGCAGGAAACCAAGGCCCAGAGCAAGCGCGCATCCGCCGACCAGGAAGAAACCCGGGCCTTCGGGCAGTCGTCCGGTCTGAATCAGACCGACCGCAGCGATGAAAAGAAGCGCCGCGCCCGCGGGTAACCACGCGGTGCGGCTCCCTGGTCTCCTCACGGCCTCGCCCTCGCGACTCAGCAGCAGGTCCAAGGGCTCGCGCCGCAGCGTCGTGCGCAAAGCGACGACGAGAGCCGCGACACTCAGGAGGAAGCCCAGAATCGTGCTCGCGATCAGCGATTCCCCGGTCACGAGGGCCGGGGATTGGGAAACGCCTCGGGCCCACACCGGACGAAGGATCTGCTGAAGACCGAAAGAGACGAGTGGGGTGAGAGCGAGGCCCGCGAGTGCGCCGAGGCCCGAGAGAAGCGAGGCCTCGGTGATGCAGAGGCGGCGGACATCCGATGCGTTCCAGCCGCACATCCGAAGCACGCCGAGCTCGCGCGAGCGTGTCTCGAAAAGGAAACGCACGAACGCGGCGGCCACCAGCAGGGCCGACATGATGAGCAGGGCGGAGAAGCCGGCGAAATACGCGCCGAAATCAAGCGCGCTCGAAGTACCGCTCGCGGACGCGAGGTCTTGAACGATGAAGGGAGGCGTCCCTTCGCGGAGTTGCCGGAGCACGTCGCGCCCAAGCGTCGCCTCATCGGCGGTCTTCGTGAAGAGCGTGGTCAGGCGGCTTCCCGAGTCGCCGAACAACTCGCGCGCGGTGGTGATGTCGAGGTAGGCCTTGGGCGAGGGGCCGTACTTCTTCCAGAAGTCCTCGTCCTTCGGACGAATCCGCGCGAGTTCGATGGGGAAAGGCGGATCCCACTCGCCCAGGCTCTTCGCGTCGGAGATGCCCGGATAGGTGGGCACGAGAGCGCGGTCTTCCGCGGCCCTGGTGTCGGGCACGATGCCCGCGAGAGTGAACTCGACACTCTGGGGTTCGAGGCGGCCGGCCTCGCGCCACAGATCGAAATGGAGGGTGACGCGAGAGCCCGGCTTCGCGGCCAGGTCCCGCGCGGCCCAATCGGAAAGCCAGAGGCTTCGACCACCTTGCGGCGGCGCCGTGTTCGCACCGCCGCTGCGCGCCTGCAGTTCCTCGGGCGAGAGGCCCATGACCACCGAATACGGGACCGACGTCTTTCCAAGGTCGATGCCGGTAGCGAGGTAGGCGAGCGCTTCCTGGGGCGGGGTGGCGAGGGCCTTGCGAACACCGGCCTCGAGATCAGGCGTGATCGTGGCTTCGCTCGTGTGGACCACGGTTCCAAGCGCCGTGGTCGAGAGACGAAGGCCAAAGTCTTCGAGGGTAAGGCTCTCCACGACTCTGCTCGGCCAGGACCCGCGGTCGCTTTTGTCTTCGTCCTGCGCACGAATGAGAAGACGGTTGGCGATGGACGGCGGCGGAGACCTTTCGTCCGACTCGTCGCTCGAGATCGCGGACGCGAGAACGGCCACCGACGCATAGACCACGCGGGGCAGGTCGGGCGTGGGCCGCAGGGTGAACTCGCCGCCGTCGGCCTGACCCAGGATCTTCGCCACCTTGAGGCGCACCGTGGCTTGGGCACCGCTGCGGTCGCCGAAGAGAAGGGAGGCGGAAAGCGCCCGCGTTTTCGGAATATCGACGAGAACGGTTTCGCCCGCTTTCACGCCCAGGGCTTCGGCCAAGGCGGATGAGAGATACGCCTCGCGGCCCTTGGGTGCGGGGAAAGGAAGACCGTGGAGAGCCGTATAGCGCTCGTCGATGCCGAGGACCAAAGACTCGATGTGCGGCCCTTCGGGAACTCGGGTGCGCCCGCGTTCGTCGTAGACCGCAGCGGCCCGGGCCGGGAGTTCGGCCACGCGCGCCAGGACGCCGGCGCTCAAGGGTCTTTGGAAAAGCAGAACGTCGGTCGCCTGGCCGCGGCGGGCCCGGGCGAGTCGCTCGAGTTCGGTCTCGAGCGCGTCACCCACACCAAGCGACGCGCCGAGAGAGGCGACCGCGATGGCGCACGCGAAGACACAGACGAGGGAAAGCCCGAGACGCTGGCGCAGACTCTTGAGGGAAAGGGAAAGGAAATTCAAGGGCTTCGTCCAGGTTTCTCGCCGGTGGCCTTGAGCTTAGACGCCGCCCGCGGTTCACGCGGCTCAGAAGCACACGGAGGAGGCCCGACGCAGCCTCACCGCGCTGATTCTTCGACGATTAACGGACCCCGGACGCCCGACGGGGTGAAGAGAATGTTTCGCCGCCCCAGGAGATGGTGCGTCTGATCGAAGCGATCCGAAAGGCCGACGGACTCACGCCCGCGCTGGCCGACGACCTGAGGGCGATGGTCGCCGTGCCGAAGACGGCGGAAACCGCGTTCCGCCGGGCTCTCCCCGATGGGCTCACCGTCCTCGACAAGGGCGGCTCGCTCGAAGGCGTGCGCACCGCGACCGGAGTCGTGCTCCTCAAGTACCGCCCCTACGCAGTCTCGATTGCGACCACCGCGCCCAGGAGCGAGGCCGATGGAGAGAGAGAGATTCGCGAGATCTCACGCCTGGCCTTCGAGACATTCGACCGGCTGGATCGCGCATCGCCGGAGGGGCGTTTGCTGGGCCGATAGCGGCGTTCGTTTGACGGCTGGGTTGGGGGGGACTACCATGTTCGACAACGCTGGTGCGGCGGTCGGAAGATCCGCTACGGAGGATTCATGCGAAGACTGAAGTTCCGGACGAAGCGAGTCGTACTTTCTGCGGCATGCCTCGGTGTGTTCGGAGCCGGACCGGCTCTCGCGGATGAGACCAGGCCGGCTCTCTCGGACGATGCCAAGAAGGCTCCTCCCGACGATCCAAAGGACGGCACCAAGGACGAGAAACCGGCGAAGGTTTATTACAAGGATGGCGCCGCCACGTTCGAGGCCGAGCACCTCCAGATCAGCCTCACCAACCGGGTTCAGTTTCGTCTGACCGACGAGATCCCGGACGACCACGTTCAGCTCATCGGCACCTCCGGACCGGGCGAAAGCAAGGCCTCATGGCGTGTGCGGCGGGCCAAGACGCGCCTTGCCGGCTGGTTCTGGCGCCCGGAGATGCGTTTCGAGCTGCAGTTGAGCTGGGCGGGACCCGAGGCCGGGGCCAGCGCCCAGACCGCCCTCGAGGACGCCATGATCACCTGGGATGTTTCCAAGAAGCGGACGTTCGAGATCTCCTTCGGTCAGTTCAAGGTGCCCCTCGGACGACAGGAGATGACGTCCTCGGGCCGCCAGCAGTTCGTCGACCGCGACATCTTCTCCTTCGAGTTCACCCGCGGTCGTGACCTCGGCGTCCAGGTGGAGGGCGCTCTGGCCAAGGGCAGGTTCTCCTACATGGCGGGCGTGTTCAACGGGAATGCCGCGGCGCGACTCGGGAACGACAACTCCAAGTTTCAGTACAACGCCCGTGCGATGTTCGAACCCTGGGGGAGCGTCGGGTACTCCGAGAGCGACTTCGAGTCGAGGGACAAGCCCCTGCTGGCCATCGCCGGTCAGTTCGAGAAGAACAACCAGGCCTACACGTCGAACGTCAGCGACAACCTCGACACCACGATATGGGGCGGCGATGTGGTCTTCAAGTACAAGGGCTTTTCCGCCTTTGCCGAGATTCTCGCCCGCAATCGAAAGCCCCAACCGACCGGCGGCCGAGATCCGTCCCAGGCCCCTTCCGCCACCGTGGCCTTCCATTCAAACGGCTGGCACGGGCAGTTGGGCTATTTCCTGAAGCGTGACACCCTGGAGGTCGCGGCGCGCTACGCGACTTACGACCCGAGCGACCGGGTAGGGAACAACGATCGCTCCGAGGTCGGCGGCGCCCTCAACTATTTCGTGAACAAGCATTCCCTGAAGGTGCAGGCGGACTTCCGGCAGATCGAGAGTTCGGATCGCACCAAGAGCAAGGAACTGCGGGTTCAGACGCAGGTGGTCTTCTGATCGGGAGGGACCGGAGCATGACTGAAAGAGCACGTGAGTTGGGCGGGCGGATGCTGGCGCTTTCGGCCGCCTTCGGTATCCTGGCTGGCAGCGCGGCCGCGCAGGACAAAAGCGAGGTGGAGGGGGCGCGACAGGCACGCATCGCCGCCATGGCCAGCCGCATCGAGTACCAGACCCGGGACCTGTCGACCCTGGCCCCCGTGGCCCCGGTCGTGAACCCGATCCGGTCCCAGCCCGGTCCCGCCATACGGAGCTTCACCTTCGACTGGGCCAGCGACACGGTCAGCTTTCTCGTCTACGCGGAGTCCGGCACGGGGAGCGTTGGCATCACTCTGGAGCCAGGAACGCCGGAGCGGCCCAACAGCTATGGCGCCTGGGCCTCCTTTGTGTTCCCCGGGGTCGACGACCCCGTGCCGCCGGGCAAGTACAGCTTCGATGTGACCGGCGCCGGTTCGGACGCGGCGGTGGTGAAGTCGAAGTCGCGGCGGGGCGCGCAGCCCTCGTCGGGGACCCTCGACCTCAACCTGTTCGTCCTCGAGGGTTGTGGGTTGACGAACCAGGGGCTCGCGGAAGCGCTCGTCGTCTTCGCCGAGGTCATGGCGGACGCGCGGATCAAGCTGGGCAAGGTTTCGGTGGTCACGGTCACGGGTGCGGCCGGCCTCTTGTCGCCGGGCAGCTTTGGCGAGGCGAATGGAACTGCCGCGGCCCTGTCGCAGCAGTTCACGGTGAATCCTCCGAATACCCTGGGCGCGAATCTGTTCTTCCTCAAGAATGTTCCTGATGTCTACGGCTTCTCCCAGGGGATCCCGGTGGCCCTCGGCATTCCGGGCGCGGCTTCGGGTGGGGTGGTCATCTCCGTTGACACCCACAATACCGACCGGGGATTCGATGGCCGCGAACTCGGCCTCACCATGGTCCATGAGACGGGACACAGCATGGGGCTCTACCACACGAGCGAACGTGACGGGTCGCAGCACGACACCATCAACGACACGCCCACCTGCGCCGGAGGCAGCGAGGCGGGATGTCCGGACGGAACGAACATCATGTTCTGGTCGGGCCACGGAGTCGACTTGAGCGAAGGACAGGGGTACGTCCTGCGGCGCTCTCCCATCGTCCATTGAAGGAGCGAGCCATGGCAAGAGCTTTGGTTGTGAGAACCGTACTGATGATGGCGGTGCTTGGAGCCGCGGCTGCCGCGTCTTCGGCGCCCGGCACCCGGGAGTCGGTTCGGGAAATCCTGGGTGCGCGCCATCCCGTCACCATGACCGCCGAGGACTGGCGCAAGCTGGGGGGCGATGTGGACGTCTACCTCATCGAGGCGGCGGCCGACACTGCGCTGAGATACGGCGTGCGTCAGCGCGCGATGAGCGGTCTCGCCGCGGTCGGCGGACCCCGGGCCAAGGAGTTCCTGCGCGACACCATCCAGCGCTCGAAGGTTGCGCCCGAGCTTCTTTCCACCGCGGTCCATGCGTACGCGAAAGGGTTCGCCAAAAGCGACCCGGACGATGTGCGGCTCGTGAGCGTTCCACTCCTGGACCACGTGGACTGGGTGGTGCGGCAGGGCGCGGTGCGTGCGCTGGGCGAAATGGGCACGAAGGAAGCCGGCGAAGCGCTGCGCCTCCGGCAGACGCGGGAAACGCATCCGGCCGTGCAGTCCGCCTTGCGCAAGGCGCTGGGTCAGCCGGAGGGCGGCAAGCGCTGAAGCGTTCCTCCCGGAAGAGCGCCCCTCTACGTCACGCTTCGGCCTCCACCTCGACGAGGTACTCGTCACCGATGAGGTCGGCCCGCACGAGCGTATTCGCGGGCATGATGTGCCGGAAGCGTTCGCGGTGGGCGCGCGCGACATCGTCCCAGTCGTAGGCATTGCGAACGAACACGCGGGTGCGCACCACAGCGTCGAGGGTCGCGCCCAGCGACCGGAGCGCGCCTTCGATCTTGTCGATGATGAAATGGAACTGCGCCCGCGCGTCGTTGCCGCCGATCGCCTTCTCGCCGTGGGTGGCGGTGGTGCCGGAGATCCAGATCCGATCGTCGAGCCGATGCGCGCGAGAGTAGCCGGCCAGAGGCTCCCAGGTGGTGCCGGAGAGAACCAGGGTCCGGCCCTTCGGTCCCGGTTTCACCGGATAAGGCGGCGGCATCGTCTCGAAGTGATGAGAGAGATCGCCGGAGGCGGTGAGATAAGGAGGTTTGCGGTGCTCGTCGCCGCAATCGCCGGGAATGGGCTTCAGATACTTCCGGCCCTTCGCCAGCGTCTTCCGGTCCTCCTCGTCGAGGGTCAGTTCGAAGATGCGAAGGGTGTCCGCGATGTGCTCCGACTTCGACAGGCGCGTGCCCACGATGACCGCGGCCACCGCCTCGTGGTCGAGGATCGCGCGCGACGCGACCGCGGCCATGGGCACGCCGTGCTTCGTCGCCACTTCGTCGAGGCGCCGGAGCACCTGCTGAGGCCACGGCGCTCTACGAGATGGTTCGCGACAATCTAGAGACTCTTTTCGGCGCGATCGACGATGGCGGGCTTGCGGTGCGCATCCCTCGCCAGCGCCAAGCCTGCCTCGGGGCATGCCCGGAGCGAACTCCTGGCCTACCTCGGCTGCGGCCTTCTCTGTGTACGGGCCAGGCTGCGCGCTCTTTGCGGGCCTTGGACATCTGAAGACCAGTGAGGTGGGCGATGTGCTGGAGCATGCGGCCCGACGGATCGAGAGGCACCTCGACCGGTGTGGCCTCCTTGGGACACGGGGTGATGACCTCGACCTGAGCGGCGAGGGCGATCCCGAGAGCAACCTCGCATCCTCCGCGGTGTCGGGCCAGTCGCCGCCCGCCAGGCCGCAATACCCCGAGGGTAGGCTTCGCGCTGGTCGAGTTGTCTTCGGCCACTCAAGCTGTACGCGATCGCGTACGACAAGCCACTTTCCGCGTCGCTCGATGGGTTCACCTTGCACGCGGCTACTCGTGCGGGCGGGCTCGACGCCGAGGGCCGCGAGGCCCTGCTGCGCTACGTCCTGCCTCCGCCGATTGCGCAGGAGCGAGTGGAGCAGCGTCCCGACGGCCTCGTACGGATCACGCTGAAGAAGGCGTACGCCGAGCGCGAAGCCTGGCCTGGGCCACGGAACGGTCGCGGTCGAGATGGATCCGCTCTCGCTCCTGTGCCGACTGGCTACGAGCGTGCCCCCACCACGCTTTCACACCATCCACTCCGCGGGGGTCCTCGCGGCAGCAAGTCCATGGCGCTCGCGCATCGCGCCGCGGTCGCCCCCGGACGCGGCGAGCGAAGAGCCCGAGAAAAGGGTGCGTAAGAGCGGATACCGGCCATGGCAGCGTTCAAGCAACCGGCAGGCCCATCTCTCTCGCCGCCTCGGCCTGCGAGTCGTCAAGCGTGACGAACCGGTCGATGGCTCCCTCCCCATGGAACCAGAGGGCGGTGCGAAGGTGGGCGAGGTCAAGGGAGCGCGGCGTCGACAGAGCGGGAAGGGCGCTGGATTCGCAGAGATCGAGGGTCAGGTCGCGCAGCTGGAATCGTCTTTGGTCCTGCCCCAGGCGCTCGATGCAGGCGCTGAAATCCTTCGGCCTCAACGATCCTTCGCGGGCGAGACGAACAAGGTTGCGGCGGGCTTCGAGAACCATGAGCACGCTCGACAAGAGGTCGGCGCCCTTCGTCTCCCTTGAGATGGCATCTGCGTGCTCCTCGCCCAGCAGTACGCAGAGGTAGGCCGAGGTATCGAGATAGAGCCTCGGCGCGGCCGGGATTTCGGGACGGTTCTTCACCGTTGCGCCGAGCGATCGTCCTTGAGTACGCGGAGATACCGGCCTCCCGTGGCCTTTCGCAACAGTGGGGTCAGAGCCAAAGCTCCCGAAGGCCGGCCGGCCCCCTGGCCTCGGACCGGAGTGAGCGGGCTGAGCCTCGCAACCGCGCGATTGTGGCGGGTGACCAGAACCGTCTGTCCGCCTTCGGCTTCCGCGATGACCGCAGAAAGGCCTGATTTAAGATCCTGAATAGAGATCCTTTTCATGACCTGATTATAGGCCTTTCGCCCGGCTCTCGCCGCCTTCATCACCCTGTGCATGGCCACCTGTTGCGGGCCGATCGCACGAGCGACGGGTATCGCGAGCACGCCTTGATTGTCGCCATCGTCAGCCAGGGCTGCTTTGGCGCAATCGTCGTGTGGTCGCTAGACATGGCGCTCGATCCTGTGGTGCGGCGACGGTGGCCGCACATGCTGATCTCGTGGACGCGGCTCCTGAGCGGGAGATTCGGGGACCCGCTGATCGCCCGGGACGTACTCATAGGCCTCCTCCCGCGCTTCGCGCTCACCCTTCTGACCCACGCCGGCGTGTTGGTCCCGAGCTGGTTCGGTCGGCCGGCCCGGGTTCAATCGGCTACGCGGCGCCCCCTCGCTTCGAAGCGCTGCGCAGGAGACTGAACCTGCTTCCCCATGGGGGATGCCGAGCCGCTCACCTGGTCGCGGGCCGCCCTACTGGAAAAGCCGCGTGCTCCGGCGACAGGCGCCCGGTGACGAGAGCGAGCGCGCACCTGGCCACGAGGCAGCGTAACGAGCGGAAGTGAAAACGCGGGTTGCACCGCACCATGGCGAAGCCTGCGAACTGCGCCGGTTTCGCGCTCAAACAACCCCGGAATGCAGTGCCCGAACGCGCTCGCGGGCGGCTGCGAGAGGGCCGCCCGTCCGCCACGGCCGATTGCGCGAAACCCGGTAAAGCCACCCTTCCAGATTGTCGGGACGGGGCTTTTCGGTCAGGAACCTTATGAAGGTTTCCTGGACCACATCCTTCGCCTTTTCTGAATCCAGAAGAACGAGTCCATCCGAAACTTGTCTTTGTCTTAAGCCTCACTCTGGCGAGTTGCTCAAGCGACCACCAGACTCCTTCGAGCCCGACTCTACCGGGTCGTGGTCACCCTCAACGATCAAAACAACCCTTCGACCGTGGTGACGCGCACCTTCTTCCTCGACTCGCGCCCTCCGGCCGCCGCGCCGTCACCGTCACCCGTGCCCACCGTGACGCTCACGATCGCCTGCACTTTCAGCGTGCCAGGCGCTCAGGGCGTCACTTCGCACGGAGTCACGGACACCTGCCACGGGGCGATAGGCAGCCGTGCCGGTGGCGACGGCGCCATCGCAGGTTCCGGATTCAACTGCTCGAGCACTTCCGGTGGAGCGTGCGGCCCCTCTCGTTCCCCGTCGGCACGGTCATCACCCTCACGGCGACGGGACAGGGCAGCCCTGACCGAATCGTTTCGTGGCAGGGTGCTTGCGCTGGCATCGGCGGCGGGATCAATAACCAAACCGGAGCCTGCACGTTCACGCTGAATTCCAACACCACGGCGTCGGTCTGGTTCGAGAACGTCGGTGATTAGTCCCGGCGTCTTGCCCGGCGGTTCGCACGGGTGAGAGGTCGCACGGCTGGGTCGGATCTCCGTGATCCGGCCCTGCGAGTCTCGCCGCCTGGGCGGCCCCGGGCGTTCAGCGGCCGACCGCGAACAACACCGAGTTGTTTATGGCGTACACCACGCCGTCCGGCCCGATGGCGGTCGGCGTATAGGATTCCCGAATGCCGCTGGTGAGTTGGATGCGTTCGCTCAGTTCGTTGCGGGCCAGGTCCCAGCGGTAAAGGTAGCCGTCTTCACTGTTGAATAGAATCGATCGGGTCAGGGGATCGACGGCGGCGGTGTTGATGCACCACTCCTTGACCGCGCCCGGATAGTTGGCGTCTGGCGTCACACCCAGGACGGTCAGCACCTCGCGCATGACCGGCGCGCCGGAGATCGTGTCGGCCTGGCTGTCCTGGGGGTCGAGAACGGCCATTCGGTTCCTGCCATCGCCCGTGCCCGCACGCGCGTAGTTGTTGTACTTGGTGGCGACGAGATACGACGAAGACCCTCGATAGGAAGGCACCATCGAAGCGGGAACAATGGAGGCGGTGATGTCCCAGCCAAACGAGCCGGGCACCTTGGTCTGCGTCAGCGCGGCATCGAAGTGCAGAAGCCACCCGCGGAAGTTGTGCCCCGGGGCGTTGCCTTCCAGCACGCCGAAGTAGACATCTCCGTCCGGTCCCACCGTCGGGGACGACGTCCCGTCCGCACTGACCCAACCCATCGCTCCGGTGACCGGATCGATCAGAGCGCGCTTGCCCCGGCGGACCAGGGTGGTGCTGTCGAGCGCCAACAGATAGCCTCCAGGGGTTGGGGCCCCCGGCGCCCTCGCGTTCACCGCCACATAAACCGTCTTCTGATCCGGCGAGAGAGCGGGCGCGCTGTTCATGGCCACACCGATGACCGTGTTTTCGTCCGAGGCCGCTGCGGCGCCCACCCACGAGCCGGTCCCATCCGCGCCCAGCCGTGCGATTCCGCTGGTGAGCCCAGCTGGATTGTCGCCGCGGACGGTGAAGCCGAAGAAGATGTTGCCCTGGGAATCACTGGTCAGGGGCGTGTTGATGAACACGGTCGCGTCGAAGGCCGTCCTCGCCGCGGCGTAGACACTCGTGCCGTAGAAGACGGCGCTTTGAAGGGCGACGGGCCCGGCATCCGGATCGTCGCGGAACAGCAGCCGGCCCCCGGAGGCCGGGGCGTAGAGGCGGTTGCCCGGGGTGAGAACCAGGTTGTAGCTGGGAATCCAATTGTGCGAAGGGAGCACGTAATCGCTGTCCGCCATCCAGAGCGCCTCGCCGCTCGCCCCCGACCGCGCTTCGACGCGGAAGCCGCCAAGGCGACCCGTCTTCACAGGTATGAGCACGGTATTGCGCAAGGTTATGACCGGCGACCCATAGTGAGTCAGCAGGGAGGAACCATTGAGGAACTGATCGAGATCGACCTGCGTCCTCCACAGCAGCCGGGACAGGGGCTGGGTGGCGACCGCCCCGGTCGCCGAGTGCTGCGCATCCCGGGCGAATCCCCACCATGCCGCTCCGACTGCGGGGGATGCTGCGGGCGTCGGCGCCGGCGGCGCGGACGGGCTCCCGCCGCCGCAACCCCAAAACCCCATGGTGAGGGCCAGACCCAGCAGGAAACGGGCGCCGAGGCGCCTTGGGGCACATTTTCCAGGCAGGGGCACGGACACAGATGAGCTGGAGATTTCGTCGTCAGGAAGGTTCATGTCTGGCCTCTCCGGTCGCTGGTTTCGTTGATCAGGCCCCAGGATAGCGAGTTCTTGTGGCCAGAAGTCCCTGCAGGTCCGCCCTGATCCGTCGGTCGCTATCAGATCCGGCGGGAGCTGGGCCGCGGGATGATGGGTGTGGTCTATCTCGCTCACGACCCCGATCTCGGGCGCGACTTCGCGCTCAAGGTCATCCAACTCCCCCAGGGTGTGAGCGACGGCGATCGGGCCGGGTTCGAAAAGCGATTTTTCGCCGAAGCCCAAAGCGCCGCTCGCCTCACCCATCCGGGCATTGTGATCGTCCATAATGTGGGCCGGGATGCGGTCTCCGGAGCGCTCTTCATGGCCCTGCAGTTGCTCCCGGGACGCACGAAGCGCCGCTCGCGGACGCGAGGTCTTGAACGATGAAGGGAGGCGTCCCTTCGCGGAGTTGCCGGAGCACGTCGCGCCCAGGCGTCGCCTCATCGGCGGTCTTCGTGAAGAGCGTGGTCAGGCGGCTTCCCGAGTCGCCGAACAACTCGCGCGCGGTGGCGATGTCGAGGTAGGCCTTGGGCGCGGGGCCGTACTTCTTCCAGAAGTCCTCGTCCTTCGGGCGAATCCGCGCGAGTTCGATGGGGAAAGGCGGATCCCACTCGCCCAGGCTCTTCGCGTCGGAGAGGCCCGGATAGGGGGGCACGAGAGCGCGGTCTTCCGCGGCCCTGGTGTCGGGCACGATGCCCGCGAGAGTGAACTCGACACTCTGGGGTTCGAGGCGGCCGGCCTCGCGCCACAGATCGAAATGGAGGGTGACGCGAGAGCCCGGCTTCGCGGCCAGGTCCCGCGCGGCCCAATCGGAAAGCCAGAGGCTTCGACCACCTTGCGGCGGCGCCGTGTTCGCACCGGCGCGGCGGGCCCGGGGTTCCGACATTGAAGATCCTCGACAAGAAGACCGTCGATCGTGTCTGGCTGGACTTTGAGGCGTGGCGAAACCGTTCTCCGCAGTAGGCGTGCACCAACGCACCCGCCCGTCGGGAGGTCAGGAGCAAGGCCCAAGGCCACCAATGCGCAGACCACCGCAGCAAAGGCGACGAAGCAGCGTAGCAGCGGAAGCGAAAACGCGGGTTGCACAGCGGGGCCGCGAAGCCTGCGAGCCGCGAAGGTTTAGCGCGCCGGACGCCCCTCGGAGGCGACGCCCGGGACGCGCCTACCGATCCAAGTACTCGAACCGGACGCCTACGGCCTCGTAGATCCGCATTGCGCGGACGTCCCGCGTCATCAGCGTGGCTCGGTGCTGTTTGGCGGTCGCCGCGACGAGCGCGTCGTAGATGGATCCGCCCACGATTCCGGAACGCGCCATCTCGCCGACAAGCTCTCGGTGCGCCGCGCCTCTAAGCGACAAGGGGGCGCCGTCAAAGGCTCTGGTCAGAAACGCCGCGACGACGCCTCCCGGCGCTCGATGTGGAGGTGGAAGGCGTGTGAGCACGGAGTAGGCCTCGATGAGCACGTGAGCCGGCAACTTCGGCTTCGTTGAAAGCAGGGTGGCCGCCGCAATGTGGCCTTCATGCCAGGAGGCGAACGCCGCCACCACCACGCTGGTATCGACAGCAATCACCGACGCGAACGCTCGATGGAGTCCCGGACCATTGCGTCCGTCAGCGGAGGGAGCGTCCCGGACGGCATCGCCGCCAGGCCATGCTTCGCGATCACGAGCTTCATGGGCGTGGGGGCTGGCTTAAGTTCGAGGACGCCCTCCCGCTCACGGATCTCGATGATCTCCCCTGGAATCAGACCAAGCCGGTCTCTGACCGGTTTGGGAATAACAAGTCGACCGGCAGAATCGATGGTTGTATACATGGCATTGAATCTACCATTTGGCTGAATGGCAGAGGCATCGAGACCCGCTCCATCGGCCCTGATACCAATGGGCTTGCCCGCTGCTACGTCGAGGACCGACAGGGCGCCGAAGCGGAACGCCAGCGGGAAGGCGCGCGGCGCCTGATCGAGTCCGGGCGACCGCTGATGGTGTGCAAGACCATCGTCCTCGAACTCGAATGGGTCCTGCGTGGCTACTACGGATTCGAGTCGGCCGAAGTGGCCTCGGTCCTGCGACCCCTGCTGGGCCTGCCCCACGTCACGATCGAAGACCGCGCTACGGTCGAGCAGGCGTTGTCGCATGCCGATGCGAGGATCGACCTGGCCGACGCTCTGCATCACGCGAGCTGCCGGGCTTGCGCCAGCGTCGCGCCATTTGACGATCGCCGGTTTGCTCGACGTGCGAAGCGAATGGGGCTGTCGCCGCCGGTGATGGTGCCGGGCGCTCGCCCTCGCTCCTAGCCCATCATGGCGGCAGCAGGGGGCGGAAGAGGAGCTTCACTCTCAGGGCTGACGCCGTCGCGATAGCGCTGAAGTCGGCGTCAAACGTGACCAGTTCGGCGGAATGATGGATCGCGGTGGCCGCAACGAGGAGGTCGATGGATCCTGCCGTCACATTGCGGCGGCGACACGCCTGCCCCAGAAGGGCGGCGCGCGCCCAGATGTCCGCGGGCGTCGCCAGCACGGGCAGCGTGTCCAACTGTGCGGTCAACTGCCGCGCCTCTTCCGCGGTGGCGTGTCGCAATAGTTCGAAGCGGACCGCTTCGGCGATGTGGGCCGCCCGGCTGAGGATGTACGGGGCTATGAAGCCCTTGAGAAACTGGGGAGACCGCGCGCGCGTGAAATCGCTCCAGAGGCTCGTATCGATCAGGGTGAACATCAGGCGCGCCACTTAGTTGCTCGCCGTCCTTCCGATTGACGGTCGGCCGCCATGCCCGCCGCAACCCCATCGAGGCCCAGTCCCCACTCGCCGCTGATGAACTTCTGCGCCAGCCGTTCTCGTCGCTTCAGCATCAGAGCGTCGATCACCAGCATTCGAATGGCGGGGCCCTTCTTGCTGACACCGGTGACTTTGCAGACTTTCCGGAGATCAGACTCTGACAATTCAACGGTCACTTTCATACTATGACGCTACCAGAATCCGAATGATCAATCGCGGCGGGCATGAGTATGTTGACCCACCGGTCTGACGTTTCAGACCTCCCGCAGGGCGCCGTGTTCGAAGATCAGGCGCCTTCTGAAACGGGTGGCGGACTCCGCGTTGTGGGTCACCACCACCAGGGCGCCCTTCATCGCGGCGTGGAGCTCCAGCAGGAGTTGCAGGACCGAAGCGGCGTTGGTGGCGTCGAGGTTGCCGGTGGGCTCGTCGCAGAGGAGGATGCGCGGCTTGAGGAACATCGCGCGGGCGATGGCCACCCGCTGTTTCTCACCGCCCGAGAGGGCCGCGGGCAGGTGATCCGCGCGGTCCTTGAGACCGAGTTGATCGAGAAGTTCGCGGCCTCGACGGTCCGCCGCCGCGGGATCGTGAATGTGGCCCACCGCGTTCGCGATCTGAACATTTTCGAGCGCGGTCAGATACGGAAGCAGACCGTGATCCTGCAGGACGAAACCGATTTCCCTGAGGCGCAGTCTTGAGCGTCCCTGCTCGTCGAGTCCGTAGACGTCGGTGTTCTCCAGAAATACGCGGCCGGTGGTCGGCGGTTCGAGGCCGGCGAGAGTGTAGAGAAGCGTGCTCTTGCCGCTGCCCGAAGGACCGAGGACGGCGCACGACTCTTCACTCGCGACCGAGAACGAGAGGTCGCGGAGCACCTCGACGCGCGTGGCCCCGTCGCCATACGACTTCGAGACCGCTTCGGCGCGAAGAAGTTTCTCAGCCATGAAGCCCCGCCAGGAGATCCCTCGTGCGCGTGGCCATGAGCGGCGCCGCGAAATGTTCCCTCACGGCCTTCGCCCCGCGGGCCCCCATCGCGATGCGCGCTTCGTGGTCGTCGGCCACACGCTCGAGTGCTCTCACCAGTTCAGCCTCATCGCCCGCGGTGTGGAGGAGGCCGCCTTCGGTGGCCTCGACAAGCTCGGGGAAAGCGCCATGCCGGGGCAGGATGACGGGGACGCCGCAGGCCATGGCCTCCATGGCGAAGAGGCCCTTCGGCTCCCGGTAGGGGGTGGGTGCGGCCAGCAGATCGAGGCTACGAAGGAACTCGAACTTCCCCTGCCGGTCGGGCGAGCCGTGGTAGTGAAACTCGGACTCCCGGCCCGCCGCGCGAAGTTTCTCTTCGATGCCGAGGAGATACGGACGATGTTCGCCGGCCAGATATCCGCCCGCGGCGAGGCGGGCCTTACGGTCGGGTCGACGTTCGCGGAACTTGATGTAGGCATCGGCGAGGACATCAAGCCCCTTCTCGGGCGCGATACGCGCGAAGAACCCGACGGTGAATTCGGGCGAATGCGCGGACTTCAATGTCATCAGGCGCTCGTCGATATCGATGCCGTGGCGGACGACCTGGACCTTCTCGCGAGGGATCTTGAGATCCGTGCTCATCATGTCGGCGTAGTAGCGGCTGCCCGCGATGAAGAGCTCGACATCCTTCGCCCGTTCCGCGATGAGCTGCTTCGCTTCGGTCCGCGACGGTTCGGTGAGGCCGTCGAGAAAAAGATCCTCGCCCTGCAGCTCGCACGCAACTTTGAGGCCCCTTGCCTTGAGCATGGGGGCGAGGCCAAGGAGCAGAGCGTAGGGAATGAGCGCCACCTCGAAGGGCGGCTGCTGGTCGAGCCAGGCTGAGAGGTGCTCGATCTCCTTCTTCTGGTGCCCGGCTTCGCCCCGGAGCATCGACACGGTGAGCGGCCCGAGGGCCGCGGGATCGGTGGACGTGTTGAGCAGGCCGACCGCGTGGAGCGCGGCATTCGAGTCCCACAAGGCATCGAAGATCTTCGGAGTGCGCCGCAGGAACGGGATCTTCTCCTCGAGAAAGACGCTCACGCCTCCGAAGAAGACGTGGCCCGTGCTGGCGTTCTTCTCGTCGGTGCGCGTCGGCGTGTAGAGCGGCACGAGGGTGACATCGACGCCGAGGGCGCCGAGGTGAAGGGCCAGGGTGTTGCTGTGGAGACAGCTCCCGCAGTACATGGCCCCCGCACCGGCGCTGAACTGTAGAAGCCTCATGGCCCGGCTTTCGTTCTCAGGACGCCTTCTGGAACTGGATGGCGCGCCGCGCGTAGAGATGCTCGAAGAGATTCCCCTCGTGCGGCTGATCCCAGCCGATGTGCGGCGTGGGAATGGCGCCGAGATTCAGACGGTGCGCATGGGATCTCATGAGGAAGCGGGTCTTGAGCTCTTCGTCGTCGGTGATGAGAGCCACGGCGAGCGAAGGCCCGAGGATTTCCGGAAGCTGTTCGGGCTTCACTTCAACCACACTCGCGAACGGGAAGAGGAACTCGCGGTTGGCGAGAGCGTGTTGCGGCGAATCGCAGCGCACAACCGTGGGCAAAAGGTACGTCGACCCTTCGAAGACCACGAGACGCTTCCCGGGACGAACCGTCGCGGTGACGTCCTCCGCCCCGCCTTCGGCGAGGCCGCTGTCCACGGCGCTCGAGAAATACTCGGCCGCGCGGGTGTTGGCGAAGGGTGCTAACTGGGCGTGGGGATCGTCTTCAAGGCGCGGCACGATTTGGGCTAGACGCTCCGCGATCGCCCGGGAGATCTCCTTCGCGTGCGAGGTGACCCAGACGCCCGACGCATTGACGCAGGACCGGCCCGAGTTCTCGGCGATGGAAGCCACGATGGTTTCGATGTGTTTCTCGAAGTCGGCGCTCGCGTCCGGGCCGAGGACCACTTTGCTGTAACCCGGTCCATGGACTTCGATCCGCGAATCCGTCAGCCACTTCGCGGTGGACCCGGTATCCCCGAAAACCATTCCGCGACCGCACCGGTTAAGGAGCTCCGAAGCGCCCGCGTGAGACGAGGGAAGGTAGGCGAAGGCCTGTTTCGGGACGCCCGCGGCGATGAAGGCCTGAACGATCCTGAGCGGCGTGAACGGCTCGGCGCTGCCGGGCTTGAGGAGCAGAGGCGTCTTGAGCGCGATCGCCGGGGCCCACAGCGAATGGACCCCGGGAGAGTTGCTCGGAAGCACCACGCCGAGGGACGACCCGCGCGCGGTGAAGCTCACCATCGAACCACCCGCGGTGGAGAGGCCGGTGTCGAGGACCTCGAGAGGCAGGCCGCGCATGAGACCGGCGAGGATGTCGCTCACATTCCCCATGACCCCCGCGATCTTTGCCATGTTGCGGCGCACCAGCGCGAAAGGCAGGCCGGTGGTCCCCGACGTCGCCTTGACGTATTCGTCGACGCTCTGCGTGCCATCGCCGCACGGCAGGGTCGCGTTCAGGAACAGATCGGCGGCCTTCGCCGACATGGCCACGAGGTCCTTGACCGGAATCGCGGCAAGCGAGTCGCTCATCTCTTTCTGCGATTCAGGAGCGAGGTCGCGGCGGATCAAACCCGGATTGGCGAGGCTCAGTTCGGCCACCGGCGCCCCGGTGCGGTAATGCGGGACCTTCGCGGTGTCGAGACTGAGGTAAGGCTCGCCTTTGCGGAGCAGGGGAAGGTGAATCATCAGTAGACCCCTTCCACGACGGTCTGGTTCAACTCGGAGAACGGCCGTACGTTGCGCACGCCGTCATACGGGAAGCCCGGGCTCGGCGCCTCGCGCTCTCCCTGATCGCGCTCGAGGAAGCGCGGCATGAAAAACTCCTTGGTCATGGTGGTCAGGCAGACGCGGCCGGTTTCGCCGTAGCCCACGGTGCGCGAGGGGTCCTTGGGGTCGAGGATCTCGATCACCGCGCGAGGCGCGGGCGGGTAGTAGATGACCGCGTACTTGTCCTCGGGAACGCGCGGCTTCCCCACCGCGAGGCCCATGAGCGTGTTCCCATAGGTCGGCGCGAAGTGGACATTCGGACCGCACAACTCCTCCACCGCGAAACGATGGAATTGCGGCGTCATCTCCGTGCCGCCACAGAAAACCCCGGTGATGCCAGCCTTCTCGAGCGAGATCTTTTCGCACAGCGCTTCGAGGAGCTTCGGTGTCGTGAAAAGACACTTGATCGACGAGTGCGCCTTGATGAGAGTGAGCGCCTGGTCGATGACGTGCTGTTTGTACCGCTCCATCATCGCCATCTCGCCCCACTTGATGAGCTTGATGACGAAACGCGGATCGAGGTCGACCATGTAGCAGATGCCGCCGCGCACCTGGGCGAGGTGTTCGATGGCGAGTCTCAAACGGCGCGGACCCGAAGGCCCGACCTCCAGCCAGTCGGAGCCTTTCGGGAAGAACTTTTCGGGAAGAGTTTCGCTGAAGGCGGAGTAGTCGAGACGGAAGTCTTCGATGTTGATGCGCGACTTCGGGATCCCGGTGCTGCCGCCGGTCTCGAAGACGTAGACCGGCTGGTCCTTGAACGCCCTGGGCACGAAGATCCGCGGCTCCTTGCAGCGCAACCACTCGTCCTGGAAGAAGCCAAGGCTCGCAAGGTCGGCGAAGCCCTTGATCCGCTCGCGAGGGTCGAAGTGGAGCTTCTTCTTGAAATCCAGCCAGAAGGGACTTCCCGTCTCGTCCGAGAAATGGAAGGCAACCATTTCGCGGACGTGGGCATCGAGACGGGGTTGAAATTCCGGGCTGACGGGGGAAACCACGGGCGTATTCCTTTCGCGAAGGATTCAGGTGCTTGGGGGCTTCGGACTACGGACGCTTTCGATCGGCCCGCAGATCGACGCGCACACTCAAACGACGCGGCGGGATCGGCAGAACCGAGTAGGACGCGTAGCCCCGCGTGAAGGACTCTTCGTCGAGCAGATTGTCGCCGATGACGGAAATGCGGGCGTTGCCGCGGCTGTAGGAGATTGCCGCGTCCACGAACTGAGCTGATGGAATCGCGAAAGAGTTGTCTTCGGCGATGAACTGCTTCGACATGCAGCGGAAGGCCGCGGAAGCGAGGAAGCCCTGGCCAAGATCGAGGCGCAGGCGGGCCGCGAAAAGGTGCTTGGGGGCGAGGGGCGAGGTGTTTCCGGAACGGTCCAGCACACCCTGAACCGGCTGGAAAGTGGCAGGATCGATGCCGACCGTCCCGATTTCCGCCAAGCGCGACAAAACGCCATCGGTGAGGGTGTAGTTCAACGAGAGGCCGGCTCGCGATTTCTCAGCACTCGCCTCGAACTCGAAACCGCGCGAACGCTGGTCACCGGTGGGTCGCGGCTGCCCGGATCCGTCGGGAATGGTGATGTCGTTCCTGCGCAGTTCGAACGCGGTGACCGAGGCGCGCTTTCGCGAGTCGTCGCTCGTGAACCTCAATCCGCCTTCGATCTGGCGGGTCTCCTCGGGCTCCCTGGACCCGAGGGCCAGAGTCGAAGCCGGCGAAAAGCCGGTAGCGAAGGACGCAAAGGCGCGTGCGGCGCGTGTGAGTTCGACACTAGCACCCACAAACGGAGACAGGCGCGTCCACGACTTCTCGATGCCGAAGGCCTTTTCGGTGAAGTCGAACGAGTCAACGCGCACGCCCGCCAGGGCCTGGACCTTTGAACCAAGCGACGCCTCGTCGAATGCGAAAGCGGAAAGAACCCGGTTCTTCGCATCGGCGCGTACCGAGTAGCCGGGAATGAAGAACAGCGGCTTCGTCGCGGTTTCGATCGGACGGTCGATTCCGATCACGGGGAGGAGGGCGACATCGAGGCTGTACTCGTCGGCGAGTTCATAGGCCTCGACGCCTGCGGTGAGCCGATGAGTGGAGGATCCGCTCGTCCGGTCGGTTTCAACCCAGAGCCGGTTTCCGGAGAGCCGCTGGTCGTCCTCGAGAAGGGTCATGGTGCGGGCGGTGATAGCCCCCGGCACCCGCGGATCCACGAAGGCGCCGACGAACAAGGTGCCGTCGCTCTTCCAGCGCAGCCGCGTGAAGTACGTGAGATTCTTGATCCGGGTGCGGTCCCCCACCTTCTTCTCGATCCGCAGACGGGCGCGGTCCACGTCCTGTTCGGAGAAGTCGAACGGTGCTTGATAGTTGTTCTCGACCGAGACGTTCGGCACCGCTCCGTTCACCAGGGGAAGGCCGACATCGGGCAGGAACTCGCTGCGCAGGCGCTCGTAGTTGGCGACCGCGATAAGGCCGGACGGCCGGACAAATCGAACCCCAGGATTGAGCCCCCACTGAGAATTCTCGCGGTTGCGGTAGCCATCCGATCCGCGCAGAAAAACCGGCAGCCGTGCTGAAAGAGAACCGGTTGAGTTCGTCACCCCGGCATCGGCATCCAGATCAAACGACTTGAACGTTCCAAACCTTCCGCCGATGGCCCCAAAATCGCGGCCGAGCGGCTGTTTTCGAAGAACGTTCACCGTTGAGGCTGCCGCGTCCGGGCCGGCGGCAAAGCCCGAAGGTCCTTTCAGAATCTCGAGGCGCTCGATGTTGTAGGCCGGAAGGAAGGTCGACTCCGGTTCGCGAACGCCATCGATCATCACGAGACCGTTGGTAAGCGAATCGAATCCGCGGATTATGAAGAGGTCGAAGATGCCGTACCCGGAAGCCATGTTGACCGACGATGCCCCGGTGAGGCCGTCTGAAAGCTGGCGCGCGCCGGACTCGCGCAGATTGCGGGAGGAGACGACGCTAAGCGAAAACGGTGCGCGCTTCAGATCGACTTCGCGGCCGAGAGCGCCAAGCGAGATGGTCTCGTCGTCGGTGGTGGCTTCTACTTCGACCGTCGTCGCGGTCCGCACTGCGGGCGTGGGTGAGGGCGGTGGCGCAGGCTGGGCCATGGCGCCGGAAGCGATCAGGATCGTCGGGAGCGAGGCGAGGAATCGATGAGGCATGGTGCGCGGATATTATGCGGAGTCCCCGAATAGCGCCGCGCCCATCCTGCCGAGGCAACGCGGTCGCGCGCGTTAGTGGTTCAAGAGTTTGACGGTGGCGAGGGCGAGGACCGCGATGCTGTTCTTGAGATCGTCGATACCCACCCACTCGTCCGGCTGGTGCGCGAGATCGAGAACACCGGGGCCATAGGCCACGGTGTGGGGAATGTGACCGATGCGATCGAAATGTTTCTGATCGTAGGTTCCCGGGCTCGCGATGATCTGCGCTTCCTTCTTGAGGACACGAAGGATGGCACTCTGCAGCGACTGGGTGACCGGGGAGTTCTCGGGTGTGGCGGTGGGATGAACGACCATGCGGTCGGTGAGGTCGTATCGCAGTCCCGGCACGCGGGCCTTCACCGATTCCAGAAGGTTCTGGATCTCCGACCTGGTGGCCTCGAAACCTTCTTCGAGCAGGAAACGCCGGTCGAAGATCGCGTGGGCGCGATCTGCCACGCAGGGGCTCTGCACGTCCTCGCCCACCTGTCCGCCGCTCACCGTGTTGACATTCAAAGTGGGCCGCCGCGACCGCTCCGGCACCACGGGAACCCTGGTGAGGCGCTTCGCGAGCTCGGGCTGAAGTTCGGTGCGGATGGCTTCGAGGATCGCGCCCATGTCGTCGATGGCGCTGTGGCCGAGGTACGGCATGGATCCGTGAGCGATCCGCCCATGAGTCACGACCTCGAACCAATAAACGCCGCGATGGCCGACACAGATGCGATCGACGTTGAGCGGTTCGGGAATGATGGCGAAATGGGTGTTGGCAGCGGTGACGCGACCGGTCTTGCACAGGTACGCGACACCCGCGTAACCGCCGCTTTCCTCGTCCACGGTGCCGCTGATCTCGATGGCCCCGTTCGTCTCGACCCCGGCCCGGCGCAGGGCTTCGGCGGCGAAGAGCGCGGCGGCGATCCCCGCCTTCATATCGCAGGTGCCGCGACCGTAAATCCTCCCGTCCGCGATCTCCGCCCCGAAAGGGTCTTTCGTCCAGCCCCGGCCGGCGGGGACCACATCGAAGTGGCCGTTCAGGTGGAGGGTTTTCCCCGGCCGGGCGCCTTCACGCCGTCCGATGACGTTGATCCGTGGGTGTTTCGCGGTGTGCTCGGGCTGACCCTCGGCCGCGATGTACTCGGACGCGAACCCGGCTTTCTCCAGCCACCGACCGATGCAGCGGGCGCCGTCTTCGTAGAAATCCCCCGGCGGGTTGACGGTGGGGATCCGGATCATTTCCTGCGTGAACTCGACCGCCTCGTCGATGACGCTTTCCGCGGCGCGGATGATTTTTTCATCCTGGGCACCGGCAAGCCCTGCTTCCATGAACCTATTCGCTTTCCAGTGACTGCTTCGCCGCCTCTAAACCCGCCCGGGTTTCTTTTGAAAGTTTGGGGTAATGCAGCTTCATGGAGCGCAGGGTGTCGATGACGATGTCGGCCACCGCCAGGCGCGCAAACCACTTGTGGTCCGCGGGGATGACATGCCAGGGCGCGTAGGCGGTGCTGGTGGCGCCGAGCATGTCCTCGTAGGCGCGCTGGTAGTCGTCCCACAGCGCCCGTTCCTTTACGTCGCCCGCCTGGAACTTCCAGTTCTTCTCGGGCTCCTCGAGCCGGGCGAGGAAGCGCCGCTTCTGCTCGTCCCTGGAGACGTGGAGATAGAACTTCCGGATCACCGTGCCGTTCCGGGTCAGGTATTTCTCCCAGTTCCGGATGTCCTCGAAGCGGTGGTCCCAGATGCGATCGGTGGCAAGTTCGCGCGGCAGACGCTGCCTCTCGAGATACTCGGGGTGAACGCGCACGACGAGGGTTTCCTCGTAATACGAACGGTTGAAGATACCGATCCGCCCGCGTTCCGGCAGGCATTTCGCAGTGCGCCACAAGAAGTCATGATCGATTTCTTCCGACGACGGTGACTTGAAAGAGAAGACCTGGCACCCCTGGGGATTCACGCCGGACATCACGTGCTCGATCGTGGAGTCCTTTCCCGCGCCGTCCATGGCCTGGAAAACCAGCAGCAACGCCTGCTGGTCCTGCGCGTAGAGCATCTCCTGCATCCGGCGCAGTTCCTCGACACCTTTCCGAAGATGTTTCTTCGCCATCTCCTTCGACTCGTACGAACCGGTCGAATCCGTATCGATGGACTTGAGCCGGACCTTGCTGCCGGGCCGAACCCGCAGGTCGGGAAGGTCGATATCGAAGGTCATGGATGAGTTCTCCTGTGACTGCCTACTCTAATCCTGGCTGCTCTAGAAGGCGGTGTCGCAAGATCATGCGCAGGAGTTCGGCCGTTGCGACTTCGTTGCCTGCCTCGGTCCAATGCCCGTCCTGTGGAAAGTAGGTCGCTTCGCCCCGCCCCTCACGGCCTCGCAAAGCCGGCCGCGGGTCGGCGAAGGGCAGGCCGAGATCCAAGACGAGGGAACCCAAGGCCTCCGCCACGCGGTTTCGGTCCCATTGAGCGTTCAGCCGATAGAGCCTTCGCGTCAGGGTCCACGCACCGTCGTCGATCTCGAACCGCGCGGGAACATAAAATACCGCCAGGAGGGCGCCGTCTTGGGCGACCTCCCCAGCCAGACGTTTCAAGAGCTCAGACAGCCTCGCCCAGTGGGCCCGAACCTCTCTTGGACGCTGTCGGCCAAAAGGGTGAAATTCGTCGGGAACGGAACGTGTGGTCGGTGGGTCCGTGAGACCAAATCGCGCGAGCTCCCCAGCCACTCGCGGATGGGAGCTGAGGCGCGGCTGCAACAGAGCCAGCGCCATCGAGCCGCGGTAGGGCTTGAGGGCGAAGGGCCTTCCTCGGTAGAACTCCCGATGTGGCGGCACCGGATGGTTGCGCAGGGCGAGCGCGCCGGCCTCGTCGATTTCGAACCAGGGTTGGAGCCTCAGATCTCCGTCCCGGTAGAGATCGTTGTAATAGAAAAGAAGAATCACAAGATCGGGGGAGAACCGTCGACCCCGCAACTTGTAGAAAAGCACTTCCTGATCGGTGCTCCACCCCGCGGTACCGCCATTGATCACCTGCACTGGCAACCTGGGAGTGGGGTTTAGTGCCCGTTCGAGGAGGCTGCGAACGGTGTCGCTTTCCTCGACGGTGTAGCCCTCGGTGAAGGAATCTCCGAGCAGCAGGACACGCCGGACCCCGGGGGGCTTCTCGATGGATATTTCGGGGCCGCGGAGACCGAGAGAGTTGATCTCAAGCGAGGTTCGGTACTCGGACCGCCTCAAGATGCCGCGCGCGTTCGGCGGCTTTGACCAGCCCAGATCCGGATCGAACTGGGCGAAGGGTTCACGAACCACGTTCGGCTGGGCGGACCAGTTCCATACGATGATTCGCGCCCCAATTTCCAGCGCCGCCGCGAAGAAGACCGTGGACAGCGACACCAGCAGGAGGCGCAGGGTCCATTCCCTAACCCGCGAGATCACCGGCGCACCCTCGCAGGATTCAGTCGGTCATCCACTCGACCACCCGGGCGTGACCCGAGTCGGTGCCGTTGATGTCGCCCTTCAAGTGGAGACGTCCTCAGCGGACCATCAGGTTCGCCGCGGTGGGCGGCTCCGGCGTTCCCTCGCCAGAGAGGGCCTTCTCCACCGCGAACTCCGCCATCTTCTCGACCGCCCACGGGAAATGCGCGTCCTTGAGCGAGCGGTAATCGAGGTCCGGCGTGTAGTTCGTGAGATCGATGCCGTAGTAGCGGCCGTCCTTGTACGCGAGTTCGATCGCGTTCATGTCGTAGCCGAGCGCCTTGTTGAAGCGGAGCGACAACTCTTCGGCTTCGTCGCGGATCCTCGAGGGGATGGCGTCGTAGTCCTGGTTGTAGCCGCCCATGCCTCCGGGAGCCGGGTCATAACGAATCGCCCGCACATGCTTCCGCCCGATGGTAGGAATGCGGATGTAGATGTCCCAGGTCACCGCAGCCTGAAGCATCATGGTCTTTTGTCCGCTCGCCTGATAGTGGCGCATGATGTCGTCGATGTTTTCGCACTTGTTGACGTCCTTCCAGCCTCCGCCGAAAGCCGGCTTCATGAAGCAGGGAAAGCCGACGTAGTCCGCGTACATCGCGAAGTCGATGGGCCAGAGGTTGCGCAGGCTCAGTTCGTTCACGTCGTCGACGTACTGAAAGTTCGGGAGCACGACCGTCTTCGGTTCGGCGATCCCGAGCTTCTCGGCGATGGCGTAACCGAAGAACTTATCGTCGGCGTTCCGCCAGAAGGTGTTGTTGATCGCGTAGGTCCCCTGAAGCGCCGCCATCTTCAGATAGACCGAGTAGTAGGGCACCTCGTGGCCCATGCGGTCGAGCACCACCCGGTAGGGCACGGGTTCGTTGAGCTTGGTGCCGCCAAGCTGGATCTGCTCCGCGAAAACGCCGCGGCCCATGGAATTCACCTTTCCAATGAAGGCGTCCGGGAAAGAGTTTTCGCGGCCACGAAGAACACCGATGCGCATGGGAACCCTCCTCAGGTTGAGGCATGGATCTTAGTGCGAGAATCTCCCGACTCACCATGCGGCCGGACTATTCCCTCATCGCCCGAATGATCGCCTCGACCCTGTGCCAGACCGGGGCCGAGTTCGCCTGCCCCTACGTCCGCGGCCGGGAAGCCAGGTTCTCGGGTTTCGACTGCGACCGACCCCTGCCCGAGGGCCTCTACGACTCTTTGATGCAGGTCAACTTCCGCCGCAACGGGTCGGTGGTCTACCGGCCCGACTGCCGCGATTGCGCCGATTGCCGGATGATCCGCATTCCCGTCGACGCGTTCACCCCGAACCGGTCTCAGGAAAGGTGCCTGAGGCGGAACCGGGATCTCACGGTTTCCATCGAGGCGGCTCGGCCCTCCGACGAAAAGCACCGCCTTTACGAAAAGTATGTTGTCGCGCGCCATTCGTCCGAATCGCCCGACGAGGACGCGATGGACGGCTCGCGGGAGGAGTTCGAGAGTTTTCTGTACACCTCGTGCGTGAATACCCAGGATCTGCTCTTTCGCGATGGCTCGGGCCGGCTCCTCTGCGTCTCGGTGGTCGATCGGGAGCCGCGGTCGCTTTCCGCCGTCTACTGCTACTTTGATCCCGCGGAATCTTCGCGGCGGTCGCTCGGCATCTTGAACATCCTCACCCTGGTCGAAGAAGCACGCCGCCTCAGCCTCGATTTCGTTTACCTTGGCTACTGGCTCGGCGATTCGCGAAAGATGAGCTACAAGGCTGCCTTCCGGCCATCCGAGGTCTGGAGCCCGGTCATGGGCTTCGTCGCCCCCTCTGAGGTCAAATAGCGACTAAAGATTCGAACAGCACAGGGGGCGTTGCCATGCGAAGAGTTCTCCTTCAAATCCTGATCCTGGCCGTGGCCGTCGTCTCGCCCGCCGCCGAACTCACCGGACGTGTGGTGAGCGAGCTCAAAGGCGTGGTGGGAGCCACGGTCGCGGCCGTGCCCTACGAAACGCGGTACGCCGCGGCCCTGCGCGAGACCCGGGGAGAGCCCGCACCCTCCTCGATCGTCTCCGCCACCACTGCCGCTGATGGCCGGTTCAAGCTGAGTGTCCCCGCCACGGCGCCGCCCTTCGTGGTCCTCGCGACGTTTGGCGGCCTCGCGGGACGGACCGTCGACGGCGTCTTCGAGAAAAGCGACGTGGAGGATCTCGGCGAAATCACCCTTGGCCCCGGCGAGAGCGTCACCGGACGCGTGGTGGACGGCGAGGGCAAGCCCCTGGCCGGCGCACAGGTGCGGATCGGGCGGGACGGCCGGCCAAAGACGACCAACAAGGACGGCCTCTTCCGCTTCGATGACCTCCGTCGCGACGCGACCCAGTTCGCTTCGCCCTCCACGATGAGCGTCCATGCCGCGGGGTTCGAAGTACAGGCGGGACCGGTTCGGTACACGGCGCCCGTAACCATAAAACTCAAGCCCTCGGCGAAGAAACTCAGCGGCGTGTTGAAGGAGTGGAGCGGCAAGCCCGCGCAGGAGGCGGTGGTTCGGATCGTGGGCGATGCGACCACGCGCTGGGTGCGCACCGACACCGCGGGGAGATTCGAGATTCCCGGACCGCCTTCAAAGCAGGGCCGCCTGCAGGCTCTGGGCCGCGATGGCTCATGGCTCGAGATCGCGGTCCCCGCGGACGTGAAGCCCTCCACCTTCACCCTCACTCGGGCCGCCACGATCGAGGGACGAATCACCCGGGCCGACAACGGCAAGCTCGTGTCCGGCGCGAAGGTCACCGGTCGAATCCCGGGGAACACCCAGATCGCGCGAACCGGAGTTGACGGACGGTACCGAATCGCGGGTCTGCCGCAAGGTGCTTATCGCGTGACCTTCGACGAGAAGACCTTTGTCCTCCTCGATCGCCTTCAGGTCGAGGTCGCCGCCGGAGAAGTGAAAGCCCTCGACGTGGCTCTCACCCCGGCGGTGACCCTCGTGGGTCAGGTGAGCGACGAGTCGGGCCAGCCGGTTTCGGGGGCGCGCGGGAGCATCACGGCGGGTGCGGAGTCCCGGATGGGAATGGTGTTGCGCATGATGTCGCGCGATGGTGAGAGCCAGTCGGCGTTCATCTCCGGCAAAGATGGGACGTTCAAGGCCACGCGCCTCCCGCCCGGGACCAATCAACGGCTGAGCGTGGTCCATCCGGCGTTCGAACGACGCGTGGTGCCGGGAGTGGATCTTGTAGTGGGACTTCCGAGGCCACTGTCGATGGACATCGTCCTCTCGCCGGGCTTTCTCATCACCGGCGTGGTCAAGGACAAAGAGGGGAAGCCGATCGAGGGCGCCAGGGTCTTGCTGAATCAGGCGGTCAGGATGACCGGCGGACGCGGCGGCAACATGATGTCTTTGAGCGCCGTCGAAGCGGTGCGCCCTCAAAGTGAAACCGACTTCGAGGGAAAGGTCGAATTCAAGGGACTCTCGGCCGGCGACTATGACGTGCTCATCAACAAGCCCGGGTTCACCCGGAGCGCGACGAATGGGATCAAGGCCGGCGACGGCGGCGCGCCGATCGAGGTGGTTCTCACTCCGGGCGCCACCCTCGCGGGCCGACTGGTTCAGCCAAACGGCCAGCCGGTCACGGGCTACACGATCAACGCGCGTCCCGCCGCGGCGCAGGGCTCGGCCCTCGCGCCGATGTTGGGCGGGCGGGGCGCGCGT
>Ga0163147_10000991_pt1 | contig 44167 bp, 37 predicted proteins | sample OliLakLV19MP6G1_FD_148597 | JGI IMG/M metagenome (GOLD analysis project Ga0163147, IMG submission 148597) | Freshwater microbial mat bacterial communities from Lake Vanda, McMurdo Dry Valleys, Antarctica- Oligotrophic Lake LV.19.MP6.G1 | ecosystem: Environmental > Aquatic > Freshwater > Lake >...
GTATGGAGAGGGGCGACTTGCAGAGGTGGAACGCTCGACAGAGACTCCCCCTCTCCGTACCGGAGAGGGGGTTAGGGGGTGAGGTTGCTGAAAAATTATCCTTTCCTCAGCCATTGCATGGCTGAGGGGGTTAGGGGGTGGGGTGCTTGAAAAGGCTTCTAAACGACGATGTTCACCTTCGGCTCGACCAACTGTCCGGCGGACGCGCGTCCGGCGATGTAGATCACCTTCTTCGGTTCGCCGCCGTTCAGGATGCGCTGCGCGGCGTTGGATGCCAGCGCCAATTGCTTCGCTTCATCCTCGCTGATCCCCACTGGAACGGTGATCAGCTCGATGGGTTTGCCGTTCTTCATCACCACCAACGTTGTCTCGGACTCAGCGGCTTTCGCGGCGTCGTAGACCGGGAACGGCTGCGTATGGATGCTGTAATCGCCGCCGATTTTCGCCCACAGTTCTTCCGCGACGTGCGGCGTGAACGGTGCCATCAGCAGCAGCATGTCGCGCACGGCATCGCGCCACGCGCCCGCGCCGATGGCTTGGTCACGAATGGCGGCGCGCACGGCGTTTTTCAGTTCCATTAGCCCGGCAATCGCGGTATTGAAGCTGAACGCCTCTAAGCTGTTTTCGACGCGCTGAATCGTCTGATGGACTTTGCGGATGATGTCCCGATCTTGCGCGCCGCTGCCGACCGTGGGCGCGCCCGCCGTCACGATCTCCCACATATCATTCAGCCAGCGCACGACACCCTGAATCCCCTGACTATCCCAAGGTCCACCCTTGATCCAGTCGAAGCCGAACATCAGATACGCGCGCACGGTATCCGCGCCGTATTTCTGTACCCAATCGTCGGGGTTGACGACGTTGCCGCGACTCTTGGACATACGCTGGATGTCGAGGTGCTGTTTCAGTTGGTTGACCGTGTTCGTTCCCGGAATCGACGGGATTGCAATCGTCGCGTCGGGCAGCACTTCGACCGTGCGATCTCCCGTTGGGGTTGCCACGGTCACGATGTTTTCGGTGCGGCGCATGATTTCGCCCGCGACCGCGCCATGGGGGATGGTGTCTATCGATTCGACGACTTCGACGCGCCGCGCGAACATCTTCTCGCCCCGCATCTCCCCGACGCAGACGACGATATCGCCCTTGCGGACTTCGCCCAAGATTTGCCCCTGATTGCGCAGCAGCAAATACGGTTCATCGACGTTCAGATCGCGCCCGTGTGCCGCCGCGATGCGTTTGGCATCGTCAAACACGCCCAGATCGCGCAGCGCCTTGTCGAACCAGCGCGCGTACAGCAGGTGCATGGTGGCGTGTTCCGCGCCGCCCGTATACACATCGACGGGCAGCCAGTACGCTGCTTCTTCGGGATCGAACGGCGCTTGATCGTAATGGGGCGACAGATAGCGCAGGTGATACCATGACGAACACATGAAGGTATCCATCGTATCGGTTTCGCGCCGCGCGGGATTGTCGCTGCTGTCGTGCGCGTTGATGAACGACTCGTGCTGTACCAGCGGATTGCCGACGCCCGTCACTTTCACGTCGTGCGGCAGTTCGACGGGCAGTCCATCGGCGCGCACGGTTTCGACGCCGCCATCGGCGCGGAAGATCATCGGAATCGGACAGCCCCAATAACGCTGGCGGCTGATCAGCCAATCGCGCAACCGATAATTGATCGCCTCGCGTCCGACGCCCTGCGCCGACAGCCAGTCAATGACCGCGTTGATCGCCGGATTTTTGCGCCCCTTCGCGCCGTTGGACAACGTGCCATCGAACTGCGCGCTGTTGATCATCGCGCCGTCGCCCGTCCACGCCGCGGCATCGATGTAATCAGCGGGCGCGTCGGCGGGCTTGATCACGGGCTGAATCTTCAGTCCGAACTGTTTGGCGAAGGCGTAATCGCGTTCGTCGTGCGCGGGGACTGCCATGATCGCGCCCGTGCCATACGTGACCAGCACATAATCCGCGATCCACACCGGAATCCGTTCGCCGTTGACCGGATTGATCGCGTAGCCGCCCGTGAACACGCCCGTCTTTTCGCGGTCATCGCCCGTGCGCTCGATTTCGGTCAGGCGCGCGACGGCAGCTTGATAGTCCGCAACGGCGGCACGCTGGGCGTCGGACGTGATCGACGCGACCAACGGATGTTCCGGCGCTAACACCATGAAGGTCGCGCCCCACAGCGTATCGGGGCGTGTGGTGTAAATTTCGATGGGGTCGCCCGCTTCGCTCTTGAACACGACGCGCGCGCCCTCGCTGCGCCCGATCCAGTTGGTCTGCATGATGCGGATGGGTTCGGGCCAGTCGATGCCGTCGAAGTTCAGCAGCTCGTCGGCGTAGCGCGTATAACGGAAGAACCACTGTGTCATCAGCTTTTGCACGACGGGCTGTCCGGTGCGTTCGTCCTTGCCGTCGATCACCTGCTCGTTGGCTAACACGGTTTGCAGCGTGGGCGACCAGTTGACCCGCGCCTCGCCGCGAAACGCCAAATCATGCTCGTAGAAGATTTTGAAGAACCACTGTGTCCAACGGTAGTATTCCGGTTCGCACGAGACCATCTCGCGCTCCCAATCGAACATCGCGCCCATGCTGCGCATCTGCCCGCGCATTCGTTCGATGTTGGCAATCGTCCACGTCGCCGGATGGATGCCGCGCGAAATGGCGGCGTACTCGGCGGGCAGCCCGAACGCATCGAAGCCCATTGGGAACAGGACGTTGTAGCCCTTCATGCGCATCCAGCGGGCGCGCGTGTCGGAGGGCGTCATGGCGAACCAATGCCCGATGTGCAGATCGCCGCTCGGATAGGGCAGCATCGTCACCGCGTAATGTTTCGGCTTGCTCCAATCGACGTGGGAACGATACAGGTGATCGTCGTCCCAGCGCCGCTGCCATTTGGACTCGATAGCTTGCGGACTATACTTCTCGGTCATGGGTCAATCATCCTCTGTGAGCGCGCCAAAGCGTGGGCGCATTGTACCAAGAATCAAAAAAGGACACGCGATGCGCTGCATCGGTGTCCTCCAAAGTGGATGGTAAGGGCATGGCGTACCATGCCCTTACGCACGCGACTTAACGATAACGATAATCGTTCGGGCGCTGTCGCCGTACTGGGATTGGGATGGGTACGGGGACGCGCACGGGTTTGGGCATCGGGCGCAGCAAGCGGTCGAGTTCATCGAGCAAACCACGAAGTCGTCTGGTCAGGTTATCGATTGGAGTTTGCTTTTGCCGTGTCACAACGACCACCTTTCTAAATTAAGGTTTGTGGGCAAAAAACAACGCGCCCTAATCACATTGAACACGGATTAGGGCGCGGAGTCAATCATCACTTTGGACGATTTTTAGACGGGGATTGGACGTAAAGGGATTCGAACCCTTGACCTCTTCAATGCCATTGAAACGCTCTCCCAGCTGAGCTATACGCCCATCTTGAAAGCGATTTTACCCGCCGCGCTCATTCGTGTCAAGTTGTAGCAATATCATACGTCGAAACGCGCGCCGAGTCACGCGAATAATGAAAACTTTAACGGAATATTTATGCGGGGGCGGGACGCGGCTGTCTGATTAAGCAACGCGCCACCAGATAGTCCCGTATTTCACAACGATTCCGTGCGCATCAACTTCCAAATCGGCGCTGAATTTCGCTTGGCTTTCCATCAAGCCACATCACCACCGTTTAAAAGACGGCAACTATCAGTTTGCAATATTCGATGCTGTGTTCAGCGGGGTTTTCCCATAAAAATGCTGCGAATTTGACCATAATATCGTTCTTTCGTTGCGAAGGACACCAAAATTGATGCCCTTCCCACTGACCATTGTTTCAGATTTTACCGCGTATTCGCCGCGCAGTCATACAGTGTCGGCTGCGGCATCATCCCCGCGAACATTTGCATCATCGCATTGCCGACCCCTGTTGGTGGCGTCCCCGACGCATCCGCTGGTGTGCCGTTCGGCGGCGCACCGCCCGCCATGCCCATGATATCCGGCAGCGCCGACGACAAATCGATGTCTTCGACCGCTGCACACTGCGCCGTCAGCCATGCCGCGATATCCGGCTTCATCATCTGCATCGCTCCGCTGTCGAACATGCGCCGCTCTGTCCATGCCAGCGCCAGACCGATGGTTTCAACGTTCAGTCGTTTCAGGCTCATATGCGCCGCCGCGCGCACGTATTCGGGTCTGCCGTTCACGCCGGTATGTTCACCGACCAGCGTGCGCATATTGCCAAATTTGGTTGCGATGATCACGCCATGCGCGGACACCTTCGCGGATTGCAGGGACGGCGGGCGCAGTTTTGCTATAGTTTTCTAGGAAACTGGACTGATCGGGGTTCGATTTCGCATGGGTCATTATTGTTATCTTTACTATTATTTCATAGAACTGGCTTGATTTACGATTATTTGGATGGACTTATACAAACTTGGGTCGCTATCGCATATTGTTTTTGCTGGCGGAAATTTCTTGGCGTAATTCACGATTACAAGTGACAAAATCATCATCATGTTTGCAATAGCTAGGCGAATATATAGTGATTTCTCCTCATCCGTTAGCGCCTGTGCAATTTGTGTAAGGCTTAACGCATCTCCATGTACATAACCGGAAAGATAACTATAAGATTTTTTGTAACTACTCAGGGGTCGTTTTCTCCCTCAGTTTGGCAAATTGAAACGCCAAATTTGTCTGCGATGAGAATAGGCTCTCCCTCAAAAGATTGAGGGTTTTTGTCGAAAACAACCTATTTCTCCCTCAAATGATGGCTGAGTAGTTACAAAAATCGAGTAGCTTTGGATAGATCGCAATCGTCTTATCCGTCAACATGATAGTCTCTTTTGCTATTTAGCAGGCGGCAATCCGAAATAATGCGCTTGTCTTGCATCGCTCAAGGTTGGAAAAACGTTGTTCAAGATACTTGCAGATGCAGTGAGCCTGTGCAGCGTACAATGTGACTTCAGGAAGTGATGAAATTTCACGTCTCTTATCTCGCCCTGTTTTGGTTCAAGCACAATGATATATGAGATTTCGCCCTCTGCGCGTTCATTCAGGCTCTTGAACATGACTTGATATGTGCTGAAATCACCGTTTGGATAGGTTTTCAGGTAGCTGTCCAAAACGGGTTCGAGTTCAAAATTCGTCGTGATCACCATGTATGAATGCTTGAAACTCATCATCTCACCTCTACGGTGATCGCCTTCGTCGTGTCGTTCCCCAAAATATCGATCACCTTCACCACAACCGTATATGTTCCCGTCTGTTCATACAGGTGATTGACCAAAAGCTGCGATCCTACCGTGTGCGGTAGCTTTGCCATTCGTTATGGAACGTGTCGTCTCGATAATTGAAGTCAACCGCCCAATAGTCGATCCATTCCGACCAATGCTTGACCGCGTTCACTACGTCTTTCGGCACATCGTCCCGCGGAATCATGAAGTCGTTCAGGGTGACCCGCACGTCGCGCCCGACAACAGTGTGATCGAAAAAATCGTACATGCCTATCGATGCTTATGTCAAGTAATCCGCACGTCGCGTCCGACAACAGTTTGATCGCGTCGATGCTGACGATGCGGATATCGGTCAAGCCGACGAAACCGACACCTCAAGTTGCGACGGCAGCGGGGGACTGATAGAATCATCTTCAGCTCCTCAAATCAGGTGAGGGCTGATACCAGAGGGATTTATGATCGATCAGGCGCAAACTAAGCACGAACGCCGCTTTTTATTCTATTTTGTGTTCGACGCGCACATCCCTCTCCTCACGCGCTCGAAGGTCAACGATTGGGTCGATTTGCTGCTCCAAGAAATGCGAAAAATGCCCGAATGCGCCAACGCGGCGCAGATCGAGATGATGGTTTTTGGCGTCGATGCCCACGTTATTTTGCCGCTCACGCCGCTGCGCGATGTGAAAGAGAATATTTTTCGCTATTCATCCGTGACATTTACGCGCAGCTACCGCAGCATGGCGTCGGCGCTGCGGGCGGTCACGGCGGACATTCAAATGCACGCCCATGCTGATGAAGGCGGACGCGCCGGCGATTATGCGCCGATTGTCTTGATGCTCATGGGCGACTCGCCCGATGATCTCGACAAGACGCCTGAACCAGCGGAAAAACTGGTCAACTTACGCTTCGGCGCGCAAAATGTCCAACTGCGCGCCGTGATTACGCACGCCGATATCAGGATGCCGCCGATTTTTAAGTCGGTGCATTCGCTCTACGCCTTGTCACTGCTCGAAGACATCCGGCATTTCCTCCGCGAACTGATTGTTCTGCCGGAAACGCCGCTCGTTGATCGACCCACGGCAGCGGGCGATGCGAAACCCGCTGCGCCCCAGCCGCCCGCTGTTGATGGTCCATGGCTGACCGACGCCGCGCCGAAACCGTCGTCTGCGCCGTTGATTTTTATCTCTTATCAACGCGGCGATTGGGACGAATTCGTTCGTCCGCTGGTGGATCGCTTGCGCGCCGATGGATTGAACGTGTGGATCGATCAACACTTGATCGAAGGTGGCACGGATTGGATGGATACGATCAATGGCGCGCTCGACGCTTGCGACCAGATGATCCTGTGCGTCTCGCCCGAAGCGTTGGCGTCGCGTTATGTCAAATATGAATACCGCTACTTTTTCAACAACGACAAGCGGATTTACCCGCTGATCTGCCGTTCGGCAAAACTCCCGCCTGAAATCGCCACCGTTCAGTATTTTACGTACACCTACAGCGATCTCGAAAAGCTGACCGCGCTGCTCAAAGCACGCTGACCGCTCCGCTGCTTCATTGCGCCGCTTGGACTGGTTTGGAAACAGCATGACCCAACAACTGATGCGCATACCGCCGAGCGCGCCGACGCTCGCCAATGTCGTTCGTAATCTGCGCGATCTGCCGCGTTCGCTCACGCTGTCCGGCGTGACGGCGGGCTTCATCATCGTTCTGATCAGCTACACAGGTCCCCTTGCCATTATCCTGCAAGCCGCCGAACGCGCGCACTTCACGCCGGAACAAACGGCGTCGTGGGTGTGGGCGGTGGTCGTCGGGAACGGCGTCGCTACGATCTTGATGTCGCTGTTGTATCGGCAGCCGCTCACATCGCCGTACTCGACGGCGGGCGCGGCGTTGCTGACCACCAGTCTGGTCAATTTTCCGCTGTCGGAGGCGATTGGCGCGTATATCCTGTGCGCGGCGGCGCTGGCGCTGTTGGGCGTCAGTGGGCTGTTCGGGCGGGCGATGCGGCTGATCCCGCAGCCCGTCGTGATGGCGGTGCTGGCGGGCGTGCTGCTGCGCTTCGGACTCGGCATTTTTAATCGACTGCCCGAAAATCCGCTGTTGGTAGTCGCCATGATCGGGGTGTTCTTCGCGCTGAAGCGACTCAATTTCCGCGCGCCGAGTTTGGGCGCAATGGTCATCGGGATTGTGATTGCGGGCGCGATGGGGCAGTTGAATTTCGCGGGGGTGACGTTGACGCCGACGCTGCCGCTGGTCTACGCGCCGACGTTCACGCTCAATGCGGCGCTGAGTCTGTCGCTGCCGTTGTTCGCGCTGGCGCTTGTCTCGCAGTACGCGACGGGGCTGGCGGTCTTGCGCGCCAACGGCTACGACGCGCCGATCAACGGCATTTTGGCGATCACGGGCATCAATTCCATCGTCTTGGCGTTGTTCGGCGGGCATGGCAACGTCTTGGGCGCGCTGACGGCGGCGATTGTGGTGGGACCCGACTCACAGCCCGACCCGGACAAACGATACGCCTCCGCCGTCGCGTCGGGCGTATGGCATGTCGTGTTGGGCGTGTTCGGCACAACCATCGTGGCGCTGTTTGCGGGCTTTCCGCCCGTGTTCGTCTCGACCATCGCGGGGCTGACGTTGAGCGGCGTGATCGGCAATTCGCTGGCGGGCGCGCTGGAGCAGCCCGCGCATCGTGATGCGGCGGTGATCGCGTTCCTGTGTACGGCGGGGGACTTCTCGCTGTTCGGGATTGGCGCGCCGTTCTGGGGCTTGGTGGCGGGGGTGGCGGTGTACGCGATCATGCGCAAGCCGGGGTGATCAACGTCAGCGTAAAGTGTAAGCAGCCGATGATGGGCGGTTACTTCATCGCTGTCATATCGATGCGATAACGCTTAACTTGACAAGTGCGGCGATTTATACGATGCTGTGCTTCATGATGGCTTGGGCATAGAGGGTTGTATCGATGTGTCGCAAAAAACACTTGTTCTGATTATCACCAGTTTGATGCTCGCTGTATCGAGCGGCGCGCTGGTCTTCTCACAAGAAGGCACGTCCAGCGAAGGACAACCCGCTGCCACTGCCACGCTCGCCCTCCTGCCCGAAATTCCAATCGCCGCCACGACCGCACCGACGCTCACCCCCTTCATCGACGCCGAAGGCTCAATGTATGAGGACGGCGGGCAGATCGTGACGCGCCAGCCGCCGATCATACCTGCTGATAGTGAAGCACCAATTACATTCAACCCATCATACACACCCATTATTTCTGATGGCTCGTTTAGCTTACCAATTGGAAGTAAGTGGCAAGCCTATTCAACGGGTCCCGGCTCCGATCAACCACCATATCCCTTATATATTAACGCAGAAATATATAATGAATCCCCTACGAACAGCATTTTGCGATTTCATCGATTGCCAAATGCGAATTCGGCGGTCATTCTTCAGCCAACAACTGTCGATATTCCTGCGCAGCGCAATTTACAAATCGGCATTTGGATGGCGAACAAACATCCTACACTCTACAAGCGCGTGACGATTGTCGCTCACGATTACAATTTTCAAGAACAGGTCGCCTGTGTTTTCTGGCTCGAACCCAATATGACGTCGCGTCAACCGTATAGCATTTTGGCGTCCACAATTATCGGATGGAACGATGCAACGCTTTCGATTTATGAAGCATCCACCGATGGCGGTGGTTGGATCGAACTCGATAACGCCGCCATGTTTTACGATACTAACCCAGGCGCATCCTTTCTAAGAAGCACCGACTGCCGAGAGCAAAACATGCTGGTCGAGCATGTTGGCGCTATGGGGCGTAACCTTGTGCGCAATCCGACGTTTCTCTCTCCTCAGACATCGGGCGATAGGTGGTCTTTCAATGGTATAAACACTAACATAGGTTTTGGTACACTGTGGCTGACGCCAGCAGCGACCCTTCCTTACGCGGGTGGACAAGCATTCAACAATACAGGCGTTACGATACCCATCAATACTGTGCTGACTCTACACTTCAACGCCGCCAACATGGGTTCGACTCGCAAACGAATCTCGATCATTTTGAATGACTCAACGTGGCCCACGACCTCACCCAGCATTCGGTTCTGCAGCTTCTGGCTCGAACCCGACTCGCTCATGCGTTCGTATCGGATATGGACGCACACCGACGCCCAATGGAACGCGGTTCAAGTCTCAATTTATGACAGTACGTCTGGTCCTGGCACGCTTAAATTCGATAATTTTCACTTGAGAACGGGCGGATCACTTGGATCCTATGGGACGATCTGTCGTTTCAATCCACCGCCATTTATCGATCCTGTTCTGTCGTATCGATACCAAATGTTGTCGAGTACAACAGGCTCTTGGAGTTTAACTGAAACCGCGCAAGTCCAACGCGGTATCGAACAGGTTGCCAGCGCGGTTTTCAACTTATCGGCGCAGCCCACCAGCACGGACGGCGTGTGGAATAGTACGATTGCTGCGGGTACCCAAAGCGACACAATCCTGTTTGTACGTGCCAATAACGCGCAGACCTCGACTAGTAACCCCATACCAGATGTGGAGTTCACTTATACCAACGTACAGGGCAATGCTGTTACCATAACTTATAATGACGTTAATCACGGGAACTGCAAAGCCTTTCCTGGCGACGCGACTTTTCCAAAAGCGATCATCTGTAATGGTCGAGATGCAACGCAGCCTAACCCAAACCTTATAGTGAACGAATATACGACTGTCCATGAATTAGGGCATATAGTCGATTATAGAAGCGGATATGCCCTTAGAAATTCAATGGGCGGTAATGTCAGTGTTGACTCGTGTCCAACGAACCCAGCAAATATTAACACTCGGTATGTTGTGTTTGGCTTGTTGAATGGGTTTCAACGCGGTAGCCGTGGTTGGGGAAGTAGTCCACATACTAACGGCGTGCCAACAAATTTTCAACAAAGCCCCGTAAACGACATCACCGAAGCGTCCGCCGATATGTTCTTAAATTGGGTTTACCGATTTAACTCCCTCGACAATAGTACACCCATCACATCTGTTCCCACCAATAACGGATTACCGATTGGTTGTCCAACTGGCGTGTTTCCTGAACCATGGTCAGGATTCTTGAACCGTGACTGGCTTAATCCGGGAGCGGGATTTGATCCGGGAATGCCCGGCGAAGTTCGGTATGCCTTTATGAATCAAGTCATGCGTAGTATTTTTCCGTAGTATTTTCACGAATTCGAGTTGATGAGGACAAGCTCATGCACATTTCACTTCACATACTACATGTTTTTGCGATTGTTGGGTTGTGGTTTTTAACCACGCCTATAATTGCACAAGATGGCGGAGCGTCAGAAGCAATTGGCATATTGACTTTAGAATGGTCACCAGATAGCGAAAAAATAGCGTTGGCGATGGGAAATGGTGACATCAATTTCACAAATCGACAAGGAAGCTTTATATCAACACTGAATGCCCACGAAGGCAAAACGATGGATATTGACTGGGGGATGGAGGGGCAAATTCTCTTTAGCGGCGGTTCAGACGGATTTATAAGAATGTGGAATACAGAAACCGGTGAATTGTTAGTTGAAAGGGTTATATTCCCGTATGACGGAGGAATATATGAAATCGCATTAGATTCATTGGGGAATCAGATCATTACATCAGGTTTTGATCGAGTTCGAATTTTAGATGTGCAATCATTGGAATCTACAACAAGCGAATTTTCAGTAACATTGAGCGATGTCGCGTGGAGTTCTGATAACACTCACTTTGCTTTCAGCGCTACAGGTGGAATTGGACTAGCAAGAATTGAAGAAGGCGAGTTGAGTTTAACCAGCTTTGGTACTTATGATCGATTTCCATCTGCCATCGACTGGAGCGCTGACGGCACAACGCTGATTAGCGCGGGCGGACGCGATGGCAGCGTGCGCCTGTGGGATGTCGAACGCGGCGAACAAATCCGGGTCGTGCTGCAAACCGACCAGACGATCACCGATGCGCTGTTCATCGACCCGACGGGCAGCCGCGCCGCCGCCATCACTGAAGATGGGCAGCTTTACATCCTGAATACCGAAACGGGCGAGACGCTCGAAACCTTCACTTACGAGGCACAGTTGACCAGCCTCGCATGGAATCCGGTCTACAACCTGCTGGCGATTGGCGGCTTGATCCCCATTGACCAAATCAGCGACGATCCCAACATGATCCCCGGCTTGTTGGAGATCATCCCGCTGGCAACGGTCCTGTCCGCGTCCTAGCGCCGCTGTGCCGCCATCCCCAACCCAAGCCAACGAGGACGGCGGCACGCTTCTCCCCTACAAGTGATGCCGCTCCCGCGCCTTCGCGCCCGTATAGCGCGCCCGCGCATCCTGCACCGCCGGATTGTCGCTGACTTCCGCGACGGCGACATCCCACCACGCTTCGTAGCCCGGCACGCGCTCGCGCCGATCCGTCTCCACGACGATGCACACGGTGTCCGCGCTCGCTTGCGCCGCCGTCAGCGCGTCCGCGAGTTCGTCGCGGTTCGCCGCGCGGATCACGCGCGCGCCCAAGCTGGCGGCGTTGGCGGCGAAATCGATGGGCAGCGTGTCCCCGTCGAGCTGTCCGCCCGCTGTACGATAGCGATATTTCGTGCCGAAGCCGTCCGAGCCGACCGACTTGGACAGCCCACCGATGCTGGCATAGCCGTGATTGTCGATCAGGACGATGATCAGCTTGATGCCTTCCTGCACCGCCGTGACGATCTCGCTGTTCATCATCAGATACGACGCATCGCCCACCATCACGTACACCTCGCGCGCCGGATCAGCCAGCTTGACGCCCAAGCCGCCCGCGATCTCGTAGCCCATCGTGCTGAAGCCGTATTCGAGGTGATAGCCCTTCGGATCGCGCGTGCGCCACAGCTTATGCAGGTCGCCGGGCAGACTCCCCGCCGCACACAAGACCACATCGTGCGGGCGCGAGAGCGTGTTGACCGCGCCGATCACCTCGCCTTGACTGAGCAGCGGCTCGTGTTCCAAGTTGTAGATGCGCGCTACTTCGGTGTCCCAGTCGGCGTTGTACTGGCGGGCGCGCGCCTGATACGCGGCGTCGGTGCGATAGCCATCCAACAGCGAACCTAATTCCTCAAGTGTGGCGCGCGCGTCGCTCACCAGCGGGATCGCGCCGCGTTTGTAAGCGTCGAACTCCGCAACATTAATGTTGATGAATTTCACGTCCGGGTTTTGGAACGCCGTGTTCGACGCCGACGTGAAATCGCTGTAGCGCGTGCCAATGCCGATGATCACGTCGGCTTCGCGCGCTATGATATTCGCGCCGGGCGTCCCGGTCACGCCGAGCGCGCCAAGATTCAGCGGATGATTGTAGGGGAGCGCGCCTTTGCCCGCTTGCGTCTCACCCACGGGGATGCCCGTTTGCTCCACGAATGATTGTAAGGCAGCTTCCGCTTCGCTGTAATGGACGCCGCCGCCTGCAACGATCAACGGCTGTTTCGCGCTCCGAATCAGGGCGGCGGCGCGTTCCAATGCGGCGCGATCCGGACGATTGCGCGGGATATGCCAGACGCGCCGCTCAAACAGGGCAGCGGGATAATCATATGCCATCGTCTGTACGTCTTGCGGCAAACTGAGCGTGACCGCGCCCGTATCGGCGGGCGACGTGAGGACGCGCATCGCTTCGGGCAGCGCCGTGATGATTTGTTCCGGGCGATTGATGCGATCCCAATAGCGCGAGACGGGTTTGAAGCAGTCGTTGACCGACATATCTTGGCTGTGTTCGCTTTCCAACTGCTGCAAGACGGGCGCTTGGATGCGCTCCACGAAGATATCGCCGGGCAGCAGCAGCACGGGCAACCGATTGACCGTCGCCACCGCCGCGCCCGTGATCATGTTGGTCGCGCCGGGTCCGATGCTGGACGTACAGGCGAACGCCGCGCGCCGATTCTTCATCTTGGCATAGGCGACGGCGGTATGCACCATCGCTTGTTCGTTGCGCGCCTGATAGTAGCGGAACGACGGGGCATACTGTTGGAGCGCCTGCCCGATGCCGGCGACGTTGCCATGCCCGAAGATGCCCCAACAGCCCGCGAAAAACGGCGTTTCGACGCCATCGGACTCAACAAATTGATTTTGTAAGCAGTAAATGACGGCTTGCGCCATCGTCAAACGGAGCCTGTTCATTCCAAAAATCCTTTAGATGATCTGTGGAGTATAGGATACCGGATCAAGCGATTCTAACCATGCTAATCCGTTCATGGTGTCCAACGTGACGATCCGCGTCCCCTCCGCGATTAGCGCGCGGTTGCCCGTCGCATCGAGATCGAGCGCGTAGACCGGGACGCCCTGCGCACGCGCGAACCGCACAGTATGCAGCGCGCCGCCGTCGGCGTTCGATTCGACCAGAATCACCGCGCGCGACAGCCCGCTGATGATCCGGTTGCGCGCGATCAGCGCCGCCGACGATGGACGTGCGTCCGGGGCGACCTCCGACATGAACACGCCGCCGCGCGCTATAAAGCGTATGACTGACGCGCGATGCTCTGGCGGATAAATATTCAGCACGCCGCTGCCCAAGACGGCGATGCTGCGTCCACCGTTGATGATCGCGCCACCATGCGCCAGCCAATCGACGCCGAGTGCGAAGCCGCTGACGACCGTCCCGCCGCCGCGTCCCACCGCGTCCCCGACGGCGCGCGCGGCGAACGCACCCGCGTCCGATGGCTGGCGCGTGCCGACGACGCCGATGCAGATGCGGCTCAGACACGCTTCTAAGTCCGTCTCGCGCGGATCGGGCGTCTCGGTGAACGGATTTGGCAGTGTTTGACGGATGAACAGTGTCGGCGGCGCGTCGGTCAAGCGTGTGAGCGGCGCGGGATAGTCGGCGTCATGCCGTGTCACGATGCGGACGCCCGCGCGCGTCCAACGGGCGATCTGCGCTTCGGCGCGCTCCATGTGGATTGTGCGGATCGCGGCGGCGGTGTGTGCGCCGATGCCCGGCACCTGGCACAGCGTCGGCACATCAGCGGCGAGGATCGCCGACAGATCGCCGTCGAAATGAGCGGAGAGTTGGCTAAGGCGTTTCGCGCCCATGCCGGGAACGAGGCTGAGGGCGATCCAAGCGGTGCGGTTCAGAATAGAAGTTCCTGCTATCGCTGGTCGAAGGGCAGTTCAGTCGGGCGCATTATCGGATCGTCGGCTAAACCGCCATAATGTGCATTAATAAACGCCCATCCATCGTCGCGCTGAACATGATTGTGAACGCTGTCAATTATCACCACATCGTAATCGATGTTGACCGTTTCAACGGGTGTTTGGACGCACAGCAGTCCATCTGCACCGATGTGCGCGCGCAAGCGGATCGTTTCCATCGGATATCCCCTCAATCTTCCTGATAATATTCGATGATCGACAGCAGCATCGCATGGATGAACGTGTTGACCTGCCGGACGAGCGTCGTCCAGTCCGAGACGCTGTGCGGTAGCGTGATCTCCGACCAGGTAACGATGGCGTTGATCACGAACTCGCTGAAGTAAAAGAAGCCGCGTACCGCTTGCGGCAACGTCAGACCGTCCGACGCCAACAGCGCCGCGTAATCTTTGCCGATGGCGATGGCGTCCGACAGCCGCTCGTCCGGCGCGCCATGCGCCAGATATTGACGCAAGCCCTCCAGCACGCGCCGCCCCGCCGTGCGCAGTTGTTCGCGCGTGCCTTCGCTCATCGCCGCATACCATGTCTCGCTCATCAGCTTGCCGTTGCCCACTTGCAGCCGCGTTTGTCCGAGCGCGTTCTGGATGATCACTTGCAATTCGACCTTACTGATTTCGCCCTGTGCGACGGCGTAATGCGTCACATCGGCGCGGCGAAAGCGGCGGTGTCCGCCGGGTGTGCGGCGTGACGGCAGGTCGCCCTTGTCCGCCCAATTGCGCACCGTCGCCGGATGCACGCCCAGCAGATCAGCCGCTTGGCGCAGGCTGACCCATTCGGTTGTCTCGCTCATGCGCGTCCTTTCGTATTTTGACACAATATACAAAACGAATTACACTATAAAGGTATCAAAGGACAAAATTCGGCTTCATGCCGTGTGATTCAATGAATCCTATATCCTTTGATGCACTTTTAGGTCTCCAACGGCGGCAACATGTCGATCAACAGCGGAGACTTCTGATTGTAGTACACCCCTTTATGATTTTGTCGATGATCATCCACATCGTGTACCAAATGACAGCGTGACCACACGAAGTCTAGGTAGCGATCCTCCCGTTTTTCATAACACCGCTGCAATGCCCAAAGCAAATAATCAGCTGCTTGCAGACAGGCTTGCTGATGAGCCGGAATGGTTTCGATGCGAATGGGTGCGCTGCTGTGAATATTCCACTGCTTTTCAAAACGGTTTCGCGCTTCCTCCAACGCCTTACTCAATGCCCGCGTTCGATCTTTCGCGCCGCGCGTTGCAAATGTAATTCGGTATTCGTCCTCTTTATGCAAGCGGTTTTTAAATAATCGTTTGACCAACCGATCATATTGCTCATTCGGCTGATAGCGTTTGTTTTGATAGGTATGGACTTCGCGCAAAATGCCGAGCTTTTTATCGCGCACCACCGCGCAAAATTTTAGCTCGTCGTGGCGCATGATTTCCGCGAAAACCTCGCGGCGCACTTCTGGAATATCATCTTTCGCATGAAACATGAGCGCCGTCTTGCGATTTTGCGGCTGCATGGATGGAATACGACGAAAATAAGCGTCATTGACAAGCTGGGCGCGACGTGGATTGAGCGCATCAGCCAGTTTGAGCGGGTCAGCGACTTGCAAAACACCTAACATAAAATAACGGGAACATCCTTCCTGACCGATGATTACATCCCCTTTTGCATTGAAGAGCGTTGGATCGCCCGCTTCATCGACAAAATAATGGCAAAGCGATCCTAGCGGCGGAATCGGGTCAGGTTGATAGTTCACAGGATATCGCTCTCGGCAGAATGCTTGATTCAGCAGGAATGAGACGTTCAATTGTAGCGGATTTGCCATCATCTATAACAAGATCGTCATTTTTTCCCAGCGCGCGGAAACGTTATGCTTGCGTTTATCAATTCGTGCTATCATAAACCCCAGACGAATAAATAGTCCTTACGCCATCGTAGGTTTAGGTTGCCATGCGTATTCTGATCATTTCCGACATTCACGCCAATTTGACCGCTTTCGACGCTGTATTGGACGACGCCAAAGGCGATTGGGAATACGTCTGGTGTTTGGGCGACGTAGTGGGCTACGGTCCCGACCCCAACGAATGTGTTGACCGCCTGCGGTCGCTGCCGCATCTGTGCCTCGCGGGCAATCATGATTGGGCGGCGCTCGGTCGCCTCGACATTCGCACGTTCAACCCCGACGCGCGCAAAGCCGTCGATTGGACGCGCACCACCCTCAATGCGGAAAACACCGCCTATCTCGAAGCCCTGCCGACCACCTTTGTGATTGGCGATTATACGCTGGCGCATGGCAGCCCGCGCGAGCCGGTTTGGGAGTACATCCTCGAACCGCTGATCGCCGCGCTCAACTTCTCGCACTTCGAGACGCCGTACTGCCTCGTCGGACACACGCATCAGCCGATCATCTACGAACAACTCAGCGATGCGGGCGAGACCGAGGCGATCATGCCCGTTTATCGCCAAAAGCTGCGCCTGAACGGACACCGCCAGATCATCAATCCTGGCAGCGTCGGACAGCCGCGCGACGCCAACCCCGACGCCGCCTACGCGATCCTCGATGTGGAAACCAACGTCTGGGAACATCGCCGTATCCCCTATGACATCAGCGCCGTCCAATGGCGGATGCGCCAATTCGACATGCCCGAACGCCTGATCGCGCGCCTTGAGCATGGCTGGTAAAGCCCCGTCAGAACCCATCGAGGCGCTTGATGCGGTGGGTTTAAGCGACACGATGCGCAAATATCTCGCTGAGATTTACCGCTTGGCAGATCACGGCGAGACCGACGCGCATACGCTCCCCGAACCCGCCGGACAAGCACTGCTCGGTCACCCGTTTGTCAGCACGTCCGCGTTAGCCGATCTGCTCAACGTGAGCGCGCCCGCCGTCAACCGCATGATCTCAAAACTGCGCGAAACAGGCTTGCTGCTGCATGAGCCGTATCAGGGCATTCGCCTGACGCCCGCGGGCGAACGCGAAGCCCTCAAGCAGCTTCGCCGTCAACGCATCGTCGAGGCGTTCCTCGTCACGGTCATGCACTTCGGTTGGCATGAAGTCAACGATGAAGCCGCGCGCATGAGTGCCAACCTGACCGAGCGGCTGATCGAGCGCATGGCGCGCATGGCGGGCAATCCGACGACCTGTCCGCACGGCGAACCGATTGCGGATGCCGACGGCGTGATCGTCGCGCCGGACGATATCTTGCTGACTCATGCGCCGCATAAACTGCTGTTGACGATCACACGGGTGCGCACGCGCGAACGCGACCGCCTCGAATATCTGGCGGCATTAGGGCTGACGCCGCATTCGACGGTCGAAGTGCTGCACGCCGCGCCGTTCAACGGGCCCCTGCAACTGCGCGTCGGCAAAGAATACCGGATCGTCGGACACAACTTAGCGGAGATGATCCGCGTGGCGCGCGAGTCGGGGTAAAGAAAAAGACTCTTTAGCGCAGAGAATGCAGAGACGCAGAGAAAAATGAGTGACGCGCTGATTCGCCGCTACGCCAACGTCTATCTGCCCGACGACGCACAGATCGATGAATTCGTCGTCTTGGGCAAGCCCCCGCGCGGCGCGAATGATGGCGAACACGCGCTGACGTTCGGCGTGGGCTGTGTGATTCGCTCGCATACGGTGATTTACGCGGGCAACACCATCGGCGTGCGGCTGCAAACCGGACACCACGTCACGATCCGCGAACACAACACCATCGGCGCGGATTTCAGCATCGGCACGGGCAGCATCCTCGAACATCACGTCACGATTGGCGACGGCGTGCGCCTGCACAGCCGCGTGTTCGTGCCGGAATACACGATTTTGGAGGACGGCTGCTGGCTGGGACCCGGCGTGATGATTACCAACGCGCGCTATCCGGTCAGCAAGGGTGCGAAAGATCGACTCGAAGGCGCGCAGATCGAACGCGGCGCGATCATCGGCGCGAACGCGACGATTCTGCCCGGCGTGCGCGTGGGCGCGCGGGCGCTGGTGGGGGCGGGTGCGCTGGTGACGAAAGATGTTCCAGCGGGGATGGTGGTGGTGGGCAATCCGGCGCGCGTGGTGCGGCGCGTGGACGAGATCGAATTTTACAGGGACGAATAACGTTGTAATTCGCGCAGTCCCTCGTCCAATGGGAGCGCGGCGGGGACAAGTGTCACCGTTTCCAGATCGATGCCCGCGTTCGCCGCGTTCAACACCGCGATCATGCGGTTGAGGATGCGCGCTTGATCGTCGGGCTGATACAAGTCGAAACGCGCGGGTAACTGCGCGTAATCGATCTCCTCAAGCCCGAACAGACCATCTGCGAACGTCTTTTGATACGCCGCATCGAAATCGAACAGCAGATGATCGCCCGCGCGCAAGGGGACATCGAGCGACGGGATCGCCGTATCAACGTCGAAGCCGCGCACGATTGATCGTCCATCGCGGAAGTTGGGATGCGGATCGAGCAGGGCGACGCGATACGGATGCGCGCCCGCGCCGCCGGCACGGTAGTCGGGCGTGCGCGGGAATGTTGGCGGGCTGTCGTGCAGATAATCGAGTTCGACGACCGTCACGCCGCTTTCGAGCAAAAGACGGCGCTTGGCGAGATAGGAATGGGCGTCGCGCGTTTCGCCCTTGTTCGATGGCGACAGCAGTTCGACCCACGCCACGACATCGCCACTTGCGCGCTCGATCAAGGCAACGGCGCTATAGGGCGATTCGCTGTCCTCTGGCAGCAAATCGATCAATGGAATGATGTCGCGTTCAGCCAGCAGCGTTCCCGCTCCCATTCGCCCCGTCTGAAGGTCGCGGATCATCAGATCGGCGCGGCGGTTGAACGTGTCAACGCTGTCCAACCGTCGGATTTGCAGCGATTCTTCGATTTGCGCCGTGTACCCCATCGGCAAAAGCTGTGCCTTCAGCGATTCCATCAGCTTGCCAATGTGATAATTGTGCAATCGATTCCACGCCGATTCGTGCAGCAAATGGCTGTGAAAATGCGCGTTGATACCGCGATATTGATTTTTGATCGAATGAAGCGTGTTCATACTTCGTAATCCAATCGAAGGTGCATCGGCTCATTTTCCCATGCGTCTTTGCACCTTCGTGCCTTTGCGTTCCTCTTTTTTCTCTACTGCCGCCGGGTCGCCACCATCGCAATCGCCTGCAACAGCACGTCCAAGCCCGTGATAGCGTCGCCCGTCAGCTGCAAGCGCAGCGCGCGCCGCCCGCGACTGGTCAGCGATTCCATGTCCCCCGCCGCTTGCGCCGCCTTCAATACGCCGAAAGTATAGGGCGCGCCCGGAATCGCCACATCATGGGCGCTGTCGTCGCGCGTGATCTGGATGAAGATGCCGTTGTCCGCGCCGCCTTTGTGCAGTTGTCCCGTGCTGTGCAAGAAGCGCGGTCCATAGCCCAACGTGACCGCCCGCCGCGTGGCGTGGCGCACCTGACGCCGGATATCTTCCAACACCGCGTCGATCTCCGGTTGCATCGGTAGATATGCCAACAGCGCCACATAATCGCCCGCTTGCGACGAGTTCAACAGCGATGCCAGCAGCCCGCTGACGGTGTTCGCGTCGAAATGATGCTGCGCCGCCAACCGCTGGATCGCCGTCGCCGTCTTGGGATCGCCGTACAGCGCCGCGCCCGCCTCGCGCAACAGCGGCGCGCTGGTCGGCAGCGCGCCCGTCGTCTTGAAGGCGTCTAACTGCTTGCCTGTGTTCTGCTTGCTCTCGGTCACGTTTGGCTCATCAAAGGGATTGATGTGCAGCAGCGCGCCCGCAATCGCCGTCGCATATTCCCAGCGCAAGAACTCGCCGCCAATCGCGTAGGCGTCGGGCAGATGCAGCTTGACGAGCGGATGCCCCGCTTCTTGCAGCCCCTTCACGCCCGCGTCGAGTTCGTCGTTGTCGTCGCCTTCCACACGGAGATGGATGATCACCCGATCCGTCGAATAGTCGTGCGGCTTGCCGACGGTTGCGCCGACGACGGGGACGAGTCCGCGCCCATCTTTGCCCGTGCTTTCCGCGATCAGTTGTTCCGCCCAATCCCCGAAGCCCTCGATGGACGGGCTGCACAAGATCGTCACCTTGTCGCGTCCTGCTTCGCTCAACACGCCCATGATCGTGCCGAGCCACATGCCGGGATGTTCGAGCGTGTTGATGCTGGACGCGCACGCGGTGAACATCGCTTCGACGCTGCCGTTCAGACGCGCCAAATCGATGCCGATCAGCGCCGCTGGCACCAGTCCAAAGTAACTGAGCGCGCTGTAGCGTCCGCCGATATCCGATGGGTTGATGAACACATCGCGGAAGCCGCGTTCGCGTGAGAGTTGTTCGAGGCTGCTGCCCGCGTCGGTGATGGCGATGAACTGGGCGCCATTGCCGCCCGTTTTCGCGTAGAAATATTCGTAGAACGACGACGTTTCAATCGTGCCGCCCGACTTGCTCGACACCAGAAACAAACTCTTGCTCAGGTCAATTTGGCTCTCGATATGCCGGATGTACGTCGGATCGGTGCTGTCCAACATATGCAGCGTGGGGTAGCCGTCCGCCACGCCCAAGCTGGTGCTGAGGACTTCCGGCGCGAGGCTGCTGCCGCCCATGCCCAACAAGACGATGTGCTTGAGCGTGCCGGCGGCAAATTCGGCGTTTGCGGCGGTTTGCAATGCCTTCAGCCGCGCCTGATCGATGGTCTTGGGCGTGTCGAGCCAGCCGAGCCGATCCACGATCTTCGCCATGATGTTCGGGTTGGTGTGCCAGATGGTGGCTTCTTTGTTCCAGAGGCGCACATTGACGAACTTGCTTTCCATATCCTTGAGCGCGGCGCGCACCGCGTCGGTGTGGACGCCGAGTGCGACTTCCTGCCGCCGCATGATGCCGGTCTTCAGGACGTTACGGCGCGCTTCGACCTGCGTCAGCAAACTGCGGAATGATTCGGAGAATGATTCGACGCCATCGACTTGCAGTTGATCCGTGATCTGGTCGAGGTTGACGCCCGCTTCTGCCAGTTGATCGAGCGTCTGCTCGGCATCCTCAACGCGCTGCGTTAGCGTTTCCGCCGCGGTGCCGTGATCCTTGAAGGCGGACAGCGCATCAGGCGGCATAGTGTTGACGGTATCGCGCCCGATCAGGTTGTCGGCGTACATCGTATCGGGGTACGCCTGATTCTTGACGCCTGTCGATGCCCACAGCAGCCGCTGAACTTGCGCGCCCGCCGCCTGCAATGCCGCGAAGCGGTCGCCGTAGAAGGTGCGCTGGAAATATTTGTAAGCGACTTTGGCATTGGCAATCGCCGTCTTGCCCTTCAGCTTGTTGTTGAGCGCCACGCGCCCCAAATCGCGCCCCTGCGCCGCGCGCATGTTGTTGTCCAGCATCCGATCCACCATGGTATCGATGCGGCTGAGGAAGAAGCTGGCGACGGACGCGATCCGACTCACGTCATGTCCGGCGGCGTGGCGGCGTTCCAAGCCGCGAATGAAGGCTTGGGCGACTTGTTCATAATTGGCGACGCTGAAAATCAGCGTGACATTGATGTTGATGCCTTCCGCGATGGCTTCTTCGATGGCGGGAATCCCGGCGGTGGTCGCGGGAATCTTGATCATCACGTTCGGGCGCGCGACGGCGGCGTACAGGCGTTTCGCCTCTGCGACGGTAGACGCGGTATCGTTGGCGATCAGCGGCGAGACTTCGAGACTGACGTAGCCATCGCGCGCGTTGGTGCGATCATAGACGGGGCGGAGTAAATCGAGCGCGTTTTGAATATCTTCAATCGCAACGTGTTCGTAAATGCTGTAAGGCTCAAGGTCGAGCATGGTCAAAAAAGCGGCATCATAATCGGTGCTGTCGCCAATCGCTTTTTGAAAGATCGTCGGGTTCGACGTGACGCCCAACACACCGTCCTCGTCGATCATGCGCTTCAATTCGCCGCCCGTGATCAAACTGCGTCGAATATTGTCGTACCACATGCTTTGTCCGAATGCCTGTACATCGACTGGGGGATTGCCCGCCATTTGGATCGCTCCTCGTGTTTACACCGTCCTTTCATTATAGCGAGTGTTAATGAAATTCGCCGCGTCTTTGCTGAACAAGGGCATGGTGAAAATCATGTGTCTGTGGGCGCGCCCGTCCACAAACGAGGGATAAATTCGCTTTTTGGGATGCCGCCGCGCGACGGGCGAGGCGCGCCTCGCTCCTACACATCGCTGATGCCCCTTTTTGATCCAAGAGTTTCTTGTGATGCGTTTGTCTTGGTGGCAGGGGTGAGGTGAATGATACGTTGTGTCTTCGTGCGCTAGCCCTGCGCTCTGCCGCTAGCTAAACACCGTCCCCCGCATCTCCATCGGCTGGCTGAACAGCCACAGCCCCACCAGCATCATCGCCAGCAGCACGAACGCCCACGGCAGCAAGCCGAGCATCGCCTTGCGCTTATACAGCCGCAGCGCGATCCGCTGTGCCACCCACAGCGACCCGATGAAGCCGCCCAACAGCGCCACCGTCTGAAGCGCGCCGATCAGTTCTACGTTCGGCGCGCCGCCAAGCGCGTAATTCGGTTCGCCCAAGAAGCGCACGCGATGATCGAGCAAGAACGCCTGAAACGCCGGGACGATGCTCCAAAAGCCGACCAAGAAGTGATAGCCATAGTGCGCCGCCCACAAGCCCATGCCAATCGGGACGAACGCGGGCGCGAACGATGACAGCGCCACGCGCAGACTATCGCGTTTTGCCGTATTGGTGAGCGCGCGCGCCGCGAATGATGCCGCGAATGCTAATCCGACCGGGGCGATCACCGCGCCGACGCCGAAAATCAGCAAGAGCGCCAGTCCCGCCATCGCCGTATCCGTCCAACCCGACGCGCGCAAGCCGAGTCCGTCTGCCAACGACTCCATCACGGCGTACACAGGCGGCACCATGCCGAATGCGTTGATCAGCCCCATGAACGCCAAGCCGATCACGAGCAATGCCACGTCGTAGCGTTTCGCCCATGCGCTCTCGCGCGCTGCATCGGTACGTATCAGTTCCGCGCCGGGCGCGCGCACAAATAAACTGGCATTGTCGTGCGGACACGCGCGCACACAGTCGAGGCAGAAGGTGCAATCCATGTTCGTCTGGATTTGCGGCGCGAACAACAGCGTGCCACAGCCGAGAACGCCGTTTTGATCGTGCGTGTGCTGCATCGCGCCCGTTGCAATCGGAATCGTGTCGAGCAGGACGATGGGCTGCGCGCTGTAACTGCCGTTGACGCACTCTTTGCCGACGCAATCGCGGCAGACAGTCGGATTCTTGACGCCGATCTGCGTGGGCGAAATCGTCGAGTATACGAAGTTGAACGCGCCCAACGGACACACATACTTGCAGAATGCCGATTCCGTGAATGCCGCTTCGAGCGCGAATGACGCGACGAAATAGGCGATGATCAGCCATGCCGTCAGCGCCGGACTCGCCCACAAATCCAGCCACTCGTAGACGAAGAACAGCGCGAACAGCGTCCCAATCGAAATCCATTTGCCGCGCAAGATTTTCGGAAAGCGCCGTCCGCGAATACTCAAACGCCGCGCCAGCGTGCGCGGGAGCGTGAACGGACAACCCATACAAAACAGATTGCCCGCCAATAGCAGCGCCAGCACGATCAAGCCGCGATAGTGAACCCATGCGCCGATGGTGGCGAGGTTCTGCGAGGCGACTTGCGTCCCGGTCAAGCCGTCGTAGACCAACAGCAATGCCAGCGCCGTCAGCGGGATTTGCAGCGCGAGGCGTCCGCGTTTGTGCTTGAGGACGCGCCCGATCACGGGGAAACGCAGCACATCGATCATGATCCCTCCACGGTAAATGAATATTCGCCTGTCAGCGTCGTTCCATCGGGCAAGACGGCGGTCACGGTCACGATCCAATCGCCGCCCATCTTCCAAGCGAACGGGATACGATACACACCGTTCGTACTGCCAGCGGCGAGTCCAAACGTCGGTGACATGCCCGCGTGCGTCATATCGCCGCGCGCACTGACCGATGCGCCGTCGATAGGCTGTCCAGCGGCATCCGTCACCGTCACCATCAGCGTGCCGTCGCCCGATGTGGGCGGATCGGGTTCGGCGCGCAGGTCGAGCCGCGCGGACGCGCTGTCGGGTGTCGGCGTGGCTTGCAGCGACTCGCGGCAGCCTGCCAACGTAAAAATCAACAACCAAACTATCCATTGTCGCATTGTGAACATTTTCTCAATCTGCTTGAATTGATCGTAATCTGAATCGCGCCAATTGCAAAGGCGCGCCTTCATCGGTTAACATCATGTCGATTGTGCTGAGTTGAGTATGAAGTTCAGGATGGTGGTATGTCCGAAGATCGTTCGCTGCGCCATGGCGTGGCTGCGACGCTGCTGTTGGCGGCGTTGTTGATCGTCACCAATCAAATTGTCGCGCGCGCCCCGCTGACCGATGCGGGCTTGGCGCTGTTGTTGGGCGCGCTGGGTTTGGGTGTGTTGTTCGTCCGCCTTCCGGGCAGCACGGCGACGGTGCTTCAGGAAATGCTGCCCGTCTATGAGTCGGGCTTGTTGATCGTGCGCCCCGTTCCCGCGCCCATCGCGGCAACCGAAGCGGATATTGAGGGTACATCGCTCTCGCCCGCGCTGACGATGGATCCGGTTGCAACACCCGCCGCCACTTTTACGCCCGCGCCGCCCGAAGCGGAGACGCTTGAATCGATGCTGCCTGAGATGGAGACAGTTGAACTCTTGGTACCGCTGCCGGATGTCGAGACGCAGCCGCTGCCCATTATAAACGTCGCGGAAACCGCAGTCGAAACAACGCCCGCCTTTACGCCGACTGATCCGCCCGCTAATCCACCCACGCGCGAAAGCGCCGCTGATGTGCCGCCCGCTGGACAAGCGCACGGTGCGGACGCCGCGCCCGCCGATCCACCATCGCCAGATGCGCCCGGTGCCGATGCGCCGAGCGGCGACGAGGTTGCACAGCACAAGCCGGTTGGGGAGGCGACGGCAGCGCCCGCCACGCCCGCCGCTGATCCCGTGGAAGTCCAAGCGGCGATTGAACACGCCAGCGGCGGCGAAAAGCGCCTCGCGGACGATCTAACGCGCATTCATGGCATTGGACCCAAAATTGCGGGCGCGCTGCGCGATCTTGGCATCGATACATTCGCCAAACTTGCGGCGGCGGATCAGGCACAGCTTCAGGCGGCGCTCGAAGCGGTCGGAGCAAAACGATTGGGCGATCCCGGTTCATGGATCGAACAAGCGCCCTATGCCGCGCGCGCTGATTGGGAAGGGATGCAGCGGGTGATTGACACAAACCGGACGCGCGGCACGAGCGCGGCTGACACAGCCGGCGAATGACGATTGCGTTTCCGCGTCGGGCGCTGGCGCTGATCCTCGTTGGCGGGCTGTGCTTGCGCGCTGTGCTGTGGCTCGGCGTCAGTTTTCCCGGCGTGGCAGACCCGAATCATTATTATAATCTCGGCGTGCGGCTCGTCGGGGGCAACGGCTTCACCAACGACTATATCTGGCAGTACAGCGGCGATCCTGCCGCGCTGGTGCATCCCGAAGCCCATTGGATGCCGCTGACTGCCGCGCTTGCCGCCGTGCCGATGGCACTGTTCGGCGTGTCGCCGCGCGTCGCGCTGATTGCTTTCGTCATTCTGGGTGCGTTCGTCCCGCTGCTGACGTATTGGGGCGCGCGGCGGCTCGAAATCGGCACGGATGGCGCGCTGTTCGCGGCGGCGGCGGGCGCGGCGCTGCCCGAATTGGTGCTGAACAGTCTGCGAACGGATACAACGCTTCCGTTCGCGCTGTTGGCGTCGGGCGCGCTGCTGTGCATGACGCGGCGGACGGTGTTCGCGGCGATCCTTGCGGGCGCGCTGACCGGATTGGCGTATCTGACGCGCAATGACGGCTTGCTGCTCGTGCCGACGGCGATCCTGTTCAACCTCATCCCCCGACCCCCTCTCGATCTGGAGAGGGGGAGCCGCCCTGCTCCAAACCTAGTTTTCAACGTTGTAGGGGGCAGGGGGGTGAGGTTAGTGGTTTTTCTGCTCGCCGCGCTGATCGTCGTCGCCCCGTGGCTGGCGCGCAATCTCGCGGCGACGGGCGCGCTCGGATCGCCAGAAACGCGCAGCATGTGGTTTTTCACCCATCACGACGATCATTACGCCTATGGGCGCACATTCACGCTCGACACGCTGTTGGCGGCGCAGACCCCCGCGCAGATCATCGGCAAGCGTGCGTTTGAAATGGCGGCGGCAGTCGTGATGATGCTCCGTGCGTTCGGGGACGCGCTCGCCGTCGCGGTGGTCGGCGGGATCGGCTTGGTCTGGTTCACGCGCCGCGATGATGCGGCGGGGGATGTCGGCGCGCGACCTGTCTCGCCCGTTGACGCACCGTATGGATGGAGCAGGTGGGCGCGGCGTGCCGCGCCCCTACTCCCTGTGTTGATCTTCATCATCGGCGCATTTGTGGCGTATACCGTGCTTTTGCCGTACAAGGCGCAAGCGGGCAGCTACAAGAAAGCATTCTTGGGGGTCGTGCCGCTCCTGCTCCCATTCGCGGGCTTGGCGCTGGAACGCGCCATCAGCGATGCCCGCATCCGGCGCGGCGCGATGGCGCTGATCATCGGCGCGCTGACATTGAACGCGATTCAACTTGTGCGCACGGATGTAGCCGCGACAGATGCCTATGTGATGCAGGTGCGCGCGGCGGCGGATGTAGCGCGCGATCTGCCCGATACCAACGGCGACGGCGCGATCATCCTCATGACGCAAGACCCGTACATCGTGCGCACGGTCGGTTTTCAGTCGATTATCTATCCATATGAACCACGCGACACCATCGCGGCGGCGGCGGCGCGCTATGGCGTCGATTATCTGCTGATGCCCGCCAATCGTCCGGCGTTGAACGCGCTCTACGCCGGGGCGGAGATGGATGCGCGCTTCGTGCGGGCGGCGGACGTGCCGGGAACGCCGTTTGTGTTCTTCCGGTTCGCACCGTGAAAGCAACCTCACCCCCCTTTCCAAAGCGATCACCTCAACCCGTGACCTTTTCTCCACGCAATGGAGAGGGGAAACGCGACGCGGAAACTCGCCCTCTCCACATGGGGCGGGGGTTGGGGGGTGAGGTTGCCCTCATTCTGTTGATCGCCTTCCTCGTCCGGCTCATCGTCGCGTTCGACGCCGATCCGCTGGCAGCGTACACGGTCGGCGGCGGGGACAGCGCGTGGTATCTCGCCAACGGCTACGCGCTGATCACGGGCATGCAGCCGCCGACAATGCTGACGGATGTCTCGCGCCTTGCATCGCCGCCGTTGTATTTCATCGTGATCGGCGTCCCCCAAGCGCTTCTCTCGCCCGCCTCCGCCGTGATGGCGATCTGGGTGCTGCACGCGATCATGGGCGCGCTGACGTGCGCGTTCGCGGCGCGCATCGCCTATCGCTTGACGGCGAATCGCCGCGCGCTGGTGCTGACGGTGTGGGCGCTGGCACTGCATCCGGCGCTGATCATCGAGGCGGGGCAGATATTGACGGAAACGACGTTTACGTTTCTGCTAGTAGGGGGGATGTGGGCGCTGTTGCGTGAGGGAAGCCCTAAAATGGAGCGCGGGCGAGGGGGCGAGGTTCTTGCCGCCGTCTTGTTCGGCTTGGCGACGCTCACGCGCGCCGTGTTGATTCCGTTTCCGCTGTTGTTGATCGCGTTCGCCGTCGTGCTGCGCGTCACGACAGGGCGGCGCGCGGTGGCGTTCGCGCTCGTGTACGCTGCCGTCGTCGGATCGTGGACGCTGTACAGCGGCGCGCGCTGGGGACGCTGGGTCATTGCGGGCGAAGGGCTGCCCGCGTTCCTCTATTTGGGCGCGGCGGGCTGGGACGATCCGACGGCGGTGGACGCGCAATTATTGGCATCGGGCGGCGCGACGACCACCGACGACGGCGATATCGAGCGCGATTTTGGCGGCGCGGCGGGCGCGACGATTGCCGCCGATCCGCTTGGCTATCTGACGCGGCGCGCGTCCGAATTGGCGTCCGCTTATCTTCAGCCGCACGGCACAACGGCGCTGCCCGGACGCAGTTTGCGCGATCTGTTCGTGGACTGGGTGCGCGAAGATCGCACAGTGGACGGGCTGATCGCGTTGACTCGCGGCGACTCGTTCTGGATCAAGCTGGCGTTGTACATGGTACACTATGGGGGATTGATTTTCGGCGCAATCGGGTTGCTGCGCGGTCTGCGACGGCGCGCAACGCGACGGCTGACGCTGATGGTCGCTGCGCCGATCCTTTATTTCACCGCTGTCCACAGCGTTTTATATGTTTTGCCACGTTATTTGTTCCCGATCATGCTGTTTGGGTGGATATTTGCATGTACATCTTGGGTATCGAATCGTCGTGCGACGAAACTGCCGCCGCCGTCGTCATTGATGGGCGCGCCATCGCGTCCAACGTAATCGCGTCACAAGTCGATCTACACGCCCAATTCGGCGGCGTGTTCCCAGAATTGGCATCGCGCGCGCATGTCGAAGCGATTGCGCCCGTCGTGGCACAGGCATTGAGCGACGCGGGCGTGACCTTGGATCGCATCGATGCAATTGCGGTCACGCGAGGACCCGGCTTGGTTGGATCGCTGTTGGTGGGGGTGAACTACGCCAAAGGCTTGGCGTTGGGCGCGAACAAGCCCCTGATCGGCGTCAACCATCTCGAAGGACACATCTATTCGCTCTGGCTGACGGAAACGACGCGCGAAATTGTGTTCCCTGTCCTCGTTCTGATCGTCAGCGGCGGACATACCAGCCTGATACTCATGCGCGGACACGGCGATTACGTCCATCTGGGCGGCACGCTCGACGATGCGGCGGGCGAGGCGTTCGATAAAGTTGGGCGCTTGCTCGGCTTGCCATTTCCGGGCGGGCCCAATATCGAGCGCGCCGCGCTCAATGGCGATGTGATGGCATATGAGTTTCCGCGCGCCAAGACGGACAGCGACCTCGATTTCAGCTTCTCAGGTTTGAAAACCGCTGTGCTGCGCGCCGCCACCGTGCCGCCGTCTGCGCGCAAAGATGTGAACGCCGCGCGCGCGGATCGCCGTGCCAACAAAGCGCCGCCGCTGCGCCCCGATATTTCCGTACCGAACGTGGCGGCGAGCTTTCAGCGCGCGGCGGTCAATATGCTGGTCGAAAAGACCGCGCGCGCCGCCAAACAATACCATGCGACCGAAATTTTCATCGTGGGCGGCGTCAGCGCCAATCAACTCTTGCGCCAGACGATGCGCGCCAAGACCGAACTGCCCGTGCGCTATCCGCCGCTCAATTTGTGTACCGACAACGCCGCCATGATCGCTGCCGCCGCCTATCATCGCTTGAATGTCCCCGACGACGGCGATCTGAACGCCCCGACTGCCGCCCTGGCGCGTGTCGAGACGGCGTGGGATATGGATGTGCGTCCGGTGTGGATGCTCACGGAAGGAAACCGCGCTTAAATGGAACTGTATATCATTCGACACGGACAATCGTCCAACAATGTCCTGCAAAATCAGGTGACACGCACGCACGATCCGGCGCTGACGCCGTTGGGCGTGCAGCAAGCCGATGCTTTAGCGGAATATTTGAGCGGCGCGCCGAGCCGCGATCCGTTATTCGATCACACGACCGGCTACAGCGAGACGCTGAACGAACGTGGCATCGATTTCACGCATTTGTATTGCAGCCCGATGTACCGCGCGCTCCAGACCGCACAGCCTATCGCGCGTGCGTTGGGGATGCAACCAGAAGTGTGGGTGGCGATCCATGAACATGGCGGCATCTACTTGGAGACGGAGACGGGCGTGATCGGCTATCCGGGACGCAATCGGACGGATATTTTGGCGGACTTCCCCAATTACATGCTGCTAACCGATGTGACGGATTCGGGCTGGTGGAATCCGGCGCGCGGACACGAATCGATGGCAGATGCCTATGGGCGCGCGATCACGGTGGCGCAAGAACTTCGCCGCCGCGCGGGTGACGACCCCGACGCGCGGATCGGGCTGGTGACGCATGGGACATTCATCGACGCGCTGTTAAAGGCGCTGTTCAACCAACTGCCTAACCGCTCGATGTTCTATCTGCATTACAACACGGCGATGACGCGGCTCGATTTTCGCAGCGATGGGCGGGTGCTGATCCGCTTCGTGAACCGCGTCGATCATCTGCTGCCGGAGTGGGTGTCGTAGGGGGATTTCCAATCCATTCAATGATGACCGAACGAAAGACTCGCATTCCATCCTTCAGGCTTCATGATAGCGGAACGGCTGAATAGTCTATGACCTTGTTTCTCGATCATGTCGTCGTCGCCGTCCACGATCTCGAACGCGCGACTGCCGACTATCGCGCGCTTGGCTTCACCGTGCTTTCGGGCGGCGTCCACGCCAACGGCGCGACTCATAACGCGCTGATTGTGTTTGAGGACGGGACGTACATCGAACTGTTGGCGCGCACGGGTAAGCCGCCCACGCCAAACATGATCGATTTCAGCGTCCTGCTCACGGGCAGCGAAGGTGTGGTCGGCTACGCGCTCGGCACGGACGATATCGACTCTGCCGCCGCGCGTTTGCGTGCCGCGCGCATCGCCATCGGCGCGATCCTGCCCGGCGAACGCCGCCGCCCCGATGGGACGCTGATCCAGTGGCGCTTGATGCAGATTGAGCCGGACGGACAAGCGCACGGCTTCGCGCCGTTCCTGATCCAAGATGTGACGGCGCGCGAACTGCGCGTCCCAACGGATCAAGCGGCAGCGACGCACGCGAACGGTGCCGTTGGCATCGATGCCGTCGATATCGTCGTCAAATCGTTCGAGGCATCGTTGAAACGCTATCAAGCGATTTTGGGCGATTTTCCGCACGGCTGACACGCAGCCTCGATATCGCGCTGCAAGCGGCGCGGCGGGCGATGGGGAAGATTGAGTAAGGTTACAATGCGTCAGGGGCTGTCACTTTATAAGCACCTGAAAAATCATCAGCATGAGGACTTGAGTTGAAGTCTGACGGTGCAATTTACCCGCTTGATTTTACAGAAAAGACGACTTACAATTACAGTTGACTGTTTTTTCTAGCGAACAGGAACCATGATGAGCGATTTGATGATTCTGGAATCGTTTGAGGGAAGGCAGATTCGGCGCGAATGGTACGAAAACGAGTGGTATTACTCTGTTGTCGACATTGTGGGTGCATTATTGGTGTCTGATCTCAAAACTTCAAAAAATTATTATTATGTATTGAAAGGGCGGTTGCAACGTGAAGGGAATGCTTCACTCGCCAATCTGACAAAGTTAAAACTAACGGCGAATGACGGAAAACGCTACCTCACCGACGTGATGAACACCGAGCAGATTTTACGGTTTATCCAGTCGATTCCATCACCAAAAGCCGAACCGTTCAAAATATGGTTGGCTCAGGTTGGGAAAGAGCGATTGGATGAGACCGGCGATCCTGAACTCGGTCTTTTTCGCTCGTTTGACCGCGCGGTTGAGCAGTATCGCGTGGAGGGAAAATCCGAGAGTTGGATCGAGGCGCGCGTTCAGGGGATTGTCACGTGCAAAGCCTTTGTTGATGCGCTAAAAATTGCCGTCATCCAAGCCCCGCCGACAATCTATCTGCAAACCACCGAAAAACTTTATCGCGGCTTGTGGGAGCGCACAACTGCACAGCTACGGGGTGACCTGCAAATCGATGCGAAGGCAAATCCGCGCGATCACTTCGGCAAATATGCGCTCATCTACACGCGCATCGCGGAAGAACTCTGCACCGAGAAATTAGAGCAAGCCGACACTGTGTCGATGACGATGGCAATGGAGATCGTCTGGAAAGTTGCAAAAACGATTGGCAAACAGGCGAAAGAGGTCAGCGAGATTCTCGGTTACGATCTCGTCACCGAAGAACCACTGCTGCCAAAACCATCTGAACAAAAATCGCTCTCAGTGCCAAAATCCAAACGGAAAGCGTCCAACTAAATGTTGACTTCCCCCCGCATCCGCACCGATGCCACCAACCCATTCGCGCAGCGTACCATGCGTGACCGCTTGCCGCGCATTTTGCGCGAAACCGCCGCGAGCAATCCCGATTTCGCGCCGTCGATCCGCGCGGCACTGGAACATCTCGCGGCGTCCGTCGCCGCCGACGCGCCGATCCCGATGTGCGACATGGGCAACCCCGCCTCCGACGAATGGGCGCGCGCTCACACGCTCCACACGGGCGATACATGGCTGAACAGCGAATGGCTGTACGCCGAGACGCTGCTCTATCGCCATGTGATCGACGCCGTAGACTGGTGGACGATCCACCGCGATCCGTATGCGCCCCAGAAGCGCGAAGAAGAAAACAGCCCCCAGCTCTGGCTGACTTTGGAGCGCGCGCTCGCCATCGAGACGGACACTGCCGAAGACAAGCTGATGGACTTGCTCGAAGCCGATTTGTGGGGCAACAAAGCGGATTTGAGCTACAAAGTCGGCATGAGCCACGCCAACAGCAGCGCGGATTGGCTGACGGATGAGCGCGCGCGCGTCGTCGATCATCTGATGCGCGGCGACGGCATGGGCGTTGTCCACATCATCACCGACAATTACGGCACGGAACTGGCGTGCGATTTCGCCCTGGTCGATGGCTTGCTGGATGGCGTGGTCGAGTGCGTCGTGCTGCACGTCAAGGCGCATCCAACCTATGTCAGCGACGCGACGCGCGAGGATGCGCTCGATTTTCTGCGCTTGCTGTCCGACGAGCGCCGCCCGATCTTCAAGGGGTTGGGCGACCGATTGGCGGGCGCGCGCATGGACGGGCGCTTGAGCATCGAGCCGGATACCTTCTGGAACAGCCATCACGTTTTCGCGGACGCGCCCACCCGGATCGCAGACGCGATGCAGGGTGCGGCGCTGATCATCAGCAAGGGCGACGCGAACTATCGGCGCATCACCGATGATCGGCTGTACGCGCCAGATACGCCGTTCGCACAGGTACTGGCATACGCCCCCGCGCCGCTGTGCGCGATCCGCACGATGAAAAGCGACGCGATCATCGGCTTGCGTCCCGGGCAGGCGGCGCAGTTGGACGCGGTGGATGCGGATTGGCGCACGAATGGGCGGCGCGGGTTGATTCAGTTCAAGCCGTGAGCCGTGAATCAGGTTACAATCGGACATGATCACTGACCATTTTGGAAAGATATTTCGTATGTCCACCATTCAGCTCGTCACCGAGGTTCCAGGTCCCAACAGCCGCGCGCTGGCTGCCCGCCGCGAAGCTGCCACCCCGCGCGGCGCGGCAAAAGCCAGCTTACTCGGCGTCGAACGCGCACAGGGCGCAGCCGTCACCGACGTAGACGGCAATACGCTGCTCGATTTCGCGGGCGGGATCGGCGTGTTGGCGGTCGGTCACTGTCCGCCCAACGTCGTCGCTGCGCTCAAAGACCAAGCCGAGAAATTGATCCACTTTTGCGCGATTGTCGGCACGTATGAGCCGTATGTGCGCGTCGCAGAACTGCTCAATGAGGTCGCGCCCGGCAGCGATCCCAAAAAGACGATCCTGCTCAACAGCGGCGCGGAAGCCAACGAAACCGCCATCAAGGTCGCGCGCAGTTACACCAAGCGCGAGGCGATCATCGTGTTCGAGGGCGCGTATCACGGGCGGACGAACCTCACGCTCGCCATGACCAGCAAATACGGCTTGTTCAAGAAGGGTTTTGGACCCTTCGCGCCCGAAGTGTACCGCTTGCCGTTCCCGTATCTGTATCGGCGTCCGGCGGGCTTGGACGAGGAAAGCTACATCGAATTTTGCGTCGCGCAGTTGGACAACGCGCTGATTGCGCAGGTCGATCCGTCCGCGATTGCCGCGATGGTGATCGAACCCGTGCAGGGCGAAGGCGGCTTCTTGGCATCGCCGCCGCGCTTTTTGCAGCGCATCCGCGACATTTGCACCCAGCACGGCATCGTGATGATCGCGGATGAAGTCCAATGCGGCTTCGGGCGGACGGGACGCATGTTCGCCAGCGAACACTACAACATCGTCCCCGATCTACTCGTGACCGCCAAATCGTTGGCAGCGGGGATGCCGCTGGCAGCCGTGACGGGGCGCGCCGACATCATGGACGCGCCGCATCCCGGCGGCTTGGGCGGCACCTACAGCGGCAATCCGTTGGCGTGCGTCGCTGCTGTCGAAGCCATCGAGATGATCCGGCAGCCCGCGTTCTTGCAGCGCGCGGAACAGGTTGGCGCGCGCTTGCGTGGACATTTGCTCGATCTGTACGCGGAATGCGACCTCGTGGGCGACGTGCGCGGCTTGGGCGCGATGATGCTGATGGAATTGGTCACGGATCGGGACGCGAAAACGCCCGCCGCCGCCGAGACGGTGCAAATCGTGGGCGAGTCGCTCAAGCGCGGCGTGATCGCCATCCGCGCGGGCTTGCACTCGAATTGTTTGCGCTTCTTGCCGCCGCTGAACATCACCGACGCGCAGATCGATGAAGGCATGGCGGTGATCGCGGACGCGGTGCGCGTCGTGGACGGGGCACGGATGGCGGTAGCGTAGATCGGAGGGGTGCGCGTTGGCACGCCCGCGATAAAATCAATCTGTGGTGTAAGGGCGCGGCACGCCTCGCCCGTGATAGGAAAGTATCGTCAGGTGGAGGGGCGCGCTGCTGGCACGCCTACAATGGAGGGTAAAACATGGCAGCAATTACTGGAGTCGAACGCCAATCCGAGCGCATCATGCCCAAGGGCTATCCGGCGGGCGGTTTGCGCTTCGATTGGATTTTCACGGCGGCAACTGCGTTTTTGATCGGCGGCGCCTATCTCGATGGGTGGGCGCACACCAACATCGCGGAGGAACTGGAAACGTTCTTCACCCCGTGGCACGCGGTCATGTATTCGGGCTTGCTGCTGACGGCGATCATCATGATTGGCACGCACATTCGTAATTCGCTGCGCGGCTATCGGTATGGGCGCACCGTGCCGCGCGGCTACCATCTGACGCTGGTCGGCGTCGGGGTGTTCGGGCTGGCGGGCGCGGGCGACATGGTGTGGCATACCGTGTTCGGCATCGAGTTCGATGTCGAAGCGGCGTTCAGTCTGCCCCATTTGGCAATCGTCGTCTCGATGGTGCTGATCGCGTTCGGCGCGGTGCGCGCAGCATGGCATCGTGCCGATGCGCCAACGTGGGGCAATCTGCTGCCGATGATCCTGTCCGCGACGCTGGCATTATCGGCGCTGACGGTGATTTCGCAGATGTTCAGCCCGTTCAATCAAACCGTCGCCGCGTCGTCGTATGCGCCGCCCGCGCTGGAGAATTCCACGGCGATCTATGGTTGGGGCATCTTGAGTTTCGTCGTCCAATCGTTGATCCTGATGAGCATCGTGCTTGCGCTGGTCAAGCGTTGGGGCGAAACGCTGCCGTTCGGGACGTTCGCGCTGATCCTGACGCTCAACGCCATGATGATGAGTACGCAAACGGCTGAAGTGCGCTTCATCCCCGTGTGGTTCATCGGCGGGCTGACGGCGGATTTCCTGCTGCATCGTCTGCGCCCGACGCAAAATCTCACTTGGATGCGCCTGTTCGCGGTTGCCGTTCCAGCGGTGCTGTTCACGCTGTATTTCATCGTGCTGATATTGACCGAGGGGACGTGGTGGCGGATTCATTCGATTTCCGGCGCGATCACGTTGTCGGCGGCGGTCGGGCTGACGATCAGCTATTTGATTTGGATGCCTCAAACAAGTAACGAGTGATGCGTGATGTGTCGGGGCGTCGGGGGGTGAGGTTGCTTTTATCTACTTTCTTGACGGACGACGAGTGACTTTAAGCCCGCTAAAGCAGGCTAACAGCCCAATGCGTTTGAGCCTGCTTTAGCGGGCTTGATTTTTTAGCCTGTGGCTTTGAGCCACAGGCGGCGCTCTGTGTTACGGCAGAACGTCCGATTGCGGCGGCGAGCCAGCGGTTCGCCCCTACATAGCTTCTCTACGCGCTCTGCGTTAAAATCTTTTTCGCTTGCTCATGAACATCCACGTTTGCAGCGCGAATCGAAGGGGAAATCCACGATGCTGGTCTTGAATACGTTTTCGATTGTCGCCTACGATCCCAACGAACGCGCGTGGGGCGTTGCCGTCGCCAGCAAATTCTTGGCGTGCGCGGCGCTCGTCAGTTGGGCGCGCGCGGGCGCGGGGGCGGTTGCGACCCAATCGTACTGCAAAGTCGGCTTCGGTCTGGACGGCTTGGCGCTGATGGAGTCGGGCGTGAGCGCGCCGGACGCGCTCGCGCGCTTGTTGGCAGCCGATCCGGGCGCGCAGACGCGGCAAGTCGGCATCGTAGATAAAGACGGACGCGCGGCAGCGCACACGGGGGCGGCATGTCATGATTGGGCAGGACATCACGTCGGAGAGGGCTTTGCCATCCAGGGCAACATCCTGACCGGCGCGGACGTGATCGCGGACATGGCGGCGGCGTTCACGGGCGCGACGGGCGAATTGGCGGATCGGCTGTACGCGGCGCTGAAGGCGGGCGACGACGCGGGCGGGGATCGACGCGGCAAACAGGCAGCCGGCATCGTGGTTGTGCGTCCCAACGGTGGCTATGGCGGCGACACGGATCGCTATTTGGATTTGCGCGTCGATGATGATCCCGCGCCCGTCGCCAAGATGGGCGATTTGCTGACGGCGCATCATCTGTTCTTCGGCAAGCCGACGCCCGAAGATCGCCTGCCCATCACGGCGGATATCGCGCGCGAACTGCAAGCGATGCTGGTGCGCGGCGGCTATGCGACGCGCGAGCCGGATGGCGTGTGGGACGACGCCAGCATCGCGGCGTTCTTCGAGTTGGTGGGGACGGAGAACGTCGAGGAACGCTGGTCGCCCTCCGACGCGCACGGCATCGACCGCGTGGCGCTGGCATATTTGCGTAAGCGTCTGGGCTGACAGCGGCTGTGGGGGCGCGGAACGCTGCTGCGCGGCGAAATTGTGTATACGGTCGAGTTTGGAAGCGAATATGACCGCCGTCACAGTTTCAACGCTGCCTTCGAGACGCCGCGTGGCGCACGCATCGAAACCCATCACCTTGTAAAATCGACGCGCCTCCCCAAGGTGGGGACGCCCGTCGCTGTGCTGTACCGCAACAACAATGCCTACCATGTGCTGTAACCGCCCACGATCCAACCGAGTCGATCTTTTCCATAGCGCCCAATGCGCGAAATGGTACAATCGACCCGTAATCAAGCGAGGTGGACTATGGACTCGGCAGTCACAATCCCAAGCAGCGATGCAATGCTCCCCGATGATGCGACCACGATGCAGCCGTTGCAGCCGATTAAGCTGGCGACGGGCATCATTTTGGATATGGACGGCGTGCTGTGGCGTGGCGATGAGGCGCTGCCCGGCATGGCGGCGCTGTTCGAGCGACTGTACGAACGCAAAATTCCCTTCGCCCTCGCCACCAACAACAGTATGAAGTCGCCGGCTGATTATGTGGTGAAATTGGCGGGCTTCGGCGTGACGGGTGTCGAACCGTCGCACATTCTCACGTCGGGCGTGGTGGCGGTCAGCTATCTGAAGGCGAATTATCCGCCCGATACGCTGATCCATGTCTTGGGCGGCGACGGACTCAAGGCGCTGATCACGGCGGCGGGCTATCCGCTGCATTTCATGGGCGAGGAAAAAGCGTCCGTCGTCGTGGCAGGGCTGGATACGCGCGTCACCTACGACAAGCTCAAGCGGGCGGCGCTCCAAATCCGCGCGGGCGCGACGTTCATTGGCACCAACGACGATGTGACTATCCCGACGCCAGAGGGACTCGCGCCCGGCGCAGGCAGTTTGTTGGCAATGCTGAAAGCGGCGACTGACCGTGAACCGTTGTTGATGGGCAAGCCAAATCCGGCGATGTTCGAGGCGGCATTGGCGCTCTTGGGGACGCCGCCCGCGCGCACGCTGATGATCGGGGATCGGCTGGATACGGACATTTTCGGCGCGGCGCGCGTTGGGCTGCGGACGGCGTTGGTGTTGACAGGCGTCAGCACGCGCGCGCAGGCGGAGAGCGGCGCGATCACGCCCGATGCGATCTATGCGGGGCTGCCGGAACTGCTGGCGGCGTGGGCATAAGCGCCAACAGCCACCTTTGAGGCTGCACAAGCGGACTTCCTGAGTGGCGTGGGCATAAGCGCCGACGAAAAAAGTACAGACAGGGCTTGCCCTGTCTGTTTTCATATCTGAACAAATTCTGAAAAAGTCCTCGGAGGTTCACAACAGTCCTTGACAGATTTTACGACTCGTCGTAGGATGTTGTTCGGCGGTACGTTGTTCGTCGGTTAACTCAAACGTTAAAACCCGGCGCACACCTTTTTGACCGCCGCTGTTGAATACGGCACTTCAGAACGCGGGTCGCAGCAGGTCGGTTAACGCCTATGGAGCGGCAGGTCGGGGGTTCGAGTCCTCCCATCTTCCCCAATCGACATGGAAGATGTAGCTCAGTTGGTAGAGCAGCTAAAAATACCGGCGGCATTCCTTATCCGCGTTCTTTTTTCTTCAGCAGGGCAAACCGTAGCAGAATGCGGGTCGCAGTTTGTCGGTTATCGTGTTGGCGGTTCGAATCCGCTCGTCTCCATTGATCGCGGGGGCGTAGCTCAATGGCAGAGCAAATCTACGGCAGCGAACCTTTATCCGCATTCTTTTTCTTCGTTGGGCAACTGTATTGGAGTGCGGGTCGTCGTTCGTCGGTTCTCGCTTACAGCGCTTCTGTCCGCAAGGGCGTGCGGGTGCAAATCCCGCCATCCCGCGTTGAGTCGGGGGATGTGGTGGAACGAGCAGACACGGAATAAGTCCGGCGGCAATTCTTTATCCGCACTCCATTTTCTTTTTATATGTCCACATCGGCGCGGGTCACAGCCTGTCGGTTAACGGCTAACCAGGTTCGATTCCTAACACCGCCCCCATTTTTCCAAACTTGGGCGGTGTAGACCCGGCGGCACGCTTGATCTGCGTCGATGGTTTTCAATAGAAATGAGGTGCGACGATGAGCAATTACGCCAAGCATTTGAGTCCGGTTCACACGCCCCAAGCGCAGCCCCTGCCGGGACGCGAGTCGGACATGGCGAAAAATCCGGCGGGCGGCTATGTCTTCGTCGCATCCGATTGGCGGCGGCTGAATCGCTTCCTGATGATCGGCACGGAAGGCGGCACGTTCTACGAGGATGAGCGGATGCTCACGCTCGACAACGCGGGCGGGCTGATGGCGTGCATGGCGGCGGACGGCGCGCGCGTGGTGGCGGAAATCGCGCGCATCAGCGAGGGCGGACTCGCGCCCAAGAACAGCCCGGCGATCTTCGCGCTGGTATTGTGCGCGGCGCGTGGCGACGTGGATACGCGCAAGGCGGCATTGGCGGCGCTCCCGCGCGTGTGTCGGATTGCGACGCATCTGTTCGAGTTCTTGGAAGCGTATCAGACGCTCGACGGCGGTTGGGGGCGGTCAGTACGGCGCGCGGTGTCGGCGTGGTACACAGAGCGCAAGCCAGAGTCGTTGGCGCTGCAACTGGTCAAGTATCGCCAGCGCAATCGCTGGACGCATCGGGATGCGCTGCGGGTCGCGCACGTCAAGCCGACGGACGCGACGACGGAAACGCTGCTCGGATGGGCGGCGGGCAAGCGCGAAATCGAGGATGCGAACGTGTCGCCGCTGATCTGGGCATTCGAGCGCGCACAGGTGACGGAGGATGCGGACGAACTGCTCCGTTTGATCGTCGATCAGCGTCTGCCGCGCGAGACGATCCCAGACAAGTGGCTGGATCGCGCCGATGTGTGGGCGGCGCTTTTGCAAACGATGCCGATCACGGCGCTGATCCGCACGCTGAACCGCATGACCGTGGTTGGGCTGATTGCGCCCTACAGCGACGCGCTCAAGCAGGTGACGGCGAAGCTGACCGACGTCAACGCGATCCATAAAGGGCGCGTGCATCCGCTGGCGATCCTGATGGCGGCGAAGACGTATGGCGCGGGGCGCGGACTGCGCGGGTCACTCAAGTGGGAACCCGTGCCGCAGATCATCGAGGCGTTGGATACGGCGTATGAAGCATCGTTCGTGAATGTCGAGCCGCTCGATAAGCGGATTTTGATCGCCGTCGATACCAGCGGCAGCATGAGCGGCTTCGGACAAGTCGCGGGCATCATCGGCTTGACCCCGTTGGCGGCGGCAGCGGCGGCGGCGCTGTGCTACTTGCGCACGCAGCCGGACGCGCACATCATCGGCTTCGATACGGAATTACGCGAACTGGCGTCAATGGCGGGTTACACGCTCAACGCACTTTTAGAGCGGCTGTCCACTTGGCGCGGCGGCGGGACGGACGCGGCAATTCCGGCACAATACGCGCTGGATCGCAAGCTGAAGATTGACGCGCTGCTGATGCTGACGGACAGCATGTCATGGGCGGGCAATCAGCATCCAGCGGTGACGATGGACAAGCTGCGTCAGTGGAGCGGCATCCCGGTGCGCTGGGCGACGGTGCAGACGACGGCGACGGGAACGCAGTTGCAAGACCCGAAGGACGCCGATTCGATGGAAATGGCGGGGTTCAGCCCGGACATCTTCCAAGTAGCGAACGGGTTCTTTCGCGGGGAATTGTAGAAAACGGACGGGGGCGATCTCGCTCCCGTTTTTTATTCTTTATAAATGCGCTTGAGCGGCACGCTGAAGTCGGGCAGGACGCTGCCGCCGTCGAGGGTGTCGGTCACGGCGAGCGTGACCGGCTTCTGACCGGGAATGAAGATTGTGGTTTGTTTGTAATCGGGGTTAGACAGCCAAACCGTTGTCCCCGCCTGTAAATAATTGACGATCTTAATGGCAATTTCATCATCATTGTCCGTCGGTGACTTCACTTCGATGGCTAGATCGGGCGCATTCGGATTGTAGGTTTCGCGGCACGGCTTGGGCTGTCGCTCCCGTGAAACGAACGCCACATCGGGGATATAGCGTTCGCCGTTGACCCAATAGCCACCATCTGCGCCCGTCATATAGCCGAGTTCACGTTCTTCGACAAATGCACCAACCACAATCGCAAATCGGATTGCAATCAGGGAGGGATACGCATTCGATACCATTTTTTCAACCACCTCGCCCGCGATGTACTCGTAATTCTGGTTGATATTTTCGGGCAGCGCAGCCCATTCATCGAACGCCTCGACGGTCATTTTCAGCCGTGTGCGCATGAGTGGCGCGCTGATTGCGGGCGCAAGCGGATCGACCATCATCACTATCCCCATCCAATTCGTCCTCATTATAACGCTGAACCGTTGCGCCCGCGTCCGAACCCGCTACACTTCACAATATGAGACACATCGCCCTCAACGCGCATCTGCTCTCGCGCACAGCGGGCTATCGCACCGCTGGCATTCACGGCTATATCGACGGCTTGCTGTGCCATCTGCCCGCCGCGCCCCTACGGTGGGGTTTATTCCGCCGCAGAATCACGGGTTGAATTTCAAACGTTCCAAGCTCCGATATGCCAGTGCAGCCGCCGCGCCGACGGGCAAAAGCGACAGCACAATCACGGCAGCCGCAATCCGCCAATCGAATTCGCGCTCCAACGCGAAGAAATCGCGCATTTGCACAGGTAGCGTGCGGATATGCGTTTGCGTCAGCACGGCGGGCAAGATGAACTGATTCCAACTGAGCGCGAAAACGAGCGTGCCGACTGCCACCAGTCCCGGAATCAGCGCGGGCAAGAGTATCCACACCAACCGTTGAAGCGGTGGCGCGCCGTCGATTAGCGCGGCTTCTTCCACATCGGCTGGCACTTGATCGAGATAACCCACGAGCAAATAGACTGCCAGCGGCGCGAACAGCGCACTTTCTGCCAGCAGGACGCCGCCGAATGTGTCGGTTAGGCGCATCGTCCGCAGAATTTCTGCCAGCGGCAGGACAACCGCAACCGCTGGCAGACTCGCCAGCGTCAGACAGACATACAGCGCGGTTGATCGCCAGCGCGATTGCCAACGCGAGAGGGCATATGCGGCTGGTGCTGCTGCGCCGAGCGTTACCGCGCTGATCGCGGCGGAGAGCGCAAAACTGACCGCGAATTCATCCCAGAAAAAGGTCTGTTCGGTGCGGATTTCGCCGTAAAAATCCAATGTCGGCGGGAGCTGCCAGACGGGCGGCGTGGTCGAGCTGTCTGCGACGACTCCCAACGATGCCAGCAGCGTCCAAAGCAGGGGGATGAGCGCGAAAGTGACGGCTGTCCCGATCACCAGCCCGCGCAGACGGTTCGACGGGTTCATATGTCGGTTGGAGCGCGGCGATTCAAGCGTGACATAATCAAGCTGACCGCCAGCACGCTTGCCGCGATCAGCCAGCCGGCAATTGCGCCCTGTGTCCAGTTTTGCGCCAAGCTCACTTTGCGATAGCTGAACAAGCCCGGCGTCATCGTCTGCGTGCCGGGCCCGCCGCCCGTGAGAAAGAATACACTTTCCGCCATGCCAAGCCCGTCTCCAATCAAAAGCAGCGTGACCGCCAGCAGCAGCCCGCTCAAAGACGGCAGCACGACCTGCCGCAGTCGTCCAAGCGCGTTCAGCCCATCCATGTGCGCTTGATCCCAACGTTCGGACGGGATCGACTCGATGCCCGGCAGGACGAGGAATGTCACCAACGGGAATTTGCGCCAGATTTCAGTCAAAATCACGGCGAGGATAGCTCCAGCCGGATTCAGCGGATTGATGATACGCGGCAGTCCGAACAGCGCCGGGATGATGTTCAAAAGTCCGGTGCGTTCATTAAGCAGTTGATGCCACATCACGCCGCTCGCCGCCGGACTGAGCAGATACGGGAGCAGCAGTGCGATACGCAGCAGCCGCCGACCCCGAAATGGACGCCGCAGCGCCGCCGCCAGCCCGACCCCGACGATCAGCGATCCAGTCACCGAGAGCGCCGTGAAGATCAAGCCGTTGGGAAGGGCGGTGCGGAATAAATCGCTGTTCAGCACCCGCCCATAGTTATCCAGCCCGACCCATAATAAATCGGCTTGGAATGGACGGTAGTTGGTGAAGCTGAGACCCACGCCAAGCGCAATCGGCAGCAGCAGAAACGGCACGACCAGCAGCGCGAATGGCAGCATGAGTGCGATCAGCGCACGGCGCGAGAGGATGAAGCGTCCGCTGGTGGGGTGCATGATCAAAATGCCTCTTTCAATTGTCACAACTATAACGCCGATTTTTTCCGTCAACCATTGCATCAGTCTCCGAACCCGTTACACTTCACGGTATGAGACACATCGCGCTCAACGCGCATCTGCTTTCACGACAGCACGGCTATCGCACTGCCGGCATTCACGGCTATATCGACGGCTTGCTGCGCCATCTGCCCGCCGCATTCGCGCCCGATTGGACGCTGACGGCGTTCGTCGGTGGGCTGAATCCCGCACACTACGACGGCATGACCATGCGCCGCGCGTCCCTGTTCGGGCGTCCGCTCGATACCGAGTCGCCCGCGCGCCGCATCGTCTGGGAACAGGCGATCCAGCCGTTCGCGCTCAACGGTTTCGACCTTCAGCACGCTTTGGCGTTCGCAGCGCCGCTGATTTCGCGCCCGCCGTGCGTCGTCACGATTTACGATCTGAGCTTCATCCACTATCCCGAACGCCTACCCGCATCGCGCCGCCTCTATCTGCGCTGGCTCACGGCGCTGACCTGCCGCCGCGCGCGGCTGGTGTTCGCCATTAGCGCCAGCACCGCGCGCGATATCGTGGCGACGCTCGGCATCTCCGCCGCGAAAGTCGAGGTCATCGCGCCGGGAACGGATCGGACGGTGTATCGTCCACTC
>Ga0163147_10000996_pt1 | contig 44114 bp, 38 predicted proteins | sample OliLakLV19MP6G1_FD_148597 | JGI IMG/M metagenome (GOLD analysis project Ga0163147, IMG submission 148597) | Freshwater microbial mat bacterial communities from Lake Vanda, McMurdo Dry Valleys, Antarctica- Oligotrophic Lake LV.19.MP6.G1 | ecosystem: Environmental > Aquatic > Freshwater > Lake >...
ACAAAACACACTGTGCTCTGGCAGAATCATTCACGCGGGGTGCCTCCGTGTCTACTTGGGCCTTTATTCACTACCCTTTGGACGCAGCGGTGCCCCGCTCAGTTCACTTCTTCATGAATAATCCGGGCTAGCGCGAACTCCCGTTACCGTCCGCGACGTTCGTAACCGCGAACGTAGCTACTTCTTCGCGGCCGGTCTTCTCATTGAGGTAGAGCGCGCCGTTGCCGTAGAGGGTCTTGAAGTTCTGAAGCGGGTTCTCGGGAGTGATCACGAGATCGGCGAGGAGGCCCGCGCGAACCACGCCGAACTCCGGCGCCTTCTTCTTCGGCTCGGCAAGCGTGAGAGCGCCATTCATGGTCGCCGACTGGATGACCTCGAGCGGATGGAAGCCCGCTTCCTGCAGCATCTCGAGCTCGTTGATGTAGCCCCAGCCGTAGGTCTGGTAGATGAACCCTGAATCCGAGCCCGTGCCCACGCGGCCCCCCATCTTCTTGTAGTCGTTCATCAGGCGGAACCACACCTGATAGAAGTTGCGCCACGCCACCTCGTCTTCGGTCGTCCAGTCGAACCAGTACGCGCCGTGGTTCGAGCGCGACGGGGAATAGAAATCCATCAATGAGGGGAGCGTGTACTTGTCGTGCCACGGGGCATTGCGGAACTTCATGACGTCGCGGCCGGCGGAGTAGATGGTGAGGGTCGGGTCGAAAGTGGTGCCGAGCTTGAGATGCTCTTCGAGGTAGGCCTTCCACTCGGGCCCGCCCGGGGTGTGGATCTTGTCCCACAGGCGCGCCACCTGGCCGAAGCGCAGGTACTCGTCGCTGCTGTTCTGGCCCACCGGATAGGGCTGGACCACGTAGTCCTTGAGCAGTGATTCGAGATGGCCGTAGAAATGCGTCACCGTGCCGAGACCGAGGCGCGCGGCCTTGATCGCGTTCATCTGGGCGACCCCGCCCTGGTCGAGATGTGCGGTGGAGCCAAGACCAAGCTTCTTCGCCTCATCGAGAAGGGCGGCCATGATCTCGGGACGAAGGGCACCGAGCTTCAGACCGTCGATGTTGTTCTCCGCCGCCCACCGAACGTACTCGCGAGCCGCCTCCGGCGTGTCGGGCGAAGGTTTGCCCCAGCCCTGTCCGGCGCGCTGGTAGTTGTAGATGCGCGGAGCCACGATCTCGTTCTTCGCGCTGCGGTCTTTCTCCTTCGATGAGAACTCCTGGTCGGAAAGAGGCACGCCGCGCACGGTGGTGACGCCGTGGGCCAGCCAGAGCTTGTATGCGTATTCGGCCTCTTCGTTCTTGGGTTTAGCACCCGCGTGAACGTGCAGGTCGACGAAGCCGGGCATGATGTAAAGGCCGGTGGCGTCGATTTCGTGGTCGGCGTTTTTCGGATCGCGATTCGCCGCCAGGGGCAGGCCGGGCGTGCCCGCGGGGCGCACGCGGGTGATCCGGTTGCCTTCGATCACGATGTCCATCGGGCCCCGCGGAGGCGCGCCGGTTCCGTCGATCAGCATGCCGCCGCGGATCACCAGCGTTTTGAAGGGACCCTTGCCCTCGTCCGCGCCCCGGTTTGGCGCCGGTTTCATCTCGTCACCGCGCGGCTGGGCGGTAAGACCCGCCGGGAGAGACAAAGCGAGAGCGGCGAGGCTCAGGGGCAGGGCAAAACGGAATCCGCGCATGGTGTTGAAGCTCCAGAGATCTTGAGTGGGCCGAAAAGACCCGCGGAGTAGATCCGAAACCCGGATTCGACGCAAGGTCCCATCCTGTCCATCGTGCTGCGGAAGCCCCGCAGCGACCCCGACCAGGATGCGCACGGTCCGTTGGAGTCTTCCTCCCCGCTGATATCGTCGCTTGGGTGAACGTTCCCCACCTGCGCGGCCTCACGCCCGAGACCCTCGTCGAGCGGTTCCCCGACATCGGATTCAACATGAGCCAGGCGCGTCGCGTGGTGACGCGGCTGATTCACGATTACGGGGACGACCTCGAAGACATCCCCGGGCTCAAGAAGACGAAGGCCGCCGCCCTCCTGGCCGCGGGGCGTCTCGAGCGGCTGGAAGTGACGGATCGACGCAAAAGCGCCGTCGATCCCTTCGTGAAGTACCTCTTTCGCGCCGCCGATGGCCGCGTGTTCGAGACGGTGCGGATCCCCCTCGAGCAGCCGCGATTCTCCGTGTGCGTTTCCTCCCAGGCCGGGTGTGCGCTCCAGTGTGCGTTTTGCGAGACCGGCCGGATGGGCTTCGAGCGCAACCTCGAGCCGTGGGAGATCGTCGACCAGGTTTTGCGGGTGCGCAGTGAGTCGCCGGAGCGTCCCGTCACCGGCGTCGTCTTTCAGGGCCAGGGAGAGCCGTTTCAGAACTACGAGAATGTCATGACCGCGGCCGACGTCCTGCGCCACCCCTGCGGAGGCCGGATCGGCAGCGACCGCATCACCATCTCCACCGTCGGTCTGCTGCCGATGATCGAGCGGTACATCGACGAGGGACGCCCTTATCGGCTGATTCTTTCGCTGACCTCGGCCCATCCGGAGAAGCGCGAGTCGCTGCTGCCGGTGGCGAGCAGGTGGCCGGTGGATCAGCTGGCCGAGGCGATGAAGCGGCTGGCGCGGCGTCAGCGCAATGTCATCAACCTCGCGTGGGTTCTGATGTCCGGCGTCAACACCGGGGCCGACGAGGCCCGCGAGTTGGGACGCCTCTTCAAAGGTGAGCGCGTGCGGCTCTCGGTGATCGATGTCAACGATCCGACCGGACGGTTCACCCGCGCGGGCGACCTGGAGCGGGGCGAATTCCTGAACGCGCTCTCGGAGAACAACATCCCGTTCGTCCGGCGTTACTCAGGCGGTCCGGACATCCACGCCGCCTGCGGCATGCTGGCCAAGCACGTGAAGGGAGGGGAAGCGCACGCGATTTGAGCTGCGGGCGTCCCGGGGTCAAGGGCGTCTGCCCCTTTCGATGAGCAGCGCCACAAAGCCGGGCAGGAAGGCGACGGTCCACGATCCGAAGTGGACGAGGTCCCCTCACGGCCAGGGAGGATAGTCGTACCCGCGAAGCCACGAGAAAGAATCCCGGGGCTCGGGTACAGTCTCGGTCCGATGGCCCTTCCGAAACTTCCGCTCTACGTCCGCGTCCTCCTGGGTGTTCTCCTCGGCACCGCGTTCGGTCTCGTCTTCAAGCAGGATCCGATCGTCTTCGGGCTGACCAATCAACACCTCGGCGAGCTCGGTCTTCTGGTCATCCGCCTTCTCCGCGCCCTTGCCATACCACTCATCTTCTTCGGGGTCGTGGATGCTTTCGTGCGCACCGACATCTCCGGACGCCAGGGCCTGAAACTGGTCGCGATCTGCGGGGTCAACGTCACCATCGCGTTCCTTATCGGGATGACCCTCATCAACACCTTCCAGCCGGGCGAGGCGTGGAAGGATCGCCTCGCCGACATCGAGGCCTCGGTGGGCGGAACCGCGCGCAAGGCTCCCGAGGGCACGAGTCTCGATCCGATGAAAAACCTCTCGGGCTACGTCCCCGCGAACCTCATCGATCCTTTCCAGAAGGACAACGGGAATGTGATCAGCGTCGTCTTCCTGGCCATCCTCATCGGGGTTTCGATGCGACGGCTGATCGCCCGGCAGGGGCGCGATTCCTCGGTGTTCCGCCTCGCCGACCTCGCCGAAGGGGGGTTCCAGACTCTGGTGGCGGTGCTGGGGATGATCATTCAGGCGATCCCCTTCGCGGTGTTTGGCGTTCTCGCCCAGGTGATCGGGCGGGACGGCACCCGCGTCTTCGGCGATCTCGGGGTCTACGTGGTCGCGATGGTGGCCGGGCTCTCCCTGCACGCCCTCGGCTACTACACGCTCGCCGCGTGGTTTGTGGGGCGACGCTCGCCGCGGGTCTATCTCGGTGAAGGCGCTTCCGCGATCCTGTCCGGGATGTCGATGAACTCCTCGCTTGCGACGGTACCCCTGACCCTGCAGAGCCTGGCGAGGATGAAGATCTCGGATGCCTCCTCGCGCCTCTCTGCCTGTGTCGGCACCAACCTCAACAACGATGGCATCGTTCTCTACGACGCCATGGCCGCCCTCTTCCTTTCGCAGGCCCTGGGCTACCACCTGACCTTCGAGCAGCAGGTCCTGGTGGCGCTCGCCTCCTTGATGGCGGGCATCGGCATCTCCGGGATTCCGGACGCCGGCCTGATCGTCCTGCCGCTGGTTCTCGCCACCGTCGGCCTGCCCGAGGCGGTGATCGTGGGCGTGATCCCGGTTCTCTTCTCCGTCGACTGGCTCATCGGCCGCGTCCGGTCCGGCGTCAACGTCATGAGCGACATGCTGGTCGCCATCATGCTCGACCGCTTTCCCGACAAGGAGAAGGCCTGAGCGATGAAGACCCCCGCCCGCCCCGCGCTCAACGCGCGGGAGAAGGCGATTCTGGAGCTCGCGGCGAAGGGTCTTTCCGACCGCGCGATCGCTTCGAAACTCGGCCTCTCCGCGGAAACCATCCGCTGGTACAGCAAACGGGTTTACGAAAAGCTCGATGCCGCGAACCGCACCGATGCGGTCTCACGCGCAACTGAACTGGGCCTGCTGACCCCGCATTCGAGCGCGGTGGTCCGGCATCCCATCCGCTATGTCGACAACGATGGGGTGTCGATCGCCTACCAGGTGATCGGGAAGGGCCCGGTGGATCTGCTGTTCATCCCGGGTTTCGTTTCGCATATCGAGATGTCGTGGGAGACGCCTGGCCCTCAAGGGTACCGGACGCTTCACGGGAACCGCGGACTTTGGCGCGGCCCCCTTACCGCGGCGCTTTCCTATTCGGGTTCGCTCGTCCGCTGACGCCTTCGGCGTGAGCCATCTGCACTACTGCCGAAGAATCCGCCCCGGCCTACACTCGGAGTTGCGAGGAGGCGCTCCCGAGTGCATTTCAAAACGATCATCGAACCCTTCCGGATCAAGTCCGTCGAGTCGCGGAAGTTCAACACCCGCGAGGAGCGCGAGCAGGCGCTGGTCGAAGCGGGGTACAACGTCTTCAGACTTCACGCGGACGACGTCCTCATCGACCTTCTGACCGATTCCGGCACCGGCGCCATGTCGGCGGCCCAGTGGGGCGCCATCATGCAGGGCGACGAGTCGTACGCGGGCTCCCGCTCCTACTACCGCTTCCGCGATGTCGTCTCGGACCTGACCGGCTTCAAACACATCATCCCCACCCACCAGGGACGCGCGGCCGAGCGGATCCTCTTTCACACCACGCTCAGGCCCGGCGACGTGGTGCCGAACAACAATCACTTCGACACCACCCGCGCGAACATCGAAGTTGAGAAGGCGGAGGCCCGGGACCTGGTCATCGCGGAGGGCCGCGTCCCGTCTCTCGTCCATCCCTTCAAGGGCAACATCGATCTCGATGCCCTCGAGCGGACGCTCGACAAAGACGGCGGCCGCGTGCCCCTGGTCATGGTCACGGTGACCAACAACACGGGCGGGGGACAGCCGGTGTCGCTCGAGAATCTGCGCGGGGTGCGGCGGCTGTGCGACCGGTACCAGAAGCCCTTCTTCCTCGACGCCTGCCGGTTCGCCGAGAACTCTTACTTCATCAAGATCCGGGAGGAGGGCCAGGGCGAGCGCACCCCCAAGGCCATCGCCCAGGAGATGTTTTCTCTGGCCGACGGCTGCACGATGTCGGCGAAGAAGGACGGTCTCGCGAATATCGGCGGTTTTCTCGCCATGAACGACGAGACCTGGGCGGAACGCTGCCGCAATCTCCTGATCCTGACCGAAGGTTTTCCGACCTACGGCGGCCTCGCGGGGTACGACCTCGAAGCGGTGGCGCGCGGGCTTGAGGAAGTGGTCGAGGAACCGTATCTGCGCTACCGGATCCGCTCGATTGAATACCTGCACGAGCGCATGGTCGCGGCGGGAGTTCCGGTCATCCGTCCCGCGGGCGGCCACGCGGTCTACATCGACGCGCGGGCCATGCTCCCGCACATCGCGCCCCTTCAGTACCCGGGCATTGCTCTGGCGAACGCCCTCTACGTCGAGGCGGGGATCCGCGGGGTTGAGATCGGTACCGTGATGTTCGGCCGGCAGCCGGATGGTTCAGAGAAAGTTCCGGCGATGGACCTCGTTCGCCTCGCCATCCCGCGCCGGGTCTACACCCAGTCACACATCGATTACGTGGCGGAAGCGGTGATCGGGGTCGCGGGGATGAAAGACGCCCTGCGCGGCTTCCGAATCACTAAAGCGCCCCCGGCTTTGAGGCATTTCACGGCGCTCTTCGAGCCGATTCCGATGGCTTCCGCTTCGCGGTAACCTTGGGGCCGCATGCAACTTGTCCTTTTGCGCCACGGGGAAAGCGACTGGAACCTTCAGAACCGGTTCACCGGCTGGACCGACGTCGACCTTTCCGCCAAGGGTGAAAAAGAGGCTCACGAGGCCGGCAAACTCCTTCGCGAAGAAGGCCTTGTCTTTGACATCGCCATCACCTCGGTCCTGAAGCGCGCGATCAGGACGTTGAACTTCGTCCTCGACGACATGGACCTTGCCTGGATTCCGGTGGAGAAGACCTGGCGGCTCAACGAGCGGCATTACGGATCGCTTCAAGGCCTCAACAAGGAAGAAACCGCGAAGAAGTACGGCGAGGATCAGGTGAAGACCTGGCGCCGCAGTTTTGCCACCCCTCCACCGCCCCTCGATCCCAAAGACGAGCGCTCGGCCCACCAGGATCCGCGATATGCCCACCTGCGCCCCGAGGAGATCCCGGCGGGCGAATCCTTGAAGGACACCATCGCCCGGATGATGCCGTGCTGGGAGGACCAGATCGCCCGAAGAGTCCGCGCGGGCCAGCGCGTCATCGTGGCCGCGCATGGCAATTCGCTCCGCGCGATGGTCATGCACCTCGATGGCATGAGCGAGAGCGAGATTCTCGAGTTCAATATTCCAACCGGCGTGCCCCTCGTCTATGAGCTCGACCAGGATCTGCGCTCCAGGGGCCGGCGGTACCTGGGCGACGCGGCGGCCGTGGCGGCGCGGGCGGCGGTGGTCGCCGCGCAGGGCGCTTCAAAGAAATAACCTTCAGGAGTCAAAACCGTCATGATGCGTTCCGCGCTGTTGTGGGCGTCCGAAAACCAGACCCTTCGGGAGACCTTCCCCAGGTACAGGTTCGCGAAAGCGGCGGTGAAGAAATTCATGCCGGGCGAGACCTTCGCCGACGCGCACCGCGAGGGCACGCGGCTCAATGGGATGGGAGCGGGGGTCATCTTCACGCGTCTTGGGGAGAACGTGCTCGACAAGGTGGCGGCCCAGGAGGTGGCGGACCACTATCTGGGCGTCTTCTCCTCGATCTCTAAGGAGAAGGGGCCGATGGAAATCTCCATCAAGCCCACCCAGCTCGGCCTCGATCTGGAGGGCGGTACGGACCTGTGCAACTCCCATCTTGACGTGCTGTGCGCTGCGGCCCAGAAGGCGAACAATGTCCTCTGGATCGACATGGAGGGCTCGAAGTACACCGACGTGACCCTCGACATCTACCGTCGGGCGAAGGCGAAGTTTCCAAACGTAGGCATCGCCTTGCAGACCTACCTGCACCGCACCATGGCGGACATGGAGTCGCTGCTCCCGCTCAAGCCGATCATCCGCCTGGTCAAGGGCGCGTATCTCGAGCCCGCGAGCATCGCCTTTCCCGCGAAGAGCGACGTTGACGAGAACTTCTTCAAGCTGGCCGAGCGCCTGATGAAGAAGGATGGCGTGGAAGCCGGGGCCCGCGCGGTTTTCGGGACCCACGACTCCGTCCTCCACGCGCGCATCACCGCCGCGGCCGCTCATCTGGCGAAGTCCCAGTACGAGTTCCACATGCTTTACGGGATCCGGAACGAGGAGCAGAAGCGGCTGATCGCGGCCGGTCACACCGTCTACGTTCTCGTGAGCTACGGCGAATACTGGTTCCCCTGGTACATGCGGCGTCTGGCCGAGCGGCCCGCCAACGTCTGGTTCGTCGTGAAGACGATGTTCCAGTCCTGAGTTTCAGGGCGTCCGCTTCGCCTGGGCGTGGGCGAGCGGTCAAACTGTCGCCATGAGCGAGCACCAGACCGGCAGCGTGCGAACCGCCACGGGAAACCTGCGCCGGTCGCTCGCCGTCTACGCCGCCGCCGAACCCACCCTGCATCTGCTCGTCTTCCTCGGCTCGTCGTCGCGGGGAGACGCGGGAGGGGCGGCCGACATCGAGCTCGGATACATCGCCGACGAGGCCTTCGACGCGCTCACCTTCCAGCAGCTCGCCGCCTCCGTTCTCGATCTCGAGAAGGTCGCCATCGCCGACCTGCGGCGCACCGCCACCAGCGCGTTCCGGGCCGCGCGCGAAGGCGCCCTCGTCTTCGAGCGGGCCGAGAACAGCTTCGCCGACTTCCGCGAACGCGCGATCCACAACTGGTGCGAGATTGCCCCGGTGGTGAACGCGGTCTACGATCGCATCGAGACGCCCTCGCCCCGGTATCCGCCCCGATGAAGGCGATCGATCCCGAACTGCTGCGCGAGCGCACCCGCGTTCTCGAGTATCACCTCAGCCGGATCAAGGAGATGCTGCCCGCCGATCCCCTGGCCTTCAAGCGGGGCACGGACGCGGCGGACATCGTTTCGCTGCACCTGCTCTTCGGGATCCAGGTCGTGCTGGATCTCTCGATCTTCGCCTGCATCCACTTCGGCCTGCAGGCTCCGGCGAGCTACGACGACGCGGTGGCCCGCCTCGCCCATGCGGGCCGGATCCCGGACTCGCTCGCCGACCGGCTCGAGAAAGCAGCGGCTTTCCGCGACGCCTTCGTCCACGCCTTCGAGCAGCTCGATGCTGCCTCCATCTATCGCGCGGCCCGGGTGCTTCCAGACGACCTCCGGATGTTCATGGCCGACATCGCCGGCCACCTCGGCGAGTAGTCGGGCCGGGGGGAGAAGCCGGGATGAAGAGCGCGCCGATCCCCATCGCCTCCGCACTCGTCTACTACGCCTTCGTCGCCCTGCCTATCGTGATGACGTTTCTGATGTGCCTCGTCCACAGGCGCGTGCGGCCCCAGGTGCGCGGCGGTCCGTCTTCCCTGGGCGTGAGCGCTTTCGCGTTTCTCTGGCTTTGGGCCACCGGCGGCATCGGCCTCTCCGGCGTGCTCGGCCGTTTCGATCTCATGCCGCCGCCTTTTGTCGTGCTTCTCTTCATCACACTCCTGGTCTGTGTGTACTTCGGCCTGTCTCGCACAGGCGCAACCCTCGCCGCCGTGCCCCTCGCCTGGCTCGTCGGCCTGCAGGCGTTCCGCTTGCCCCTCGAACTCGTGATGCATCGGGCCGCGGTCGAGGGCGTGATGCCGGAACAGATGTCTTACACCGGGTGGAACTTCGACATACTGACCGGTGTGACGGCCCTCCTGCTCGCCCCGGCGATCGCCGGCGGGCGCGTGCCACGATGGGCAATCGCGGCCTGGAATGCCCTTGGCGCGCTGCTTCTCTTAAACGTGGTCACGATCGCGATTGTCTCGACCCCCGTATTCCAGGCATTCGGCAAGGCTCCGCACAAGGTGAATACCTTCGTCGCCTTCTTCCCCTACGTCTGGCTGCCGACCGTGCTTGTCGCCACCGCCATCGTCCTTCACATCGCGACGGCCCGCGCCTTGCGCACCACCTCTGACCGCGCAGCGTAGACCTCCGCGATGAAGGAACGGATCCTGATCGCGGGAGGCGGCATCGGAGGGCTCACCCTCGCGGCCCTCCTGCACCGGCGGGGCAGGGAATGCCTGGTTGTCGAGCGATCGCCGCGTTTCGCTCCCGTGGGGGCCGGGCTCGTGATTCAGCCGAACGCCGTCCGGGCGTTGCGCATTGGCGGGATCGAGGACGCCATCCTGAGCCGGGGCTCGGCGATGGAGCGAATGCAGATTCGGGACGATCGCGGGCGGGTCCTTTCGTCGATCGAAGGGGCCGCATTCCGCAGCCGATTCTCCGCGGGCGCTTTCGGCTTCCATCGCTCGACCCTGCACGGGGCACTCGCCGCCCTCGTTCCCGACACGTCGATCCGCCTGAGCGCGCAGGTCCTTGCCTGCGGAGCGACGGGGGAGGGCGCGTTCGTGGAACTCGCGGACGACGAACGGCTGGAGGGCGCGGGCCTCGTCGCGGCGGACGGGCTTCATTCGGTCGTGCGCCGCGGTCTCGTTCGCGATGGCGAGCCGCGTTACTCGGGGTATACGAGCTGGCGAGGCGTGGCCGCGCGCGGGCCGCTCTGGCCCGCGGGGCAGATGAGCGAAAGCTGGGGACGCGGCGCGCGCTTCGGCCTCGTCGCGATCGATGGAGAGAGGCTCTACTGGTTCGCGACCGCGAACGCGTCTGCGGGAGGCCGCGACGCCTCCAGGGAGGATCTGCTGCGCCGTTTCGCGGGCTGGCACGATCCGATCCGCGCGGTGCTCGAGGCGACGCCCGACCACATGATTCTTCGAACCGACATCGCGGACCGGGATCCGATCGGCAAATGGGGCGATGGCCGGATCACCCTTCTGGGCGACGCCGCTCATCCCATGACGCCCAACCTGGGACAGGGCGGAGGCCAGGCCATCGAGGACGCGGTAGCCCTGGATCTGTGCCTTTCGGCCTCAACCGAGGTTGCGGTCGCCTTCAGGGACTATGAAAGCCGGCGCCTGGAACGGACCGCGCGTGTCGTGAGCGAAGCGAGGCGGTTCGGCCGGATCGGCCAGCTCGAAAACGGGGTGGCTCGGTGGGCGCGCGACCTCGCGGTGCGGATGACGCCCAAAGGCGCGACCCTCGGAGCGTTGTCGTGGCTGTACGACTTCGACCTCTGACTGGATAAGAAGGCCTGCGGTTAGCAAGGCGCGTCACGAACCACCGATCTCCCTCAGGGCGGCCCACGCTATGGCCGCGAGGACCAGCAGACCGAGGATCATGCGCAGACATCCGCCGCCGCACGACGCTCCGCCCGCCCCGATGCCTCCGATGGTCTTGATGAAGGCACGCGCCTCGGCATCGTCGAAGCCGGTCTGGCTCATCAATTGAGTGATCGCGTCTTCTTTCTTACCCGCTTTCACCATCGCGATGACCTGGGCGGCGAGTTTCGCGTTCACACGCCCGTCGGTCCGGTGCATCACGGCGAGGGCGTCCACCGCCTCCTTGGCTTCCTTAAGCCCGACGTTTGTTTGCTGGCGGTATCTCTTGATCGCCTCGATGAGGTTGCCCTGGCGGATCGCGGCCAGCGCCGCCTGCTCGGCCTGCTTCAGGTTCCGGGGCGGCGCCTGGTGGGCGCTGCCGTGGTGAGTCCCGGCCTCGATGGCCTCGATCGCCGCCTTGGCTTCGGCAAGGCCCACGTCCGCCATGTTGCGAAACTGCTTGATGGCCTCGAGCTTGTCGCCGTTCGCGATCAGCCGCCGCAGTTCCTTCAGTTGTTCGCTCGTCAGATTCAAGGGAAGAGCCTCAGTAGTAGACAATCACGCGGAACGCGCCGCTGTTGTCCTGAAGATAGTCGTCATTGATGCCGAGAAACAACGGGCCCCGGCCGCGAACCCGGATCGGACCCTTGTCGTTCCCGATGAAGAAGGGCGCCCCGGATTCGCCGATCTTTCCGATGAGGGCCGCGCCGGGACGGCTCGGCATCGGCCGATTGGGGTTTCGCGGCGACCCGCTCTCTCCGCCGGGACCGTCTTTGCGGTCGGGTCCCCACCGCACCTCGCCGCGCGAGTCGAACCAGATCTCCTGGCCGTCGCGCAACTCGATTGGAGTCTGGGTCCACGCGTTGGCGCCGCGCACATCGACCTCGCGCTCGCGCAGGCCGGTCGGACGGTCGCTTCCGGGCAGGCGGTTGTTGCCATCGTCGCGATCCCGATCGCGATCCCGGCCGGTGAACTCGACGCGATCCACCTCGTCGAGAAGGAACATCTCCGTCCGTCCGCGATCGGTGCGGAACTCCAGTCGGCCCGCACGAACCGAGATGAGTTCTCCGACGACTGACCGCCCGGTGCGCAGGACCAGGGTGTCCGCGCGCGCGGGGGCGCTCGCGAGAAGAGTGAGGAGCATGACGGCGGCGAGGCGGCTTGGTGGTTTCATGGGGCTCCTTGCTTTGGTACGGGGTGAAACATACGCCCGCCTGGTAGAAACCTGGGCGAAGATTCCGTGTCGAAATCCGCTGAGGCCCCGCGTCCTTGAGGGTGAACGGCAACAAAAGGAGCCCAAGAATGCAGACCTACTACCTCATCCTGCGCGACGACCCTCAGATGTTCGCGAGCGGTTCTCCCTCCGACATGCAGGCGGTGGTGCAGCGTTACGTCAAGTGGCGCGAAGAGAATTCGAAGCATGTCACCTCGGGACAGAAGCTTGCCGATGGCCAGGGGCGCGTGATGCGGAAGGCCGGCGGCGCGCTGAGCGTTTCGGACGGTCCCTTCATGGAAGCGAAAGAGGTCCTCGGCGGCTTCTTCGTCCTTGCCGTCGAGGACTACGCCGCCGCGCAGACGGTCGCGAGCACCTGCCCCCACCTAGAGTTCGGCAGCATCGAAATCCGTCAGATGGAACCGACCGAATGAGCGAGGCGGTGAAGGCGTGACCGCGGACCTCGACGATATCTTCAGGCGCGAGGCAGGGCGGCTCGTTCCCTACCTCCTGCGTCGTCTCGGTCCGCGGCATTTCGATCTGGCCGAGGACGCGGTTCAAGACGCCTTCATCCAGGCCCTCCGCCACTGGCCGGCGCGGGGTGTGCCGGACGACCCGCGGGCCTGGCTGCTCCGGACCGCCCATCGCAAGGCTCTCGATCGTTTGAAGCGCGATCACACCGCGGAACGCAAGGCTCACCTGCTTCTCGCCGAATCGACGACGGTCGAGCTCGAACTCGAGCCCGATCGCGAGTTGCCGGACGAGATCGCGGTTCTCCTCCTCGCCTGCCACCCGTCACTCCCGCGCGAGAGCCAGGGTAGCGCTGGCCCTGCGCACGCTGGGCGGCCTTTCGACTCCGGAGGTGGCGCGTGCGCTTCTGATCTCGGAGTCCGCCGCGGCCCAGCGCATCGTTCGCGCCAAACGGGACATCGAGCGCCTCGGCGCCCCTCCGGTATCCGAGGAGGATCTCGAGTCGCGGATCGCCGGCGTGCTCGATGTGCTCTATCTCATATTCAACGAAGGGCATCACGCGACCGCGGGCCGCGCTCTTGTGCGCCTGCACCTCGTGGACGACGCCATCCGGCTGGCGGAGATGGCGGCGGCGACGCCCGCAACGTCCCGCCCTCGTGCCCACGCCCTTCTTTCCCTCATGCACTTCGGCGCGTCGCGCCTCGCCGCGCGCACCGATGAACTTGGCGACCTCGTGCTGCTCGAGGACCAGGATCGGTCGCGCTGGGATGGCGCGCACCTCGCCCGCGCTTTCCATCACCTTGGTCTCTCGGCCAGGGGGAGCGAGGTGAGCCGTTTCCACCTCGAGGCGGGAATCGCCGCCATCCACGCGGGTGCGGTGGACGTGGCCTCGACCGACTGGGCGGCGATCCTCTCGCTCTACGACGAGATGCAGGCGCGCTGGCCCTCTCCGATCCTCACTCTCAATCGCGCCGTGGCCGTCCTGCACGTGTTCGGCCCCGAGGAGGCGGAACGCGCCCTTCGGCCCGCGCAGGCCGACCCGAGTCTCTCGCCTCGTACGCGCCCCTGCATGCCGTCGCCGCCGAGTTCGCGCAGCGCAGAGGCGACCTCGCGCGATCGACGAAGCTGATCGACCGTGCCCTGGCCTGCCCATGCTCCGAGCCGCAGAGGAGATTCCTGGAGCGGAAGAGGTATCGTCTCGAACTTCAAGGAGAAGCATGATGGCTGCAGATCTGCCGGGCTCGCTGGTTGGCTCGTGGGAGGGTACCTGCCGCACCTGGTTTGAACCGGGCAAACTCGCCGACGAGTCGAAGGTCCGGGGCAGCATCCGGCCCGTGCTCAACGGAAAGTTCTTCCGCCATGAATATGAGGGTTCCATCCAGGGGAAACCGCGCCAGGGCGAGGAAACGATCGCCCGCAATCCGGTCACGAAGAAGTACCAGATCTCGTTTATGGACGACTTCCACATGAGTTCCTCCCTGATGTTCTCCGAAGGAGACGCGGCCTCGGGCGGGTTCTCCGTCCTCGGCCACTACGATGCTCCTGAAGGACCTCCCTGGGGCTGGAGAACGGCGTATGAGTTGATCGATGCGGATCACCTGACCATTACCGCCTACAACGTAACGCCGGACGGCGAGGAAGCAAAGGCCGTCGAGACGCAGTACACCCGTCTGAAGTAACGAGCCGCTCTTGACCACTCTGGAGCATCACCGCACCTGCCATCTCTGCGAGGCGATGTGCGGGCTGGTGATCGAGACGCAGGATGGCGTCATCGAGAAGATTCGGGGGGACGACGACGATCCGCTGAGCCGCGGTCACATCTGTCCGAAGGCGGTGGCTCTCCAGGACCTCCACCAGGACCCTGACTGGCTGCGCTCGCCCCTGCGTCGTCGCGGAAAGGACTTCGAGACGATCAGCTGGGACGCGGCCATTGATGAAGCGGCGGGCCGCCTCCACGAAATCCAGAAGGCCCACGGGCGATCCGCGGTGGCGATGTATCAGGGCAATCCCGTGGTTCACAACCACGGCGCTTTGATCTTCGGCCAGCTCTTCGCGCGCACCCTGGGCTCGCACGCAAACTTCTCCGCCACCTCCGTCGATCAGCTTCCCCAGATGCTCGCGGGGTTCCTCATGTACGGGCATCAGCTGCTCATGCCGGTACCCGATGTGGATCGCACCCATCACTTCCTGATCCTCGGCGCGAATCCACTGGCCTCGAACGGCTCGCTGATGACGGCGCCCGGCATCCGGAAGCGTCTGGTCGACCTTCGGGCGCGGGGAGGAAAGATCGTTCTCGTCGATCCGCGAAGGACCGAGACCGCGACCTACGCCGATCGTCACCTTGCGATCCGGCCCGAGACCGATGCCCTGTTCCTGCTCGCGCTGATTCACACCGTCTTCGACGAGGGACTCGCGAAGCCCGGCCGGCTCAGCGAGTTCACCGACGGCCTCGACGACCTCGCCACGATCGCGAAAGACTGGAGCGCGGACATTGTCGCCGACGCCGTGGGCCTGAGCGCCGAGGCCATCCGCTTCGAGGCGCGCGAGTTCGCGGGCGCACCCTCGGCGGCCTGCTACGGCCGCGTGGGGGTCTCGACCCAGTCTTTCGGAGGCCTCGCGTCGTGGCTGATGAACGCGCTCAACGTGATCACCGGGAACCTCGACCGCGCGGGGGGTTTCATGTTCACGAAACCGGCGATCGACGTGGTGGCGCTCGGCGCGCGTGCCGGCCTGAGGGGCCGCTTCGCGAAGTATCGAAGCCGGGTTCGCGGGGCCCCGGATTTCGGCGGAGAGTGGCCGGTGGCGACCCTCGCGGAGGAGATCGAGACCGCGGGGAAGGGGCAGATCAAGGCGCTGGTGACGCTCGGCGGGAATCCCGTCTTGTCCTCACCCAACGGCCGCCGTCTCGAGGACGCATTGCGGGGCCTCGACTTCATGGTGTCGATCGACCCTTATGTGAACGAGACGAGCCGTCTTGCTCATCTGATTCTGCCTCCCGCCTCGCCGCTCACGCGTGATCACTACGACCTGGTGTTCCACCTCCTGGCCGTGCGGAACACCGTGAAGTTCTCGCCCGCGTTGTTCGAGAAGCCGCGATCGGAGCGGCACGACTGGGAGATTCTCCTGAGTCTGAGCCGGGCCCTCGCGCGGCGGCGCGGAGGCGCCGATGTCGCGGGCCGGGCGGTTCGAGCGCTGATGGGCGGCCTTGGTCCGCGCGGTGTGGTCGGCCAGCTTCTGCGGTTCGGTCCGTACGGGCCCGGACTCAATCCCGTGGGGGGGGGAGTCACGTTGGGCCGGCTCGACCGCGAAGTCTCAGGCGTCGACCTCGGCCCGCTCACCCCTTCACTCCCGGAACGTCTTCATACGAAGGACAAGCGGATCAAGCTCACGCCGAAAGCCTTCATCGGCGATCTCCCTCGCCTCCGGCGGTGGATGGAGGAAATCGATGGCCGGCGAGCTTCCCTCACTCTGATCGGCCGACGCGAACTTCGCAGCAACAACTCGTGGATGCACAATGCGGCGCGCCTGATGAAAGGCGCCGATCGCTGCACGCTGCTCATGCACCCGGACGATGCGGCGGCGCGGTCGATTACGAACGGCCAGACGGTCACCATCGCGTCGCGAGCCGGCGAGGTGAAGGCCCCGCTCGAGATCACCGATTCGATCCGGCCGGGTGTGGTCTCCCTCCCGCACGGTTTCGGTCATGACCGCGAGGGCGTCCGACTGAGCGTCGCCCAGGCTCATGCGGGCGCCAGCTTCAACGACATCGCGGACGACCTGCGCCTCGACGAACTATGCGGCACGGCAGCGTTCAGTGGAACGCCGGTGGAGGTGACCCCGGTCCGATAAGGACCGCGTCACGCCACCGACGCCGTCGTTGCGAGTCGGCTGGCCGGCATCTACTCGGCGGCGCTGTATCGATACGCGGCCGAAGGGGGTCGGAACGTTCTTCACCGCATCGATGGTGCAGGGAGTCTTCCGGCAGAAGTAGTTCCCCCTTTGCCCAAGACCCGCGCCGCTGCTTCCATACCGGGGTCGCGGCCTTGGACGTAGGTCTCGAGCGTCCAGGGGGCCGGAACATCCGGGGCGAGGCTCTTCACCGCGATGGGAGAAACGACGACTTGAGGATGGCAGTCGGCGAAACCCCGGCAGCCCTCGATGTAGTCGTGACGCCCGGTGGCCATCAACACCGTGGCACCGGAGTTTGGCAGGAAGATAGGGCGGCCCTCCGCGAAGAAGCTGAGTCGATCGCCCGGGGACTCGCCGACCAGGACGACGCGATCCTTCCCCGCCTGCTTCAGGTATCCCACGCTCGAGATCGTCGCGGAGAATGTCCAGGGACCGGTGAGCACCACCACGCGGCCCTCGGGCGGCAGCCGACCGGGCAGGGATTGCATCCACGCGCGAGTCAGGGTGAGATCGCCCCCGCCGTTCATGCGCATGTCGAGGCCGCCAGTAGACCCCCGCACGGGTCAGCGACGCGAGCGCCATTCTCAAATCGTCTTCAATTCATTGACGACGCAGCGTTGCCTGGACCACGCTCGATTTTCTGATCATTCTCGAGCGTCCTGGACATCAGCAACCTCCCATGCGATCACTGCACCCGTCCGGCCCGCGCGGTCGGGGAGGCCTTCCAACACTAGTTCGTCTCCGATGGTCCGTGCGTTGGCCACGACAGTTCGCCCAGCGTCAGGAACGTCAGCCATTGGGGTTCGTCGGTGAGCGCCGCGGCAGTCGCCAGGTGAATGGCATCAAGCGTGCGGACAGGTTCGATCGGAAACGGCTTGCCGACACGAACCAGGATGTCGTCGGTCACGGGCATGACGGCACATCGGCGCCGAAAACGCGCCAGCGCCGAACCACATCGGGCTTCCGCGCGAGTGCCTGGAGGAGGTCGAGGCGCTGATTCCTCCACGATGAGCGGACCCGAGACGGCGCGAGCCCAAGCGATACTCGCGGCCTCTCCCTCGAACTCCCTGGAGTCCCCACGCCAGAAGGCAAGGTCGAGGTTGCCCGCCGTATTCCGCCCCGCCGTCTCGACGGTGCGGGACGTCAGTGCCGGTAGTGCAAGCAGGGCTCGCCCGCCAACCGGCATCGTGGCGTGGCGCGCCCGCTACCACCGCGCCACCCAAAACCGGCGCCGCGCCGGGTGTCTACCGGCGCCATCGGCCCGAGAGCGCGAAGCCTGCCCTCGGGGCACGACGGCGGGCTCTGTGCCGGGGACAGGCAGGCAAGGCTCACAAGGATGGCGGATTGAAAGACGGTCTTCATCGGCTTCAGGCCTCGCGTTGAAAGTCAGAGTATGGTCGGCGCGGGCGGAGCGGTTTGGGCAGGCGCGACGGCCGCGCGCCCGGTCCGCCGCAGGACAGACCGTTTGTGGCCGTAACCGCGGTACAGACCGAGACCGAGAATCTGCCAGACCAGGAAGCGCAACCAGGTGTCCATGGGCAGGCCGACCATGAGGTAAAGACAAGAAAGCGCGCCCAGAAGAGGGACGAAGGGGGCGCCTGGCGTTCGGAACGGACGCTCCAGATGAGGAGAGCGACGTCTCAGCACCGCGACGCCGACACACACCACGACGAAGATGAACAGCGTCCCCAGCGACACCAGTTCGCCGAGAAGGCCGATGGGGAACGCCGCGGCCATCAGCGCCACCATCCCTCCGGTCAGCAAGGTCGTGACATGCGGAGTCCGAAAGCGAGGGTGGATGCGGGCGAACAGGGGCGGGAGCAGACCGTCGCGACTCATCGACATGAAGATCCGCGGCTGGGCGAGCAACAGCACGAGGATCACATTCGTGAGGGCGGCGAGCGCGCCCAGCTTGATGATGGGACGCAACCAGGTCAGGCCGGTGGCGTCAATGCCGACGGCGATGGGATCGGGCACGTCGAGTTGTGAGTACGGGACGATTCCGGTGAGGACCACGGAGACCGCCACGTACAGCGCGGCACAAATGGCGAGCGAGGCCAACGTGGCGAGGGGAAGGTCGCGCTTCGGGTTCTTGGCCTCCTGGGCCGCCGTGGACACCGCGTCGAAGCCGAGATAGGCCATGAACACCACACCCGCGCCTCTGAGAACTCCGCTCCAGCCGTAGCGGCCGAATGCCTCGTTCTCCGGCACGAAAGGCGTCCAGTGCTGGGGGTCCACGAAAAAAGCCCCGGTTCCGACGAAGAGCAGAATAACCCCGACCTTCAACACCACCATGGCCGCGTTGAGGCGAGACGAGAGGCGAATGCCGAGCACCAGGACGCAGGTGACGGCGATGACGATGGCTGCCGCGGGTGCGTTCAGGAGTGCGGTCTCGCCGGCTGGTCCCGAAAGGGTCCCCGTGGGCGCGGCGAAGCGCTCCGGGAAGGCAATGCCGCTGTCGCGCAGCACGCTCAGGAGATAGCCCGACCAGCCGACCGCCACTGCGGCGGCCGAGAAGGAGTACTCGAGCACCAGAGCCCATCCGATGAGCCAGGCCACGATCTCCCCAAGGGCAGCGTAGGCGTATGTGTAGGCGCTTCCCGCGACCGGAATCATGCCGGCAAGCTCCGCGTAGCACAGCCCGGCGAGCGCACAGGCGCAGGCGGCGAGGAGGTAGGAGAGGGTGATCGCCGGTCCGGCCGAGCGGGCCGCGGCCTGGCCGGTCAGGACGAAGATGCCGGCGCCGATGGTTCCTCCCACGCCCAAAGCGGTCAGCTCCCAGAGGCCGAGGGCTCTACGCAGGGGAAGGGCCTCGGCCTCGGCGCGCAGGCCCTCGATTGATTTCGTCCCGAACAGACCGCTCATTGGCCGGCGGTCCGTGGATCCGCCCGAGGTCACAGCAGGCCCTTGAGCCGATCGAAGTCGACATTGCCGCCGCTTACCACCACGACGATCTGCTGAGACGCCGAAAGCCCGTGGTCCCCGGCCAGCAAGCCCGCGAGGGCCGCCGCTCCCGCGGGCTCGGCCATGAACTTGGCGCGCGCCATCAACAGCCGCATGGCCTCCACGATCCGATCATCGTCCACCAGGACGACCTTCTCGAGCCGGCGTCGCGCGAGGGCGAAGCACAACCGGCCGGCGCCCGGCGCGGCCAGGCCGTCGGCGATCGTGCTCACGCCGGCCAGGGTCACGGCCTCGCCTTTTTGAAGGCTTTGGTGCATGGCCGGGGCGCCTTCGGGCTCCACCCCGATCAGTCGGGCCGTGGAGTCCGTCGCCTCGAGGGCCATGGCCAGGCCCCCCATCATGCCGCCCCCGCCGATGCCCACGAAAATCGCCGTGAGCTCCGGCAGGTCCTCGTGCAACTCGAGCCCGAGAGAGGCGTGTCCTTCCATCAGGGTCTCGTCGTCGTAGGACGAGACGAAGGTCAGGCCGCGTTCGCGGGAGAGCTCCAGGCAATGGGCCAGGCACTCGGAGGCGTTGCCGCGAAGGATCACCTCAGCGCCGTAGGCACGGGTGGCTGCCGCCTTGACCGGGCTCGCGTGCGCAGGCATGACCACGGTGGCGCGCGTGTTGGTGAGGGCGGCGGCGTAGGCGAGCCCCTGGGCGGCATTGCCCGCCGAGAAGGTGATGGCTCCCGCCTGGCGCTCTGCCTTGGTGAGATTCAGGAGTTTCCAGAGCATGCCTCTTGGCTTGTAGGAGCCGGTCTTTTGAAACAACTCCGCCTTGAGGTAGACCTGACACCCGGCCATCGCGCTCAAGACCCGGGAGTGCCAGAGGGGCGTCCGGTGCAGGAAGGGCTGGATTCGGGACTGCGCGTCCCGGAGGCGGCTGAGCGGCGGCGCCAAAGGAGGCACGCTCATTGCCCTCCGGCCGTGGCGCGCGTGGGGCGTCCCCACATGCTCATCATTGCGGCGGCACCCGGAAGGTGGATGGGTCCGGGGGGACGACCCGTCGCTCCGACCGAGGCGTGCCCTCCGGGACCCAATCGTAAGGGATGGGCTGGGCGCGGAAGACCCAGTTGGTCAGGTCGCCTCCACTATCCGTGTCGTGATCGGCCCAGCGGCCGAAGTGGGGGTTGACGTACTCCCATACGATCTCGCCCTCGCGCGTGGTTTGGAACATCCGGCCGTTCATGCCTTCGCAGATGAGGGTGTTGCCATTGGGAAGCCGGCGTGCGCTGCTGATGAAGACGCTGAAGAACGACCAGATAGGGCTCCTCGATGACGCCGCGTCGTATTGCCACACGATCTCTTTCCGAATCGGGTCAACCTCAAGCACACGCGACCCCATGAAGAGGGCCAGACGAGCGTTCGGCAGGCCCGCGGACCCCTGGTTGTCGAAGATCAGGAGATTGCCGGCTCCGGGGAGACCTTCGGGGATCAGATGCACATCGTGCTGTCCGGAGATCTGATCCACGGGTCGAGGCACCTGACGGGAGTTCTTGAGAGCGGAGAAGTCGAAGGCGCCGGGATAGTCCGGGCCCATTCTCCACACCACCTTGCCCGTGCGCTTGTTGATGATGACGATGAAGTTGGCCTCTCGGGAGTCAATGAGGATGTTGTCGGGGTGAAAGCGCTCGTCGCCTCCGCGGTACCACCGGTTCATTCCCAGCGGGCTCATGTTGTTGATGGTGAGGAGGCTGCTGCGCCGTCGGGCCTGGGGGCTGCGCAGCAGATTGAGCGCCGCCTGGTCCAGGCCGAACTCCGGCAGATGCTCGGAAGCCACCCATTTCCAGATCACGGAGCCGTCGGGCGCCACCTCGAAGATCGTCTGGTCCTTGACCGGAAGGGCCGAAACGCTCGGGGGCACCGTGCCTCTCATTGACAACACCAGTGTGTTGCCGTTGGCCAGACGGGCGAGATCGTGGGTCTGGGCGGCTCGCCCTTCCGGCGCCCGGGCGCCCCACTCCCAGGCGACGGCGCCCTTCCAGTCCAGCTCCAGAAGCGTTTTGTTCTCGTAGTTGTTGGGCTCCTTTTGCAGGAGGACGTGGCCCCGGCGACCGTCGTTGACGGCGGGATCGATCATCTCCACGGGAAAGCCGGAGTAGGGCCAGGTGTGTACGTCGTTCCCGTTCATATCGATGAGATAGGAACGCTCGTCGCGGCCGTCGAACAGGACGTAGCTGTTGTAGGCCCGGCTGGGCTCGTAGATCGTGACGCCGGTGGGGAAGACCGATGGTCCGGCGATCACCCCACCCGCGATTCCGCCCAGCAGGACGAGACCGAGAATCCCCTTGCGAAGACCAGAGCCGTTTCGCATCACTGAAAACGATTTCATTTCAAGGTACCATACCCAACCATCATGAAGGACGCAAGCGTTTCTCTGCTCGTGATCTCCGACGCCTTGGTTCGCGAGTGCGTGCCCATGAGCGAAGCACTCCTGCTCGTTGAGGCGGCCTTCGCCGCCGACGCGCGCGGCCAGGCGCGGACGTTCCCGGTCATGGTGGACTTTCTTCCCGAATACCAGGCTATGTTCGGCATCAAGTCCGGCCACCTGGGCGGCCTCGGCGAGTCTTCCGGAGGACTGGGCCTGAAAGCAGGGGGCTACTGGCAGGGGAATGCTGAGCGGGGACTGCCGAGCCATCAGTCACTCATGCTGATGTTCGACCCTGAGACCGGAACCCCCCGAGCCCTGGTTGCCGCCAACGCGATCACCTCCCTTCGGACCGGCGCCGCCGGCGGTGTGGCCGCCCGTCATCTGGCTCGCGAAGGGCCGAGCACGGTCGCGGTGATCGGAGCAGGGGATCAGGCGAGGATGCAGGTGGAGGCCTTGCGCCTGGTGCGTCCGCTGCGGGAAGTCCGGGTGTGGTCACCTCGACCGCAAAGGGCGCAGGCGTGCGCGCGGGAGTGGTCCGAGACCGGCCTGAACGCCTCCGCGGTATCCACGCCCCAGCAATCAGTTGAAGGCGCAGACATCGTGGTCACCACCACCCCGTCGCGGGAACCATTGGTTATGAGCGAATGGGTCATGGCCGGAGCGCACATCAACGCCATGGGCTCGGACGCGCGAGGGAAGCGCGAGCTCGACCAGGAGACGCTCCGTCGGGCCACCTACGTCACCGATAAGACGAAGCAGTGCGCCGTCATCGGCGAGCTCCAGCACGCCCTCATCGGCGATTCCCCCGGCGCGGCGTCTGTTCATGCCGAGCTCGGGGAGATCTGTGCGGGAATGAAGCCGGGACGCACGTCGGCCGGCGAAGTGACTGTGTTCGATTCGACGGGCTGTTCCTTCCAGGATCTGGTGGTCGCCGCCTACGTTATCAAAACGGCTGAGGAGCGAGGAGGGGCCCCGGTCGTCCGACTGTAACGACGATCGGTCTGTCGATAGCGGGCGGCTCCGCGGATCCCTTGCTCCGCGGTCAAGCCCGCGGGAACGCCTCTTCGTAGGCGAAGATCCCAGGGGCGCCGCCGGTATGCAGAAACACCACGGTGTCGTTGTGATCGAAGGTGCCCTGGCGCACCAGCTCCATCAATCCGGCCATCGCCTTGCCGGTGTAGACGGGATCCAGAATCAAGGCCTCCATCCGCGCGGCCCGCTCCAGGGCGCCCCACATGGCCGTGGTCGGCTGACCGTACGCTTCGCCGACGAAGGCGTCGTAAGTCCGGACCGGCGGCGTAGAGTTCCGCGGGCCCGGGCCAAGGAGCTCGAGCGTCCGCTGTGCGAGGTCTTCGACCCGGGCCTTCAAGGCGGCGCTGGTCTGGTCGATGCTCACTCCGTGGACCACAATGTCACTGGACAGCGCCGCCAGGCCCGCGATTAGTCCGGCCTGGGTGCCCGAGCTGCCGGAAGCATGAACGATGTGTCCCACGCGTTCGCCCATCGCCGTCGCCTGGGTCGTGATCTCCTGCGCGCAGTCGACGTAGCCGAGAGCGCCCACGGGATTCGATCCGCCGATGGGGATTACATAGGGCACGCCTCCGGCCGCGCGCACCTCCGCCGCAACACTTCTGAGAGCGGCCTCCACATCCGTCCCGGCGGGAACCGTTCGCATCCGCGCATCGAGAAGGCTAATCAGCAGTACGTTTCCCGAAGACGTGTACGCCGGCCCCCGGTGGGGCACCCGGTCTACGAGAATGGCCTCACAGCGCAGGCCGTGCCTGGCCGCGGCGGCGGCGGTCTGGCGCACGTGGTTCGATTGAACGCCTCCTGCGGTGATCAGCGTCGTGGCGCCCCGGCCCAGCGCCTCCCCGACGAGGAACTCGAGTTTTCGAGCCTTGTTGCCACCCAGGGCGAGCCCGGTCGCATCGTCACGCTTGATCAGCAGACGGGGCCCCCCCAGGCTCGCGGAGAGTCGCAGGGCGGGTTCAAGCGGGGTGGGGGTGTGGCAGAAGGGCACCCTCGGGAAGCGAGAGAGATCGATCATCACGGCTCCTTCTTCGATTGAGTGTGTGGTTGCGCCTCGAAGGGTTCGAAGCGCCAGGAACCCTCATCGAGAGTTCGCGCGTCGCGTATGATAACGACATGACGGCAGTAAATGAAAACGATTGCAGTTTTGTAGAAACAGAGCCTGCTCCTCCTGTTCCAGCACTCGTGGGTTCAGATGCTTGATGGTGTAACCGAGTCGGCCGGAACGGCCCGAGCGACCCCGGGACCGCGGTTCACCGCCCGGTTTTCGGCATTCATGCTCGAACGTCACCCGTTTGCCGGGTGGGCGCTCGTTGCCGCCCTGGAGCCATTGGCCCTTGAAACTTGCCTCGCTCCCTCCGCGGAGGCGATCGAGGCCATGAGACCCGCGGTACGCGCGGGTCTCGAGCGCGCCCTGGCGCAGGCCGCCCCCTCGGGGCTTCCGGAGACGACGCCACGCGTCGAGGCGGCTGATCGCTGGCGCCACGCCGTTTCGGAGGTGATGGAATCCGCGGACTCGTTTCTGCTGCGGGAGGCGCTATCGGTGTCCCTGACTCGGGACCAGCGGCGCGAGATCCTCCGTGGGATGATCCTGACGCGGGCCACCGACAATCGGCTCAAGGCGCTCTTTACCGGCAGCCAGATTCGCTACCGACAGGGCTCGTTTCAGGGCAAGGGCTACCGCTCTCTGGGTCAGGAAGCGATCTATGCGGCAGGGATAGGCCTGCGCCGCGGCGCCGCCTTCCGGGGGCCCGATGGCGCCTGGAGTGGCGATGTCGTGGCGCCGATGATCCGCGATCTTGGGATCGCTCTCGCGATGCGCCCGCACGGCGAGACGGTGCGGATGGTGCTGAACGCCCAGTCCGGCAAAGCGGGGCCGCCCATGGGGGGGCGCGATTTTCACATCGGCGACATGTCGTGGGGCATTCTGCCCGCCACTGCCCCCCTCGGCATCCCAACGTCGACAGTAGCGGGGCTGGCTCTGGCCTTCGCCCGAGAAGGGACGGGGCGCATAGCGGTCTCCTTCATGGGAGAGGGGGGAACCTCGCTGGGAGAGTGGCACGAGGCGATCAATTTCTGCGCCGCCCGCCGGCTGCCCAGCATCTTCTGTGTGCAGAACAACCAGACGGCTCTCTCGACCCCGGTGGCGGAGCAGTCCGCGGCTCGCGTCTTTGCGGACAAGGCGGCGGGGTATGGGATCCCCGGCCTCACCCTCGATGGGACGGACCCCGACGTCATCGCGGCCGCCTTCGCGTGGGCGGCCGAGCGCGCCCGAGCCGGGCACGGCCCGGCCCTCATCGAGCTGGTTTCCATGCGCATCTGCGGTCACGCCCACCATGACGACATGCTTTACATAGGCAAGGACAGCCCGCCCGCGTGGGAGTATCCGCCGTTTCAAGGCGGCTATGCCGACGCCGACGCGTATGCGTTCTGGTCGCGCCGCGATCCCATCGCCACGTACGCGGCGAAGCTGGAGGTCGACGGGGTCGTCGAGCCGGGCGAACGGCAGGCCTTTATCCGCGAGGCCGAAGCCCTCGTGGAGATCGAGGAGCGCCGCGTCATCGAGGCCCCCTGGCCGGATGCCGAAGGCGTCGGGATCGGCGTCTTCGCCGGCGAGGCTCCGCGCGAGCGTCGTGACCCTCTCGCTTCGCCCCGTTCCTCTCCCGTCGATGGTCTCTTGCCCCCGGTCGACCCCGGCCCGCCTTTCGAGCCCGGCGGCAGCACCTTCCTGGAAGGTGTCATGCGGGGCGTTCAGGACGCCTTGCGCGCGGATCCGAGGGTCTTCGTTTGCGGTGAAGACGTGGGCGGTCGCTACGGCAACGCCTTCCTATTGCTCCGTCCATTGCTCGCCGAATTCGGCGACCGACTCATCAATACGCCGATCGCGGAGGGCGCGGTGTTAGGCGCCTGCGTCGGAGCCGCCCTGGCGGGCCAGCGTCCCATTGGGGAAATCCAGTTCAACGATTTCGTCGCCAACGGGTTCAATCAGCTGGTTAACAACGCGGCCAAGATCCGCTATCGATGGGGCGGGTCGGTTCCGATGGTGGTCCGGATGCCGTGGGGTGGATTGCGCCACGCCGGCCCCTACCACTCCCAGAATACCGAGGCCTGGTTCTATCGGGTGCCCGGGCTCAAGATCGTTGCGCCCTCGACCCCAAGCGACGCTCGCGCCCTGATGGCGTCGGCGGTCGCCGACCCGGATCCGGTGCTGTACTACGAGCACATCGGCCTTTACCGCGATCCGAAGATCAGGCAGAAGCTTGCGGACGAGCCGCCCGATCCGATTCCGATCGGTCGGGCCGCGTTGCGTCGGGGTGGCTCAAGCATGGTCATTATTTCCTACGGAGCCTACGTTCATGTGGCCCTGCGCGCCGCCGCCGAACTCGCTCTTGACGGCATAGACGCCGCGGTGCTCGACCTGCGCAGCCTGGCGCCCCTCGACCGGCACTCCATCCTGGCCCTGGCCCGGCATTGCGGTAAGGTCCTGATCGTGCACGAGGACACGCGCACAGGGGGCATCGGCGAGAGTGTCGCGGCCATCATCCAGGAGGAGGTCTTTGAGCACCTTGACGCCCCGGTGCGCATCCTGGGATCTCTCGACACTCCGATCCCCTACGCGCCGCCGCTTGAAGCGGCGTTCCTTCCCGGTCAGGATGAGATCGAACGTGCCGCTCGGGTCCTGCACGCTTACTAAGAGAGGAGAGCTACGAAACTGGCAGACTTGCGCAGGGATTCTGGTCCCGGATTGCTCTGGGCAGCCACCGCAAGGCGCTCAGTGAGTGGAGTCGGCCCATAATCGTGGTCGCCGCCTTTACGACCATGCTGAGCACGCTTCTCACGGTTGTGGACGGCTCTCCGCGGGCGCTGCGGCACGCGGTCGAACTCCTGGTCTGAGAACACCGCCGCAGGGATGTTGAATGGGCGGGTGGAATCGGCGTCTGGCTTGATCAGGGCTCTGAGTCTGCGAGCAGGATGATGTGAACCTCGCGCGGGCCGTGCATTCCCCGCATGAGTGTCAGTTCGATGTCACCGGTGCGGCTCGGGCCGCTGATCAGCACAAGATTCGCATGGTCCATCGCGGCCTGAGCAGCCCCGGACAGGAAGTCAGCCAGACTCGGCAGGATCAGTCGGGCGGGCAGAAGCGCCACATGGACCGGGGGCAGCAAACAGGCGAGACGCGGCCGGCCGGGGCCACTTCGGAGGACGAGGGTGCCGGTATCGGCGAGGCCGGCCGAGGCGCCGGTCAGTCCAACCTCCGCCTCCCCCAATTGGAGCAAAGCTTTGGCGCGATTCGCGGGGTCCACTGGAAGTCGAGGATCGAGGGTTTCGAAACCTTCCCGCTCGAGGTCCTCCGCCAATCCGGCTACTCCCATCTCAGCCGGATTCCATGTCAGCAGGCGGCGGGCGCCCGCGGCGCGCAGAACACGGGTGATGCACGCCGCGGCCTCACTCGGAGACACGGGGCCGTGAACCACCGCGCCCACGGCCTCGGCCTCCCGCCTGAAGACGTCGACGAGATCCTCGGTGTCGCCCACCGGCGCGGCCATCAGGGCGGGCTCGGCGGGCATAGGCAGAACGGCGGTGAGGAGCGCGGCCCGGATGCGCTGAAGCACCTCCTGTCGGGCCGTGGTCATGGGCGCTTCCGGCGGCGCTCGGCCAGCAGGGTGCTGAACGGTTTAGGCGCAAAGCCTCGCAGGTCCCGCTGTGCGGTCCAACCGGAGAGCGGGCCAGGGAGGCGGCGGAAGTAATTCTGGTCCGCCAAAGCCCGAGTGACGATGCGACCGAGCCTCGCCGCTGCTCGAAAAAGCCAAGGCCACGTGGCCGCCAGCCGGAAGAGGCGGAGCCCGAGCCTGAACGAGAGCGGCAACTCCCCGTGTTCGACCGCATTGCTGCGGAGACGCACAAGCATTCTAGGAATGTCGATCCGAACCGGACACACGTCCTTACAGGCCCCGCACAGGGTGCTGGCGTCCGCCAGCTCCGACCCGACGCCCGCCCCGTGCAGCGCCGGCGTCAACACCGCGCCGATCGGACCGGAATAGACGCTCCCATACGCATGGCCGCCCACCTCGCGGTAAACCGGGCAAACGTTAAGGCAAGCTCCGCAGCGAATACAGTACAAGATTTCGGCCAGCTCACTCCCGAGGACCCGCGAGCGGCCGTTGTCGACCAGGACCACGTGGAGTTCGCTCGGCCCATCCGGATCGCCACCGTTTACGAGGCGCCGCGGGCCGGTGATGAAGTCCAGGTACACCGAAAGCTTCTGCCCGGTCGCCGAGCGGATCAGGATGGGCAGAACGAGGCTCAAGTCGGCCATCGTGGGCACCAACCGCTCGATCCCCATCAGGGCCACGTGAAGCCGAGGCGCTGAGGTCGAAAGCGATGCGTTCCCCTCGTTGGTGACTATGCACAGCGTGCCGGTTTCCGAAACGCCGAAATTCACACCGGAAATGCCCATGTCGGCCGTGAGGTACACGTCACGAAGGCGACTGCGAGCTGCGGCCATCATGGTGGCCGGATCAACGGTGAGAGGTATGCCGAGCTTCTCGTGGAGCAGCAGACCGATCTGCTCCTTCGTCTTGTGAAAGGCCGGGGCGATGATGTGGGAGGGCGTCTCGCCCGCGAGCTGCACGATGTATTCGCCGAGGTCGGACTCGATGACCTCCACCGAGGCCTCCTCAAGCGCCGGGTTGAGTCCGATCTCCTCGCTGACCATCGACTTGCTCTTCACCACCCGGCGCACGTTGTGCGAGGCCGCCAATTCCAGCACGATGCGGCGGGCCTCGGCGGCGTCCCGCGCAAAATGCACTTGGCCGCCCCGGGCCACGACCGCCGTCTCGAAGGCCTCGAGGTGGGTGTCCAGCCGTTGCAGGGTGCTCGCCCTCAGCCTGCGCGCCCGGTCACGAACGGCGTCGGGGTCAGCAAGCGAGGTGAGGCCGATCTCGCGCATTGACTGGAGGCGTGTGGTGGCGCGGTCGAGGGCCGACCGGAGAGGAACGTCCTTGAGGGCGAGGGACACCCGCGAATGGAACGCAACGCGCGTCCCCTTCACGTTCCGACCAGAGCTTCGGCCAGGTGCAAAACGCGAATCGCTGACCCCTGGCGGCGCAGGCCACCCTCGAGGTGGAGCAGGCAACCCGTGTCGCAAGCCACCACTGTCTGCGCGTCCGAGGCCCGGATATGGTCGAGCTTTCGTTGCAGCATGGCGCCTGAGATATCGCTCATCTTGATGGCGAACAGCCCCCCGAAACCGCAGCACTCCTCGGCGCCTTTGAGGGGTACCATCTCGGCCCCGCTTAGGGTGGCCAGGAGTTGCAATGGCGAGTCGGCCTCGCCCAGCCCACGCAGCAGGTGGCAGGACGCGTGGTAGGTGATCCGGCCTGCCGACCTGGCTCCGACCTCCTTGACCTTGAGAACGCCGACCAGGAACTGTGATAGCTCATAGGTCCGGCCTGCGAGTTCGCGGGCTGCGCCGGCATCTATCGGATCGTTCTTCAGGATCTCAGGGTAGCGATGAATGATCATATCGGCGCACGAGCCCGAAGGAATCACGACCGGGTCCTTAGACCGAGCCAACACGCTCAGGGTTCGCCGAGCCATGGCGCGAGCATCATCCAGGCAGCCGGCATTGTAGGCAGGCTGCCCGCAGCAGGTCTGACCCATGGGGCAACTGACCGCGCACCCCTGGCCCTCCAGAAGATCCAGGACAGCCAGACCAACCTGAGGCCGGAGGTTTTCTACCAGACAGGTCGTGAAGAGCTGGACTGATCCCGGACGCGCCTCTGTCATGGAGCCAACCTGCGAGGGTTCAAGGGCGAGGCGCCGGTCCGCACGACTCGCGGAGGACGAGGCTCGACTGAAGGAGGATTCGTTCTGGAGCGCCGACATTGCGGCTGGCCAGGCGCGACATGAGCAGTTCTGCCGCTCGTACGCCCATCAAATAAGAAGGCTGCGCGATTACCGAAATCTTCGGGTGGAACACGTCCTGCCAGTCGTAGCTGTCGTAGCCTATGACGCTGATCTGCTCGGGGCAGCGCAGACCGTCGCTCTCGATGGCGGACATCACGCCGATCGTGATCCGGTAGCTCGTCGCGAACAGCGCCGTCGGCCGTTCCTTCAAGCCCAGGAGTTTCGTGGTTGCGGAGTAGCCGTCGGCCACCGTCGCCCGCGCTCGGACCTCGAACTCGGGGCGCTGCTCAAGGCCCGCCTTGCGGAGAGCGCTCCGATATCCCTCGAAGCGGTTGTGATGAACGGACAGATCCGAGTCCGCGGCCAGGCACCCAATCCTGGTGTGACCGAGGGAGACGAGGTGGCGTACGGCCTGCTCGGCGGCCCGGACGTCGTCCGCGAGGACCATATCGGCGTCGAAGCTCGGAGCGGCCGCGATGTAAACCACCGGCAGCTTCAAGTCCCCGGCGGAGGGGCGGCGTCGGTTCTGATGACCCCGCAGCGGGGCCATGATCATCAACAGTCCATCGCAGCGCAGCGCCTGCACCAGGGTCAGGCAGTCGCTCTCTCTGGCCCCGTCCTCGCCCGCGTTGAGGAGGACGAGGGCGAAACCTGCGCTGCGGGCCGTATCCTCGACGCCCTTGACCACCGCGGGGAAGAAAGGATTCGTGATGTCCGGGATGATCATGCCCAACGTTGTGGTGCGCGCCCGGCGCAGGCTCTGGGCCACGCGATTGGGTGAATAGCCTGTCTCGAGCACCGCGGCGGCGAGCCTTTTCTCCGCCGCTGGCCTCACCTTCCTACCGTTCAGGAAGCGCGAGGCGGTCGAGATCGACACGCCAGCTTTCGCGGCGACACCGCGAAGGCCGGAGACACGAGATCGTCCGCCCCCTTTCATCGCGTCCAGAAAGCGGGCTGGGCCGCGCGCCAGGCCGCTGGCGGTTCGCTGGTTTCGGGACGCACGCGCAGCAGGGTTGTTTGGATCTGAGCGATAGCCAGTCGGTGGCATTCTTGCAGGCGCTCGCGACCTTCGGCCCCGAGGGCCTTCCGGATCTTGGCCAGGAGGAGAGGGGGCACGTCGTCCTCGTAGGCGAGCGACCTCATCGGCGTGAGCATAAGGTAGGAGGTCGCCGCGCCCCCGGCGACGACCTCGCACAGCGCCCGGTTCTCGTCGGCCGTGGCCGCCACATGCGATGCCGCGTCGAGCCGCCTCATTTCCGCAAAGTCCGCCGCATGGCCAGGATTCACTTTGATCAAGGCCGCCATCATGTAACGCATGCCGGACAGATCGACATCAGCCCGGTAGCTCAGTTCAGGGCGGTGTTGTGCGAACCATACCGGCCCGGCGCTTGAAGACCGCCGTTCCACCTCCCCTTGCCAGGCCCTGAAGCCGGCCAGTTGTGTGAGCCGCCAGGATCCGGCTTCGCCGGCTCTGACCTGGAACTTCAGGAAAGGCGCGCGCCTGGCTGCGTCGCCGACGGGTTCGAATGGCGCTCGAGTCAGCGCCTCAGAGCGGGCCACTTCAAGGAAGGGTGGCGGCGTGCAGCCCGTGGGTAGTCCGGTCTGCGGAAACGCGATGTGTGCGCTCATCGCGGCCACGGCGACCGCAATCGCGATTCGCCGCCCCGGGTTCAAAAGCGAAATCCCAAGGAAAAGCTGAAAGTGCGCGGGAGCTGATAGGCATCTGCGGAAATAGGTTGCCCGAAGTTTGCGGGCAAATCCCAGTTCACGCCCTTCTCCGGGGTCTGGGTGAAGGGGTTGAACCCTTGCAGTTGCGGCCGGTTGTTGCGGGTGAAGACGGTTAGATTGATCCTGGTGTTGTTGTTGTCCTGAACCGCGGTCCCGTTCCAGGCGTTGAGCAAGGTGAAGCGGGCGAACAGCTCCGTGCGCTTTCCCACTCCCGGGAGCCGGCGCGCGTAGTTGAGGTTCAGATCCGTTCGCTTTACCGTGTCGGTTCGAAAGGCGTCGCGGGCGGTGAAGAAGTAGTCGACCCCGGCGGGCGGCGCCAGGTAGCCCGGATTGGGTACGTAGGCCCGGGTGTCCACCAGGTTGTCGGCGAAGGCCCCATAGGGAAGTCCCGAGTCCAGGTGCTGGAGTGCGCTGAGTGTGAGTCGCCCGGCGGCCGCGGGGAGAGGGGCGTCCCAAGCCAGCCACGCCCGGGCGCGATGCCGTCGGTCACTGGACAGGTCGCCCTCAGGCAGAGCCCAGGCGAGATCGAAGTATTGCGGATAGCGCTGCGCCTCGGATGGAACGGCGCCCACGTTCTGGTTTTCGGCCACAAAGGTGCCGTGGGTTCTGGAAAGCGTGTAGTTCGCTCCCAGCGTCAGACGATCTCCGGGGTGATAGCTCGCCTGGGCGTTAAGCGCCTTGTAGCGTCGGCTCTCGAGGTTGGCCGTTTCCAGAATCCCAAGGTCAAAAACCTGACCCGTGCGCGCGCTCGTGACCCGTCCGCTGTCGAGATCAACGCGCTGAGAGTAAAAGTCGCGGTACTGACGATAGACCGCGTCGAGGCGCACCAGGGCTCTCGAACCCAGGCGTCGCGCCACTCCGGCGCTCCACTCGTTGACGGTGGGCGAACGAAGGGCAGTGCTCACCAGCGTGTTCACTCCCGGGATCTGGGGTGAGCCTCGGGTGGCCCGATTGGTTCCGCCATTGGCCAGGAACCAATCGAAAAGAGTGCGAAGCGCGTCCTCCGTGGAGACGAGCGGACGCGTCGGATCGGTGTTGATCTCAGGTCCGCGGTAGTCGAAATCGATGAGGGCCGACTGGCCTCCCGGTGAGCCGCTGTCCGCGCGATTGTTGACTATCCCAGCGACGTAGCGGCCGTATCCCGCGTTGAGAGTCCAGATCCCGTGCCCGCTCGGATCGAGGCTCATCTGAAGGCGCGGCGACAGGGCCCCGTCCGTCACCACTTTGCGCCCGACCGAGTCGACCCCGTCATTTTTGTCGTAACGGAGGCCGAGGTTGAAACTCCAGCGCTCGTTGACGCGCCAGCCGTCGTTGACGAAGAAGGAGTGGGTCTTGAAGTTGTTGCCCAGGCTCGGCTCGAGCACGGGCCGCCAGGAAATATAGGTGGAACCGTCCGCCCGAAACACCGGGACGATGCTCGCGCCGCTGATGATGGAGGTGGTGCCGAACACGCCGTAGTCGCTGCCGGCCTGGATGTTGTTGACGAAGCGCTTGTCGCTGAAGCTGTCTGCGCCGAGCAGCAGCTTGTGCGTACCGGTGCTGGCCGTGGAGAGGTAGTAGGTTGCTTTCACCAGCACGTTGCGATTGGCGCGCTCTTCGGGGTCCGAGCAGACGGCGCAGAATGGGGAGGCGTTGTAGCGGGCGTTGCTGCGCTGCCGGTCGAACAGAATGGTCCCGCCCACCAGGTCGGTCAGCCGGTTGCCCGCCCCTACGGTCCGGCTGGCCCGCTCTGAGTACTGGGCCTCCAGGAAGAACTTTGAGGTCAAAGCACCCGCGTAGTTCAGGGAGAGAAGATCCTGCGGTGTGCTGGAGTCGTAAAGGTTCTTGAGGTCCATGAAGGCCCCCGCGGAACTGTTGTTGAGAAAGTCCTGCTGGATCTTGGTATACGAGCCGGTCAGGGTGTGCCGGGAATTAATGGCCCACGTCAGCTTGCCTTCGAAACGCTTCTGCTTGTTCTCGAACTCATAACCGAGATTGGTGATCTGAGTCTGCCGGGCGGCCGTATCTTTCGCCGACCGGCCCGCTGCGAAGAACCACACTCGATCCTTCATGATCGGTCCTCCGAGGGTGACCTCAAAAGTCGGCACGACCACGTCCGTCTTTGGCTCTCCGAAAGGCGTGGTTGAGCGCCAGTCGTCGTTGGTCAGGGTGGTCCTGAACGAACCGCTAAACGAATTTCCGCCCGACTTCGTGACCGCCTGCACTACTCCCCCGGTAAAGCGCCCGAATTCGGCGGAGATGGCGGCGGTGGCAGCGGTGGTTTCTTCGATAGCGTCTTCAATAAACAGGGGCTGAGCCTGCCCGCGCAAGTTCTCGTTGAGAACCACGCCGTTGAGGAGGAAGAGGCCCTCGTAGCTCGGTGCTCCGGAAATCATGACGGCACGGCCGGAGCCTCGTTGAGGCCCGGTGGACTGAACGCCGGGGGCCAGGAGAGCCGTCTGCTCCAAAGAGCGGTCAAGGGGCAGAGCGTTGACGAGGTCCGCCTTGTAGCTCGAAGCCAGAGTCGAACCAGCGGCAAAGTCCGTCGCGGTGGCCGCCCGAACCTCCACCGACTCGCTGGTGGAGGCGACTGCCAGGGTTGCATCGAGAGGCGACGATTGACCGAGAGCCAGACGCAGCGAAAGCGTGAGCTTCTGGAAGCCAGTCCGCTCGAAGGTGATCTCGTAGTCGCCGGGAGGCAGGAAAGCCAGTATGTAGTCGCCATTTGGCGAGGTTGTCGCCGTCCTCGTGCCCTGGAGGCTCGGAGAGGCTGCCCGGACCACTCCACCCGGTAGCGGCAGGCCGTCCGCCGAGGTCACGCGGCCTGAAATCGACCCGGTGGGCTTACCCTGCGCGTCGAGCGTGCGCGGGAAGGCAGCGGCCAGGGTGAGCCACATTGCGGCGGAAAGCAGGGAATTTCGTAGGACCATGATGCGACCTCCGTCTTTGACCTTTCCGAAGCATGGCAGCCGCAGCCAAGCCTGTCAATGAAAACGTTTTCACTAAACTCTAATAGGCATCAGAGCGGCTCTATGATTTTATCCTTGACAAGCCCTAAATGGAGATATATACGTACTGCTGCTTTATGAGAACGTTTGCTATTTCTCGGAACGCCGGGCTCGCTGGATTGCTACTCGGCCTGGTCGCGGATGGTGGCAGCGCGGGGCCCAATGCCCCTGAACTCACCGTCAAGCACGCCGCCGGCCTTCGCGCGCTCTCCGACCCTCGCATTGCGCCCGATGGTCGCAGGGTTGCCTTCGTAGTCAGTCAGCCGGACCTCAGCAAGAACGAACGGGTCCCTTCAATCTGGATGGTCGCGGCCGACGGCCGCAGCGCGCCGCACCCCTACTCGGCGGCCGGACAGCGCGCGACATCTCCGCGTTGGCGCCCGGACGGGTCGATGCTGGCCTTCCTTTCCGCGCGGGCCTCGGGCGAGCCCGGTATGGCCGGGGGAAACCAGGTCTTCGCTTTGTCCACGGACGGTGGTGAAGCTCGCCGCGTGACAAATCTTGAAGGCGTGCGCGAGTTCGAGTGGTCTCCGGACGGGCGGCGCGTCGTGTGTGGGGTTCGGGTGGCCGCGGTCGACGAGGAATCCGCCGCACGTCGGAACGAATCCGGTTCAATCTTTCGGCGCTACGCGCGAGCCTCCTATAAGACCGACGGACCCGGTTATGCGGACGGGCGCCGGAGTCACCTCTTCGTGGTTGACGTGGACACCGGAAAGGCCACGCAAATCACCAAGGGAGAGTGGGATGACCTGAGGCCGCGATGGTCGCCCGACGGAACGCGGATCGCCTTCGTGTCGGACCGCGACAGCGGCCCTGGGGATTTCGAAACATGGAAGAGTGACGTGTGGGTCGTGAGCGCCGAGGGCGGCGAACCCGAGCGCGTGACCACGAACCCGTTTGTCGATGACGGCCCCGAGTGGTCTCCCGATTCTGGTCAGATCGCCTGGCTGGGGCACCCGACCCAAGCCGAATACGCGCGGATTTGCGTCGCTTCGAGTGATCGTCGCGACGTCGGCATCGAAGTGTGCCGGGAAGTCCCGTTCTTCACGTTTTCCCTGCAATGGGCCGAGAACGGTGCCGCGCTCTACCTGGAGACTGCCGATCGCGGCGACCTCCGGGTTGAGCGTTTCGACGTCAAGGACGGATCGGTACGACCCCTGACTCCCCGGGGCCGGGCGGCGCGCGAGGCCGACGTGGCCGAGGCCGCGGGCCGCATGGTCTACCGGGCCAGCTCGCCCTCTCGACCGGACGACATCTATGTGGTCGACCGCGCGGGCGGCGATGAGCGTCGTCTGACCGACCTCAATCGGGACTGGCTGGCTGGCCTGGATGTGCCGGACGCAGACCGATTCCTTTACAAGAGCGTTGACGATTGGGACATCGAGGCCTTCCTTCTGCGGCCCGCGCATTTCGAGGCGGGGAAGACTTACCCGCTTGTCCTGTCGATTCACGGCGGACCCGGGGGAATGTACGCGGCCGAATGGAGCCTTGAGCAACAGATCTACGCGGCCGCCGGTTACGCCGTGCTTTACGCGAACCCCCGCGGGTCCTCTGGTTACGGGCGCGCCTTCCAGCGCGGCGTCGCCTTTGAGTGGGGGGGGAAGGCCTACCTCGACCTCATGAAGGGAGTCGATGCGGCGCTTCTGCGCTACCCCTGGCTGGATCGAGATCGGCTGGTGGTTACGGGCGCCAGCTACGGTGGGTTCATGACCGACTGGATCGTGACCCAGACCGACAGGTTCAAGGCCGCGGTTGCTCTCGCCGGGCTCTCAAACATGGTCAGCGTTCAGGGAACGAGGGACATGCTCTACAGCCACGCCTTTGATTTCGGCGGCACCTTGTTCCAAAACCCAGACCTTTACTGGAAGTATTCGGCGGTCCGACTGGCCGATAAGGTCAAAACCCCCCTGCTGCTGATTCACGGTGAACGGGACCTGCGCGTCCCGCTGGAACAGGCGGAGCAGTACTTTCGCGCCCTGAAACTCCACGGCAAGACCGCAGAGCTGATGATCCTGCCCCGCGCCGCTCACGCCGTTATGGCTGCGGGGCCCCTCGAACTCGTTGAGGTGATGAAGGCCCGACTGGAGTGGTTTGAACGCCATCTCTCCGGCAGGGACCGACCGAAATGAGCCAGGCGGCCGACCGGTTCGGCATCGCCGCCGGTGCGGTGTTCTGCTGCCTCGCCCTGGCGGTGGCCCAGCCCGCCGCCGAGAAATCGCGCCGTCTGATGGGCTACGTCACGATGCCAGATGGCGTGCCGCTGCCGTACGTTGTGTACCTTCCCGAAAGCGAAGGTCGCTATCCGGTCCTGTTGACCTATAACCCCTACGCCGGAGGCGGGGCCGGGCCCGGGGTTGCCAATGAGTTCAGGGGCCAGGGTTACGCAGTGATGTCCGCAAGCATGCGGGGCACCGGCTGCTCCGCGGGTCAGCACGAATTCCAATCTCCCACCGTGGCCGCAGACGGGGCCGCCCTGGTTGAGTGGGCCGCCGCGCAGCCGTGGAGCGACGGGAACATCGGTATGTTCGGCAATTCCTACCCGGGCATGACCCAGATCATGGTGGCGGGCGCGCGTCCGCCGCATCTGCGGGCGCTTGCGGTCGGGGCGTCCGTGAGTACCCTCTACGATGACATCTTCTACCCCGGTGGCATCTTCAACTATGGCCAGGCCGCCATCTGGACCTGGTCGATCCAGCCTCGCTCGGCCGAGATCGGCGCCGCCTTGAGGATCCGCGAGGGCGACACGGAGTGCGCCGCTCTCCGCGCCCGCCAAACTCCACAGAACATGTTTGCGGATCTGGCCGGCCACCCGCTCCGCGACGCCTGGTGGCAGGAGAGGTCGGTTCTCCGGGATGCCGCCCGCATCGAGGTGCCGGTGCTTCTGTTCCACGCCTGGCAGGATCAGCAGATCGCGGTCTCCGCATCGCTCGAACTCTTCCATACCATCCGGGCGCCCAAGCGGATGGTGCTCTCGAACGGAGGCCACTCATTCTATGGCCAGGGGCCGGTTCAGGCCGGACTGCGCCGGCGCTGGTTCGACCGCTTTTTGAAGGGCGTCCGCAACGGGATAGAAGACGAAGCTCCGGTTACGGTTCTGTTCGAAAACCATAGGCAGGGCACCGAGTGGAAGGCCGGATGGACCTGGACCTTTCCAACCTGGCCGCCGGCTGGCGAGGAATGGCTCGACCTGAGCATGACCGCCGACGGAAAGCTGCGAACCGGTTCGACTCTCACTGCTCGCGAAACCGGTGAGCGCACCTACGTCGCCTCCCTGGGCACCGAGCTCATCGGCGACAACTCGTCGTTCCAGGTCCGGCCCTCTGTGGTCGGCGCTCTCTCCTATCGCACCGGGCCGCTCGGCCAGGACCGCGTCGTCCTCGGCGCCCCCGAAGTGGTGCTCCACCTCTCGTCGGACCTCCCTGATACCGACATCATGCTGGCCCTCCATGACGTGTCGCCCGAAGGCGATGTCCTCTTCGTGCAGCGCGGCTTCTTAAGAGCCTCCCATCGCGAGACGCGCGCGGACCCGGCGTGGGGCGGGCGTCCACGGGTGACCCACGCGACAGCCCAGCCGCTTGCGCCGGGCGAGGTTCGCGAGCTGAGGGTGACTCTTTATCCGGTTGGCCACGTGTTCCGCCGAGGCCACGAGATCGAGCTGCTGGTGATGTCGCCCTCCGGCGTGCCTTCCCCGAACTGGGCGTTCGCGACTCCCGTGGCGCCGGGTCGCAACCGGGTTCACCATGGTCTAGAGAAGCGCTCGCGGCTCTTGCTGCCCGAGCTCACCGGTCGCCGCGCCGAGGCGCCTGCGCCTGTTTGTGGCTTGCTTGAGCTCCAACCCTGCTTTTCTCCACCTCGTTGAGGACTTGCCACAAACGCCTCTAGCTCGTGCCGCTTCTTGAAAGGAAGAACCGTGATGAAGATGAAGATAAAGATCGGTGCCCGCGCACTCTTCTCGATGCTGTTGGGCCTGTTGCTGGTCACATCACCCGTGGAGGCGCAGACCCGCTCCGCCATCGTCGGCGTCGTCTCAGATGGCACCGGGGCGGTGCTGCCCGGAACGAGTCTCACCCTCGAAAGTTCCGCTCTGGTCGGTGGACCCCAATCCGCCATCAGCAACGCGCAGGGCGGCTATCGGTTTGTGGACCTTCCCCCCGGCACCTACTCCCTCTCGGTGTCGCTGACCGGATTCCGGGGCCTCAAAAGAACCGGGCTTCGCCTCCAGTTTGGCACCACCCTCACCATCGACGCGGCCCTGGAGGTCGGGTCGGCCGAATCGGTGACCGTCGAAGGCCGCACGCCGCTGGTGGATGTCACGACCGCGCAATCGACGACGAAAATCGATTCCGATCTTCTGCTGGGCCTTGCCCTCGTCGTCAACAAGCGCTCCTCGGTGGAGTTGCTGGAACTCACGCCCGGGATCAAGGACCACTCAGCCTACGGAGGATCACGTGACGCCAACGAACTGTTGTTGGACGGGGCGCCGACGACGGTCCCCGATCGCCAGGGCGCCAACGCGGTTGTCATCGCCAGCAATTGGCTTGAGGAGATCCAGGTCGTGAGCCTCGGCGGCAGCGCTGAATACGGCGAGTTCACGGGCACCGCCGCGAACTTCGTGGTGCGAAACGGCACCAATGACTTCCACGGCCTCGCGGAATACACCCTGTCACGCGACAGCTGGGTCGGCTCAAATACGTCGGGCCTGCCCGCCAATCTTCAGGCGAGCTTCAAGCCTCTGGAGATCGTCTCCCAGTGGGACACCACTCTGCAGGCGGGCGGTCCGCTCAAGAAGGACAAGCTCTTCTTCTTTGCCGGCCTCCAGTACTTGAAGACCGAAACCATCCAGCCCGGAGCGCCGGCTCCCCAGAAGCAGACTTGGCCGCGTTACCTGGGCAAGCTGAGCTGGGCCGCCTCACCGAAGGTGAAGGCGGAAGGCACCGTGACTTATTCCAACAGCTCAGTCACCGGCGGCGGCGCCCCCGGGTCCACCGGCGACACCAGCAATGACACTCTCCAGCCCAATACGATATGGGCGGGTCGGGTCACCTGGGCTCCCGACCGAAACTCACTCTTCGAGTTGCGTACGGGTGGCCTTTCCTATAACCAGGACATCACCCCAGCCGCTCCGCGCTCCAAGGACGGACCCGCGCCTCGCCGCGACGTCGTGACCGGAATCTCTTCGGGAAACGCCGTGCAGTTTCGCCGACAGGAAGGCGAGCGTTTGAGCTTCGGGGCCAGCCTGAGCCATCGCTTCGAAGGCGGTGGCGGAAGGGGCCACGCGGTCAAGATCGGTTTGGATCGCGAGCACAGCACCTTCGTTGAAGACAGCGGTTTCCCCGGCGGCATGTCCTTCGTGGACCGCGCGGGAGTGCCGGATACCGTGACTCTGTGGGCCGGCAACACCATTCGGCCGACCGCTAACCGAACCACTCTCTATGTGCAAGACGCATGGAAAGCCACGTCGCGACTCACCGTCCAGGCTGGACTTCGGGCCTCGTTCAATCGCGGGGAGACGCCCAGCACGGGTGTGATCTTCAAGACGAACCCGGTTTCGCCCCGGCTCGGGCTGGCCTGGGACGTGGGTGCGGATCACAAGACCGTGGTGAGAACGCATTGGGGACGCTTCCACGAAGGGCTGGCCACGACACTGTTCCAATTCATGGACACCGATTCGCAAACGCCTCGCATCACCGCCCGCGTCCTGGGGCCGAACAATTTCCAGGAGACTAACCGGGTGACTCCGGCCACCAACTTCGGCCTTGATCCTGACGTGCGTCAAGCGTACGTCGAGCAGTTTCTGATTGGAATCGAGCGGCAAGTTGGGAGCGGGTTGTCGGTCAAGGCCGACCTCATCCATAGGTCGTGGCGGGACACCTTCGCCTTCATTGATACGGGATCGGTCTACGCGCCCATTCAGCGCACCGACCCCGGGCCGGATGGTCGCGCGGGTACGGCGGACGACGGCGGCGCGCTGACCGTCTTCAACCTCCAGAATCCGGGTAACTCCTTCCAGTTTCTCACCAATCCCGATGATGCAAAACGATCCTACAAGGCCGCGCAGTTGACCGTGCAGAGGCGCATGTCCAAGGGCTGGCAGGTTTTGACCTCGTACACACGCTCAAGGGCGAGAGGCAAAGCCAACAACATTCAGGGAGACAACGTAGCACTATCCGGGAGCTCCACCGGTCAGGGCGGCGTCTTCGCCGATCCGAACGCGGCGATCAACGCCGACGGCCGGAACACCCTGGACTTCCCCAACCAGTTCACTCTGCGTTCGAGCTATCACACCGACTGGCTGGGTGGCTTTGATGTCTCGGCTTCGTATCGCTACGCGACGGGAGGGGCCTGGAGCCGCAGCGTGACCGTCACGGGTCTTCGCCAGGGCAACGCGTCGGTTCGGGTCGCCCCGAAAGGAAGCGAGGAATCAGCCGCGGCGGAACAGCTGGACCTGAGGGGCCAAAAGTCGTTCAAGCTCTCCGGTGCGACGCGAGTCAACATCTTTGTCGATTGCTTCAACGTCACAAATAAAGGCTTCGTCGATCAGGCGCGCTACACCGAAGCCTCGGGAGGCACTTTTGGTCTCCCACGGCAGTGGTCGCCCCCCCGGATCTTCCAGGCGGCGGCGCGTCTGAGCTTCTAAAGAGAGACACCAGGAAACCACATGACCATACGACAAGCCGTGCTCAAACTTCACCTTTGGATGGCCCTGGTGGGTGGGGTGTTCATCTTGATTGCCACCGCGACCGGGGCTGTCCTGGTCTTCGGGCACGAGATCGATCGTGCACAGGATGGCGACCTCCTCCGCATCGAGGAGGGGGTCGCTCCTCTGCCGATTGACGACCTGGTTGCCGCCGTTCGCACTGCCTACCCCAAAGAGACGGTCCGAGGGGTCGTATTCCCCCAGGAGGAACCGGGTCCGCTCAGCGTCGCGGTGCCTGGCCGCTCGGTTCTCCTCGATCCCGGCACGGCGCGGATTTTGACCGAGATTAAAAACGCCAGCCGGCTGGCGGGAGCGATCGAACGAGTCCATCTCAACCTGGCCGCTGGACCCTGGGGCAATCGCATCGTGGGCAGCGCCACCCTCTTGTGTCTGCTGGCCGCTCTGAGCGGCCTCTATTTGTGGTGGCCACGCCGCCTGTTTCGGTTCCGCAAGGACGATTCCGGTCGCCGTTTCCTCCTCGACCTTCACAACGTCGTGGGGTTCTGGACCTCGGCCTTCCTCGTCGTGGTCACCGGCACGGGCCTCATCATGTTCTTCGGCAAGGTCACTGAACCCCTGATCCGAAAGCTTGATGCTGCGCCGCGACAGGCGCCGCCCCAGTCGAAACCCGTCGAAGGCGGGACGCCCATCTCCCTTGATGACCTCGCCCGCCGCGCTCGAGCCGCCCTTCCCGGCGCCCAGCTCCGGAACTTCCCCATACCTGCGGGGCCCAAGGCCGCCCATCGCGTCCAACTGCGCTTTCCCGAGGACAAGACGCCAGGGGGGCGGAGTCAGGTTTTCATCGACCAGTACTCCGGCGAGGTGTTACGCGTGGACAGTTCGCGCGAGGCGGGGGCTGGGACGTGGATCCTGAATGCCCAACGGTCCATCCATACCGGCGATATCGGAGGTGGGCCGACGCGCGCGCTCGCTTTCCTGACCTGTCTTTCCGTACTCGTGCAACTCTACAGCGGCCTTCGGCTCTGGTGGCGCAGGACCCGGCCGCGCAAAGCCTGAAAATCCATCAGCCTCGCAGCGATCAGCTTACTTCCGCGATCATTTCGACCTCGACACATGCGCCCAATGGGATCTGACCCGCTCCGAAAGCGCTCCGGGCGTGCATCCCGCCTTCACCGAGGACGTCCCGAAGCAATTCAGAAACGCCGTTGGCCACGAGGTGCTGCTCAGTGAACGAGGGCTCACTGTTGACGAGCACCAGCAGTTTGACAATCCTGGTGACGCGGTTCAGGTCGCCGGCGGCTTCCTGCAAGGTCCCCAGGAGGTCGATGCCGACGCGCCGGGCGGCGTCCTTGCCCTCCTCGGTCGTCAGATCCGCCCCCAAGCGGCCCACCCAGGGCCTGCCGTCCCTCTTCGCGATGTGCCCCGAAAGGAACACAAGGTTCCCCGAACGCACGTATGGCAGGAAGGCGCCCACCGCCGCGGTGGCCGCGGGGAGCGAAATTCCCAGTGTCTTCAACTTTTCTTCGACGCGCATTGAATCTCCTAAATCTGCTGTGCAGCCCTGGTCTTACCAGGCTGAGCGAAATGCTTTCTTGGCCGCGGCAATCTGCGCCTCGTCCCGTTTGTAGAACGTCCATTGCTTGACACGCTTGGCCCGAAGCAGACCCGCCTGGGTGAGGATCCGCAGGTGCTCGCTGGCGGTCGGCTGGGTCACGCCCAGCTTTTGGGCGATGAACAGGCCGCATACCCCGTCGCGCACCAGGTCTCCGTCCACCTGCGGGGGGAAATGAGCGCGTGGCGTCTTGAGCCAGTTCAAGACTTCCAAGCGTCGTTCGTTGGCCAGAGCCTTGATCACGCCTCCGGTTAACATATAGTCACTTTGCCATTTAGCTTATTGTCAGTCAAGCTCTCCATCGAGGTTTCCATGTCAGTCGCGATCGATCGTCCGTCCATAGCCGCCACCTACGCCACGATCCGTTCCCACATTCGCGTCACCCCGGTTGTCGAGGGAAGCGGTTCTGATTTCGGCCTGCCGCCCTTCTCCCTGACCCTCAAGCTCGAACTGCTCCAGTACGCCGGATCCTTCAAGACGCGGGGAGCGTTTGCCAACCTTCTGCGCCGCGAGGTACCCGCCGCGGGCGTGGTCGCAGCCTCGGGCGGGAACCACGGCGCGGCGGTGGCCTACGCGGCGATGCGACTAGGCGTGCAGGCCCGAATTTTCGTGCCCACAGTCTCTTCTCCGGCCAAGGTCGCCCGAATTCGTTCCTACGGCGCCATCCTGGCAATCGGAGGCGACCGGTATTCGGATGCGCTCGAAAAAAGTGAGGCGGTGGCCGAGCGCACCGGTGCGCTTCGCGTCCACGCTTTCGACCAGGCGGAGACTCTTTTGGGCCAGGGCACTCTCGCTCTCGAGCTTGAGACGCAGGCGCCCGAACTCGACACCATTCTGGTGGCGGTGGGCGGGGGTGGGCTCATCGGGGGACTCGCCACGTGGTCGGGGGGGGCGACGCGCATCGTTGGTGTTGAGCCTGAGGGAGCGCCAACCCTGACCTACGCGCTCCGGGCGGGCCGCCCGGTGGATGCCCCGACGGAGGGTATCGCGGCAGATTCCCTCGCCCCACGACGGGTGGGCGAGCTGATGTTCCCGATTGCCCGGGCTCACGTGCAGCAGGTCGTGCTCGTAAGCGATTCCGCGATCCGCGCCGCCCAACAAGCGCTCTGGGACGGATTTCGGATTGTCGCGGAACCGGGGGGGGTAACGGCGCTCGCGGCACTTCTCTGCGGCGCATACAAGCCATCGCCTAGTAGCGAGCGGGTTGGCGTGGTTATCAGCGGTGGCAACACAACAGCAGTGGATTTCGAGCAGGGGGCCGTACCCACTCCCTAGCCCGGATTATTCATGAAGAAGTGAACTGAGCGGGGCACCGCTGCGTCCAAAGGGTAGTGAATAAAGGCCCAAGTAGACACGGAGGCACCCCGCGTGAATGATTCTGCCAGAGCACAGTGTGTTTTGT
>Ga0163147_10000998_pt1 | contig 44084 bp, 38 predicted proteins | sample OliLakLV19MP6G1_FD_148597 | JGI IMG/M metagenome (GOLD analysis project Ga0163147, IMG submission 148597) | Freshwater microbial mat bacterial communities from Lake Vanda, McMurdo Dry Valleys, Antarctica- Oligotrophic Lake LV.19.MP6.G1 | ecosystem: Environmental > Aquatic > Freshwater > Lake >...
CGTTTCGGGGAGAGGTTCGGGAGCTCAAGATCGTCGGCAATGGCAAGAACTGCTTCCTACAGGTGTGGGTACCGAACGGCAGCGCGTTCACGATCCCATTGAGTGGGGCGCGCGCATGTATGACTTGCTCCGACGGCGTGTTCGTCGAGACGCGAGCTCTGGACGACGTCTCACTAGAGATAGTCTATCGGCCCGCTCCCGGTCACCGAATGCGAATCGTTGACGCCAAAGTGAACTATCCGGGTTCGGAAACGGACTGGGCAAGCGACTGCGAAATCTGGGGAGAGATGAGCCGCGCGAAATGGCCGCGCGAGAGCTCCTGGGCGGTCAGCGCTATCAATGTGACCCTCTCCACTCGCTTCGACACCGACGCGAAGGAGTGCTGAGCTCGCTCGGCAGAACGTTCCCACGCGGGTCTGCTTAGCCGATCCGAGACGGATCGTTTGGCCGATCCCGATGCGAACTCATAGGGCGATCCGTGACAGGCGTGGCATATCCGGGGAGTCGACCTTCGACCATCCGAGCCTCGACGCCGAAAAACTACCCGTCGTCCTGCCTCCGCAGATCCGGCAGGGTGGGCTATGGTTCTGCGTTCGTACCTACTGAAACCGGCCGGGGCCGGCTCTCGTACACCGCGCGAATTACACGCAACTACGCGGGCCTTGTGCTCACTGATGCTAATCAGTGGCTTAGGCGCAGCGTTAGCGTGCGGCGATGTCGACAAGCCCAACGTCGGCCTTGCTATCGAGGCGGCTGGCGGTACTGGTGGCTCTTCCGACGGAAGTGGAGGAATGGGAACGGGAGGCGTCTCCGGTGGTACCGTCGGAGTGAGCACGAGCGGCGCCGGGGGTCAGGCGCCAACTACATGCAAAGATCAATCACGGCAGTGTGCCGCCAATATCCCACAGCTATGTGCGGGCAGTGCTTGGGTTGATGAGCCAGAGTGCAGCGCGGGAACCCCCGTTTGCACTGGCGCCGGCATTTGCGCGGCGTTCCGCCGTGTAAACGCGGGCATCGACGCTTTCGGTGTGCGGCCAGCCGAAACTTCGATGTTCGTGCTCAAGGAACAATCCCTATCGATGACACCGCGCGCCTGCGACACGAAGTTCTGTGTAACTGGAGGAATACGATGATCACACTTTTCAACAAGTGCGCAGGCTCGGCTACAAGCTGGCGCTCGTTTGGGCTCGGAGCCGCAATGCTCCTCAGCATCGGAGTTGGTGGCGTTATTGCGGTGCGCGCCAACGCAGCCGGCGTGCCCGACATGAAGGCGCTTACTTATAACGGCTACATCGAGACACCCGACGGCAAACCAGTCACGGCGAAGGTGAACATTTTCGTCAACATTTACGATGCAGCCACCGACGGCACCAAGGTTTGCGAGCAAACCGTGATGGACCTCACTCCTGTTTCAGGCCGCTTTCAGGTCGAGCTGCCGGAGGCATGTACCGTCGCGGTGAAGGCCAATCCAAACCTGTGGATTGAAGCCGTGGTTAACGGCTCTGCACTCGGGCGTACCAAGCTGGGCGCGGTGCCGTATGCATTGGAGGCGGGGCATGCCACGAGTGCCGATGCTGTGGGAAGCTTGCCAGCGAGCTCCATAAACAATGGCGTTCTGCACACCGACGCCTTTTCTGCTTATGCCGATCTGCAGGCGTAGGGAAAGCTGGACAACGCTGAGGCCGAAGACCTCCTAACGCGAGCCCAAATCGAAACCTAATTTAGAGCCAGCGGAGTGCGCGCATATAAAACGGCAACCCAGACTATTACCAACGGCACGAGTTTGCAGATGGTGTTTGAGGAAGAAGCGGAGTTTGGAGGCGGGAATGAGTTCAACCCAGCAACGGGCGTGTTCACGGCGGCGAGTGGGGGAGTCTATCTCGTGGGGTGTTCGGCAGCGTTCACAGCGGCTGGGCGATATTTTGCGGACATTACGAAGAACGGCACGCAGACGATAACGCATGATATGGTTGCCAATAATGAGACCATTAGGACTTCAACGATTATCGCACTAGCCGCTGGAGAGAACGTCTCTTGCTGGATGACAAACTTTTCTGGCGCGTCGAGATCGTTCGATATCAGCGTACCCTGGCAACAGATTCAGAATACTATGACGGTCGCTAGGATCTCTCTTTTACCCTAGCCTCTTTGGGCAGGCTATGATCGGTAATGGCTGACAGCGGTGTCTTTTGCAATTGCGATTTCCCGCTCACTCCTTGCCTGGGCGGCCGCTCCTGCGCGCGTGCCAGCGGGCTTGTCCTTCGAGCACACCGCCGTCGGGCGTCATCGCGAGCACTCGGCCCACTTCTCCGAGGATGCTGATGAAGGGTGCTTGCCACGAGGAGTCCTCCCATACCGGATGCCACCCCGGCGATTCGCCGTCGTGCACCCAGAGTTTGCCAACTGTGGCGGCCCATTCACGATTGAGGATGTCGAGGGCACAGGCAGAGAGGTCTTCAGAGAGGTCAGAGAGGTAGACCTCTCTGAATTGAGACCGAGTCCCGACGACGTCTTTGCCTACGCCGCCTTTACGTCCACCGTCGCCTTGATCCCAGCCTTGTCGACCATGTCTTGCAGGCTGAGCTTCACAAACCCGAGGCTGCCGTAACCCAGCACCTTCGCAAAACGTGCCGCCTGCTCCAGGCCCACATTGCGGTGCCCCTGTTCGATTTGATGGAGGTACTGACGCGACACCCCCAGTCGCTCCGAGAACTTTGCAAGGCTTTCTTCTTCGCCCTCTCGAATCGCGTGCAGCAGCGCCCCGAAACTCAACGGTTCGCCCGTCAATTCCTCAAGAAAATCCAATGTCTTTTGATTCTTTCGGGCCATAGTCAATCTCCGTAGTGCTTGTTGACGTCCTCGATGAGCACGAACTCGACCACGCCGTTTTCAACAGTGTAGATCGCTCTGTAGCTCAGGCTCAGTCGAATCGAGCGCTTTCCCTTGTAGTCTCCAGCGAGCGGCTCATCGTGATACCCAGGGATGCCCCACCTGGGAGATCCAATACGCCAACTTCACAGCAATGTGCTTGGGGCACTTCCGAAGCGCTTTACGAGCCGTTTTGCTAAGAACGACCGTATCGATCATCAACGCTAAGTGTAAAGCATACGGCTTGACAGTCAAGCGTCCTGCTTTACAGCGTTAAAACAGCCCTTTAAGTACGATGACTTTTCGGTCCACCTCCCCCATAGTCCGCGCTGCAATCACCTCACGGCTTTCCTCGATTGAGCGCGGGGGTGCTCGGAGGGATCGCCACCGCGATTGAAGGCTTAGGGCGCCACTTGACGGAGTAGATCGCGCACCCGTCGCAACAAATCTCTTCGCGCTCGTTTGATGCGATCACCCGTCGGATCACCACGCGAGGCGCGCACCAGCTGTCGTAATTCACGCCGATCACCGCCGGGGTATTTGGCCAAAAATGTTTCGACGGCCTCATCGCCGCCGTCGAGCAGGCGCGTGCGCCACAGTTCGCCCAGCTGCTCAAGCTGCTTTTCTTGCGGGCTCGGGCCTGGCCCCCGTCCGATCGCTTCTGCGATCGGTGCGATGTCCGTATCACGCAGTAAGGAGCCAATTCTTCGCAATTGGCGACCTTGTGCGCCGCGCTTCAGCTTACGCCAAACCTCAACAGCTTCCAGCACTTCCGCGCTGATCGGTAAATGTTGAAGCTCCCCGAGGGAGAGCTCCGTGAGCTTTTGCCCCAACTTACTCACCGCTTCAGCTTCACGCTTGACTTGACTGCGACTTGGGCCGGCCCAACCCAGGGCATCCACCTCTTCGCCAGCCTCCGACTCCGAATCGGGCTCCTCGACGACGTTGGGCTGAACGGGTGACTCCGCAACTTGCAGCTCCGCAACTTGCAGCTCCACAACTTTTGGTGGAACAGGCGACTCCGGATCGGGATAGGGTTCACTCGGAAGCATGGCAGGCTAGTCTCAAAAATCAGGTTAGGGCGCCACAGGTTTTGGCGCGGATGAACCCTCTTCGGCATCCCACCACTTGGAAAGCTGTGCCTGGGAGCGGCGCGGCTGAACGGCATAGTGGGAAGTGTCGTTGTACGTCATGAGGCGCGCCCGCACCGGATCTTTGAAGTCGAGCACGTTCAGGCAGGCGGGCGATTGATCGAGCCGGTCCCGGTAGCCGCGCGCGTCGATCCCGAGCAATGCGCACAAAATAAGCCGGATGGTGGCCTTGTGTGAAACGACGGCCACCGTCTCTCCCGGGTGGCTGACCACGATCTCTCGCATCACCGGCAGCGCCCGCGACATCACCGAAGCGCCGGATTCACCAGCCTCGGGCGCATAGCTAAAAGGATCCTGCTCCCAAGCTAGGTACTCGTCGGCAAAACGGAGCTCAACTTGCTTTCGGGTTAACTGCTCCCAGTGGCCATGATCGATCTCTCGCAGGCCTGGACGTTCGAGAGGCACCAGGCCATGCCCCCGGGCAATGAAGCCTGCCGTGTCCCGCGTACGCTTCATTGGGCTCGTGTACACAGCCGCAAGCTTTTCGGCGAGTAAGCGCAGCCCGAGGCTCTCGGCCTGATTCCGGCCCTCTTCGGAGAGGTCCACATCTGTAGAGCCAGCAAAGCGATCCTCGGCCGTGAGGACGGTGGCACCGTGTCGAATCAAGAGCACACGCGTCGTCATAGAATCGGATCACCTCATCAACACAGCAGGCTGTACAAATCAACACGTGCCACCACAAAGCCCGGGATTTGCGGCCATAGCGAGGTCCCTCCGGCATTCAAGAAGTGGACGCACACCGATCCTGCCTAGGCGCTAGCTTGCACCCACGGGTGCAACCGGCATCTGAGCCGTGAAGCTTAACTTTCCATCCAGGGTGCGCTCCGCAAGGATGTGTGTTCCAGGAGGAAACTCGCCGCCGAGAATGCGCTGCGCCAGGGGATCTTCCACTTGCTTCTGGATCGCGCGCTTCAGGGGTCGCGCGCCAAACTGGGGATCGAAGCCCGTTTCTGCCAAAAAGTCCTTAGCCGCATCGCCCATTTCGAGCACCAAATCGCGCTTCGCCAGGCGTTTTCTCAGGTAGGCGAGCTGAATATCCACGATATTGCGGATCTGTTCGCGCCCGAGACGCCCGTAGATCACAATCTCATCCAGACGATTGATAAACTCTGGGCGAAAGTGCGTGCGGAGGGCGGCGAGTGCCATCTTCTGTGAGAGCTCTTTCTTGTCTTGATCGCTCAGATCACTTCGGGCTTCAATCTCTCCAAGCTCTGTGGTTCCGATGTTGCTCGTGAGGATCACCACTGTGTTCTTGAAATCGACGGTGCGCCCCTGGCCATCGGTGAGCCGCCCGTCGTCGAGCAACTGCAAAAGTGTGTTGAAAACGTCGGGGTGAGCCTTTTCTACCTCGTCGAACAGAATCACACTGTAGGGGCGGCGCCGCACGGGCTCTGTGAGCTGGCCGCCTTCGTCGTACCCCACATAGCCGGGAGGTGCGCCGATCAACCGCGAAACAGCGTGCCGCTCCATATATTCGCTCATATCGATCCGGATCATCGCGCGCTCGTCGTCAAACAAGAACTCCGCCAACGCCCGGGCCGTCTCTGTCTTGCCCACGCCGGTTGGCCCTAAAAACAGGAATGAGCCAATCGGGCGATTCTCATCACCTAAACCGGCACGTGAGCGACGCACGGCGTTGGCAACGGCGACGAGCGCTTCATCCTGGCCAATCACACGTTGCCGAAGATCTTGCTCCATTCGGAGTAACTTCTGCATCTCACCTTCCAACATCTTAGAGACTGGCACGCCGGTCCATTTGGACACGATGGCTGCGATATCTTCATCGCCGACTTCCTCGCGTAAGTAGGAGCCGTGCTCCTGCACGCGCGCGAGCTCAGTGCGGAGCTCCGCCGTCTTACGTTCGACCGCTGGCAGCGTTCCATAGCGGATTTCAGCTGCTTTCCCGAGATCACCGGAGCGCTCCACCTGCTCGGCTTTGAGCTTCAGCTCTTCGGTCTCGCGCTGCACATCGCGCAGCTGAGAAATCACCTCTTTTTCCTTCAACCACTGGGCGCGCATCCGATCGCGATCGCCAGACAGCTCGGAGATCTCTCGCAACAGCGCCACCATCCGTGCCTGGCTCGCCCTATCCGCTTCGCGCTTGAGCGCTTGCTCTTCGATGCGAAGCTTCAACAGCTTGCGGTCTACCTGATCGATTTCGACCGGCATGCTGTCGATTTCCATCTTGATTTTGCTGGCAGCTTCGTCGACCAAGTCGATAGCTTTGTCCGGCAAAAAACGCTCCGTAATGTAGCGATGGCTGAGCGTTGCTGCAGCTACTAATGCCGAATCCTTGATCCGAATTCCGTGGTGCGTCTCGTAACGCTCCTTCAGTCCGCGCAAAATAGCGATTGTATCCTCAACCGACGGTTGATCGACGATCACCGGCTGAAAACGCCGCTCGAGGGCCGCGTCCTTCTCGATGTGTTTTCGGTACTCATCGAGCGTGGTCGCGCCGATGCACCGGAGCTCGCCGCGTGCCAGCGCAGGCTTCAGCATGTTTGCCGCGTCCATGGCGCCTTCGGCGGCGCCCGCACCCACCAGCGTGTGCAGCTCGTCGATGAAGAGAATGATTCCGCCGCTTGAGGCTTCCACCTCCTTCAGCACGGCTTTCAAACGATCTTCGAATTCACCGCGGAATTTCGCGCCCGCGATCATGCTCGCTAGATCAAGCGCCAAAAGCTTCTTGTCGCGCAGTGACTCGGGCACATCTCCGGTGGCGATTCTGCGTGCGATACCTTCGGCAATGGCCGTTTTTCCCACGCCGGGCTCGCCGATCAAGACGGGATTATTCTTCCCCCGACGACACAAAACCTGCATCACGCGCCGGATCTCTTCGTCGCGCCCAATCACGGGATCGATTTTTCCGCGCTGCGCCAGCGCGGTCAGATCGCGAGTGTATTTCTCCAACGCCTGAAATTTACCCTCAGGATCTTGATCCGTGACGCGTTGGCTGCCGCGCACCGCCGCCAGGGCATGCAGGAGCTTGTCGTAAGAAAGCCCGTGTCGATCCAATATCGCCTGGATATCTTTATCTTGCTTGGCGCCTGCGAGCAGGAAATGCTCCACCGAAACGAAGTCGTCCTTCAGACGCTTGGCCTCATCTTCTGCGGCATGAAAGAGAGGTGTGGAGCGCCGACTCAAGGTTGGCTCCCCGCCGCCACTCACACGAGGTAATGTCTCCAGCCGTGCTTTGAAGTCTTCAGCAAGCTTCTTGGCGTTCGCGCCCGCCTTTTCCACGAGCGGCCCGCCTACGCCTTCGGGCTGTTCCAAAACTGCCACCAGCACGTGCTCCGGAGTGACCTCAGGATTCCCCTGACGGGACGCCGCACTCACCGCGGCGCGCACCATTTCTTGACTCTTGATGGTCAGTTTGTCCATTTGCACGGATAGCTTCTCCTCACCGGTCGCCCAAACACGTTAACATCACATCCTCGGATGTGTGCTGCCGACCGCCACACGGAAAATAAGTCGCGCCTGGCCGAGATCAAGGGCGACCGAGCAATGCTTCGCTAAAACTTCGCGCTCGGTCAGGAACAGCGCTTCAGATGTCCAAGTTGCGGACGTTCAGAGCGTTTTCGTCGATGAATTGCCGACGGGGCTCCACCTGATCCCCCATGAGCACGCTGAAAATCTCATCGGCGCGGATCGGATCGTGGACGCGCACCTGGAGCAGCGTTCGTGCGTCGGGATTCATCGTCGTTTCCCAAAGCTGATCGGCGTTCATTTCGCCTAAGCCTTTGTAACGAGTGATGTGTAGACCCTTGCGGGCACGCTCATTGATAAATATTTCCAGAGACTCGGCATCTTCGAGAACTGTGGTCTTGGTGCCCTCCAGCGCCTCATACGGAGCCGGACCAATCGAGCGAATGTCCTCCTGGATCGAGAGCATCTCTTGATATTCAGGGGCTGTGACCAAATCCGAATCCACGGTGGCTGCCCGGGTGGACGCACCGGGTCGAAAACGCGCGAGAATGCGGGCTGCACCGTGCTCTTTGTCCCAATCCACCGTCACCGTGAGTGGGCACAAATCCGGGTACCTGACTTCGAGTTGCTCCTTCAGCTGACGTGCCGCTTCTTCGGTCTTCGCAGCATCGCGCAACGCTTCTTCATCGAGCGTGCTCGTTCGCATCAGCACCGCTACCACGCGCGCATCACAACGCCGATCGATCTTGGTGAGCAAATTCTTGTACGCTTTGAGGCGTGTGGCGAGGTTCAAGAGTGGCACGCCCGAGATAGCGTGGCCCTTGGCCGAGCGCACCGTGAGCGACTCCACGCCGCTTTCAACCAGGAAGCGATCGAGCGCCGCCTGATCTTTCATGAACAGCTCTTTTTTCCCCTTGCGCACGCCGAACAGCGGCGGCTGCGCGATGTACAGATAGCCGTTCTCAATCAAATCCGGCATCTGCCGATAGAAGAACGTGAGGAGCAGCGTGCGAATATGGCTGCCATCAACATCCGCATCCGTCATGAGAATCACGCGGTGGTAGCGAAGCTTTGAGATATCGAAACCGCCCTTGTCCGCCAAACCACAGCCCAGCGCCGAGATCAGTGTTGCCACTTCTTGCGAGCCCAACATACGATCTAAGCGCGCGCGCTCCACATTCAGGATCTTACCGCGTAGTGGCAAAATAGCTTGATAGTGCCGATCACGGCCCTGCTTGGCGCTACCGCCGGCGCTATCGCCCTCGACAATATAGATCTCGCTGAGCGTCGGATCCTTGCTCTGACAATCCGCCAGCTTGCCTGAAAGTGTGGTGAGATCGAGCGCGCCCTTACGCACCACCTCGCGCGCTTTGCGGGCCGCTTCGCGGGCTTTGGCCGCCAAGAGGGCCTTATCGATGATTTTGCGGGCTGTCTGCGGGTGCTCCTCGAAATAGCGACTCAACTGCTCGTTCACCGCGTTTTCGACGATCCCCTTCACTTCGCTCGAAACCAGCTTAGATTTCGTCTGGGAATCAAACGAGGCATCAGGGTGCTTCACGTGGATCACACACGTCACCCCTTCGCGGGTGTCGTCACCCGTGAGGCCATTTTTAACATCCTTGAACAAATTCTGCGCTGTGCCGTAGTTATTCAGTGTGCGCGTGAGCGCTGAGCGAAGCCCCGTGACGTGCGTGCCGCCGTCTTTGTTGAAGACGTTATTTGTGTACGGCAGAATGTGCTCCTGATACGCATTCGTCCACTGGATCGCCATATCCACGATCACCGGCGTCTTGCCCTCGCCCGGGCTGAACTCGGCCGTGAACGCGATCACATCCTCATGCACCGCTTCGCGCTTCTGGCTGAGCAGGGCCACAAATTCTTTGATGCCTCCTTCAAAAACATAGGTATCGCTGGCGCCACCATCTCGCTCATCTTTGAGCTTGACGATCAGACCTGAGTTCAAAAACGCGATCTCCCGCAATCGATTGGCGAGAATATCGTAGCTGTAATCGAGCAGGCTGAAGATCTCGTGATCGGGCTTGAACGTGACCCGGGTGCCGTGGCTGTCCGTTTCGCCGATAGCCTTGAGTGGCGCCTGCGGCACACCCCGACGATAATCCTGCGACCAAACCTTGCCCTCGCGCCGAATCTCCAGCCTGAGCTTTTCGCTCACCGCGTTCACCGCGCTCACGCCAACTCCATGCAGGCCAGCGCTCACCTTGTAGCTCGAATGGTCAAACTTGCCGCCTGCGTGCAGCACCGTCATCACCACCTCGGCGGCGCTCACTCCCCGATCACGCATGATGTCGACCGGGATCCCACGACCGTTGTCTTCGACCGTCACGCTGCCATCGAAATGCACCGTCACGCTGACTGATGAGCAGTACCCCGCGAGATGCTCATCCACTGCGTTATCCACCGCTTCCCAGACGAGGTGGTGCAGGGCCGAGCCATCGTGCACATCTCCCAGGTACATCCCTGGACGCTTGCGAACCGCTTCCAAGCCTTCCAGGACCGTGATGTTGTTCGAATCGTAGGTGGGCGCTAACGCGTCAGCAGTCGGAACAATGGCTTCGGTCATTCAATCAAACGCCTCATTGATTTTGGGAGCACGAGATGCGGCCCTGCGTCCCTCAGAAAAGGGCCCATCTATATAGCTAAAAAGTGGCGACCGAGCAAGCTTCAACTAGCGAAAAAGATGCTGTTTTTGTGGTCCCTTAGACTCTTTCAATCTGGCCCGCCTGGACTCGCCATTCACACATTTCGTGGTCTGAGCTCCCTGGCAATGCAAACAACTCACGCCGCGTGGTGGTGAGAAATATCTGGCTCTGACTGGCCGCCAGAAACTCGTAAACGGCCAACGTTCGTGCAGGATCGAGTTCACTCGAAACATCATCTAGGAGCAGCACCGGATTCTTATTCCGAAGGCTCCGCACACACTCGAGTTCTGCGAGTTTAAGCCCGAGAGCGAGCATTCTTTGTTGGCCCTGCGACGCATGCTTCCGTGCGGAGCGACCCAGTATTTCCAGAACCAGTTCGTCCCGGCTGGGTCCAAAAGTCTGACTGCGACGCTCTGTATCCAGCGCTCTCCGTACCGCCAAGGCCTTTTGGTATTCAGCTTCATCCAAGGAGCCCCCACATCGATGACGGGCGTCAAAGCTGAGCGCCGGGGATGAAAGGCGTTCAAACGCGTCTTTTAGGGCAAGGATCAAGTCCTGTGCCGCGCTCGCGAGGGCAGCGCCATAGCGGACGCCATGACGTGCCATCACGGCTTCGAGGGCCTCCAATTCAGGAGCGTGGACACCCCGAGTTTGCAGCACCCGCTGGCGGCTGCGTGCGGCATAAGCCAGCCGAACGCGATCTTCGGCGCTCCTTGGGCTTGCATACAAAGCGACGCGACGAAGCAGGCGGCGCCGCACGGTCGCGGGACCCGCCACCAGGCTGAGATCGCCTGGATGAAAGACCACCACCGGGGTTTGGACGGCGAACTCAGCCAGTGAACTCGGCTTTTTGCCAGCCAGCAAGAAAGAGCGCTCTTTTTTCCCCACGACCGCGCGCTGCTCACGCACCAGCCCCGACTCGACAATATCTGCTGAAATCGTGGAGCTGGCTTCACCCTCGCTGATCAACTCCGCGAGGCGCTCAGCGCGGAAGGAACGGCTCGTGGCAACCAGATAAAGGGCCTCGAGCACACTTGTCTTGCCCTGACCGTTATCGCCAAAGATTAAGTTGAGCGCTGGCCCCGGTTCGAAATCGACGCTCTCCAGGTTTCGGAGGCAACGGATTCGAAGCCGTTGAAAACTGACGGCGCTCACCAAAGGTTCAGCCATACCGGCTAACCGCACCCAATCAGATGCGCATGGGCATGATCACGGCAACTTGGCTCGTGTGCTTGGCTTGTGTTGCCGGTTGCACGACAGCCGGATCCAGTTCGCCACTCAGGCCTAAAGCTATCTCGTCGTCCTCGACAGCCGTGAGCACATCCAGGAAGTAGCGAGCATTGAAGCCCACAGTCATTTCTGGCCCGTCGTAGTCGACCGCCACTTCGTCGAAACCTTCGCCGCTTTCGGGGCTCTCGCTTTCAAAACGCAGCCGCCCCGGCGTAACCGTTAACTTGACGCCGCCAGTGCGATCGCTTGCTGCGATGGCAACCGCTTTGAGGGCATCAGCCACTGCCAGCCTCGGCGCCGTTACGATGCGCTCGCTGCTCTCCGGGATCACCTGTTGGTACGGAGGGAATTGCGCGTCCACCAGCTTCACGCTGAATCGAAACCCCGACAGGGAAAAGAAAGCGTTCGGACCGCTTTGGACGATCTGAATCGCGGCATCGGCACCGCCCTCTTTTTCGCTCTTGGTCTCATCGCATAAGCGCTTCAACTCCATCACGCCTTTCAACGGGATCAGCATGGAGGCTTGCGCTGAGCGCCCTGGCTCAAACATTTCCATCTTGCTCAAACGGTGACCGTCGGTGGTGACCATTCGAACCGCTTCACCATCCCACTCGAAGAGCGCGCTATTCAAATGCAAGCGCGTCTCATCGGTTGAAATCGAGAAGTGCGTGGCTGCGATCAGGCGTGAGAGCAACTCCACTTGAAGCGAGAGCACACTAGCTTTCGGATCCGGCTCAGGCAGTGTCGGAAATTCTTCGCCGGGAATGCCATGCAGTGTGTAGCGGCGCGCAGAGCCCACAGCACGCAAGGTGCTGTTCGCAGAACCGCTAGCGGTCTCGATTGAGATCTCGCCTTCCGGCATCATCCGCACACGCTCCAAAAGGTCCTTGGCACCGAGCGCGATGCTGCCTGGCTTCTCGACCTTGGCGTTCACGTTGCTCGTGACGGCGAGGTACAGATCGGTTGCTGACAAGCGCAGCTTATCATTTCCAAGTGTCTGCAGCGCCACGTTGCCGAGTGCTGGCATCGTGCTCTTTTTGTCCGCAACGCCTTGGCATCGCGTTAAGACGCGAATGAGGTCCCTCTTGCTCACGACGACATGCATTGGGCTTCTCACTAGCCGGGCTCTGGGCTCACGGCTAGCACCGGTGTGCTGGATCACAGGGACGCTAAGGTTGGGGGCGGAAAGCTACAGTGCGTCTGGTGGCTGGCAGACTGGAGAGCAGGAGTTCGGACGCGTTCTTTCTCTTAATCTATTTATTTAAATTTCGTGGTGATAGAAGGCCCTGTGAATTCTGGGGATTACTCTGCAAATGCATGATATTATTGAGCATTATTGGCTGGCGCTTGTTGATAAACTCAGGGGCTAGCTGATGCCAGACGGGGGATAGGTTAGAGACCTACCTTAGCTCCACAGGCTGATACTGAAACCATCCGCAGAGTTACCCCGAGTTTATCCACAGCCTGTGGATTATTGGATTTGTTAAGGTTTTGTGTCGGCCTCGCGACAGTTGTTCAGGCATCGGCCGCATGGCTCGCTCCGTGAATCGTGATCAGCCTGAGCGCTCAGCTAGCTGTTGGCGGAGCTGAATCAGCGCAGAAAGCAGTGCCTCGCGAGCCCGCTCGTAGGTTTTTGGACCGATGCTTGAAGCAGCCTTGGCCTGTTCGAGGGCCCTTAATTCGTCCAACAGCACGCCTTGGGCCTGCTCCAGTTCCGACACGGCACGGTTTTGGTCGTGAGCGCTCGTGTTAGGGCGTTTCCTCGTCGATCGAGCGGCCCCCAGGCCAACTAGAGCTATCAAGAATGCCCCCGCCACCACCCCAATGCGCACCGGCCCGATCGTTGGCAAACCAGAAAGTACGACTTCTGCCTTCCGAAGTTCCCCGTCGCGCGTAGCGATATTTTGCGCCCAGACGATCAAGCGGCCATCAGGAGCTGTGTCTTCCTTGATCTCTCCGAAGCCATTCACCTGGAGCTTCATGCCGTGCCCGCGCTCGACAATTACGCGCGATTCGATGGCATTCGGCAGAAAAGCGAGCTTGAAATTCTGCTGCTCATCGTTCGTGTTTGGGACTTGAAAGCGAAATCTAAGGTCATGGTGGCGATACGGCGTAAAACTGCCAGTTAACCGCGCGACGCCCGAACCTTCTTCGAAACGTGGGCCTTGCTTGTTGTCGTCGGTGAAGGCCTTCGCCCCTTCGGGAAGCCTGATTTCATACCCGCGCGGCTTGAAGGTGAGCGGCCCATGGTTGCTCAAGCGGATCAGCGCCTGAACTTGGAAGACTTCGTCACGTGGCTCGATGTTATAGAGCGCTCGGGTCGTGATCTGGGTTTGGGTGACGTCGCTCGTGGAGGGAAAGACGTGAAGGCGCAGCCGCATGCCCACGTCAGGCCCAAGATTGTGGGACTCTGAGCGGTAGCTGGCGCCGGCGTAGTCGACGAAAATTTGATAATTGTAATTGGAGCCTATCGCCAATCCATCGAATTGAACGCGGCCTGCGGCGTCGGATTTTGCCAGCTTTTCACTGTCGTTCTGGCCTTCAGCGATACTTTCAAAGTGGATCCCCAAGCGCACGCTTTGGCCCACCACCGGCTGATTCTTGTCGTCCAAGATCTCAGCGACCAAGCTACCCATGCGGAGTGAGGGATCGGCGCTGCTGCTATCAGCGAGTGGATCTTCCGCTGCTGCTCCTGCATGTGGGCCACCTGAGGTTCCCGGCGAGCCTGCTGCGGGCGCGGGTGTCTGCGCTCGGGCCGATGAAACCAGGACAGCCGAGAGCGAGGCACCGAGGAGCAGCGACGCCGCAAGAAACCTGTACGTGCGTGTGAGCGGCACCATCAGCTCGGCTCCTCTGGGCTGGCTGATGCGGCCTTTCCGTCAGCTTTCGTCCGTGAGGCAGTATTGGCAGTGGGCGTGGCCAGCAAGCTGGCAGACAGTGCCTCGACTTCAGACTTACTGCGTGCGTGGCTCTCATCCAGCAGGGCCATCAGCCGCTTGGCCTCACTTCGGTAGTGGAGCGAGAGCTCTTGGTAATCTTCGGCGCTGATCTTGCCCACCCCGCGTTCAAACTCGAGGTCTTTGAGCGCGCGGAGCACAGACTGCTTCTGTTCTTCCTCCGCGCTCGGACGCGCGAGACTCAAAGCTTCATCCAAACTCAGCTTTGACTTCCCGCTCAAGCTCTGAAGGCTCCACCAGAGGAGGCCCAGCGTCAGCAACAAGAACGCTCCGGCCAACACCAAGAAGCCGGCAGCCACGCCGCCCGACCACCCAGCTGCGACAGCCAAAGCAACGACGAGCACTCCCAGGCCGCGCCGGACCCAGAGCGTGGCCAGAAATGCCTCAAAATTTGGCGAAGATGGTTCATTCACCGAAGTCACGTCGGCGCCTCAGGCTCTGACCCACGCCTACCACTAAGCCCAAGCCTAGCGCCAGCGAGATCCCCAGATGTTCGCTCGCCAATGCACGCGGTGCGACCAGGGCAGCGGTGCTCTCGGGCAAACGCGGCCTGGTTTTGGCGTAAGCCAACGAGGGGCTCATCGCGAGCCAGATCGAAAACACGATACCCGCTGCGGCGCCTGAGGCGGTTCGCACCAGGCTCCAGACTCCGACACGGCCGTAGGAGAACTGAGGCCAAAGCGACAGCAACGTGCCCATGATAAGGACGCCAACACCTGCCCAAATCCAGGACACGAGAGGCTTCACGTGGAGCTGGAACGTGGCCTGCTTTGTTGAAGGATCCACACGCCCGACGACGCTGTAAAAATCATCCCAAAACGTCCGCAGAATGCTCACCTCTGTCGTCGTTTGCTGTTGGCGCGTGTAGATGAATTGAGCTGGGCTCACGCTGCCCATGTACTTGCCATTCTTAGCCAGATCCAGGTTTGCGATCACGCGGCGTTTGCTCACGTCGGACTGCTCTTCCAGACTGCAGCCGCCGCCATCGGGATGCATACTTGGACACATGCGCGCACCCTTGTACGTCACCGTGTAGGCGCCAATCTCGAAGCTTTGCCCGACGGAAAGGCTCGTTTCCTTGTCCTTGTTCCAGGCTGCGCCCGCGAAGCCGATGAACATGCACACAATGCCCGTGTGCACAATGTAGCCACCGTAGCGCCGTCGATTCTTGGTGATCAGGCGGAAGAGCGCGACACTCAGGCTCTCTTCTTCACCGCGTTTTTCAGCTGCGCTTTGCCGGGCGGCGATGCCCCGAGCAAACTCTTGAATCACGACGGCCAGGTTGAATGCCGCCAAGGCGATCGTGAGCAGAGGCGACACAGAGCCCACCTTCTGAAGGATCACGCCCACTGCACCCGGATAAAAGACGTCGTTCTCGACCAGCGCCGGAAACCCGAGCGCCCGTCCGAACGCCAAGTGCAACGCCCCACCGGTGAACAAGGCCACCAGCGGCCAGACGAAGCTCTTCTTCAGGAGCTCCGGGCTTGTTTTCCGCCATCCAAACAGCGGTGCCAGGCCCATCAGCGCAAAGATGACGAGCCCGATCGGGGCCAGCCAGCGATTGAAGAAAGGGGGGCCAACGGTGGCGTTCTCCTGCCAGAGATATTCGCTGATCTTTGGAAACAAGGTCGCAATCGCGATGAACGACATCGCACCCAAGAGCGCCCAATTGTTGATGACAAACATGGCCTCCCGGCTGGTGACCGCTTCAATCTCGGTTTTGGCTCGAAGGAGCGGTAGGCGCCACACGATCAGGCCCACGCACGTTGCTACAATCAGGCCCATGAAAACTATGAAGTAATTGCCGATGCTGCTCTGCGCGAAACTATGAACGCTCGTGATCAGGCCCGAACGGGTGAGGAATGTGCCAAAAATCGTCATGAAGAAGGTGAGGCAAATCAGGAAGATGTTCCAGACTTTGAGCATGTTGCGGCGCTCTTGAATCATCGTTGAATGCACGTAAGCCGCAGCTGTGAACCAGGGCAGGCAAGCCGCATTCTCCACCGGATCCCAGGCCCAATAGCCGCCCCACCCGAGCTCTTCGTACGCCCACATCATCCCCAGCCAATTGCCAATCGAGAGGAAGAGAAAAGCAAACAGCATCCACTTGCGAACGGCGATGATCCATTCGTTGTCCAAGCGACCCGTAATGAGGGCCGCGATGGCAAACGAGAAAGGTACCGAGCAGCCGACGAAGCCCATGTAAAGTGCGGGCGGATGGATGATCATCCAGTAACTTTGCAACAGGGGATTTAAGCCTTCACCATCGGGCGGGCTTCCGGCGATCGTGGTAGCGAACGGATTTGCCGAGAAAATCAGCACGATCGTGAAGAAGGAAACGATCACCATCAAGGTGGCGATGACGTAAGGTTGCAGATCGCGATAACGCCCTTTGAGCCAGCGGACCGTTAACGTGATGTACCCGCTGAGCAGGGCCGTCCACCACAGGAGCGAGCCATCTTGCCCACCCCACAGCGCGGTGATGAGGTAGGGCGTGGACATCGATCGATCACTGTATCGAAGCACGTAACGGATTCGAAAGTCGTGGGTCAGGAAGGCGTAAGCCAAGAGCATCACGGCGAAGCCGACCATGGCGCTTGTGGCGTAGGCGCCTGTGCGCGCAGCTTGCAGCAGTCGCGGCTTACTCCGACCCGCGGCGACCGCGACCGCAAAGGTGTACGCGGCGCACAGCAGGATCCCGTAAATGACGGAAGTTCCAAGTTCGGGCAAACCAACTTGCGGGGGGCTCCACATAACGTGACGGGAGCTTAGCCGAATGTGCTGAGCGGTCGAGGCTCCGACTGACTGGCACGCGACCGTGCCGAACGGAATCTAGTTGATTACAGTCGTTCCGACGTTCTCGCCAAGACAGACTCGGCGGATATTTCCTGGAATCATTTGGAAAACCCGGATCGGCAGCCCGTTCTCGCGACACAGCGCGACGGCCGTTGAGTCCATCACGCCCAGGTGGTCCCCCAAAAAGCGGTCATACGTGACGGTCTGCAACAGGCGCGCATCGGGGTGGCGCTTAGGGTCGCGATCGTAGATCCCATCCACTTTGGTCGCCTTGAACAGGCCATCGGCACGGATCTCCATCGCACGCAGAGCTGCGGCTGTGTCTGTCGAGAAATACGGATTGCCCGTACCCGCCGCAAAGATCACCACGTTGCCGCGCGCCAAATGGCGCATGGCGCGACGCCGAATGTAAGGCTCGGCAACCTGGCGGATCTCGAGGGCCGTCATGACGCGTGTGGGCACATCGCAGCGCTCGAGAGCGTCTTGGAGTGCCAGTGAATTGATGACTGTCGCCAACATGCCCATGTAGTCGCTCTGCGCCCGGTCCATGCCCTCGCTGGCTCCGCGCAAGCCACGAAAGATATTGCCGCCTCCGACGACGATCCCGATCTGGACGCCTGTGGCATGCACTTCCTTCAGCTCAAGCGCCGTGGCTTTGAGTGTGGCTGTGTCGATGCCGGAGCCCCCTTCTTTCCCGCAGAGCGCCTCGCCGCTCAGCTTGACGACCACGCGTTGATACTTGAGGCTTTCTGTCGGTTTGGGATCCACACGGCACAGTTACTCTAGGCGCCCACAATCGAGCAATGGGCGTTTGGCTGGCTCGCTCTGGCCGGGCTTTCAAGGCCGTAGTATTCCTTGTTCCACATGCGATGTCCTCCTGTGAACTCCAATCTGCCCCGGCTTTCCGGTCGCCAAGTCAGCGTGGGCGTGTGGGCGATAACTCTCGCCCTTGGCATCGGCGGCTGCGATGACAAAGCAAAGCGTCCCACGGGTGACGCCGGGAGTACCGTGCTTGCCAACGGAGCGCCAGCGCAGGAAAGCCTCGGCCTCACCCCGGAACTTCAGAAAAAGGTTCTGGCACAGATCGGTGACACCACCATAACACTGGGTGACTTCGCTGCCATCTTGGCGCGCATGGATCAATTTGAGCGTTTGCGTTACCAATCTCCGGATCGCCGAAAGCTCTTGCTCGACGAGATCATTAAAGTGGAGCTTTTGGCGCAGGAAGCCAAACGCCGTGGACTCGACAAGGATCCTGAAGTGCAGCTTCGCTTGCGCCAAGCTTTGCGCGACGAACTCAAGCGCGAAAGACTGAAAACCGTCCCGAAGCCCGAGGAGATTCCGCCGGCCGCGGTGCAAGTCTACTATGCCGCACATCGCGCCGACTACGCGGATCCAGAGCGTCGACGACTGGCCCACATTCAGCTCGGTGCGCGCGCCAAAGCCGAAGAAGTCTTGAAGGCCGCACGGGTGGCGAGCGCCGAAAAATGGGGTGAGCTGGTGCGTGACTTTTCGCTCGACAAGAAAACCTCCAGCAGCGCTGAACCAGCGGAGCTGCGCGGCGATCTCGGAATTGTTTCGTTGCCAGGTGAGAAGGACGCCGCGGCACTCGTCCCCGATGAACTCAAGCGCGCTGTCTTTGAGATCTCGGAGCTGGGAGGCGTGTACCCCAAGATCGTCGAAAGTCAGGGCCAGTTCCACATTGTGCGGCTCATCGGCAAAACCGAAGCGCGGCAACGGAGCTTGGGCGAGGCGGAGCGCACGATTCGGGTGGCCTTGGTGCAGAACAAGATCAAGGAAGAAGAGGCCGCTTTTGAGCAAGAGTTGCGAAAGCGTTATCCCGTAAGGATCGATGCCGCGCAGCTTGCCGGGCTGAAGGTCGGCACGGCTTCGGCTGCACGCGAAGGCGTTGCAGCCCCCGCTCCGAAAGTGAGCCCGTGACCGAGTTGTATGCCTTGAGCGGCGCTGGCCAGGCGCCTGGGCCCGAAGATTGGCGGTGGCAGCTTCAGCACTCAACCCGCAGCCTTCGGGATCTTGAGCGTTCGCTCACGCTCTCGCCTGCTGAAGTGGAGGGCGCTCAGGCGGCGGAACGTGCGGGCTTACCGATCGCGATCACGCCCTATTACCTTTCGCTCATCGATGCCCACGATCCCGCTTGTCCGATCCGTTTGCAAGTCGTGCCAAGGGCCGAGGAATCGATCATTTCTCCCGGCGATCTTCGGGATCCCTTGGGCGAGGAGGCGCACGAGGTGGCCCCTGAGCTGATCCAGCGTTACCCCGATCGCGCGCTCCTCTTCGTGACCGATCGCTGCGCGGTGTATTGCCGTTTTTGCACACGCAGCCGCATCGTGGGCAATGGCGGCGGGTCGCGATCACTTGCGAAGCTCGAGGCCGCGTTCGACTATTTGCGTGCGCATCCAGAGGTGAAAGATCTGATTGTGAGCGGTGGTGACGTCCTCACGCAAAGCACTGACCGCATCGTCCAAGTCTTGAAGGCGATCCGGGAGATCCCAAGCATTGAAACCATTCGCCTGGCGACCCGGGTCCCGGTGGTGCTGCCCCAGCGCATCAATGAGGAATTATTGCGCGCACTCCGGCCTTTTCATCCACTTTGGGTGATGACGCATTTTAATCACCCCAAGGAGCTCACGCCCGAAGCGCGCGCTGCGTGCAACCGCTTGGCAGACAGTGGCTTCCCCATCAACAACCACACGGTGCTGTTGCGGGGCGTGAACGACAACGCCGCCGTGCTCACGGAGTTGTTTCGTGGTCTGGTTCGCGAACGCGTACGCCCTTATTACCTACTGCAAGCCGATCCCGTTCAGGGCACCGCGCACCTGCGCACACCGCTTGCCGTGGGGGTGGAGATCATGCGCCAACTTCAGGGCCGTTTGAGCGGCATTGCGCTGCCGAAGTTCATTGTGGATACGCCACATGGGCACGGTAAAGTGCCTGTTTATCCGGATTATATCGTTGAACGCGCCCCCGGGCGCACACGCTTCCTGAGCCCGACGGGCGTGCTCGTTGATTATTTGGATCCTCCGCTATGAGCGACACTCCGCGATTTTCGGCCCTCGACAAACTCTCTGCCCTCAACGCCTTGGCGTTAGCGGGTGGTGGCGAAGAGCGCGTCCAGAAGCAGCACGCAGCGGGTAAGCTCACCGCACGGGAACGCTTGGAGCTCTTGCTCGATCCGGGGAGCTTCGTGGAGCTGGATCGGTTGGTCGCGCATCGCTGCACTGATTTTGAGATGGGTGATCAGAAAGCGGTGGGCGATGGAGTTGTCACCGGGGCCGGCACGGTTGATGGTCGCCAAGCATTTGTCTTTGCTCAGGATTTTACGGTGTTTGGTGGATCTTTGGGTGCCGCACACGCCAAGAAAATAGTGAAAGTGATGGATCTGGCGCTCAAGGTGGGCGCGCCGTTGATTGGCCTGAATGATTCGGGCGGTGCGCGGATTCAGGAAGGCGTGGAGTCGCTCGGAGGCTACGCGGACATCTTCCTGAAGAACACCTGGGCTTCTGGCGTTATCCCGCAGCTCAGTGTGATCATGGGCCCGTGCGCGGGCGGCGCCGTGTACTCACCAGCACTCACCGATTTTACCTTCATGGTCGAAGGCACCAGCTACATGTTCATCACGGGTCCGGATGTGATCCGCACCGTGACTCAGGAAGAAGTCACGAAGGAAGAATTGGGCGGCGCTCACACCCACGCCACGACGAGCGGAGTCGCTCATTTTTCGGCTCCGAATGACGCCCAGGCACTCGCCCAGGTGCGCAAGCTCCTGAGCTTCTTGCCCAAGAACAACACCGAGGACCCGCCGCGCAGCCTCGGCAAGGATCCGGCGGATCGGCAAGTGCCAGAGCTGGATCAGTTGGTGCCCGAAGAAAGCAACAAGCCTTACGATATCAAGACCCTGCTGCTGCGCGTGGTGGATGATGCGGACTTCTTCGAAGTGCACTCAGGGTTTGCCCGCAACATCGTGGTTGGCTTTGCGCGCATGGGCGGGCGTCCGGTGGGGATCGTTGCGAACCAGCCGGCGTATTTGGCCGGGGTATTGGATATCCAAGCGAGCGTCAAAGCAGCGCGTTTTGTGAGGTTTTGTGATTGTTTCAATCTACCCATCATCACCTGGGTGGATGTGCCGGGATTCCTGCCGGGGGTAGATCAGGAGCATCGCGGCATCATTTTGCATGGGGCGAAGCTCTTGTTCGCGTTCTCGGAGGCTACGGTGCCTAAGCTCACTGTGATCGTGCGCAAGGCGTATGGCGGCGCGTACGATGTGATGAGCAGCAAGCATATTCGCGCCGATGTGAACATTGCTTTCCCTACGGCGGAGATCGCGGTGATGGGTCCAGATGGTGCTGTCAACATCGTGTACCGAACCGCCCTGCAGAACGCGGCCGACCCGGAAGCTCTGCGTGCGAAGTACACAGCGGAGTACCGTGAGATGTTTGCCAATCCGTTCAAAGCGGCCGAGCTAGGCTTTGTGGATGAAGTGATTCAGCCGCGTGCCATTCGGCAACGCCTGAACCAATGGCTGGATATCTTGAAGGATAAGCGCGAAAGCCTGCCCGCGAAAAAGCACGGAAATATGCCGCTCTAGTCCCGCTCTACGGCCTCGCGCGAACCAGGATAGACAAGCACCCTTCCGATGGGATACGTAAGGTCGCCTGAGCCCCTGTTATGGGTCCGTCAACAGCGCAGCTTGAATCCCGCCAGGCCCGGAAGGGAGCAACGGTAGAGAAAAGCGGGTGTGACGGGCCCGCTCAGATCCCGAACATCTCGATCACCGCGCCATTGTGGGCGAGTGGGGCATCGAGCGCATAGTGTTCGAGAGTCGTCGCGACCTCTTCAGCGCTCATCCTGGGCTCGAACCCCGTGCCTTTCAGCATCTCGGTGGCGACCGAGCCCGGAAGAATCGCAGTGGCTGTTAATCCGGTATCGCGTAACTCCTCGGCCAGGCTTTTCACAAATCCGGTGAGGCCCCATTTGCTGGCGTTGTAGGCGGAGGCGTTGGCTGTCCCGAGCGTGGCCGAGATACTGGAGACGAACACGAAGCGCCCACTCTTGCGCGCCAACATGCTCGGCAACAGTGCTTGCGTGAGGAGAAACGGCGCGCGCAAATTCACGGCGAATTGTTCTTCCCACGCCGCGAGTGGGAGTTGCTCCACCAAGCCTCGGCGCAAGACACCGGCATTGTGAATGACGGCGTCCGGAGCTCCACCAAAGTCTAAGATTTGGGTGGCGGCGGCTAGAATTTCCGCAGGTTGCGCGAGATCGCACTCGATCTTGAGGAACGCCACGCCTGATCTTGAAAGCTCCTCGGTCGTCTCCGCCAGCTTTGCAGAAGCGCGCCCGAGCAGGGCCAAGCGCACGCCCCTCCGCCCCAGCCTGAGCGCCGTGGCGCGCCCGATCCCGCGACTCGCACCTGTGATGACCACAAACATCATACGCCGAGAGTTGAGCTCCGTCCGAGCGCCAAACTGAGGCTTGCCATCAATTCAGCCGAGAGCGAAGCGGAGGTAGCGAAGGTTGTTACCTTTGCGAGCTCTCGTCCTGGAGTGCGCGCACTCAAACAGCTGTGAGTGAGTGTGATTTCGCAATACGCCGCCTGAGCCCCACCGTGTTGCATCAACGCATCGACCACGCCTTGCCCAATCCCTTCCTGCAGCGCCAAACGTCGGCTGAGCGCGTCCACCAACGAAGCGAGCGTTCCAAGGCCAAAAAGCCGCTCACCCGCTACATAGCCCACGGTGGCTACACCGAGCGCGGGCAGCAGATGATGCGGGCAAACGGTAGCGAGATTGAGTTCGCGGAGGAGCACCCATTGGTCACTCCTGGCAGCCGGGGCAACGCTCTCGGTTGTGGCCTTGTTTGCGGTGAGCGGGCTTTCGCCAGAGGTGACCGAGGCCTCCGAGAACAATGTCTCCAGATCAACCTCGTAGCCTCGCAACAGCTCATTCGCGAAAGCCGCCACCACGCGGGCAGGCGTGTCTCGAAGCTCACTATCGTTGTTGGGATCGAAGCCTAACGCTTCCAGGAAATCGAGCACCGCGTGCTCGGCACGCCCGAGATCGCGGCCCATGCTAATTCAAAAGGCGCGCGCGAATTTCGTCGTTGAGGGGACGGCGGCCGGAGTAGCCCGCGTCCAAGGAGTGGAAGTGGCTCACACTCTCTTCGCCGTATTTCCAGCAAAGCCAGACCAACTTGCCATCGACCTGCCCCAGAAAATCTACGAGGCCGATCGAGGGATCCTTCACAGCTGCGCCCATTCCTTCAACCGCTCGCCAGCCCGCGTCGTAGCGCTTCACCTGTTCGCGGATCTTCTGCTTCAAGCGTAGCGCTTCCGGAGTGTCTGTGGCGCCATCGTTGAGGTAGCGAGGCGCCTCGCCGGAGACCCGCGTGAGCTCAGCTAAGCCGTGCTCGATCTCGCTGCGCAGCAGCAGCTGTGCCGCCACAATTTCGGAAAGTGGCCCTACGAGCGCGTCTGCTTCTTCAACCGAAAAGATCCTGTCGCTCATGTTTGAACGCGCCATAGCACCTTGAGCGCGTTGGGAAGAGATTTTTGAACTCGCATCACGCTGCAATCTCCGCAGTTCCCTGGAAAAAACTCACTTTTTTCGCAAGCCAGGCAACCCTTCAGGGCTTCTTGCGTGGCCTTGAGCTCAGCCGCGAGCGCTTGGAGCTGCTCCAGCTGTGCGCCTACCAGCTCCAATTGAGCGTCGAGCTTTTCTGTGATGGCCCGAGCTGCTGCAGCACCCGAGGCGTGTTCGCCTTTGGAACCAAAAAGCGCTCGGACGTCCTCAAGCGACAGATCGGCGTGGCGCAGATCCAAGGCAAGCCGAAGCCTCTGCATTTCCGTTTCCGCAAACAGGCGATGACCCCCTTCGGTACGCTCGAGCGGCTCAAGGATGCCGGCCTCTTCGTAGAAGCGCACCGTGCGTAGCGTGCTCGACGCCAGCCTCGCCATGTCCCCTGTGGTTAGCCTACCGTCACCACGGCGATTGGCTGAGCCCGGCTGGGCATCGAGCTTGGGCGAATCTTCAGGCATGGTGCGCAGTTAAGGTAAGAAGCAATCTACGATCGGTCAAGGCGGGGGGGCCTGCCGCCGCTCGATCAGGCTGCGGGCCAGACCAACATAGAGAGCCGCGTGAGGAATAAATCTGCGATCAGAATACTGATCGAGATCACGACAACGGTGCGTGTGGTGCTGTTGCCCACCCCCGCGGTGCCGCCGCGCGTGATCATTCCAAAGTGACAACCCACGAGCGCGATGATCGCCCCAAAAAAAGGCGTCTTAAACATTCCGCTCCAGAAATCCCTCAAGGTGACGGTGCCGAGCGCGCTGCGCAGAAAGAAGCCAGCGGGGACCTGGAACTGAATATCAGTTATCAACATGGCTCCCAAAAATCCGAGTACGAGCGCGAAGGTGCTGAGGAACGGCATCACCAAGATACTGGCGATGAGCCGTGGCCAGACCAGCTTCTTCAACGGATCAGCGCCGAGAGCTCGCACCGCGTCGATTTGCTCGGTAACCGCCATGGAACCCACTTCGGCCGCCATTCCCGAGCCGATTCTGCCCCCCACAATCACCGCCGTGAGCGTGGGGGCGAGTTCGCGCGTGAAGCTCAGGGCGATCACGCGACCTGTGTATTCCATGCCGCCAAACTTCTGTAGGCCGAACGCAAATTGCACAGCCATCACCATGCCGATGAAGAGGCTCGTCACGATGACGATGCCCATCGACGCCACGCCGAGTGAATCCAGCTGCTTGAGGATCGCTTTGCCCTCAAACGGACGCCGGGTGGCCGCCTTCAGAACGCCAACGAACATGGTCGATACCATCCCCAGGTGTTCAAAAAAAACCAGTGCGCGGTTCGTCAGGAGTTGAGCGCGTGTTTCGGTGGGGGGGGGCGCCAGGCTCTCCCGACTCAACGGGCTGGACTCGGGAGCCTGCTTATCCAGGGTTTCGCTCATCGGGTCTCCAGGGCCTGAAAACCTTGGACAAAGCTATCAAATTCGGCTGAATCACTGGCAACTGCGTGATCCTTGATCCAAAGAAAATCGTAAACGCAGAGATTCTTCTTGAGCACGTACACAACAAACATTTTAGGGACGCCATCGAGCGTTGCTGAAAGTGTGCTGCGGAGTGCGGCGCGCCCATCCAGCGTGATCTCTTTCTGCTCGCCGGGTTCACGGTCGGTGAATTGCAAAAAAAGGTGCTGAGTCAAAGCGGTTAACGGAACGTCATCGCCGTCCTGTCCGCAACGCGCACCCAAAGCGATCGTGGCCTTCTGCTCAGTGTCGCGAAAAGCCAGGAGCGTACCGTCCGCCTCAATCGTCCGCCACGACGCTGGAATCGGCCCAACCTGAAACGAGACATCTCCGCCATGATAGACCTTGCCATCGAAGCTCGTTGCAGCGCAGCTCAAAGCCAGAGGAAAAAGCCCTAGGGCGAAGCGGGTCAGTCGACGCGACATCAAGGCTCCGAACCTAGCAGATCCCCCTTTGACCGAACGCACGCTTTTACTAGGCTCCGGGTTCGGCCTTCCTTGTTTCCCATCGGCGACCAGAACCCAACCACCCTGCGCCCCTGGGTCAACTATGGGTTGCTCGTTGCCAATGTGCTCATGTTCGCCTGGGAGTACACGGCTGGCGTCCCGGAAAGCCTGTTGACGGGCAGCTACGGCGTCGTGCCCGCAAGGTTCTTAAGCGACGTCGGTGGCGAGCTGTTCACCGTCTTCACCAGCATGTTCATGCACGGTGGGCTGGCACATATCGGCGGGAACTTATTGTTCCTCTACATCTTCGGAGACAATCTCGAAGATTCGCTCGGGCACGCACGCTACCTGCTGTTCTACTTGCTCAGCGGCATGGTTGCGGCTGCCGCTCAAATCGCGATCGATCCCGGCAGTCAGGCTCCAATTGTTGGCGCTTCGGGGGCCATCGCCGGTGTGCTCGGTGGCTATCTGATCCTATTTCCGCGCGCGCCGATCACGGTCTTCTTTGGGTTCCTGTTCTTGGTGTTTCCAGCCTGGATCGTGGTGGGGCAGTGGTTCCTTTGGAATTTGTTCTTGGGGCTGGGATCACTTGGGCCCGATAAAACTGGCGGCGTGGCCTTCTTTTCCCATATTGGCGGTTTTGTAGCGGGGCTTTTGTTGGTGCGCCCGCTGATTGGACAGCGCAAGCGCCCCACTGCTGAAAGCTGGAGTGGCTGGAAGCCGCCCCCGAAACGCCCACCGCCGAGCGACCCCTGGCGTTGAATGCTCGACCGTTGCCGAGCTTGGGGCTAGCGTGCCGCGCACCGACGCATGACCACGCTGCCCCAATTCTACAACACGCTCACTCGCACCACTGACACACTCGCTCCGCGTATCGAGGGCCAAGTCGGCGTCTACTGTTGTGGCCCGACTGTTTATGATGTGCCTCACGCTGGCCATGCCCGTGCCGCTCTCATGCCGGACATCCTGGTGCGTTGGTTGAGAACCAAAGGCCTGGCGGTCACCTACGTGCGCAACCTCACGGACGTGGACGATAAGATCCTGAATCGCGCCGCTGCGAACTCTGAACCCCCGCTTGAGCTGTCCGCTCGTATGGCCCGCATTTACCAAGAAGAAATGTCGCTTTTGGGCTGTCTCTCGCCCGATCAGGAACCGAAAGTGAGCGAGCACATTCCGGCCATTGTGAGCCTGATTGAAAAGCTGATCGCCGAAGGCAGTGCCTACCGCGTGGTGATGCCCGCGGGCACCACAGACGTTTACTTCGCCGTGCGCAGCTTCGCCGACTATGGAAAGCTCAGCCGACGCCGGATCGAAGATCTGCGCGTTGGGGCGCGCGTGGCAGCGGATGAAAGCAAGAAGGATCCGCTGGACTTCGCGTTGTGGAAGGGCGCTCCGCTCGATCAAATGGGCTGGGAGAGTCCGTTTGGCTTTGGCAGGCCGGGCTGGCACATCGAGTGCTCAGCAATGAGCACGCAGTATTTGGGGCATGGCTTCGACATTCACACCGGCGGAATGGATCTGATTTTTCCTCACCATGAGAACGAAATTGCGCAGAGCGAAGCCGCGTGCCCTGGCTGCGGGCCCTTGGCGAAGGTGTGGCTGCACAATGGTTTTTTGAATATTGATAAAGAAAAAATGAGCAAATCGCTCGGGAATTTCGTGACAATGCGCGATATTTTTGAGCGCAATGATCCCGAGGCGTTTCGCTGGTTCCTCCTGGCTGTGCATTACCGGGGCCCGCTGCAATTCGAGTCGCACCGTTTTGAGGACGGGCGCGTGGTGTTCCCTGGCATTGAAGAAGCGGAAGCGCGCATTGATTATCTCTACGAGACGGTGGCGCGGCTTTCGACGCTCAGCGCGTCGGCGGGCAGTGCCAAGTTGCCACCAGAGCTTAACAGCTTTCAGAAAAGCCTGCGTGAAGCGCTGATACAATATAGCGCGGGGCTCGACGATGATCTCAACGCGCCGCTCAGCTTGGCGGCGATCGGGGAGCTCGCGAAGCAGAGCAATGAGCTGTGCGATTTGGCCAAGAAACGCCGAAAAGATGCCGCATTTTTGGCAGGTGCTGCCGCGCTCGGGAAGGAGCTCTTGGGAGCCATCCTTCACACCACGAGCACGCTCGGGTTGATGCAAGCCGAGCCTGCTGCCTATCGCGCACGTACCCGAAAACTGCGCTGCTCGCTGCGCGGGTTCAGCGAGGCAGCGGTGGATGAGAAAGTAGCCGCGCGGATTGCTGCCCGCGATGCGAAAGACTTTGCACGAGCGGATGAGCTGAGGAATGAGCTACAAAGCTTGGGCATTGAGCTTCAAGATTCACCCGAAGGCACGAGCTGGTCGGTCGGCGTGCTGCGCGCTTAGCTCGGCGTGTGGCGCGCGGCTAAACGCCGATAAAAAGCCGGTGCGCAAAGGTACGCTCCAGCTTGGCACGCAGCACCTTATCGGCGGCCGTCTCGATATCGTACTCGATGCGTTTGAACTCAAAGCGTCGAGCGTCTGAGTCGTAAACGGTGTAGCTCGCGCGATTATCGTAGTCGCGCGGCTGACCCACGCTGCCAACGCTCACAATGTATTTTCGGTCGGGTTCTAGCTCGAAGTCGATGGGCGGAAGCTCTTCGACGGAATTGCCCTTGAGCTCAAAAACCTTGCACAGGTGCGAATGCCCGATGAGCGTGATGTGCCCAAGTGTTTCGTAGATGGGCAAGCATTCGCGGGCCTGCTCTGGGGCGAAAATGTATTCGAACTCCTCCAGCCGCACCGGCGAGCCGTGGCACAGGAGCACGTTGATGGCATCCAAGCGGATCTGGTAAGGCAGGGTCTTCAGCCACTCCATGTTCTCTTTCGAGATCATGCGCGCGTGGGTGTCGAGCGCATGCCGGGCGGCTTCGTAGTAATAGGAGTAATCCATGCGGCTTGCGACAGCCGCATCGTGGTTGCCTAAAATCGTCCCTTCAACGAGGCCGCGCACGATATCGGCGCACTCGTTCGGTGAGCCGCCGTAACCGACGGTGTCGCCCAGGCAATAATACTGGTCGATGCGCTCATCTTTGAAGGCCTCAGTGACGGCACTCAGCGCCTCGTAGTTGGCGTGGATGTCGCTGAGGATGCCGATGCGCATAAGGGGACAAACAATAACACGCTCGCGTCAGATCCAAGCCCCCTCCGGAGTGCTCAGCAATTTTGTGCCCGCTTTCGCGTGCTCTGGTCAGACGCTTTTAGTTTAAAGCCAGACTGTTACGTGGAGGACTTCCGGAAGTCTGGCGGGTCAAAAATGACGATGCAAGCAGCCGGGTGCTGCTTCCCCGAGCAGATACCGCCTAGTTTTCCGCTATGCTCCCGTGCGTGGCACCCCCTTCTGACGATGACTTTCAAGACTCGCGTTCCCCTGACGATACGGATGAGGACCTCCCAGCACCCATCACGCTGATCGATGTGCCCGAAAATGTGGCCGAGCTATGCGGATCATGCGTGCAGTATGTCTGGCGTTCGTTGCGAGTCCCGCTTGATTTCACCCCGGACACGCTGTCGTTGGTCGACCACTACCTATCCGGAGTGCGGGCGGAGCTCAGCCAGAAGCCCGAGCTCGGGCCGCTCGTGGCGCGGGTCGTGGGCGCGTACTTTGGAGAAGTCGTCAGGAAGACTTATTTTGGGATCTGGCGGGCGGAGCCACGAAACGTGCACGATTGGCAAGTCGGGCTGCGCACGGTCTTTCTTTGGTTCAACCCGATCGGCGTCGCCTACGATGCGTTGTTCAACACGACCGAGCACGACGGCCCGCGCTCGCACTTGCGAGTAGCAGCCGAAGATCGCGAGGCGCTCAATGTTCGGCTTTCACAGGCGCCGCCTGTGCCAGATTCTGAGTTCTATTTGCTCACCACTCGGCTTGAAGCGCTCGAAATTGCCGTGGAGACGCTGCGACTGAGAATGAGTGCCCAGGGCTACCAGGATGTTGAATTTGGTGAGGCGGATTACGCTGCGGAATTTGGCTTTGGCGTGAACTAGTCGCCCGAGCGCTTTGATTCCGGGTCCGCCCCTGCGTTCGCTTCCGGAATCGCCACGAGCCGGGTGGGTACCGAAACGATGCGAGCGGGCAGGACGCTTTGCCCCAAAAAATCACGCAACGCGATCGGGTAGCGCCCCTCCGGAAGCCGGATCCGGAGTGAAGCCCCCGGTAAGACCCAGGCCACGGGTGTGGCGTCGATCAGCACGTAGCGCAGAAGATCGGTGTTGTTGAAGACGGTGAGGCCATTGTCCTTGGCGTGTGTGTTGTTGGTGGCTCGGAGTGAAGCGAGGGCTTCGGCATCGGCGAGCAGGGGATCTTGGGGTGGCCAATCTCCGAGCAAGAAACGCGCCTCGCTGGGCGGTACTTGGAATGGCGCGGCCCCCACATCAGATTGCCGCTTTAGCTTCTCGACGAGAAAAGCCAATTGCCCACCCCCTTCGAAGCCAGGAAACGCCGCCAGGCTGAGTGCGAGCTTGCCCTGGCTCGTACCGAGCTCGACCTCCTCCACCTCGTGCTCAAGCAGCCGGCTTTGCCCCATTTTCCGTAGCTCGGGGGGCATGAGAGGCGTTACGTCGACTCGGCGCTCAAGAAAGACCGCGCGCAGCGAACCCAACGGCAAGGTCCGATACGCGCTGCCTTTGGGCCAAACCAAGATGTGACCCAACAGGTCCTGACGGGCGCGGATCTCGCTTTGGTCCGGAAACATGAAGCCAGCAGAGTCAAAACGGAGCAGCATTTGCCCTGCGTGCCTCAGGGTGAGTCCCATGCTGAGCACGGTGCGGCGCTGGATCCGTTCGAGAGACGCGTCTTGGAGCTCTCGAACCTGACCGGTCGCTGGCAGATCGGCCCACTGAAAACGGGCTCTTAATTCGAGTGATTCAGGCAGAAGAGCCTCAGCCGAGGCGGCCGCGATCGGTTCATCTTCTCGAATGGCGCGCGGAACGGTGGGTGCTGCAGGGAGTGCGTCGCGCAGGCGCCCAGGACCGCCGGCGGAGCCAGCCTCGGCGTTGAGCGCCTTGGGCGACGCTAGAGGTGCCGGTTGAATCCCTGCGTTGGGGCTGCGCTCATTGTTCTGGAGGGGTGCCGGCTGTTCGGGCTCGCAAGCAAAGAGAGCCATGCTGCCAAGGCACAGCCAGCTCCACGCGGGACGAGTCATTCTGCACGACCTATCAGCTCTTGCGCGCTCAATTGCTCTTTCTTGCAATATTCGGCGAGGCCACGCACAGCTTTGATCGCCGCGCACGGATCATAAAAATTCACGGTGCCAAGCTGCACCGCGCTGGCTCCGGCCAACATGAATTCGATCACGTCTTCCGCGGTGGCGGCACCGCCGATGCCGATAATCGGAATTGAAACGGCGCGTGCCAGCTCCCACACCATGCGGATCGCGATCGGCTTCAGCGCGGGCCCACTCATGCCTCCAGTGCGGTTAGCCAGGCGCAGCCGTTTGGTGTGCACATCGATCGACATGCCGCGAACGGTGTTGATGGCCGTTAGGGCATCCGCGCCGGCCGCTTGGCAGGCCGAGCCCACGCCCACCAAATCCCCTGCTTCTGGGCTCATTTTCACCCAAATCGGGAGGCGAGTGGCATCCCGCACGCGGCGCGTGACCTCGGAGGCAAGCCCCGCATCCCGACCAAACTCGATGCCCCCATGCGTCACGTTGGGGCAAGACACGTTCAACTCGATCGCATGCACGCCAGTCTCACGGTCCAGCCGACGGGCGATGGTCACGAAATCCTCCACGCTACTGGCGAAGATGTTGGCTATCACGCTCACGCCGCGTGCGCGCAGCTTGGGCAGCTTCTCGGTGCAGAAGGCCTCAACGCCCACGTTGGCCAAGCCGATCGCGTTCAGCATGCCGGCGGACGTTTCGCAAATGCGCTCGGGAGGATTTCCAGCGCGAGGGTGCAGGCTCAAGCCCTTGGTGCAGATGCCGCCGAGCTCCGCGACGTCGTAGAAATCGTCGTATTCGAGCCCGTAGCCGAAGCAGCCCGAGGCTGTGAGGATTGGGTTCTTGAGTGTTAACTGGCCTATTTTGACCGAAAGCTCCGTCATGCGGGCATCCCCGCTTTGCGCACCGGGGCATGCTCAGCTTTTGAAAAATCCACTCTTCGCGCATCCATGCACGGGCCTTCGACGCAGGCGTAGAGGTACTTACCTTCGTGCGTTGGCACCGGGCAGCCGAGACACACGCCGTAGCCGCAAGCCATGGGTGTCTCCAGAGAAACTTCGCACGCAACCTGAGCAGCCGCGCACATCTCCGCCACCTTTGCCATCATTCGATCGGGGCCGCACGTGTAGACTTGTGCGTGCTCCTTGAGCAGCGCGTCGAGCACAACGGGCACTCGCCCGTGCGCACCAAGCGAGCCGTCTTCGGTGGTGACAATCACCTCGCTTAGCGCCTGAAGCTCCGCGAGCAGGGGTAAATCTTTCGCGCTCCGTCCGCCATAAACGGTGGTGGCCCGGATGCCCGCCGTGCTCAGCTTTTCTGCGAAAAAGATCAAAGGCGCGATGCCGACACCGCCACCCACGAGGATCACTTTTCGATCTTTCTTGGGTTCGCTCCACTGGGTGCCAAGCGGGCCCATGAGCGTGAACCAAGCGCCGGCTTCGGCGCGGGCCATAGCTAATGTGCCTTTGCCGATAACTTTGATCAGGATTGAAGGCTCATGGCCGGCGGTGAGGTAGCTCATCGGGCGCGCCAAGAGGGGTGCCTCGCCCCAGTCCTCGCCGCGAACCATCATGAATTGGCCAGGCTCGGCTGCCGTGCCTTCGGGGTCCGAGAAGGTGAGCACATGGTACGCATCACCGATAGCGGTCCTGCGCAGGAGCTGCAGGCGCTTTTGCTGCTTTGGGATCTTTGGGCTTGCCGCCATCTCCAGGCCATCCTCGGTCGGGTTTGAGTAGTAGTGCTTGCGCTCGCGGACTGTTTCAAATCCAAAGCGTTTGTAAAGGGCGAGCGCGGCACGGTTTGAGCGCCGCGTTTCGAGCAAGATCAGTCGGCAGCTGCGTGCCAGCGCTTCGCCAAAGGCACTTTGCAGGAGCGCTCTACCCACACCTTGCTGCCGGTGGTCGGGGTCGGTTGCAACATGCAAAATCTGCATTTCATCGACCGCGATCCAGGCCAGTAGCGCCCCCACTTTGGGGCCTTCCGGCCCCTCGCTCACAGTCCAAAGTGCGGCGTAACTACGTTGAAGCTCTTCGGCGATGGTGAAGGCCGAGCCTGTGCTGTCGAACAGCTGCTGCACCCAATCAACCTCGTCAGCCGTGGCTGCGGTGTTCAGGCGGGAGCAAAGCCAAACGGTCGCCAAGGAATTAGAGCGCTCGGCGCCGCACCAGGCGCGAATTCAAGAATTGGTAAAGGATCTTGCAGACTTCGAACGAACTGCCACCCATCTCGCTCACGATTTCGCGAACCGTGTTTTCGCCGTCAATAGTTGCGAGGACACGCCGCTCCATGGCAGTGAGCTGCGAAGCATCGCCGAGCTGTTCGAGGCCGATCTGATCGCAATACAGCACTTCATCGAAATCAAACGAGCCTTCGATCACGCGCCATTCGTCCACCCTGCGGAAACCCTCCATCACGAGTCCGCTGGTGGGGAGCGAAAGCCTCGTTTTTTCGGCGATGGGGTTCTCGATGTCGACGTGAAAAACGAAGCGCCCGTGCATCCAACGCACGATTTCGTAGACCAATTCTGAGGTTTGTCGCTCCAGCGCTTTTCGGATCTGCGGCTCCTCGGCGAAGCCCAAAATCACCAATGTTTCCCCCAAGAGACGCTTGGAGCCCGCACGATTGTCGAGCACCGTCTGGAGCTCCGCCCGCGAGAGCAAGCCTTCCTCAACCACGTAGCGACCGATCAGGAATTCTGCGGTCAGGCCTCGCCAAGAGGCATAATCGAGATCGCCTTGCCTCAAGAAAAGAACAACTTCAGCCTTCTGATTGAAGACTCGAAGCGCTCCGCTTTTGCGCTGAAGAGTGAGTAGCTGCAAAATCTCCGCGACGGAGACGACGCTGAGATCCCCCGAGAGGACGTGAGGGTCTTTCTCGCCGAACTCCACCGATTGCAACAGACCAGCGAGCTGAGAAACGGTGTCGAGCGTCACAGAATCGCGCACGGCCACCGAAATCTGCTCCGGGCTAATTCGTACAAATGCCGGGAATTTCGCCATGGAGGGGGTGAGCTGGCGGGCCAATTCAGCCGCAAATTCGCGTACGGCATGGGCACGGCGCGTCCCCGGATCGGCGCTCGGATGCAGCCCGCTTGGCGACGATTCGAAGGGACCTTCGTCTTCTGGCCGCACCGTGGAGCGAGTGCGACCTTCGGTTTTTTTCTTGAGTGCCCCTTCGACGACGGCGATCAGCGCGCGCGCATCAAAGGGCTTCGTGATCGAATCGATGGCGCCGGTTTGCCGCACGAATTGGCCTCGGATCTTGTCGCCCTTGGCGCTCATCAACACCACCGGCAACTCACGCAGGGTGTCGCTCCCGCGGATCTCCCGACAGAACTGAAAACCGTTCATACGCGGCATCACGAAATCAAGCATCACGAGGTCTACGGGAAAATGCTCGAGCACATCCAGCGCATCGCGCCCATCCCCCGCAAGCAAGACCTCGTAGTCGTGGGCCGCTAAGATGGACGCGACGACTTTGCGAATGGTCGGGCTATCGTCAACGACTAGGATCTTCGCGTTCATTTGCAGCACCATTCTCGGCGGCCGGGAATGAAGCCGAAGATGCTAGCCGATTGCGCGGGCGATTCTACTCAGCGATCGACCGGATCTTGAGTTCAGCCAATTGCCCGGGAGAAACCAGGCCTGGCGCCTCGGTCATCACGTCCGTCCCTTTTTGCGTCTTCGGGAAAGCAATCACGTCCCGGATGCTTTCGGTGCCCCCGAGCAGCATCGCGATGCGATCCATACCGAGCGCGATCCCACCGTGAGGTGGAGCACCGTAACGCAGTGCCTTCAGCAGGAATCCGAATTTGTCCTCAGCTTCTTTGGCGTCGATGCCCAGAGCAGAAAAGACTTTCGACTGGACCAATGGATCGTGCAAACGGATGGAGCCGCCCGCAATCTCGAAACCGTTCAGCACCAAATCGTAGCGGTAGCAGAGCACCTTGCCGGGATCTGTTCCCAAGAACTCAACGTGCTCATCATGTGGGCGCGTGAAAGCGTGGTGGGCTGCGGCCCAATGCTTCGCTTGGTCGTCGTACTCAAAGAGTGGCGGATCGACCACCCAAGAAAATTGGAACGTATTGCCGTGCCCCACTTCGGGGATCAGGCCCATTTTCTTGGCCTGGATCACGCGCAAATTGGCCAGCACCATGTGCACCATTGCCGCTCGACCGAACTGGAACAAGACGACGTCGTTCTCTTTCACCCCGAGCGCTTGGTTCACCGCAGTCCGGAATTCATCCGTGACCGTCTTTGAAAGCGGTGATTGCAACCATTCACCGTTCGGGCCAATTTTTGCCCGTGCTAAGCCGGCCGCGCCCATGCCCTTCGCAGTTTGTTCCAACTTATCGCCGTCGGTGCGGGTGAGGTTAGCGGATGCCGGCACCACCATCGCCTTGACGATTTCTGCCGGCAGTTCACGGCGATAGGTACCGTTTTTGAACTTTTCGGCGATGGGCTGAAAGAAGCCAATCCCGCCGCCAGAGTGTTCCACCACAAGCTCGGTGAGGTCGACGTGCTTCATGTCGAAGCGAAGATCCGGCTTATCGTTGCCGTAGTCGCGCATCGCGTCGTCGAACTTCAAATGTGGGAAGTGCCCGCTCGGGTATTTTTCCTTCAAATCGACGCCCAACGCGGCGCTCCAAATTTTGAAGATCAGGCCTTCGACCAAGCTGAAGACGTCGTCTTGATTGACGAAGCTCAGCTCGATGTCGATCTGCGTGAATTCCGGCTGCCGGTCGATGCGTAGATCTTCGTCGCGAAAGCAGCGCACAATTTGGAAGTAGCGGTCGAACCCCGCCACCATGAAAAGCTGCTTGAAAAGCTGTGGACTCTCCGCCAGCGCGTAGAATTTGCCGCCGTGCAGGCGGGAGGGAACCAGAAAGTTTCTCGCTCCGCCGGGCGTGTATTTCACCAAGACGGGAGTCTCGAGTTCCAGACAGCCGTTCTCAGTCAGGTAGTTGCGCGTAGCCTGATTCATGCGGTGGCGTTGCTTCAAGGCTTCCTGCAACGGGGCGCGGCGCAAGTCTAAATACCGATATTCTAGACGTACTTCTTCGCGAGTTTCGGTTCGGGCTTCAATCTCAAAGGGCGGCGTCTCGCTGCGGTTGAAGACGGTCGCCTCGAGCACCTCCAGCTCCACTTCGCCGGTCGGCAAGTTGGGATTGGCCGCGCTCAACATGCGCCCTTCCTTCTTGCTGAACTGTTCCCCTCGGCTTCGAACTTTGCCACGCACGCCCACCACCCATTCGCTGCGCAGTGTGTTGGCTAGCTCGTGGGCTTCTTTTGAAGCATCCGGGTCAAACACGATCTGCGTGATGCCCTCGCGGTCCCGCAGATCGACGAAAATCAGCGCGCCGTGGTCTCGGCGATTGGCAACCCAGCCGAAGAGGACCACTTCTTTGCCAATGTCTGCCGCGCGGATCGCCGCGCAGTGATGGGTGCGTTTCAGTTCATCGATAAAGCGGGCCACAGAAACTGCCTCAGATTGCGGAAGATTGCGTTGGGTGAGCGGGCGCGCCTTTTAGCGCCGAAATGCGCATGGCTCAATTCCGCGCTGAACGTACCCACAAATGTCGACACAAAGTGGGCCAAGTTCGCCAATTCTGCGCATTTGTCCTGACCCACGATGGCGCCGAAACCCCCGACCCCTCTCGCGGAGGCTCTCAGTTACCTGGCGCCGGCGGCGCCGCTGGTGATCGGCATCTGGCGTGCCAGTTTTGGCAGCCAATGGCGTGACGATCAGGCGCTGTTGGCTGCGGTGGGGCAGGGGCCGCCGGCAATCCAAGGAGCCCTCTCGGCCCTTCTAGCCAGCATCGCGCTCGAGCTGCCGGTTGGCGGCAAGTGGCTCCGCGCGGCGCTCGTCTCGGTCGTGGCGCTCAGCCTGTGCGGTTTCCTGATCTTTAGTCTCACCCGCTATCTGGCGGTGCGTTTGGGCGTCTCGCCCTTGGCGGCGAGCGCGGCGGGACTCGGCGCCGCATGGCTCGTGACACTCGGGCCAAGCTGGCAACTCGAAGCGACCGTGGGCGGCGGGCTCACGGTGGCGGTTTCGCTGTGTTTGTTGGGAGTTTGGTTGAGCCGAGAAGCTGAGGCTGCTTGGGTCCCGTTCGCGCTGGCGCTGGTGCTGGGAGCTGCGCTCGCGGAAAATTGGGCGGCGGCTGCTGCCTTGGCAACGGCGCTCGCTGTTCGGCTGAGCGTTCGCCGAGCCGCTTTACCTTGGTCCCGGCAAACGGTGGCCCTGTCGGCGGGGCTGTTTGGCTTAATCGCAGTCGGTTTGGTTCTTGGTCAGCTCGTCCGCTCGGGCGGGCATTGGTCCGACTTGGGCGTCGCGTTCGCGGGTGAAGCGGGTCGAACCCGGTTGCCAAACCAGGCTCTCGCCTTAGTCGACGAGAATTTTACGCTTTTGGCTCTCGGGATCGCAGCCTTAGGCACGTGTGCCACGCTGCTCGCCTCGCAGACGCGCGCGCTGGCTCTGGCACTCGGGGTTTGGTGTCTTCTGGGATGGGTTTTTAGCCAAGCGGGGGACGACCTGCTCGTCGATCCGTTTGCGCCGTTTGCGCTCTTAGGCTTGAGCGCGGTGGGTATTTTCGCCGGTGTTGGAGCGGCTTCTGCCTCCACGCTCGCGCGTTGGCGTGTCCCTTTGGCGCGTCAGAGTGTTGGGCTATTCGTGACGACCCTGTTCGTGTTGGCGCTGCTCGGTTTCGAGCGTTCAAGCCACGTGGCGGGACGTCGCGACCACGTCGCGAGTGAGGCTTGGACCGATGAGGCGCTGAGCGATCTTCCGCCTGGGAGTGTGCTGCTTTTGAATAACTCAGAGTTGGCTTGGCACCTGTGGGCCGCCCGCGAAATCGGGGGACAACGCCCAGATTTGATCATCGCACCGCTCCGAGCCTTGGAGCGTTGGAGCGGCAGCCAGGATCTCGTGCGTTCGGAGCCCGCGCTCGGTCCTGTGGTCCGCGATCTGCGGCTCAGCCGGCGCCCTACTGAGTTCGCACTGTCCTCACTCGCGGAGGAGCGGCCACTGTTCGTTCAGTTCGATGCCACCTGGGACCCGAGATTGCGGGAGCACCTGGTGCCGCACGGCTTTTGGGTTGGATTTTCGCCACACGCTTTGGGCCGCTCCGATCGTGAGGGTGCCGCGCTCGCATCCGATCAGGCCTTCAGCCGGGTGGTGACTCTGGCAGAGCAACCTGGGTCCCGCGACGCGGGGACCCTCCGGGTTCTCCAAGAGCAACTAGCTGAACATGCGCTCATGCTCTTCTCGCTGCAAGACTTCCACGCGGCGAGTCTGTTTGCCGAGAAGCTCCGTCTGATTGCACCCAAGCATCCGGCACTTGAAGCCCTGCAAGCGCCCAAGGCGCTTGCGATAGCCAGGGCCGTCGACTAGCTTCGCTCCCCCACATGGCACGCGTTACTGTTGAAGATTGTCTGGAGCACGAGGAAAATCGCTTTGCACTGGTTGTGCTGGCGGCCCACCGAGCTCGCACCCTCATGAAGGGCACGCCCACGCTGGTCCAATCTCGTAATAAGTGTGCAGTCACTGCCCTGCGCGAAATCGCAGCGGGCAAGGTGCGCTTCCACCGCGATACCGAAGAAGTCCTGCGCGAGTTCATCAACGAGACTCAAGCGCTCGCCGGGTACTGACGTTTCGCGGAGAGCGCCACATCCCCGAAGCCTGGAGGCGCTTGCGCGCCCCGATGGACTCGGCTCGCTCGCCCACTACGAAAACCCTGCGTATTATACCAGGGCCTATCGGCGTCGGTTACAAGACGTCGGCTATTACGTGGAGCTAGCTCGGCGCTCGAAAGGCCCCGTGCTCGAATACGGTGTCGGTAACGGGCGTGTAGCCTTGCCAATCGCGCGCCAGGGCGTCGCCATCACCGGTATCGACCTTTCGGCTCCGATGCTGGCAGATTTGAGGGAAAAGCTGAAGCTTGAGGAGCCTTCCGTGGCGCGCCTTGTTTCAGCGAGGCGTGGGGACATGCGAAAGGTTAAGTTGAAGCGGCGATTCCCGCTGGTGATCGCGCCCTTCAACGTGATGTTACACCTGTACGATCGGCCCGACGTGGAGGCCTTTCTGGCACGGGTGAAAGAACACCTCACGCCCAAGGGCGAATTCGTTTTCGACTACTCGCTGCCGCAGCCGGCCGACCTCGGTCGCGATCCCAATCGCAGCTATCGCGTTCCAGACTTCGTGGATCCGGTGACGAAGCTGAAGATCCGCAGTTCCGAGCGTTTTTTCTACGAGCGCTTCCGGCAAACCCTGCTCGTCTGGTCAGAATACGAACCTGAAACGGGCGAGGCCTGGGATGTGCCGCTCACTCATCGCCAGTTTTTTCCCCAAGAGATGGAGGCCTTGCTCCACTACAACGGCTTTGAGATCAGCGCCTATTGCCCTGATTTTGCGGAGCAAGGCTGGCTCAGCTGGGTGGATTCACTGGTGGTTCACTGTCGCATCCGGCCTACTTCGGGGCGGAAGCGCGCAAAGCCCGTTGCTCAGCCCTAGGCGCCGCCTTAGCTTGAGCCTCGACAGATGGCGGCCGATTACTACGCAGAACTGGGAGTTCCTAAGACCGCGACGCACGATGATATCCGCAAGGCGTATCGGAAGCTCGCGGCCAAATTTCATCCCGACAAGCGCCCGGACGACAAGACAGCAGAAACCAAGTTCAAGGCGATCAATCGCGCCAACCAGATCCTGGGCGATGAGGCCAAACGCAAGCTCTACGACGATTTTGGCGAGGATGGCTTGCGCGAAGGTTTCGATGCCGATGCTGCGCGAGCCTATAGGAGTGCCGGGGGTGGACGAGTGCGCTTTCGGCGCGGGAATGAAACGGGCAACGTTGAGGATATGTTTGGCGGCGGCGGCGCCAACATCGGGGACCTTTTTGGGGATCTGTTTGGCGGGCGAGCGCGGGCAGCACAGCAAGGGGGTCCACGCGCAGCTCCGAAAGGCTCGGATGTCACGAGCGAAGTGACGGTCGATTTTGCGGCAGCCCTAATTGGAGTTAACCTCAAGTTGCGAGTGCAGGATGCGGGAGATGAGCTCACCGTTCGCATCCCACCCGGTGCGGCCGACGGCGACAAGGTTCGTCTCCGTGGTCACGGCGCCCCGAGTCCGCATGGTGGCCCACCTGGCGATCTGGTGCTCACGATTCGCGTGAAGCCTCACCCTTATTTCGACCGAGATGGTCTCGATTTGTACTTAGATTTGCCCATATCTGTCGGGGAAGCCTATCGCGGAGCTAAAGTGCGGGTGCCAACTCCCTCCGGGGACGTGACGCTCACCGTGCCGGAAAAGGCACAGAGCGGTCAGGTGCTGCGCTTAAAAGAGCGGGGTGTGAAGCGCGGTGAGAAGGTCGGCGATCTCTATGTGCGCTTTCAGATCCGGCTGCCTGTCGGAGATGAGAAGGAAATCGCGAAGGCCATCGAAGTGCTCGACAAGGCCACCCCCGATGATCTGCGTGCGCTACTCGTATTCTGAGCGAGCGCTGCGCGGCTACTCGGCCGCGTCCACCGTGGGGTCAGCTTTGTCGGCTCCTAAAAATCCGCCGGATTGGCGAGCCCACAGCTGAGCGTAGAGGCCACCGTTCGCGACCAGTTCCTGGTGCGTCCCCTCTTCGGCAACTTTGCCTTGGTCGATCACGATCAAACGATCGAGCGCAGCGATGGTGGAGAGCCGGTGCGCGATTGCGATCACCGTCTTGCCCGCCATCAGCTTTTCGAGATTCTGTTGGATAGCCGCTTCCACCTCTGAATCCAGAGCCGAGGTGGCTTCATCAAGGATCAGAATGGGCGCGTCCTTGAGCATGACCCGCGCAATCGCGACGCGCTGACGCTGCCCACCCGAAAGCGTGACTCCCCGTTCGCCCACATGCGCATCGTAACCATGCCGGCCCTTCGGGTCCGAAAGGTGTTCGATAAAGGCCGAGGCTTCGGCTCGATCGGAGGCTTCTTTCAGCATTTCAGGCGTCGCGTCGGGGCGCCCATAGAGGATATTTTCGCGCACCGAGCGATGCAGGAGCGAGGTGTCCTGCGTCACCATGCCGATATTGGCCCGCAGCGAATCTTGTGAGACTTTCGAAATATCCTGACCATCGATCAGGATCTGTCCGCCCTCGACGTCATAAAATCGCAACAGCAGGTTTACGAGCGTTGATTTGCCGGCGCCCGAGCGACCCACAATTCCAACGCGTTCGCCCGGCTTCACCTGCAAGCTCACGCCGTCCAAAACACCACTGCCCTTGCCGTAATGGAAGTGCACATCACGCACCTCAATTCGCCCCTCGCTCACCTTGAGCAAGGGCGCATCGGGTGGGTCCTCAACCACTCGTGGCAGGGAAATAGAGCTGATTCCGTCCTCCACCGTGCCGATGTTCTCAAACAAGCCAGACGCCTCCCACATGATCCATTGGGACATGCCACTCAGGCGCAGAATCAGCCCAATCGCAACGGCCACCGCCCCGATCGTGACCGCCCCTTTCGACCAGAGCCCGAGCGCCAGCCAACCGGCACTGAACAAGAGCAAAGCATTGAGTAGGTAGAGCGCAATGTAAAGCATGGTTACCAGGCGCATCTGGCGGTGCACGGAGCCCAAGAATTCCTGCATCCCCTCCTTAGCGTAGGCTTCCTCGCGCTTGGTATGCGAGAACAGCTTCACGGTCGCTATGTTGGTGTAACTGTCCACGATGCGCCCCGTCATTACAGAGCGGGCATTGGCTTGCTCTTCTGCCACTTTTTGCAGCCGAGGTACGAAGAAGCGTAGCAGGCCCACATAGCCCACCAACCACACCAAAAACGGCAACATCAGCCGCCAATCAGCGCGAGCGGCAATCACCAAGGCCCCCAGAAAATAGACGGCCACGTAGTTCAAAACGTCCAACAGCTTCATCACGCTTTCGCGCACAGCGAGGGCCGTTTGCATGAGCTTGGTAGCGACACGCCCCGAGAACTCATGTTGAAAGAAGCTCATCGACTGTCGGAGCAAATAGCGATGCACTGCCCAGCGGATCCGCATCGGATAATTGCCGAGCAGCGTTTGGTGAATGATGCTCGAATGAACATAGACGGTCAGCGGCAGCGCAATCAGCACCACCGCCGCCATCAACAGGAGCTCCGTGCGTGCTTCGGTGAAGAACGTGGCCTGTCGGTATTTTCCCAGCCAATCGACGATGTTGCCGAGGAAGGAAAACATCGAAACTTCGAAGACCGCGATGAGGGACGTGAGCGCCGCCATCACGGCAATGTGCCGCCAAGCGCCTGCCGTGTAGTGACGACAAAATGCCAGCAGTGTCTTCGGCGGCTGGGTCGGTTCTGCCGGAGGAAAAGGATCTAAACGACTTTCAAACCAGGAGAACATGGCGCACCTATCTCATTCGCCGGGATCGCCCGGCGGGGGTGCGGGTTTCTAACAGCTTGGCTAGGCGTCCCACCAACGCTTCCACCACGCACCAGTCTTTTCTGCTCCCGGTGCCTTGGGTGGAGCGGCCGCGGGGGATCCCATGGTCCCTACTTTATTGGGAACGGGCTCGTGCGACGCTTTCATGCTGGGCAATCCCGCCGTGCGAGTCGGCGGCGGAGGGGGCGCCATGGCGGCAGGGTTGGGTGCAGCGATGAGCGGTTGCGGTACAGGCTCGATGGGGCTCTGCTTCACCACCGGTTGCGCGGGATCAGCCCCGAAATCTCCAAGCATGTCATCCAGGTTCCAGTCTGCCGGATTCTCGAACGCACCCGCGGCCCGGGAGCGGACGGCTCGGGAGGGCAGGCGAGAGGCGACCCGTTCAACGTGCCCATCCGAAAAGGAGTGCAGCGCCTCAATGATCACATCGCCGATAAACGCGCTGGCGTCCGCCTTTTCGGCTTTTTTCGCAGGCTTTCGCGCAGCCGCTGTGTCCTTCACGATCTCTGCCAAGTCTTGATAAGAGGCAGGCCGCCCCAGGCGAACTAAGGCGGCCATCAGTGCCGCGGCGTAGGCATCGGCTGTTTGGAAACGCTCCTCCGGATCTTTAGCGAGCGCTTTGGCGAGCACAGCCTGGACGTCCGCGCTCACGTCGTCGCGGATGGTCCGAATATCGGGGACCTCGGCGGCGCGCACCAGCTTGAAGGTTTCCAGATCGCTCTCACCGAGAAACAGCCGGCGACCGGCTAACATTTCCCAAAGTAAGATGCCCGCAGCGAAAATATCCACGCGCTTGTCGGCGCCCTTGCCTAGGCAGATTTCCGGCGCCAAATAGCCAAATTTGCCTTTGACCATGCCCTCATCTTCGTCCGCAAGGTGGGAGCTGGCCTTGGCCAGGCCAAAATCCACCAGCTTGACTTCGCCGTACTTGGTCATCAGCACGTTGTGGGGGGAGACGTCGCGGTGCACGATATTGAGCGGCTCACCGCGATGATCTTTGCAATCGTGTGCGTAGGCGAGCCCTTCGCAAATTTGAGCTGCGATGAGCAATGCCACCTCGGGCAGCAACCGGCGATTCTGGCTAGCCAAATGATCGAGCACGGCTTTGAGATCCGCGCCGTCCACGAACTCCATCACGATGAAATGCGAGCCCGTTGCCTGTCCGATATCGAAGACCTGCACGCACTTGGAGTGATTCAGAAACGCGCACAAGCGCGCTTCATCCAGGAACATTTCGATGAATTCTTGATTGGCGGAGAGCTTGGTGAGGACACGTTTGATCGCAACCTGTTTCCGAAAGCCTTCGATGCCGGCGCTCTCCCCGCGATACACCTCCGCCATGCCGCCGGCGGCGATCTTCTCGATCACTTGGTAGCGTTGTCCATCGCGCATGGCTCTGACTGTATTCGGTCTTGGCCCTAAGGAGTAGCCGGAGTGGCCAAACCCTCGGCGGGTCGCACGCGTGTCATTTTCCCTGGCGTAATGGTGACACTGAAGGTCTGTTGTTCACTCGCCAACTGGAGCTTGATCTCGTGCTGTCCGGGCCGTAATTGGGCGTACCTCCGCGGGCCGACACCGATGAAGTCGCCATCCAGGTAAAAGCTGTGACGCGCACCTGTTTCAAGCAGCAGCAGCCCCAATCCCTGGGGCACCGGGATCCCTTCCGGTGGCGGTAAAACTTCAATTTGCGGGGGGCTAGCCGCGGCCTTGGCGAGTGGCTTCGCGCCTGCCGGTTCGCTGCCTGTCGCTGGTCCTTTCGCGGCTGCCGCCGTCTGCGGCACAGCATTCGGCAGCGTGTTGTCGCCCGCGCTTGGCTGTAGGCTCGGCACGACCAGGTAGCGAACCAAGCCGAAGGCAACCATTGCTGCTGCCGCCGGAGGAGCGATGGCCTTTGCCCAATGTTTAGCCCGACTTTTGA